>Ga0073934_10005505_pt1 | contig 19508 bp, 20 predicted proteins | sample LarsenN4metaG_FD_76834 | JGI IMG/M metagenome (GOLD analysis project Ga0073934, IMG submission 76834) | Hot spring sediment bacterial and archeal communities from British Columbia, Canada, to study Microbial Dark Matter (Phase II) - Larsen... ... | reverse complement strand
TCGCGATCCGCTGGAACGGCGGCGCGCCGGATGAAAAGCCCACCGTCTTCGTCGGCAAGGGCGTGACCTTCGACACCGGCGGGATCTCCTTGAAGCCTGGCCCCGGTATGGAAGACATGAAGTGGGACATGGGCGGCGCGGGTGCGGTCGCCGGTGCGCTGCTGGCGCTGGCCGGGCGCAAGGCCAGGGCCAACGTGATCGGCGTGATGGGCCTCGTCGAGAACATGCCCGACGGCAAGGCGCAGCGCCCCGGCGACATCGTCACCACCATGAGCGGGCAGACGGTCGAGGTGCTCAACACCGATGCCGAAGGCCGGCTGGTTCTGTGCGACGCGCTGCATTGGGCGCAGGAGCAGTATGATCCGGTGCGCATCGTCGATCTCGCCACGTTGACCGGCGCGATGATCATCTCGCTCGGCAACGAATATGGCGGGATGTTCGCCAATGACGACACGCTGGCCGAGCAGCTGGCGGCAGCAGGCCGGGCGACCGGCGACAAGCTGTGGCGGATGCCGCTCGGCCATGCCTATGACAAGCTGATCGATTCGCCCGTCGCCGACATCAAGAACATCGGCCCGCGCGAGGCCGGCTCGATCACCGCCGCACAGTTCATCCAGCGCTTCATCAAGCACGGCACCCCCTGGGCGCATCTCGACATCGCCGGAATGGTCTGGGCGCAAAAGCCGGGCCACACCTGGGACAAGGGCGCCACCGGCTATGGTGTGCGGCTGATCGATCGCTTCGTGCGGGACGTGGTCGAGGGTTGATCCGCATTTTGGGCCTCAAGTAGCGAAGCGGTAGGCCCAAAATGCCAAAAATGAGGCGCAAATCCGATTTGCCGACCAAAACCTGCCTCGCTTGCGGGCTTCCCTTCGCGTGGCGCAAGAAGTGGGAGCGCGACTGGGACAATGTGAAGTATTGTTCCGATCGTTGCCGACGGTCTAAACCTGCCGGCGTCAAGTAGCGAAGAGGCAGGACGGCAAGGGCTGCGATGAAGCTGGATTTCTGGCAAGTCACCGACGATCCGGTCGAAAAGGTCGTCGCGCTCATCGCCCGGCGCGTGCTGGGCGAGGGCGAGCGGTTGCTGGTGGTGGCTGCCGATCCTGCGCAGCGCGCCGCCATTGCCCGCGAATTGTGGCAGGCCGGGCCGGAGAGCTTCCTTGCCAATGGCGAAGCGCAGGCCCCCGGGGCCGAGCGCCAGCCGATCCTGCTGGCAGACGATCTTGCGCCCTTGAACGGGGCCAGCCACTTGATCCTGGCCGACGGTACCTTTCGGGAAAGCGAAGGATTTGACCGGGTGTTCCTGTTGTTCCCGCCGGAGGGCGCGAGCGCGGCCCGGCAGGCGTGGCGTGCGCAGGATGACCGCGCCGGAGTGACCCGCGCCTATTTCGCGCAGGAAGAGGGACGCTGGATCAAGAAAGGCTGAGGGCTTGCCGCGGGCGCCCGCTTGGGGAATGCTGCGGGCAGGATATCACAGGGGAGAAGGACGATGCGCACATCGGTTTGGGCAAGTGCAGTGGCGGGCGGCGCGGCGCTGTTGCTCACGGCCTGCGGCTCGGAGACCTCGGGCGAATTCACCACCGAGGACGGCGAGAACGCCGAATACACCATCGACAAGGCCACCGGCGAAACCAGCATGACGATCAAGGGCGAGGATGGCGAGGCCACCTTGCGCTCGGGCGCGGACGTGCCGATCAATCTGCCCGATGGCTTCAGCCTCTATCCCGGCGCCAAGGTGATCACCAATACGGTGGTCAACCAGCCCGACGGGCAGGGGACCATGGTGATGTTCGAAGCCGATGCCGCGGCCGAGAAGGTGATCGCCCATTTCCGCAAGGAAGCCGAGAGCGCCGGGTTCGACATCCAGATCGATGCCAACATGAACGGCAGCCTGATGATCGGCGGCGATCGCAAGGACGGCTCGACCCTGTCGGTCACCGCCACCGCCAATCCCGGCGACAAGACCACCGGCCAACTGATCATCGGCAGCAAGACCGGCTGAGCCGGCGCAGTTCCTGTCGCAACGGACAATAAGGGGCGCCGTCGCGCCGATGCTTGCCATTTTGCAGCGCAGCATCTACGGGGCGCGGCCAAAGTCCCCTCCATAAAAAGACGTTCACAGGAGCATAGCCATGGCGGTCACCCGCACCTTCTCGATCATCAAGCCCGATGCCACCCGTCGCAACCTGACCGGCGCGGTGACCAAGATGCTGGAAGACGCCGGCCTGCGCGTCGTTGCAAGCAAGCGCATCCACATGACCCGCGAACAGGCCGAAGGCTTCTACGCAGTGCACAAGGAACGCCCCTTCTTCGGCGAACTGGTCGAATTCATGATGAGCGAGCCGGTGGTGGTGCAGGTGCTCGAAGGCGAGGACGCCGTCGCCAGGAACCGCGAAGTGATGGGCGCGACCAACCCCGCCGACGCCGCCCCGGGCACGATCCGCAAGGAACTCGCCCTCTCGATCGGCGAGAACACCGTCCACGGTTCGGACTCGGAAGAAAACGCCGCGATCGAGATCGCGTTCTTCTTCAAGCCGGAAGAAATCGTCGGCTGATTTTTCGGACCCGCTGACAGGGAAGGGGCCGTCTCTGCAAAGGGGCGGCCCTTTTCGTTGGGTACGGCTCAGCCCGCAGCGGCGAACCGCGCCAGCTGTTCGGAATGGGCGCGGTGGCGGCCGCCTTCGCTTGCCGCCATCACCCGACGCATCGCCGCCAGCGCCGTGGGCGTGAGCGTCAGGCCGAGTGCGGCATAGCACTCGCGGATCGCGCTTTCCCAATCGGCATTGATCTGCTCGAATTCGAGCCGCGCCACCGGTCCTTGCCAATCGGCCAGCGCCCGGGCCAAGCGGTCCTCGCGCAAGGCGATCTTGTGCCGCCAACGCGCTTCGATCGCGGCCATGTCGCAGGCATCGGACTGCACCGCCATCTGGTTCGCGGCGAGGCTCACCGCGCTGCGCAGCACCGCCTCGTGATCGCGGTGTGCCAGCACCAGCCGGGCATCGGGAAAGGCGGCGAGCAGCGTCGCGAGGTCCTCGGCGAAGGCCGGAACCTTCATCACTCGCGGCCTTGCGGCATTGCCCCGATTGGCCGCGTCGGTTTTCAGGATGCGGACGAATTCGCGGTAGATCGGCGCCGGATCGCGGGCCTCGCTCCATGCCGAAAAGGACGGGACGTGCCACTGGCTCTCGTAGATCGAATGATGCAGTGCGGCCGAGAGCCACGCCAGTTCCTCCTCGACCGCGGCCGGGGCCATCGGGTGGATCGACTGCATCCACGGATTGAGCAGCCCCAGCATTGCCAGCTCGAAGGCACTCGCCAGCCGGTTCGCGCCGAAGCGCGCCGGCACCGGATGGAAGGCGTCGCAATAGCGCGTATGCGAGAAGGCCGGATCGGCGGCGAGCAGCTTGTGGATGCGGGTGGTGCCCGAACGCATGTGGCCGATGACGATGATCGGCGGCGCCAGAGCGGTTTCGAGCAGGTTCGGTTGCGCGTGCCAAAGCGCCCCCAGGGCGAGACGGTTCTTGACCGCGCGATGAAGCTGGCCCCAGGCCATGGTCCGTCCGAGCGGGTTGAGTTCCGCCTCGTCCGTCACTGCCGCGATGAGGCGCGCGAAGCGCTCGCGGAAATCGGCCACGTCGGCTTCGGCGCGCCCGCCGCGCTCCGCGGCTTCGGCCGCCGCGCCAAGAGGTTTGGCGGCAAGCGCCCACAGCGCATCGGGATCAAGGTCGGGCGGGGGAAGCCAGCCCTTGGCCCAGGCCTTGCCGAGAAAGTCGCTGGCCCGCTGCGCCATCGCCCCGCGCGCGAGCGGATGGGTGCGCACCGGGGCCATCAGAATTCCTCCGCGATATCGATCAGGCGGGTCAGCCGCCGCGGCGCGACGCTGCGCCAGCTGCGCTCCAGCCATGCCGCGATCTCGTCCCAGTCCACCCCCGGGCGGTTGAGGATGATGCCCACCCACCCGCTCGCGCCGTAATAGGCGGGCTTGAAATAGACCTCGGGCTGGCTTTCGACGAGGTTCAGGAGCTCGTCCATGCTCCCGGTGCGCGCCAGCAAGGCGATGTGCGGGGTGCCGTGATGCTGATCGGCGAAATAGGCGAAAAATTTGCCGCTCTTCTCGCCGCCGACGCGAAAACCCGGGCTGCCATGGCTCTCGCGCTCGTCGGTTTCGGGCAGGGCGAGGGCGAGGACGCGGACGCGGGCCAGCAGCGCGGCAGGGTCACGCCAGCGGCTGACGTAATCGGCGACGGCGCGGGGATAGAGCTGGTGCTCGGCGAGCTTGACCCGCGCAGCGAGGCTTTCGGGTGTCTCGCCGGGCGTGATCGGCACCGCGATCTGCGCCAGCACCTCGCCCGCGTCGAGTTCCGGGGTCACCAGATGGACACTGGTGCCGCCGTGGCTGTCCCCGGCGGCAATCGCGCGGGCGTGGGTATCGAGGCCCTTGTACTTGGGCAGCAGCGAGGGGTGGATGTTGAGCATCCGCCCGGCCCAGCGATCCACGAAGCCGTCCGAGAGAATGCGCATATAGCCCGCGAGCACGATGTATTCCGCCCCCGCGTCAAGCACGGCGGCCTCCATCGCTGCATCGTGGGCTTCGCGGGTCAGGTCCTTGTGGGGCAGGGCGAAGGTGGCAATGCCCTCGAGCTCGGCTAGCGACAGGCCCGGAGCTGCGGGATCGTTGCTGGCGACCAAGACCACCTCATAGGGCGCGCCGTCCATTCGGCTGGCGTAGAGCAGCGCGGCCATGTTGGTGCCAGCGCCCGAGATGAAAATCGCGATGCGGGCCTTTTCAGCCAAGGTGGGTCGCGCTCCAGTCCGCCTTGGCCGACCATGTCTCGATGGTCCCGCGCACGGTGCAACCCTTCTCGCCTGCTTCGATCCGGCCGACCGGGAAAACGGTCTCGCCCGCCGCTTCAAGCCGTTGGGTGACCTCGGCCACCGCGTCGCCCCTGACGCTGAGCACCATGCCGACGCCGCAGTTGAAGGTGCGGGCCATTTCCTCCGGCTCGATATTCCCCTGCGCCTGGAGGAAGGCCATCAGTCGCGGCTGGGGCCACAGGTCGGCATCGACCTGGGCGTGGCTGCCGTTTGGCAGGATGCGCGGGATGTTCTCGAGCAGCCCGCCTCCGGTGATGTGGGCGAGGGCGTTGATCCGGCCATCCCGGATCAGCGGCAGCAGGCTGGCGACATAAATGCGCGTCGGCGCGATCAGCGCGTCGATCAGCAATTGCTCCTGATCGAACAGGGCGGGACGGTTCAGCTTCCAGCCCTTGTCCGCCGCCAGACGGCGCACCAGCGAATAGCCGTTGGAATGGACGCCCGAGGAGGCCAGCCCCAGCAGCACGTCGCCCGGCGCGACCTTGTCGCCGGTCAACTGCTCGCCGCGCTCGACCGCGCCGACGCAGAAGCCGGCAAGGTCATAGTCGCCGGGCGCATACATCCCCGGCATCTCCGCCGTCTCGCCACCGATCAGCGCGCAGCCCGCCATCTTGCAGCCCTCGGCGATGCCCGCGATCACCCGCTCGGCGACCCCGTTCTCGAGCCTGCCGGTGGCGAAATAATCGAGGAAGAACAGCGGCTCGGCCCCCTGCACGATCAAGTCGTTGACGCACATGGCGACAAGGTCGATCCCGACGGTGTCGTGCCGGTCATGCTCGATCGCGAGCTTCAACTTGGTGCCGACCCCGTCGTTGGCGGCGACCAGCAAGGGATCGCTGTATCCGGCCGCGCGGGGATCGAAGAAGCCGCCGAACCCGCCCAGCTCGCTGGTCGCGCCGGGGCGCGCGGTCGCCCTGGCGAGCGGGGCGATGGCCTTTACGAGGCGGTTGCCCGCCGCAATCGAGACGCCCGCGTCGGCATAGGTATAGCCCTTGCCCTGCGGCGGGCTGCTCTCGTTTGTCCCCGAAGTCATGCGCAGTCCCATAGCCTTTCGCGCTTGGAATTCCACTCGGCATTGGGCAAAGGACGAGCGATTTTCCCCGATGAGCCATTCTCTCCCTCTCCCCGGCCGAGGTGCCGCCCTCTCCCGACCGCTGCTGCGCGCCGCGGGTGGCGCTGCGCTGGCGCTGGCGCTGCTGGGCGGCGGCTATGCGCTGGTGGCGCAGGTTGCGGGCGAACGCGGCATCGCCCCGACCGCGGCAAGCGCCGATATCGAGGTGCGCGGGATCAGCGTCGATGTCACCGCCGACAGCGCCGAGGAGGCGCGCTCCAAGGGCTGGCGCGAGGCGCAGCGCAAGGCCTGGGCAAAGATCAAGGGCCCCAAGATCGCCGATGGCCAGCTCGATGGCCTCGTCTCGGCGATCGTCATCGAGCGCGAACGGCTGGGCCCGCGGCGCTACATCGCCACGCTCGCCGTGGTGTTCGATCGTCAGCGCGCGAGCAGCTATCTCGGCGGCGCCGAGCGGGCGGCACGTTCGGCGCCGATGCTGCTGATCCCGGTCGAGATCAGCGGCGGGACCTTCACCACCTTCGAGCAGCGCAACGCCTGGCAGCGCGCCTGGGCCGAGTTCAATCCCGGTTCGAGCCGCATCGACTATGTCCGGCCGAGCGGCGCGGGGGGCGATTCGCTGCTGATCAATTTCGGCCAGACCGGGCGGCGTAGCCGGGCCTGGTGGCGCGGCATCCTCGACCAGTATGGCGCCGCCGATGCGCTGATGGCCTTTGCCCGGCTCGATCACCAGTTTCCCGGCGGGCCGGTGAACGGCACTTTCACCGCGCGCTATGGCCCCGACAGCCGGTTGCTTGAGACCTTCACCATGACCGCTGCCGGGCCGGACGAGCTGCCCGCGATGCTGGCGCGCGCGGTCGAGCGGATGGACGCGATCTTTGCCGGCGCACTAGCCGGCGGCAAGCTCAGGCCCGATCCGACCTTGCGGCTCGGCGGCACGGGCGAGATTGATCCGGCGATCGCGCGGCTGATCGAGATCGGCCGTGCGGCGCGGTCGCGCGCGGCGGCCGAAGCGGCGGTAGCCGCAGCGGGCAATGCCCCGCAGATCGATGCACAGCCGGTGACCGGCACCGAGCCGGGTGAGGCGGCCGTGCGCAGCATCGTCGTTCAGTTCGTCACCCCCGATGCCGCCGCCTTCGACGGCGCGCTCGGCGCGGTGCGCGGCACCGCCGGGGTCCGCGGGGTCGGGGTCACCAGCACTGCGATCGGCGGCACCTCGGTGATGAGCGTCAGCTATGCGGGCACGCTCGAGGAACTCGCCGCCGCGCTTGAATCGCGCGGGTTCACGGTGCGCCGCGGGGCCAACGCGATCGCCATCAGCCGCTGAGGGGCGCAAGGAGCTGCCCCGCATGAGCCGCCAGCCGCCTTCCCAGATCGCCTTGCCACTCTCCGCGCGCAGTCCGCAGGGCGCGCGCCGCATTGTCGTCGGAAGCGCCAATGCCCATGTGATCGAGGCCCTGCAGACGCCCGAACGCTGGCCTTATCACGTCGCGGTGCTGACCGGCCCGCCGCGCTCGGGCAAGTCGCAGCTGGGATGCTGGGCGCGAGGGCTGACTGGCGCGGCGGGGCTCGAGGTGATCGACGATGCCGAGACCATGGACGAGACCGAACTGTTCCACCGCTGGAACGCGGTGCAGCAGGGCGGCTCGCGCGAGGGCGGGGCGCTGCTGATCATCGTCAATGCCAATACGGAAGACGGCGGCTGGCGCATCGCGCTCCCCGATCTCGCCTCGCGCATCGGCGGTTCGCTGCACCTCGCCATCGGCGCGCCCGACGATGCCATGGCCGCCGAACTCATCCACGCCCATGCGCAAGCGCGCGGTCTGACCCTGTCCGAGGGCGCGGCCGAATATCTCGTGCCCCGCACCACCCGCAGCTTTGCCGGGATCGAGGCGCTGGTGGCGACAATCGACCGGATCTCTCTTGAACGCCAGAGCCCCGCCACCATGTCAATATGGCGTGCGGCGCTCGAGGCTCTCCATGGCCCGGAGCAGCAGCGGCTGTTCTAGCGGCCGATTGCATTGGCTGCGGTTTGGTGGGAATGTTGTTGACATGTTCGAGCGCCTGATCAGCTACCTGGACTCGGTGCGGGCCCGCGATCCCGCGCCGCGCTCGCGCTGGGAAATCCTGCTCTATCCCGGGGTCTGGGCGCTGGGCTTCCATCGCGTGGCGCATTGGTTGTTCGAGGCGAAGCTCTATTTCCTCGCGCGGCTGGTGAACCATGTTTCACGCCTGCTCACCGCGATCGACATCCATCCCGGCGCGCGCATAGGCAAGAACTTCTTCATCGACCACGGCTTCACCGTGATCGGCGAGACTGCGGAGATCGGCGACAACGTCACCATCTATCAATGCGTCACGCTGGGCGGCACCAACCCCACCAGCGGCAAGGGCGGGAAGCGCCACCCGACCTTGCGCGACAATGTCATCATCGGGTCGGGCGCGCAGATCATCGGCCCCATCGTCGTGGGCGAGCGGGCGCGGGTGGGCGCCAATGCGGTCGTCACCGAGGATGTGCCGGCAGGGGCGACGATGATCGGGCTCAAGGCGCGATCGACGCTGGTGCCGGCCGAGCAGTGGATCCGCGAGTTCATCCCTTACGGCACGCCCTGCGATGATCCGCCTTGCGATGACGAGGGCCGCCCGCGCCGTGATTGCGTGGAGAAGCTCGAAGGCGAAGTCGCTGCGCTGCGCGAGGAGCTGGCGGCGATGAAGGCGCTGCTGGCCGAGCGCGATGCGCCGGTCGCCCGCAAGCGCCCCCTCAAGAGCGGGACCGAAGATTGAAGGGTGCAGGGCAGGTGCCGGGCCCGATGGGAATGAGCGCCGGGCAGGTGGTGGCCTTTCCCGGGCGGGGCGCGGATCAGGTCGGGTTCGAGCGGCCCGAGTTGATGCGGATCCTCGATCTCTACGGCCGGATGGTCGCAGCCGGGGAATGGCGCGACTATGCGATGGACTTCACCCGTCAGGCGGCCACCTTCGCCGCCTTCCGCCGCGCTGCCGAACGTCCGCAGATGCGGCTCGAGAAGCGCCCGGCGCTGCGCGCGAAGCAGGGGATGTGGACGCTGTTCGGCGAACATGGCCAGATCCTCAAGCGCGGCCACGATCTCGCCGGCGTGCTGGCGCCGATGGAGCGGCGGCTGCTCAAGGCGGTGGAGGATTGATCACAAAGCAAAGGCCCGCCCCCTTGCGGGGACGGGCCTTGTCGTGTCGTCAAGATGCCGGTGTCAGCCGCGCGCGCTCGACGGCCCGGTGCCGGTGACCTTCTGCATGGCGCGCAGGATGTTGCCCGACTGTTCGCTGCCCGACTGCGGGGCGATGAGGTTGGTGAAGGACGAGATTTCCTCCCAGCGCGCGGCGAAGCCCTCGACGGTGCGCTCTTCTTCCGGCAGCCACACCGCATCGTTCATCACCGTCCACGAGGAGTGATAGCCGCCTGCGCCCGCACCCACGATGGCGTTGGTGGGCGCGTCCTCGCTGACGAGGAACAGCGCGGCCGGGACCACGTTCTCGGGCGCGAACAGCTTGAAGGCTTCCTCGGGGAACAGGTCCTCGGTCATGCGGGTGCCGGCGACCGGCGAGAGGGTGTTGACGCGCACGTTATACTTCGCGCCTTCAAGTGCCAGCGTCTTGGTCAGGCCGGCAAGGCCCAGCTTCGCCGCGCCGTAGTTGGCCTGGCCGAAATTGCCGAACAGACCCGTAGACGACGCGGTCATCAGGATGCGCCCGTAGCCCTGCTCGCGGAAGGTTTCCCAGCACGCCTTGGTGGCGAAGGCCGAGCCGGTGAGGTGTACCTTGACGACGAATTCGAAGTCGGCCGGCTCCATCTTGGCGAAGGTCTTGTCGCGCAGCACGCCCGCGTTGTTGATCAGCACATGGACGCCGCCCCACTTCTGCTTGGCGTCGGCGACCATCTTTTCCATCTGCTCGAACTCGGTCACCGAAGCGCCGTTGGCGATCGCCTCGCCGCCCATCGCCTCGATTTCGGCGACGACCTGCGCTGCGGCATCCGAGGTGCCGGTGCCGTCACGCGAACCGCCAAGGTCGTTCACCACCACCTTCGCGCCGCGACGGGCGAGTTCCAATGCATAGGCCTTGCCGAGCCCGCCCCCCGCGCCGGTGACGATGGCAACCTTGTCCTTGAAGCTGATGGTCATGGGTGTTCTCCTGTCCAAAGGGCGCGGCGCGGTTTACGCCTGCGTAAAGCTGAATTGCGGGCGCTGCGTGGCACTTTCGCGCCCGCCATGCAACTGCCTAACTGAGAGCAGGCGTTGCCGTAAGGTCAGACAGTGCGCGAGAGGCCCGACAGGGCCGGAATCAGGGCATCGAACGAATCGATCACCGCGTCCGCGCCAAGCTCATGCGGTGGGCGGTCGCAATAGCCATAGGCCGCCGCGACCACAGGAACGCCTGCCGCCTTGGCGGCCCGGACGTCATAGGTCGAATCACCGATGAACACGAAGCGCTCGGCCCGGCAGGCGGCGCGCGCGGAGATCACCGGGGCCGGGTGGGGCTTGGCGAGGAACTGGCCGTCATCGCCTTTGCCCATCGAATCTCCGCCGATGACCGTCTCGAAGGCATCGATCAGGTCGAGCTGGGTCAGCACCGAGCGGGCGAAGGCCTCGAACTTGTTGGTGACCACCGCCATCCGCACGCCTGCCGCCGCCAGATCGGCCAGCGTCTCGCGCACCCCAGGATAGGGCACTGTGTGGATAGCGTTGTGCGCCTCGTAATGGGCGAGCATCGCCTTGTAGAGTCGCCGGAACTCTGCCTCCGGCACGCCGCCTTGCGCCTCGATCGCGCGGGCGAGCATGATCTTGGCCCCGCCGCCGATCAGGTTCTTGGAGGTTTCCAGCGGCACCGCGGAAAAGCCGCCGAGCACCAGCGCATGGTTCACTGCCGCGCCCAAATCGCGGAAGGTATCGAGCAGGGTGCCGTCGAGGTCGAAGCCGACCGCGTCGAAAGGGATGTCGGACATGGCTTGGGGGGTGGCGCAAGCTACTTCAAACCGCAAGCATTTGCTGGAAGGCGCGGCTTTGCTTACAGGGGCTTTCATGAACACGAGCGCACATCCTTTCGCCGCCATCATCCTTGCCGCGGGCAAGGGAACCCGCATGAAGAGCGAGGTGCACAAGGTGCTCCACAAGGTCGCCGGGCGGGCAATGCTCGAACACCTGATGGCGAGCGTCGCCGAACTTGGGCCCGAGCGGCTCGCCGTGGTGGTGGGCGCGGGGCGCGAACAGATCGAGGCAGCGGTGGGAGACAGGGCCACGACCTGCCTGCAGGAGCCGCAGCTCGGCACCGGCCATGCGGTGCAGCAGGCCGAGGGCGCATTGGAGGGCTTTTCCGGCGACGTGCTGGTGCTCTACGGCGATGTGCCCTTTGTCAGGGCGAGCACGATGCGCGCTATGCTCGAACGGCTCCACGCCGGCGACAGCCCGGCTGCGGTTGTGCTCGGCTTCGAGCCCGAAGACCCGCTCCACTACGGGCGGGTGATCGCGGATGATGAGGGCCGCATCCTCAAGATGGTCGAATACAAGGATGCCGACGAGGGCGAGCGCGCCTGCCATCTGTGCAACTCGGGCCTGCTCGCCGCGCGCGCCGAAGATCTGTTCGCGCTGTTGCGCCGGGTCGGGAACGACAATGCTCAGGGCGAATATTACCTCCCCGACATCGTCAATATCGCCATTGCCGATGGGCGCGCTTGCGCGGTCATCGTGGCGGAGAGCCCCGACGAAGTGGTGGGCATCAACTCCCGCGCCGAACTCGCCGCCGCCGAGGCGCGCTGGCAGGTCGCCCGCCGCCTCCGTGCGATGGACGAAGGCGCGACCCTGATCGCGCCCGAGACGGTGTTTTTCAGCCATGACACGGTGCTGGGCCGCGACGTCACCATCGAGCCCAATGTCTTCTTCGGCCCCGGCGTGCGCATCGCCGACAATGTGCTGGTGCGGGCCAACAGCCACATCGAAGGCGCGAGACTCGCCAGCGGGGTCAAGGTCGGGCCCTTCGCCCGCCTGCGCCCAGGCGCGGTGCTCGAGGAAGACAGCTTCGTCGGCAATTTCGTCGAGGTGAAGAACGCGGTGCTGGGGGAGGGCGCCAAGGCCAGCCACCTCACCTATCTGGGTGACGCCACCATCGGCGCTGGCGCGAACATCGGCGCAGGCACGATCACCTGCAACTATGACGGCTACTTCAAGTACAAGACCGTGATCGGGCCGGGCGCCTTCATCGGCTCGAACTCGTCGCTGATCGCGCCGGTCACTATCGGCGCGGATGCGATTGTCGCGGCCGGATCGGCGGTCAGCCGTGATGTCGCGCCCGGAGAACTGCGCATGGTGCGCGCCGAACAGCTGGTGAAGCCCGGCTGGGCCGACCGCTTCCACGATGCGATGAAGAAGAAAAAGGCGGCGGAGAAGGACAAGGACAAGGACAAGGACAAGGCCAAGGGATGACCGATGATCTCACCTGCTGGCTCTGCGACCGGCCGCTCGGTGACATCGTCCAGTGGCATCACCCCGTGCCCAAGGCCAAGAAGGGCAAGGTGAAGGTGCCGATCCACCCGATCTGCCACAAGACGATCCATGCGAACTTCACCAACAACGAGCTCGCCCGCATCGGCGACGATGTTGCGGTCATCCGCGCCAATGCGGCGATCGCCAAATTCGTCGCCTGGATCGCCAACAAGCCTGCCGATTTCGACGCGCCGACCCGCTGAGGCGACGAACGCAGGAACTTTCCACGCCTTCGGCGGCTGAAGGGACGGGGGCTTGGCGAGGAGACACGCGATGAAAGCCGGACGATGGATCGCCGCCGGGATCGGAATCGCCGCCGCGGGGGCGGTGGCCGCCTATGCCCAGTACCGCGACACCGAACAGCCCGACTATGCGCTGGTACACGAGGACGGCGAGTTTTCGCTGCGCGAATATCCCGCACTGATCGTGGCCGAGGTCAGCCACACCGGTTCGCGCGAGCGCGCCCGCGGGGCGAGCTTTCGCCGTCTGGCCGCCTATATCTTCGCGCAGGATCGCCCAGCCGGAGGCGAGCGCATCGCCATGACCGCACCGGTGCTGCAGGAGGAAACCGCGCCGGGCCAGTGGCGGATGCGTTTCGTAATGCCGGCAAAATATTCTCTCGAAACCCTCCCGCCCGCACCGGCGGATATCGCGCTGGTCGAGGTGCCGTCACGGCGTATGGCCGCGGTGCGCTTTTCCGGCAATGGCGGCGCGCGCGATCTGGCGCTGATGGAAGCGCGGCTGCGCGACTGGATCATGGCGCAGGGCCTGATGCCCGCGGGCGAAGCCGAATTCGCCTTCTACGACGCGCCGATGGTACCCGGGCCACTGCGCCGCAACGAGGTGCTGATCCCCGTCGCGGCGCGCTAGTCCCTAGGCGTCCTGCATCCGCTCGGTATCGCTGACGCGGGTCCCGCCGCTGGTAAGGTAATCGGCTTCCCACTGTTCGAATTCGGTGCGGCTGAGGAGGTAGCGGGTGCGGGCCTCGTGAAAGCTGATCGCCTGTTCGCGCACCGCGCGCACCACATCGTCTTTGCGCGCTTTCGACCAGTGGACCCGGTGATTGCGCGGCAGGCGATAGCGCCGGATCGCCTCGGCGATCGAGATATCTCTGGGATAGGCCATTCCTCAGCTCCTTTCACGTGCTGTCATCGCCCCCGATGGACCGAATGTTGACGGGCAGACTTAACAGGAAGCTGCCATCCAAGGTTAAGAGGGCGTTGACGAACCGCACCGTGCCGCCTGTGCGACGAGCCGAGGGCAAGTGTCGGGAAGCTTTACAGACAGTGATGAGGGTTAACGCAAAAGGGCGGCCCCATGCCGCGGCCGCCCTTCGATTCCCGGGTGCCGGGAGCGCCTATTCGCCCGTCGCGGGCTTGGGCGCCTCCATCAGGCGCTGCATCAGATAGACGAATTGCAGCGCCTGAAGCTTGGCGCGCTGATCATTGTCGACCCCGCCCGAATGGCCCCCGGTAGTGTCTTCGAAATAGTAATAGGGCTGGCCCAATTCCTTGAGCCGCGCTGCACCTTTCCGCGCGTGCGCGGGGTGGGTGCGGTCATCGGCGGTCGAAGCCCACAGGAACGGCGCGGGGTAGTCCACGCCGGGGACGATCTTCTGATAGGGCGAATAGCCTTCGATCCAGGCACGCTGTTCGGGGATGCGCGGATCGCCATATTCGCCGATCCACGAGGCCCCGCGCCCGATCAGGTGATAGCGCAGCATGTCGAACAGCGGGATCTGCACGATCGCCGCGTTCAGCAGGTCGGGGCGCTGGGTGAAGAAGGTGCCGACCAACAGGCCGCCTTGCGAACCGCCCTGGATGCCGAGATGCTGCGGCGAGGTGAAGCCGCGCTTCACCAGATCCTCGCCCACCGCGATGAAATCGTCCCAGGTCCGCTGCTTGTTCTCGCGGATCGCGGTCTGGTGCCAGTTCGGCCCGAACTCGCCGCCGCCGCGCAGGTTGGCAAGCACATAGGCGCCGCCCTTTTCGACCCACAGCTTGCCGGTCGAGCCGAGATAGCCCGGCAGGCGCGGGACCTGAAACCCGCCATAGCCGGTCAGCAGCGTGGCAGTGGAGCCATCCAGCACCATCCCCTTGGGCTTGACGATGAAATAGGGGATCTTGGTCCCGTCCTTGCTCACCGCCTCGTGCTGTTCGACCTCCATCCCGGCGGGATCGAAATAGGCTGGCGAGGTCTTGAGCACCGCCGGCGGCGCCGTTCCATCGGAGTAGTAGAGCGTGGTCGGATTGAGGAAGTCGCTCACCGTATACATGATCTGGTCGGTCTCGTCCGACGAGGCGGCGATGCCGAGCGTGGCGTTGTCGGGCAGGGGCACTTCCTTGCTGACCCACTGGCCGTTCTCGAAATTGAATTCGAGCACCTTGCCCACGACATTGTCGAGCAGCGTCACGAACAGCGCGTTGCCGGTGACGGCGCCGCCCTGCTTGGTCTGGCGTTCGCCCGGGGCCCACACCAGCGTCTTCCTTGCGCCGTTGGGGTTGGCCTTCCATTCTTCCAGATCCATCGCGATCAGGCTGTCGGCGGGGAAGGTCTGGCCGTCCACCGTCCAGTCCTCGTCGGTCGAGACCAGCAGGTGCCCGTCGACGATGCCGTAGAGCCCGGCCTTCTTGGGGATGTCGAGCTGGAGCCACTGCCCGCCCTTTTCGACGAAATAGAGGCTCTCGTGGAAGCTGATCCCGCGGAAGGCGGTGCGGGCATGGATCGTGCCCTTGTTGTCGCGCAGCAGGGAGGCGCCGGCCCACACGTCGCTGGCCTCGCCGCGGAAGATCTCCGGCGCGTCCTCGATCCGCGTGCCGCGCTTCCACACCCGGCTGGTGAAGGGATATTCGCTCTCGGTGAGCGTGCCTTCGCCGAAATTGCGGCCCACCAGCAGCGTGTCCGCGTCGATCCACTGCACGCCGCCCTGGCTCTTTGCATCAAGCACGAAGCCGCCTTCGACGAAGCTCTTGGTGGTGGTGTCGAACTCGCGCATGATGGTGGCGTCCTCGCCCCCGTCGCTGAGGGCGATCATGCACTTGGTGAGAGCCGGGGGCAGGCAGGTCGAGCCCTGATAGACCCATTCCTTGCCTTCGGCCTTGGCCAGCGCGTCGATATCGAGCACCACTTCCCATTGCGGATTGTCGGTGCGGTAGCTTTCCAGCGTGGTCCGGCGCAGCACGCCCTTGGGGTTCGCCTTGTCCTGCCAGAAATTATAGAGACCGTCGGGGCGGAAGCTGACGAAGGGGATGCGGTCCTCGCTGTCGAAGATCGCCAGCGCCTCGGCCTTCAATTGCGCGAACCGCGGATCGGCCTCGAAGGCGGCCAGCGTGCGCGCGTTCTCCTTGGCGACCCAATCGAGCGCCTCGGGGCTGCGGGCTTCCTCGAGCCAGATATAGGGATCCTGCTCGGGGCCGGGGACGCCCGGGGCAGGGGTTTCTTCGGCTGCGGCAGCCGCCAGAGTGCCAGGGGTGGATGCGATGGTCATGGCCAGCGCCAGAGCAAGGGTGGAGACAAGTTTCAAGCGTCCTCTCCTCGGGGAAATGCCGGTGCATCTTGTGCCGAGGCACGGGCGCAAAGGGAAGGGGATACAAACAAAAAGGGCGGACTTTTCAGCCCGCCCTCTTGCGTTCCTTTGGGGTGGAAAGCCTCAGCCCTCGACGTGCTCGGCAAGGACCGTGAGGCCCTTTTCATTGACCTCGGCAAAACCGCCGCGCACCTGGATCACCTCGGGCGCGGCGCCCGCAGTGGCATAGACCTGCACCGCGCCGTCGCGGATGGTGCTCATGAAGGGCGCGTGGCCCTCGAGCACGCCGAATTCGCCCTCGGTGCCGGGGACGACCACCATGTGGACGTCCTCCGAACGGACGAGCTTGGCGGGGGTGACGAGTTCGAAGTGGAGGGGCATAGCGCCTTACGCCTCTTCAGCCATCTTCTTGGCCTTTTCGACCGCCTGGTCGATGCCGCCAACCATGTAGAAGGCCTGTTCGGGCAGGTGATCGTATTCGCCGTCGACCACCGCCTTGAAGCTCTTCACCGTGTCTTCGAGCTGCACGAACACGCCCGGGATGCCGGTGAAGACTTCCGCGACGTGGAACGGCTGCGACAGGAACTTCTGGATCTTGCGCGCACGGGCGACGGTGAGCTTGTCCTCTTCCGACAGCTCGTCCATCCCGAGGATCGCGATGATGTCCTGCAGGCTCTTGTACTTCTGCAGGATTTCCTGAACGCGGCGGGCGGTTTCGTAGTGCTCGGCACCCACGACGCGCGGTTCGAGTACGCGGCTGGTCGAGTCCAGCGGGTCGACCGCCGGGTAGATGCCGAGTTCCGAGATCGCGCGGCTGAGCGTGGTGGTCGCGTCGAGGTGCGCGAAGGAGGTCGCCGGTGCCGGGTCGGTCAGGTCGTCCGCGGGGACGTAGATCGCCTGAACCGAGGTGATCGAGCCCTTGGTGGTCGAGGTGATGCGCTCCTGCAGGTTGCCCATGTCGGTCGCCAGCGTCGGCTGGTAGCCCACCGCCGAAGGGATGCGGCCGAGCAGCGCCGACACTTCCGAGCCCGCCTGGGTGAAGCGGAAGATGTTGTCGACGAAGAACAGCACGTCCTGGCCTTCGACGTCGCGGAAATATTCCGCCATGGTCAGGCCCGAGAGCGCGACGCGCGCGCGGGCGCCCGGCGGCTCGTTCATCTGGCCGAACACCAGCGCCACCTTGGAGCCTTCCGAGGTCGCATTGCCCTCGGCATCCTTGGCGATAACGCCTGCATCGAGGAATTCATGGTAGAGATCGTTCCCTTCGCGGGTGCGCTCACCCACGCCGGCGAACACCGACACGCCGCCGTGGCCCTTGGCGATGTTGTTGATGAGTTCCTGAATGAGCACGGTCTTGCCCACGCCCGCGCCGCCGAACAGGCCGATCTTGCCGCCCTTGGCGTAGGGGGCGAGCAGGTCGATCACCTTGATCCCGGTGACGAGGATCGCCGCCTCGGTCGACTGGTCGACGAATTCGGGGGCCTTGGCGTGGATCGGCATGGCCTTGTCGGCACCGATCGGGCCGAGTTCGTCGATCGGCTCGCCGACAACGTTCATGATGCGGCCCAGCACCTTCGGGCCGACCGGCACCGAGATCTGCGCGCCGGTGTTGATCACTTCCTGCCCGCGCACGAGGCCGTCGGTGCCGTCCATCGCGATGGTGCGCACGGTGTTCTCGCCAAGGTGCTGGGCGACTTCGAGCACCAGCGTCTTGTCGCCGTTCTTGGTTTCGAGCGCGGTGAGGATCGCGGGGAGTTCACCGGGGAACTGCACGTCGACGACGGCGCCGATAACCTGGCTGATGGTGCCGTTGGTGGTCTGGTTGAGAGCGGGGGCGGTGGCCATTTTTCGTTCCTTAGCCTTCAATTACAGCGCTTCGGCGCCAGCAATGATTTCGATGAGTTCGGTGGTGATCGCGGCCTGGCGGCTGCGGTTGTACTGGATCGTGAGCTTGCCGATCAGTTCGCCCGCGTTGCGCGTGGCGTTGTCCATCGCGGTCATCGAGGCGCCCTGTTCGGAGGCCTCGCGTTCGAGCAGCGCGCCGAACAGCTGGGTGCGCACATAGCGCGGCAGCAGTTCTTCGAGGATTTCCTCCTCGCCCGGCTCGTAGTCCACGACTGCGCCGGTATCCTCGGTTGTGGCCGGGGCGGGGACGGGGATCAGCTGGGTCACGGTCGGATCCTGCGCCAGCGCCGACTTGAAGGTCGGGTAGACGAGGTGGGCGACATCGAATTTGCCCGCGTCGAACAGGCCGATGAGCTCGTTGGCGATGGCTTCCGCCTCGTCGAAGCCCGGGGTCTTGACCGTGCTGGTGTCGAAGCCCGCGCCGATCAGGGTCGGGAATTCGCGCTTGAGCGGTGCGCGGCCCTTCTTGCCGACGAGGTAGAATTCGACCGTCTTGCCCTGCGCAAGCAATTCGCGCGCCTTGGCCTTGGCAGCCTTGACGAGGTTCGAGTTGAGCCCGCCGCACAGGCCCTTGTCGGTGTTGACCACCACAAGAAGGTTGCGCTGGTCCGAACCGGTGCCGCCGAGCAGCTTGGGGGCGCTGTCGCCAGCCACCTTGCCTGCAAGGCTCGCCATCACCGCGGCAAGGCGGGTGGCGTAGGGCCGCGCCGCCTCGGCCGCAGCCTGGGCACGGCGCAGCTTGGCCGCCGCGACCATCTGCTTGGCCTTGGTGATCTTCTGGGTCGATTTGACCGAGTTGATCCGGCCCTTGAGTTCCTTGAGTGAGGGCACGTCAGGGCGTCCTTAAGCGAACTGCTTGGCGAAGGCTTCGAGTGCGGCCTTGGTCTTGTCCGCCACCTCGCCTTCGAACTTCTTCGAGGTGCGGATTTCGGCCAGCACGTCGCCGTGTTCGCGGCGCATGTAGTCGAGCATCTGCGCTTCGTATTCGTTCACCCGGTTCACCGGGATCGCGTCGAGGAAGCCGTTGGTGCCGGCGTAGATCGACACGGTCTGCTCTTCGAACGGCATCGGCGAGAACTGCTTCTGCTTCAAGAGCTCGGTCAGGCGCGCACCGCGGTTCAAGAGCTTCTGCGTCGCGGCATCGAGGTCCGAGCCGAACTGCGCGAAGGCCGCCATTTCGCGGTATTGCGCGAGGTCGAGCTTCATCGAGCCCGAAACCTTCTTCATCGCCTTGGTCTGCGCCGCGCCGCCGACGCGGCTCACCGACAGACCGACGTTAATCGCCGGACGGATACCCTGGTAGAACAGGCCGGTTTCGAGGAAGATCTGCCCATCGGTGATCGAGATCACGTTGGTCGGGATGTAGGCCGACACGTCGCCCGCCTGGGTCTCGATGATCGGCAGCGCGGTGAGCGAGCCGTGGCCGTTTTCCTCGTTCATCTTCGCCGCGCGCTCGAGCAGACGGCTGTGGAGGTAGAACACGTCACCCGGGTAGGCTTCGCGGCCCGGCGGGCGGCGCAGCAGCAGCGACATCTGGCGGTAGGCGACGGCCTGCTTGGACAGGTCGTCATAGACGATCACGGCGTGCATGCCGTTGTCGCGGAAGAACTCGCCCATCGCGCAG
>Ga0073934_10005504_pt1 | contig 19509 bp, 20 predicted proteins | sample LarsenN4metaG_FD_76834 | JGI IMG/M metagenome (GOLD analysis project Ga0073934, IMG submission 76834) | Hot spring sediment bacterial and archeal communities from British Columbia, Canada, to study Microbial Dark Matter (Phase II) - Larsen... ... | reverse complement strand
CGCGCGCTCGCGCGCTACTCTTCGACGCCGCCCACCGGCCGCGGGGGCGCGCCGATCGTGCCGTGCGCGCTGTCCGGCGCGTCGTGGCGCTGCGCGCGCAGCCCCGAGCGCAGGTAGCGGTTGTGCGGGTTCACGCGCGGCAGGAAGCGCGCCAGTTCGGTGAGCGCCATCTCGTAGACGCCGCGCTTGAACTCGATCACCACGTCCAGCGGCACCCAGTAGTCGTTCCAGCGCCAGGCGTCGAACTCGGGGTGGTCGGTGGCGCGCAGGTTCATGTCGCTGTCGCGGCCCACCAGCTTGAGCAGGAACCAGATCTGCTTCTGGCCGCGGTAGTGGCCGCGTGCGTCCTTGCGGATGTAGTGGTCGGGCACCTCGTAGCGCAGCCAGTCGCGCGTGCGCCCGATGATCTGCACGTGCTCGGGCATCAGCCCGACCTCTTCGTGCAACTCGCGGAACATGGCCTGCTCGGGCGTCTCGCCGTGCTTGATGCCGCCCTGCGGAAACTGCCAGGAATGCGTCCTCAGCCGTTTGCCCCAGAAGACCTGGTTGCGCGAGTTCAGGAGGACGATGCCGACGTTGGGCCTGAAGCCGTCCCGGTCGAGCATAATCAAACCCCGAATTTCTGACTGTTTTCATTATTGCACCGGCGTTGTGCGGCAGGCGTCTCTCGCTAACCCGCATGGCCTGCGAGGGCCGCCCGTCCGGTCCGATGTGCAGGCGCTGTGCAACGCAGTGCCCCCCAGCATGAAAGCCACCCAGACCTTCATCTCCACGCTCAAGGAAGCGCCGGCCGACGCCGAGATCGTGAGCCACAAGCTGATGATGCGCGCCGGCCTCATCAAGCGGCTCGGTGCCGGCATCTACAACTACATGCCGCTCGGATTGCGCGTCATCCGCAAGGTCGAAGGCATCATCCGCGACGAGATGAACCGCGCCGGCGCCATCGAACTCCTGATGCCGGTGGTGCAACCGGCCGAACTGTGGATGGAGAGCGGGCGCTTCCAGGCCTACGGCCCCGAGCTGCTGCGCGTGAAGGACCGCCACGAGCGCGACTTCGTGATCCAGCCCACCAGCGAGGAGGTCATCACTGACATCGCGCGCCAGGAGCTGCGCAGCTACAAGCAGCTGCCGCGCAACTTCTATCACATCCAGACCAAGTTCCGCGACGAGCGGCGGCCGCGCTTCGGCCTGATGCGCGGGCGCGAGTTCACGATGAAGGACGCGTATTCGTTCGACCGCGACGTCGCCTCCGGCATCAAGAGCTACGAGGCGATGCAGCGCGCCTACTGCCGTATCTTCGACCGCATGGGCCTCAGGTACCGCGCGGTGGCGGCCGACACCGGCGCGATCGGCGGCGACACCTCGCAGGAGTTCCAGGTCATCGCCGACACCGGCGAGGACGCGCTCGTCTACTGCCCGACCAGCGACTACGCCGCCAACATCGAGCTGGCCGAGGCGCTGGCGCCGTCCGCGCCGCGTGGCGCGGCCACCGAGCCGCTCGTCAAGACCCCCACACCCGGCAAGGCCACCTGCGAGGACGTGGCCGCGCTGCTCGGCATCCCGCTTCAGCGCACGGTGAAGTCGCTCGTGCTCGCCACCGACGCCAAGGACGACAGGGGCAACGTCACGCAGACCACCGTGTGGCTGCTGCTCGTGCGCGGCGACCACAGCCTCAACGAGGTGAAGGCGGGCAAGGTGCCCGGGCTCAAGGACGGCTTCCGCTTCGCCAGCGCTGGCGAGATCGAGGCCCACTTCGGCTGCAAGGCCGGCTACCTCGGCCCCATCGGCACCCAGCGTCCGGTGAAGGTGGTGGCCGACCGCACGGTGGCGCAGATGAGCGACTTCGTCTGCGGCGCCAACGAGGCCGACTTCCACTACACCGGCGCCAACTGGAGCCGCGACCTGCCCGAGCCCGACCTGGTGGCCGACATCCGCAACGTGCTTCCCGGCGACCCTTCGCCCGACGGCAAGGGCGTGCTCGCCATCCAGCGCGGCATCGAGGTCGGCCATGTCTTCCTGCTCGGCACCAAGTACAGCGCGGCGATGAACGCCACCTACCTCGACGAGACCGGCAAGCCGCAGCACCTGGTGATGGGCTGCTACGGCATCGGCGTCACGCGCCTCCTGGGCGCGGCGATCGAGCAGAACCACGACGAGCGCGGCATCGTCTGGCCGGTGGCGATGGCGCCGTTCGAGGTGGTGATCTGCCCGATCGGCTACGAGCGCACGCCCGAGGTCAAGGCGGCGGCCGACAAGCTGCACGACGAACTGAGTGGCATGGGCGTCGACGTGGTGCTCGACGACCGCGGCGAACGCCCGGGCGCGATGTTCGCCGACTGGGAGCTCATCGGCATCCCGCTGCGCGTGGTGATCAGCGACCGCGGCTTGAAGGCCGGCACGGTCGAGCTGCAGGGCCGGCGCGACGCCGCGGCCACGGCGGTGCCCCTGGCCGAAGCGGCGGGTGCCGTGAAGGGCCGCCTCACGACATGACACCGGCGCGGCGTGCGCTGCTCGCCGGGCTGCTGGCCGCGCCGTTCGGCCGCGCGCGCGCCGGCGCGCAGATCGAGGAACCGCTCGCCGACTCGGTGCGCAGCGCGCTGGCCGCCGCGGTGGCCGAAGCGGCGCCGCCGCGGCCGAGCTTCGACTCGATCGAGCAGCGCCTGGCCTACCTGCGCTGGCTGGGTGCGGCCAGCGAGCGCCTGAAACGCCGCAAGGCCGAACACCACACGCGCGTCGAGTTCCTCGAGACCGTGTGGTACGAGAGCCGGCGCGCCGGCCTCGAGACCGCGCTCGTGCTCGGCCTGATCCAGGTGGAGAGCGGCTTTCGCAAGTACGCCATCAGCTCGGCGGGCGCGCGCGGCTACATGCAGATCATGCCGTTCTGGGCGCGCCTGATCGGCGACGGCGACGTGCCGCGCCTCTTCCACCTGCAGACCAACCTGCGCTTCGGCTGCGTGATCCTGCGCCACTACCTCGACGTCGAGCGCGGCGATCTGTTCATGGCGCTCGGCCGCTACAACGGCAGCCGCGGCCGGCCGCAGTACCCGAACGCGGTGTTCGCCTCGCGCCGGCAGTGGGAGATCAGGGTCTGACCGCGAGGCCGCGCCACTCGGCCGGCGCGGCGCCCTCGACGCCGGCCAGCGCGAGCACGCGCTCCACGCTCTCGGCCACCAGCTCGTCGATGCTGGCCGGCCGCTGGTAGAAGGCGGGCAGCGGCGGGAAGACGATCGCGCCCATCTCGGTGGCCGCCGTCATGTTGCGCAGGTGGGCCAGGTTGAACGGCGTCTCGCGCACCATCAGCACGAGGCGGCGGCGCTCCTTGAGCGTGACGTCGGCGGCGCGCGTGAGCAGGTTGTCCGCCAGGCCGTGCGCGATGGCCGCCAGGCTCTTCATCGAACACGGCGCGACGATCATCGCCGTGGTGCCGAAGCTGCCGCTGGCGATGCACGCCCCGACATCGCCCGGCGCGTAGGCGTGGCTGGCGAGCGACTCGATGGCGGTGCGGTCCAGCCCGAGCTCGTGGTGCACGTTGAGCACGCCGGCCGGCGTGACGACGAGGTGCGTCTCGACCTCGAGCGCACGCGCGCGCTCGAGCAGCCGCAAGGCGTAGATCGCGCCGGTGGCGCCGGTGATGCCGATGGCCAGACGCTGGCGCGCCACCGGCCGGCCCTCAGCCGCCCTTGGCCAGAAACTGCTGCAGCTCGCCGCTCTGGTACATCTCCATCATGATGTCCGAGCCGCCGACGAACTCGCCGTCCACGTAGAGCTGCGGGATGGTGGGCCAGTTGGCGTATTCCTTGATGCCCTGGCGCACCTCTTCGTCTTCCAGCACGTTGAAGGTGGCGAGGTCGTTCACGCCGCAGGCCTTGAGCACCTGCACGGCGCGGCCCGAGAAGCCGCATTGCGGGAACTGCGCCGTGCCCTTCATGAAGAGCATCACGCGGTGGCCCTTCACCATCTGGTCGATACGCTGTTGCACGTCGCTCATGGAGCCGGTTCCGTGATGAGGAAAGGCGGCATTGTCGCGCAGCGCGCGAGACCCTTCCTGGCGCTCGGGTCGGTCGGGCGGCCCGGGCCGCGCCGCCGGCGTCAGAACGAGTAGCGCACGCCGAACTGCAGCACCGGCGCCAGGCGCATCTCGCGCAGCGCCTGGTCCATGGCCTGGCTGCCGAAGATCGCGCGGCCCACGCCGGACAGGCCGGCCGGCCGCGCCGCCACCAGGCCCACGTCGGCGGTGAGCGAGAACGCGCCCCACAGCGCCGGGCTGCTGTAGCCCAGGCCGAGGTAGGGCACGGCCGCGGCGGCCTCGCCGCCGGCGGGGGCCGCGGCGCCGTCGAGCACGGTCAGGCCGAGCCTCGGCCCGGCGCTCGCGCTCAGCGCGGGTGCGCCGCCGAAGCTGCCCAGCATCAGCCCGCTGGTGGCGCGAATGCTGCCGAGGGCCGGGCGCGTGAACATCACGTAATCGCCCAGCACCGCGGCACCCTGGATGCCGCGCGAGGTGAGCGCCGGCTCACCAGGCTTGACGAGCGTGGGCGGGGTCAGCGAGGCCGTCTGCACCGTGATGCGCGCCTGGACCTGCGGCCACAGCCAGTCGAGGGCGGGCACGGCCAGGCCGTCGGCGGCCGCGGCGGGGCGGGGAGCGAGGGCGAGGGTGAGCGCGACCGCGATCGCGACCGCGAGCGGGGCGGCCAGCGCCCGCTCGGCGGTGGCCCGGGGCAGGGAGATCCGATGCGGCTTCATGGCGACTCCCGAGACTTCCTGGGTTTACGGCCATCATGCGCCGCTTCATGCCGCGCTGCATCGCCTGGGCGCGGGAACAGTTGGCATGCGTTGCGGCGGCGCCGCAACGGGATGTCAACCGCCGTTCCAGACGCCGCCGCTGCAGCGCGGCAGGCCGGCCAGGTCGGCACGCGTCTGCACCTGCTCGAAGCCGGCCTCGTGCAGCAGCCTGCGCACGGCCTCGCCCTGGTCGTGGCCATGTTCGAGCAGCAGCGGCGCGCCGGGCAGCAGGTGCGCCGGCGCGCCGGCCACGATGCGGCGCAGCGCCTCCAGCCCGTCGCCCTCCGGCGTGAGCGCGCTGCGCGGCTCGTGGGCCAGCGCGGCCAGGTGTGGGTCGGCGCCGGCGATGTACGGCGGGTTCGAGACGGCGAGCGCGAAGCGCCGGCCGGCCAGCGGTGACCACCAGTTGCCCTGCACGAACTGCACCGCCAGGCCCAGCCGGTCGGCATTGCGGCGCGCCACGGCCAGCGCCTCGGCGCTGGCGTCGCTGGCGCACACCGCGGCCGCGGGCCGCGCCTGCTTGAGGGCGAGCGCGATCGCGCCGCTTCCGGTGCCGAGGTCGACCACGCTGTCGAAGGGCCGCTCGAGCGCCCAGTCGACCAGGTCCTCGGTCTCGGGGCGCGGCACCAGCACGGCGGCGTTCACTTCGAGCGTCAGCCCATGGAACTCGCGCTGGCCGGTCAGGTAGGCCAGCGGGGTGCCCGCGGCGCGCCGGCGCAGCAGGGCGTCGATGCGGTCGGCGGCGACGGGCGCGACCGGCTCGTCGTCGTGCGCCAGCAGCCAGGCGCGCGGGCGGTCCAGCACCAGGGCGAGCAGCAACTGTGCGTCGAGCCGCTCGACGCCGAGCGCGCGCGCGTGGGCGAGCCAGTCGCGGATGCGCAAGGCCTGCTCCGGCGGCGCGGGCGCGGCTAGCGCCCGGTCTCCAGCGCCGCCAGCTCCTCGGCGGCGCGCGCTGCCTTGAGCGCGGCCACCACGTCGCCGAGGTCGCCGTCCATGATCTGGCCGAGCTTGTACAGCGTGAGGTTGATGCGGTGGTCGGTGAGCCGGCCCTGCGGGAAGTTGTAGGTGCGGATGCGGTCGCTGCGGTCGCCGCTGCCGACCAGGCTCTTGCGCGTGGCCGCCTCCTTGGCCTGCCGCTCGCTGCGCTCCTTGTCGCGCAACCGCGCCTGCAGCACGGCCATCGCCTTGGCCTTGTTGCGGTGCTGGCTGCGGTCGTCCTGGCACTCGGCCACGATGCCGGTGGGCAGGTGCGTGATGCGGATCGCGCTGTCGGTCTTGTTCACGTGCTGGCCGCCGGCACCGCTGGCGCGGAAGGTGTCGATGCGCAGCTCGGCCGGGTTGAGCGTGATCTCCTCGGCCGCGTCGGGCTCGGGCAGCACCGCCACCGTGCAGGCGCTGGTGTGGATGCGGCCCTGGCTCTCGGTGGCCGGCACGCGCTGCACGCGGTGGCCGCCGCTCTCGAAGCGCAGCTGCTCGTAGACATGGTCGCCCTCGACGCGCAGCACGATCTCCTTGTAGCCGCCGAGCTCCGACGGGCTCTCGCTCAGCACCTCGGTGCGCCAGCCCTGGCGTTCGCAGAAGCGCAGGTACATGCGCGTCAGGTCGCCGGCGAAGAGCGCCGACTCGTCGCCGCCAGTGCCGGCGCGGATCTCGACGAAGGCGTTGCGCGCGTCGTCCGGGTCCTTGGGCAGCAGCGCGGTCTGCAGTTCGGTGTGCAGGCGCGCCAGGTCGGCCTCGGCGGCCGCGATCTCCTCGGCGGCCAGCTCGGCCATCTCGGCGTCGCTGCCCTCGTCGCGCATCTCGCGCGCCGCGGCGAGGTCGCGCTCGCGCTGCTGGTACCTGCGCCAACGTTCGACCACGCCCTGCACCTCGGACTGCTCGCGCGCCAGCGCGCGCCAGCGGTTCATGTCGGCGGCCACCGCCGGGTCGGCCAGGTTGTTGTCGAGCTCCGCCAGGCGCATGGCGAGGCGGTCGAACTGGTCACGCAGGGCAGGGTTCATGGCAGGGCCGGCGCCGGCACGCGCGGCGGCCGCCGCGCGCGGGCACCGCAATTCAGCAGCTAACGGCCTTCGCCGGGGTTGCGCGCGCTGCCGCGCAGGAACAGGCGCGACACGGTCTCCGCGAGACGCTCGCGGTCCTCGCCCTCGGCCGCGTGCAGCTCGGCCAGCGTGCCGTGCAGCATCTTGTGCGCCAGGCCGCGCGCCAGCGCCTCGAGGGCCGCCTCGGGAGGCTCGCCGCGCGCCAGCAGCTTGCGCGCGCGCGCCAGCTCCACCGCGCCCCAGTCGTCGGCCTGGCGGTTGAGGGCCTGGATCAGCGGCACCGCGGCGCGCTGGTCGAGCCAGTGCGCGAAGCTCTGCACGCCGGCGTCGATGATGGCCTCGGCCTGCGCCACCGCGGCCTGGCGCCTCTCGCCCGCGGTCTGCACGAGCGCGCTGAGGTCGTCCACCGTGTACAGATAGGCGTCGTCCAGTTCGGCGACCTCGGGTTCGATGTCGCGCGGCACCGCCAGGTCGACCATGAACATCGGGCGCCGGCGGCGCTGCTTGAGCGCACTTTCCACCGCACCCAGGCCGATGATGGGCAGCGAGCTGGCAGTGCACGACACGACCGCGTCGAACTCGTGCAGCCGCGCCGGCAGGTCGGCCAGGCGCAGCGCCTGCGCGCCGAAGCGCGCCGCCAGCTTCTCGCCGCGTTCGAGCGTGCGGTTGGCCACCGCCATGGCGCGCGGCTGGCGCGCCGCGAAGTGCGTGGCCACCAGCTCGATCATCTCGCCGGCGCCGACGAAAAGCACGTTGATCTTGCGCAGGTCCTCGAACAGCTGGCCGGCCAGGCGCACGCAGGCGGCGGCCATGCTGATCGAGTGCGCGCCGATCTCGGTGGCCGTGCGCACCTCCTTGGCCACCGAGAAGCTGCGCTGGAACAGCTGGTGCAGCGTGGTGCCCAGCGTGCCGGCCTCGTCCGCCAGGCGCACCGCCTGCTTCATCTGGCCGAGGATCTGCGGCTCGCCGAGCACCATGGAATCGAGACCGGCGGCCACGCGGAAGGCGTGGCGCGCGGCGTCGCGGCCCTGCATCACGTAGGTGTGGCCCTGCAGCACGGTGGGCGCCACGCCGCGCTGCTCGGCCAGCCAGTCGATCGTCGGGCGCACGAGTTCGATCTCGCGGCTGGAGACGTACAGCTCGGTGCGGTTGCAGGTGGAGACGATGGCTGCCTCGGGCAGCGCGCGCTCCATGCGCTGGCCGAAGCCGCGCAGCGCCGGCCCGAGCTGCTCGGGCGCGAACGCCAATTTGCCGCGCAGATCGAGCGGGGCGCTGTTGTGATTCAGCCCGAGGGTGAAGACGCTCACGGCGGCATTGTAGATTTCGCGCCCAGCACCACCACCACCGGCCCCCGAGACGTGGGTTTCTTCGCTGCTTTCGGCCATGTGGCCAACCTGTTGTTCCCCGCGCTGGCCCTCGGCGCATTGGCCGCCGCTCTGGCCAAGCTCGCCTGGCGGCGCGAGCTGGCCGGCCTGCGCTGGCGCGATCTGGCGCTGCCCGCGGCGGCGGCGGCGGTGGCGGTGTCGCTCGCCGGGCTGGTGGTCTTCGGGCGCGACGGCAAGATGGCCACCTACGGCGCCATGGTGGCGGTCTGCGCGGTCACGCTGTGGTGGCGGGCGTTCCTGGCGCGCCGCTGAGACTGCTGAAGCCGCTCAACCGGCCGCCGGCTCGAGCACCCGCACCTGCCCGCGCAGCGAGTGCGGCAGCGCCGCCGTGATCGTCACGTCGATCATCTGCCCGACGAGCCGCGCCGCCTGCGGCCCGCCGTCGAAGTTGACGATGCGGTTGCACTCGGTGCGCCCCATCAGCTCGCGCGGGTCCTTCTTCGACGGGCCCTCGACCAGGATGCGCTGCACCGTGCCGACGCGGCTTGCGCCGATGCGCCGCACGTTGGCCTCGATGGCCGCCTGCAGCTGCTGCAGCCGCGCCAGCTTCGCCGCGCGCGGCGTGTCATCGACGAGCGCCGCCGCCGGCGTGCCCGGGCGCGGGCTGTAGACGAAGCTGAAGCTGGCGTCGAAGCCGACCTCCTCGATCAGCTTCATCGTCTTGGCGTGGTCGTCTTCGGTCTCGCCGGGAAAGCCGACGATGAAGTCCGACGACAGGCTGATGCCGGGCCGCACCGCGCGCAGCCGGCGCACGATGCTCTTGTATTCCATCGCCGTGTAGCCGCGCTTCATCGCCATCAGGATGCGGTCGCAGCCGTGCTGCACCGGCAGGTGCAGGTGGCTCACCAGCTTGGGCAGTCGGGCGTAGGCCTCGATCAGGCGCGGCGTGAACTCGTTCGGGTGGCTCGTCGTGTAGCGGATGCGCTCGATGCCCGGGATCTCGTGCACCACCTCGAGCAGCAGGGCGAAGTCGGCGCTCTCGCCGCCCTGGTCGTCCATCGCGCCGCGGAAGGCGTTGACGTTCTGCCCGAGCAGCGTCACCTCCTTGACGCCCTGCGCCGCGAGGCCCGCCACCTCGGCGATCACGTCGTCGAAGCGCCGGCTCACTTCCTCGCCGCGCGTGTACGGCACCACGCAGTACGAGCAGTACTTGGAGCAGCCCTCCATGATCGAGACGAAGGCGCTGGCGCCCTCGGTGCGCGCCGGCGGCAGGTGGTCGAACTTCTCGATCTCGGGGAAGCTGATGTCGACCTGCGCGCGGCCCTCGGCAGCGCGAGCACGCAGCATCTGCGGCAGGCGGTGCAGGGTCTGCGGGCCGAACACCAGGTCGACGTAGGGCGCGCGCTCGAGGATGGCGGCGCCTTCCTGGCTGGCCACGCAGCCGCCGACGCCGATCAGCACGCCCTTCTTCTTCAGGTGCTTGACGCGGCCGAGGTCGGAGAAGACCTTCTCCTGCGCCTTCTCGCGCACCGAGCAGGTGTTGAAGAGGATCAGGTCGGCCTCGTCGGCATCGGCCGTCGGCTCGTAGCCCTCGGCGGCGCGCAGCACGTCGGCCATCTTGTCCGAGTCGTACTCGTTCATCTGGCAGCCGAAGCTGCGGATGAAGACCTTCTTGGCCGTCATGGCTTGAGCCACTTCTGGGCCAGCGGGTCGAAGCCCCAGCTCGCGGCCTGCTCCGGCGTGGTCGGCCAGGGCTGGTTGGCCAGTTCAGTGGGCGTCAGCACGCACATGTCGGCGAGCGCGCCGCTGGCGTCGCGCGTGTAGTGCACCACGAACTTGCCGCCGGCCAGCGCGGCCTGCGTCAGCAGCAGGTTGTTCTGGCCGCGCACGCGCGCGCCGGGCGCGAAGCGGGCCGGCTGGCCGTTGAGCAGCAGCGCCGGCGGCTGCGTCACCACGACCTCGCCGCGCAGGGCGTTGGCCGGAAAGGCGCGCGGCGCCTGGGCCCAGGCAGTGGAGGCCGCCACGACGAGCAGCGCGCCCACCATCGATGCACAGCGAAGCATGGTGTAGACCCAGTGGCTGTGTTGAAAACGAACCGGCCCGAGACGCTGCGCACAGGCTCGGGCCGGGGAATCTGGTGGCGCTTCAGGGACTTGAACCCCGGACCTGCGGATTATGATTCCGTCGCTCTAACCAACTGAGCTAAAGCGCCAAGAGCCCGACATTATAGAAGCCGCGCGGCGTGCCCGGCGCCCCTCCCACGATGTTCAGCTTCTTCAGGAAGAAGGCCCCGGCGGCCGAGCCGGTGTCCTCCCCGCCGCCCCCGTCGTCCCCCTCGTCCGCTTCGCCCGCGTCCACCGCGGTGCCCGAGCCGGCCGTCGAGACGCCGCCCGAGCCGCCCCGTGAACTGCCCCGTGACGGCTGGCTGGCCCGCCTCAAGCAAGGCCTGCGCAAGACCGGCAGCGGCATCGCCCAGGTCTTCACGGGCACGCGCATCGACGAGGCGCTGTACGAGGAGCTCGAAGGCGCGCTGCTCGGCGCCGACACCGGCGTGGCCGCCACGCAGGCGCTGCTGGCCGACCTGAAGCGGCGCGTCAAGGACAGCAAGGCCAGCGAGCCCGCGGCGGTGAAGGCGCTGCTCGCTGACGCGCTGGCCGAGCTGCTGGCGCCGCTGGAGCGCGCGCTCGTCGTCGGCCCGAGCAAGCCCACGGTGATCATGGTGGCCGGCGTCAACGGCGCCGGCAAGACCACCAGCATCGGCAAGCTCACGCGCCACCTCGCCAACGGCGGCTGCAAGGTGCTGCTGGCGGCGGCCGACACCTTCCGCGCCGCGGCGCGCGAGCAGCTCGCCGTGTGGGCCACGCGCGCGGGCCCGCGCGCCGACGATCCCGGCACGCGGGTCGAGGTGATCAGCCAGCAGGGCGGCGACCCGGCCGCGGTGAGCTTCGACGCCGTGAACGCCGGCCGCGCGCGCGGTGCCGACGTGGTGATCGCCGACACCGCAGGCCGCCTGCCGACGCAGGCGCACCTGATGGAGGAGCTCAGGAAGATCAAGCGCACCATCGCCAAGGCGCAGGACGGCGCGCCGCACGAGGTGCTGCTGGTGGTGGACGGCAACACCGGCCAGAACGCGCTGGCGCAGGTCAAGGCCTTCGACGCGGCGATCGGCCTCACCGGCCTCATCGTCACCAAGCTCGACGGCACCGCCAAGGGCGGCGTGCTGGCCGCCATCGCGCGCTGGGGCGCCGAGCAGGGGCGCGTGGTGCCGGTCTACTTCATCGGCGTGGGCGAGCAGCTCGAAGACCTGCAGACCTTCAGCGCGCGCGAGTTCGCGCAGGCGCTGCTGCAGTAGGGCAGCCGCAGCGCTACTGCTGCTGCGCGGTCGGCTCGAAGTCGTCGAAGAAGCCGGAGTTCACCGGCTCGAGCGCGTCGCCCTCGGCGGCCAGGCGGTCGCCGTCGGCGAGGATCTCCTCCATCTCGGCCACCGGGATCAGCGGCATCGGCTTGGACACGCTGCTGGCCTTGATGGCGGCGCCCGCCGGCCCGAGCAGAGGCCCGAGCGCGGCGCGCACCTGTTGCACGCTGGGCAGGTCGCCCTCGCGCCAGGTGTAGACGTAGACGTTGGCGGCACGCAGCACGCGCGCCATGCGCTCGTGGCGCTTGCGGCTGCGCGAGCTCTCGTCGGCCTGGCGGATGTCGATGACGGCCAGCACGCGCGAGCCGGCGTCGCACAGCACGAGGTCGGCGTTGAGCGAGCCCACGCGCTGCAGCCAGTCGGAGTAGGAGTGGCGCATCGGCACGCGCAGGAAGCGCGACAGCGGCACCTGGGCCAGGATGAGGAAGCCGGGCACCGCGCGCTTGAGCAGGTCGTAGGCCTGACGCTCGTCCATCGTGAGCACGCGCGAGGCCTCGGGCGGCCAGCCGGCCACGGTGTCGACGGCGTCGCGGATGTCGCTGCGCGAGCCGCCGCGCTGGCGCATCCGCAGCACCACCCAGGTCAGGATCAGGGCCAGTGTCGCCGGCAGGGCGAACGAACCCAACGTGTCGAACGGGGACAGCATTTCCATCGAGGGGGTGCGGGGTGGGGCAGGGACAGGAAGCGCGAGCCTGAACGATCGGCCTTCGACCCCCCGGAATCAAGGGCGCGCGAGCAAACAGACGTATCGGCGCGTTTCGGCGCGCGGCGCCCTCAGCGCGGCATGCCGGGAAAACCCGTGCCCCCGCCGCCCATGCGGCGCATCATCTTCATCAGGCCGCCGCCCTTCATCTTCTTCATCATGCCCTGCATCTGATCGAACTGGTTGAGCAGGCGGTTGACCTCCTGCACCTGCACCCCGGCGCCGGCGGCGATGCGCCGCTTGCGGCTGGCCTTGATCAGTTCGGGCTTGCGCCGCTCCTCGGGCGTCATCGCGTTGATGATGCCCTCCATGCGGCGCACGTCGCGCTCGGCGCGGTTCATGTCGGCGCCGGCCGCCTTCTCGGCGAGCTGGCTCGGCAGCTTCTCCAGCAGGCCCGCCAGGCCGCCCATCTTCTTCATCTGCGAGATCTGCGAGAGGAAGTCGTTGAGGTCGAAGCCGCTGCCCGACTTGACCTTCTCCGCCAGCTTCTGTGCGGCGTCGAGGTCGACGCCCTTCTGCACCTGCTCGACGAGCGCGACGATGTCGCCCATGCCGAGCACGCGCCCGGCGTGGCGCTCGGCGTCGAAGGCCTCCAGGCCGTCGATCTTCTCGCTGATGCCGGCGAACTTGATCGGCGCGCCCGTCACCTGGCGCACCGACAGCGCCGCGCCGCCGCGCGAGTCGCCGTCGAGCTTGGTCAGCACCACGCCCGTGAGCGGCAGCGCCTCCTTGAAGGCCTTGGCCACGTTGACCGCGTCCTGGCCTTGCATGGCGTCGACGACGAACAGCGTCTCCACCGGCTTGACCGCCGCGTGCAGGTCGCGGATCTCGGCCATCAGCGCCTCGTCGATGGCCAGGCGGCCGGCGGTGTCGACGATCAGCACGTCGAAGTAGTGCTTACGCGCGTGGTCGAGCGCCGCCAGCGCGATCTCGCGCGGCTTCTGCTCGGGCGACGACGGGAACCACTCGGCACCGGCCTGCGCGGTGACGGTCTTGAGCTGCTCGATGGCGGCCGGCCGGTAGACGTCGGCCGACACCGTGAGCACCTTCTTCTTGCGCGTGCCGATCAGGTGGCGCGCCAGCTTGGCGGTGGTGGTGGTCTTGCCCGAGCCCTGCAGGCCGGCCATCAGGATCACGGCCGGCGGCTGCGCGGCGAGGTTCAGGTCCTCCACCCCGGCGCCCATCGTCGCCGCCAGCTCCTTGTGCACGATGCCGACCAGCGCCTGCCCGGGGTTGAGCGAGCCCACCACCTCCTGGCCGAGCGCCTTGTCCTTGACGCGGGCGATGAAGTCGCGCACCACGGGCAGGGCCACGTCGGCCTCGAGCAGCGCCAGCCGCACCTCGCGCAGCATGTCCTGCACGTTGGATTCGGTGATGCGGGCCTGGCCGCGCATCGTCTTGACGAGGCGCGACAGGCGGTCGGTGAGGGAGCTGGCCATCGCGGCGGCGCGGGTCCGGACCGGCCCTGCGCTGGGTACACTTTGATCGATGATTCTATCGAGCGCCTCCGCGTCGGCCTCGACGGCGCCGCTGCTCGCGCCGGGCGGCGCGCTGCTGATCGCCGGCGTGGCCACCGCGCTGTACCTGCTGGCCGCCCTGCCGGCCACCCTGACGCGCGGCGAAGGCCTGGCCGCCGGGCTGCGCCGCTTCTCGGCCGCGGCGCTGATCGGCGCCTGGGTGCTGCACCTGCTGCTGCTGGTCATCGACATCGGCGGCTTCGGCCAGGCCGAGCCCGGCGCGCGGCTCGGCTTCGGGCCGGTGCTGTCGATGACGGTGTGGCTGCTCATCGCGGTGCACGGCATCGAGAGCCGCTTCCTGCCGCTGCCAAAGGTGCGCCTGGCGCTCGGGCTGGCCGGCGCCGCGGCGGTGCTCGTCGCGCTGGCCTTCCCCGGCGAGGTGCGCGCGCTGCCGTCCAAGCTGGCGCCGCTGCACTTCGCGCTCGGCGTCGGCTCCTACGGCCTGTTCGCGGCGGCCGTGCTGCACGCGCTGCTGCTCGACGCGTCCGAGCGCCGCATGCGCGCCGGCGGCGGCGCCAAGGCGGCGCTGCTGCAGGCCGCGCAGGGCGCGCCCGAGGGCGCCGGCATGCCGCTGCTGCGCCTGGAGCGCATCACCTTCCGCTTCGTCGAGGCCGGCTTCGTCGTGCTCACGGCCACGCTGGTGATGGGCGCGGTGACGGCCGGGCACTGGCGCTTCGACCACAAGTCGGTGTTCGCCTCGCTGGCCTGGCTCGTCTTCGCGGCGCTGCTCGTCGGGCGCCACCAGCGCGGCTGGCGCGGCCGGCGCGCCACGCGCTGGCTGTACGTGGGCGCGCTGCTGCTGCTGCTGGCCTACGTCGGCTCGCGATTCGTGTTCGAAGTGGTGCTCGGGCGCATGCCGGGCTGAACGGGCCAGCCATGAAATATCTGCTCCTGCTCGTGGTGCTCGGCGTGGCCTTGATGTGGTGGCTGGCCGGCCGCCGCCGCGGCCCCGGGGCGGTGCAGCGCAAGCCCGATGCGGGCTCGCGCAAGGCCGGCCCGGCGCCGATGATCGCCTGCGCGCACTGCGCGCTGCACCTGCCGCAGCCCGACGCGCTGTTCGACGCCGCCGGCCGGCCCTTCTGCAGCGAGGCGCACCGCCTCGCCGGCCCGCGCCCGCCGCAGGCATGAACGGCAGCGGCGAACGCCGCCGCAACGACCGCCGGCGCAACGACCGCCGCGCCGGCGGCCGCCGCCGCGACGACGCGCTGTTCACCGCCAGCGACCACCTGGCCAGCGAGCCCTTCTTCGACCCCGGCTGGCTCGCCGCCGGCGACGTGCCGGCCGACGGCCGCGAACTGCTGCAGCGCGTGCGCCGCCTGGCCGCGGCGCAGGACAGCGCGCTGGCGCGCGTCTTCCGCACCTACGTGGCCGCGCGGGCCGCGCTCGGCGTCGGCCTGGTCGTCGCGCACGTGTTGTTCGCGCTGTTCGGCCATCGCGCGGCCGAGGGCCTGCTGCTGCTCAGCCTGGCCTACGCCGTGCAGGCGCTCACGCTGTGGCTGCTGCCGCGTTTTGCCACGCTCGGCGCGCCACGCCCGGTGGGGCCGCGCCGGCGCTGGCAATGGTGGTCGACGATCGGCGTCGACCTGCTCGCCTTCCTGCTGATGCACTGGCTGGAGGCCGGCGCCAACTTCAACTACGCGGCACTGCTCGTGCTGCCGGTGCTGATGGCCGGCGTGCTGACGGCGCGCCTGTTCGCGCTCGGCACCGCGGCCGGCGTGTCGCTGGTGCTGCTGGTCGTGGCCTGGCGCGCCTGGGGCGGCGACTTCGGCTCGGTGGCGCTGATCCTGCAGTCGGGCCTGGCCGGACTCGGCTTCTTCATCATCGCGCTGCTGTCGGGCGAGCTCGCGGCGCGCCTGGCGCGCGAGGAGCTGTCGGCGCGCGGCAGCCTCGAGCTGGCGCGCCAGCAGGCGCAGCTCAACCGCCTGGTCATCGAGGAGATGGCCGACGGCGTGCTCGTCGTCGACCGCGCCTTGCGCGTGCGCGCCGCCAACCCGGCCGCGCGCGCGCTGCTCGTCGACCAGGGCCTGGCGCCGCCCGCGCCCTTCACGCTCGCCGACCGCGCGGCCTGGCGCGGCCTGCACGACGAGGTGCGGCGCGCGCTCGACGCCGACAGCTGGCCCGAGGCCGGGCACGACGTGCTGCTCGACTTCGGCGCCGGCCACACGCGAACGTTGCGGCTGCGCGTGCGCTTCATGCGCGGGCAGGGCATGGAGGGCATGGAGGGCGTGCAGGGCCAGGAAGGCGTCGAAGGCAAGGAGGGCGCGCAGGGCGGCGCGCAGGGCGGCGTGCTCGCCGACGCCGCGGGCGAGGCGCTGGCCGTGCTGCTGATCGAGGACCAGCGCACCGCGATGGCCCGCCTGCGCCAGGAGAAGCTGGCCGCGATGGGCCGCGTGTCGGCCGGCATCGCGCACGAGATCCGCAACCCGCTGGCCGCCATCGCGCAGGCCAACGCGCTGCTGATGGAGGACGAGCTGGCACCGGCGCAGCAGCGCCTGTCGCAGATCGTGGCCGACAACGTCACGCGGCTCAAGCGCCTGGTCGACGACGTGATGGAGGTGGCGCCGGGGGCGGCACCGCTGACGCGCACGCTGGACCTGCGCGCCGCGGTGACGGCGCTGGTCGGCGAGTGGGCGGCGGCGGCCGGCCTCGCGCTCGGCGCGGGCAGCCGGCTGCGCCTGGAGCTCGGCGGCGCGGGCGCGCTGCCGGTGCGCTTCGACCCCGAGCACCTGCGCCGCGTGCTCGTCAACCTGCTCGACAACGCGCAGCGCCACGCCGGCGCGGCGCCCGGCTCGATCCTGCTGCAGCTGGCGGTGCGCGACGAGCAGGCGGCCACGCTGGCGGTGCTGTCCGACGGCGAGCCGATCGCGGCCGACATCGAGCCGCGCCTGTTCGAGCCCTTCTTCTCCACGCGCAGCCGCGGCTCCGGCCTCGGCTTGTATATTTGCCGCGAACTGTGCGAGCGCCACGGCGCGAGCATCGACTACCACCCGCGGCCCGCGGCCGAGCGCCTGCGCAACGAATTCATCGTGACGATGCAACGAGCTGGCGACGCCACGCCCGCGCCATGACCCAGGCCGCCGCCAGCCCGCGGCTGCTCGTCGTCGACGACGAGCCCGACCTGCGCACGCTGTACGAGCTGACGCTGCTGCGCGAGGGCTACGACGTGGAGTGCGCGGGCAGCGTCGACGAGGCCTGGGCGATGCTCGGCGAGCGCGGCTACCAGCTCGTCATCACCGACATGCGACTGCCCGACGGCAGCGGCCTGGACCTGCTGCAGCGCATGGAGCAGGCCGCGCGCAGCGAGAAGGCCATCGTCATCACCGCCTACGCCTCGCCGGAGAACGCGGTCGAGGCGCTCAAGGCCGGCGCCTACGACTACCTGACCAAGCCGGTCGACCTGCGCCAGTTCCGCGCCGTGGTGGCCTCGGCGCTCGGGCGCGCTCCGGTGCCGCGCGAGCGTGCGCCGGAGCCGCGCTCCGCCGCCGGGGCGCCGGCGCCGGTGGCCGCTGCGCCGGCGCTGGCGCGCCTGGTCGGCGACAGCGCCGCCATGCAGGGCGTGCGCGCGCTCGTCGAGAAGGTGGCGCGCAGCATGGCGCCGGTGCTGGTGAGCGGCGAGTCGGGCACCGGCAAGGAGCTCGTCGCGCGCGCCATCCACGACCTCTCGCCGCGCGGCGCTGCCGGCCAGCCCTTCGTGGCGGTGAACTGCGGCGCCATCCCCGAGGCGCTGCTCGAGGCCGAGTTCTTCGGCTACCGCAAGGGCGCCTTCACCGGCGCCAACGAGGACCGCGAGGGCTTCTTCCAGGCCGCGCAGGGCGGCACGCTGTTCCTCGACGAGATCGGCGACCTGCCGCTGGCCATGCAGAGCAAGCTGCTGCGCGTGATCCAGGAGCGCGCGGTGCGGCCGCTCGGCGCGGTGGCCGAGACGCCGGTCAACGTGCGCATCGTCAGCGCCACGCACAAGGACCTGGGCGCCGAGGTGCAGGCGCTGCGCTTCCGCCAGGACCTGTTCTACCGCCTCAACGTCATCCGCATCGCGGTGCCGCCGCTGCGCGAGCGCATGGGCGACCTGCCGGCGATCTGCGCCGCGGTGCTCGCGCGCGTGGCGCGCGACGCCGGCGTGACGCCGGTGCCCACGCTGGCGCCGGCGGCACTCGAGCAGTTGGGGCGTTATGCCTTCCCCGGCAACGTGCGCGAGCTGGAGAACCTGCTGCACCGCGCCGTCGCGCTGGCCGCCGGCACGCGCATCGAGCGCGACGACCTCGGACTGCCGGCCGAGGCGCTGGACGGCGCGGGCGAAGGGGCCGAGGCGGAGGCTGCGGCCGCGGTGACGCGGGCGGCGGACGGCGCGAAGGACGCGACCAGGGACGCTCAGAAGGAAGCCCAGGCCGACCTGCCGCGCGACCTCGTCGCGCACCTCGACGCGGTGGAGCGCGAGATCCTCGAACGCGCGCTCGCCGTGCACCGCTTCAACCGCACCGCGGCCGGCGCGAGCCTCGGGCTCTCGCTGCGCCAGATGCGCTACCGCATGGCGCGGCTCGGCATCACGGGTCCGGGCGGCGACGCGGATTGAGCGGCGCCCGCAACCCGCGCGCCGCGTGGCAGGCCGGCTGGTGGCGCGCAGCGCGCCGCTCACCATCGCCGAACTTCGGCGCGCGGCCCGCCGGCAGCGTGATCTCGCTCGTCGTGCTGCACTCGATCAGCCTGCCGCCCGGCGAGTACGGCGGCCGCGGCGTCGAGGACCTGTTCCTCAACCGCCTGGACTGCGACGCGCACCCCTACTTCGCGGGCCTGCGTGGCCTGCAGGTCTCGGCGCACTTCTTCATCCGGCGCGACGGCGAGGCGGTGCAGTTCGTGTCGTGCGAACAACGCGCCTGGCACGCCGGCGTGTCGAGTTGGCGCGGGCGTGAAAACTGCAACGATTTTTCCATCGGCATCGAGCTCGAAGGGCTCGAAGGCCTGGCCTTCGAGGCCGCGCAGTACCACGCGCTGGCGCGTCTGCTGCGCGCGCTCGCCGCGGCCTATCCGATCGACGAGGTGACCGGCCACGAGCACGTGGCACCGGGGCGCAAGGCCGACCCCGGCGCGGGCTTCGACTGGGCGCTGCTGGCGCACACGCTGCGCCGCCGCCGCCCGCGCATCGCGCCCTTGTCGATCCGGGAAGGCCCTGAGGCGATACACTACCCCTAGTGCCTTGTTGCCCTGCGGGACCCCAGATATAGTGGTCGTCCCGCGCCGAGGAGCCGACGCCTGACCCAAGCGCCCCACGCGCCACGCGCTCCGCGCGAGCCCCGGCGTCCGAAGCCGCGCCACCGGCGCGGGAACCGCACACACACAACGTCCACACCGCCGAACACCATCAGAGGGGAATGCATGCAAGCTGCCGCGACCACCGCCCACGAACTCGCCGCGACGATGATGCGCGGGACCGCCGCCGCGGGCCCCGGCACGCCCGGCGCGGGTTCGGCCTTCGCCGGCTACCAGATCATCCGGCGCAACGGCTCGGTGGTGGCCTTCGAGCCCAACAAGATCGCGGTGGCGCTGATGAAGGCCTTCCTCGCGGTGCACGGCACCCAGGGCGCGGCGTCGGCCAGCGTGCGCGAGACCGTCGAGCATCTCACCGAGAGCGTGGTGCGCGGCCTGCTGCGCTCGCGCCCGGGTGGCGGCACCTTCCACATCGAGGACGTGCAGGATCAGGTCGAGCTCGGCCTGATGCGCGGCAGCCACCACGAGG
>Ga0073934_10005503_pt1 | contig 19512 bp, 15 predicted proteins | sample LarsenN4metaG_FD_76834 | JGI IMG/M metagenome (GOLD analysis project Ga0073934, IMG submission 76834) | Hot spring sediment bacterial and archeal communities from British Columbia, Canada, to study Microbial Dark Matter (Phase II) - Larsen... ... | reverse complement strand
GCCTTCCGGCTGTACGTGGACGACGCGTGCCGCGAGGCGGACGAGCACCTCCTGCGCTTGGGTCGGGCGCTGCTCGCCCGAGCCGAGGCCGAGGCCGACACCCGCATGCCCGGGTACACCCACCTCCAGCGCGCTCAGCCGGTGACGGTCGGCCATCACCTCCTCGCCTGGGTGGAGATGCTGGAGCGCGACCGCGCGCGGTTCCGCTTCGCAGTCGAGCAGGCCGAGCCGACGCCGCTCGGCGCGGGAGCGCTCGCCGGCTCGACGCTCCCCCTCCCTCCTCCTCCCGGCCCGACGATGCGCAACTCGATCGACGCCGTCAGCGACCGCGACTTCGTCCTCGACTACCTGTACGCGGTCGCGACGCTGTTCGTGCACCTGTCGCGGATGGCGGAGGAGCTCGTGCTCTGGGCGACGAGCGAGTTCGGGTTCGTCCGGCTGCCGGAGTCCGCCGCCACCGGCTCGTCGATGATGCCGCAGAAGCTGAACCCGGACGTCGCCGAGTTGACGCGCGGCAAGGCGGGCACCGCGATCGGCCGGCTGACCGGGCTGCTCGCGACGATCAAGGGTCTACCGCTCGCCTACGACAGCGACCTCGCCGAGGACAAGCAGGCGGTGTTCCGCGCTCGCCGCGACCTGCAGGGTGCCCTTGCCGCGCTCGCCGTCCTCGTCGCCGAGCTCGAGTTCGACCGCGACCGCCTCGCCGCCGCTTCGGCCGACCCGCTCCTGCTGGCGACGGACGCCGCCGAGGAGCTCGTCCTCCAGGGCGTCCCGTTCCGCGACGCGCACGAGCAGGTCGCGACGGCCGTCCGGGAGGGGACGTTCGTCCCGCCGGCCGAGCCGCGGCACCGGCCCGCCCCCGGCCCGGGCGACGTGCGGGCGGCGATCGCGGCGGCGCGCGTCCGGCTCGGCTGATCCGGCTCGCGGCGCCGGGTCCGTCAGCGGCCGCGGGCCGGCGACGCGGCGCGGCGCCTGCCCGGGATGCGGATGCGGCTGCGGGGAACCGGTAGCCGAACGGTGAAGCGTGACCCCTCGCCGAGCGAGCTCTCGACCGACACCGAGCCGCCCATCTTCTCGGTCAGCTCCTTGACGATCGCGAGCCCGAGGCCGCTGCCGATCCGCTTGCCGTCGGGGTTGCGGTCGTACAGATAGAACCGCTGGAAGGCGTGCTCCAGGTCCTCGGGCGGCAGGCCGCGACCCGTGTCCTCGACGGCCAGCGTCCCGGGCGCGATCCGCACCCAGACCGAGCCGCCGGACGGCGTCCAGCGCAGCGCGTTCTCGACCAGGTTGGAGACGACCTGCACTGCGCGGTCGTGGTCGCCCTCGACCGGGGCGGGGCCATCCCCGTCGATCTCCAGCTCGATCCCCTCGGCGCGAGCCTCCTGCTCGTAGCGGCGCACCGCCTCGCGCGCCACCTCCGCGAGGTCGAACTCGTCGTGGTGCACCGTGAACTCGCTGCGGTTCATCCGCGCGAGGTCGAGCAGGTCGCGGACGAGCCGCTCGAGCCGGCGGGCCTCGTCGCGGATCGTCGCCGCCGCCTCCTCGGGCTGGAACGCGCCCTCCTCCAGGCCTTCGGCGTAGCCGCGAATCGCGGTCAGCGGCGTCTTCAGCTCGTGGCTGACGGAGAGCAGGAAGTTCCGCTCCGCCTCACGCGCTCGAGTCAGCTGCTCGGCCATCTCGTTGAACGCCTCGGCGAGCAGCGCCAGCTCGGACGAGCCGCCGACCGGCACGGGCTCCGGCGAGATGCCCTCCGCCAGGCTCCGGCTCGCCTCGGCGACACGCCGGACGGGCCGGGCGATCGTGCGGGCGGAGAGGAGCGCGGCGATCGCGGCGAGCAGCGCGGCGACCGCGCCGGCGATCAGCAGGGCCTGGAGGAACGGCCACCAGTCCGCGAAGTTGAGGTTCGCCGGGCGCATTAGCACGAACCCCTTTCCGCTGACGTTCCGGGCCGCGAACAGGTACGTGTCGCCGGCGACCGTGATCCGGCCGTGCACCGGCTCGCCGGCCAGCACGCGCTCGCGCTGCTCGTCGCTCAGGAACGACGACGGCAGGCGCAGGTCGACGATCTCGATCTTCTCGTCCTGGTCCTCGAGGAACGGCAGGAGGCGCCCGATCCGCGAGAACGGCAGCAGGAACTGGCTCTCGCGCTCCGCCAGGAGGTCCGCCTGGTGCGAGAGGTCGTCGAGCCGCGCCTTCTCGACGGAGCGCAACGTCAGGTAGAGGCCTGCGCCGAAGGTGACTCCCACCGCCAGCAGCACGACCAGGCCGGTCGCCACGAACAGGCGCGTCCGGAGCGATGCGAACGACCGAGCGGTGCGCGTCACGGCCCGACGGCCTTGTACCCGGCCCCGCGGACGGTGCGGATCAACTTCGGGCGTCCGAGCTTGCGCCGGATCTGGCCGACGTGCACGTCGACGGTGCGCGTCCCACCCGGGTAGCTCATGCCCCAGACTCGATCGAGCAGCCGATCTCTCGAGTGGACGATACCGGGGGACTCCAGGAAGTAAGCGAGCAGGTCGAACTCCTTGGCCGTCAGCTCGACCAGCTCGCCGGCGACCCGCACCTCGCGGCCCTCGAGGTCGACGGCGATGTCGCCGAGCTCGAGGGCCTGCTCGCGCGGGGTCGGCTCGGCACGGCGGAGGATCGCCTTGACCCTGGCGACGAGCTCGCGGGGTGAGAACGGCTTCGGCACGTAGTCGTCCGCGCCGATCTCGAGCCCCGCGACGCGATCCGGCTCCTCGTCGCGGGCTGTCAGCATCAGGATCGGCACCTCGGAGCGGGTGCGGATCTGGCGGCAGACCTCGAAGCCGTCGATGCCGGGGAGGCCGATGTCGAGGACGACGATCCGAACCGGATGGCGCGTCACCTCGGCGAGAGCCTCCTCGCCGGACCTCACCCAGACGACGCGGTAGCCGTCGCGCGCGAGGTACGTGCGGACGAGCGTCCCGATCGCCTCCTCGTCCTCGACGAGGAGGACGGTCCCGCCCGTCGCCTTCGGCGTCGGGACCAGGATCGACGCGTCGGGGCGCTGCCCGTCGAGCGACGCGGTCATGGCGTGCGCCGTGCGCCCGAGACCCGCACCAGGTGCGCCGGCTGATCCCCTTCGCGGACGGTGATCGCGAACAAGCCCCGGACGATACCGCCCGCAGGCTTCAAGCCCTGGTAGACGATGCGGGCGGTCGGCGAGATCGCGATCACCTGCTTCGTCCCGTCCCGCTCGAGCAGCTCGAGCTCGCCCGGGCGCACCGACTGGACGCGCCCCTGGTCGATCCGGAAGTCGTGCACCTGGTTGCCGACGACCATGACGACCTCCGCGCGGGCCATCTGCGACCCGAAGAAGAACTTGCCGAGGTTCTCGTCGTCGCGTTGCGTCGACGCCGCGAGGCCGGTTGCCGCGCCCACGACGACCAGCGCCGCCACCAGTCCGAGGACGAGACCTCGCTTCACCGAACTCCTCCTTCGCCGCTCGACAGTGACCGCCGCCCGGTCCTCTCGAGCATCATCGGCAGGGTACGTCAAGCGCCCATACACCCGGCGTAAGCGGGCGGTAAAGACGCCCGCGAACGCAGGTCTTCCGCCGCCCACCCGGAGGATCTCGCGCCTAGCCGACGAGGCTCCTCTCCACGCTCTCCTCGAGCCGCGGCTCCACCAGCTCGGCCGCGGCCACGAGCTCGTCGACCAGCCCGTCCACGTCCACCGACCGCTCCAGACGCTCGATCCGCTCCGGCGCCCCCCTGGTCTCGGCCAGCGGGCTGGAGAAGAGCTGACAGCAGTCCTCTGCGGGGAGGCTCGCGATCGCGAACGTGCCGATCTCCTCGGCCTCGCGGACGATCTCGCTCTTGTCCCAGGCGACGAGCGGGCGCAGCAGCGGCACCGTCGCCGCTCGCTCGACGACCGCCAGGTTGGCGAGCGTCTGGCTGGAGACCTGCCCCAGCGAGTCCCCCGTGACGAGCGCGTCCGCGCCCTCCCTGCGTGCGAGCGCCGACGCGACGCGCACCATCAGCCGCCGCTGGGCAAGCACCTGGAGCCGCCCCGCCCCGCACGCCGCGATCCGGCGCTGAGCCCGGCCGATCGGGACGATGAACAGCCGCGAGCGCCCCTGGAACCGGTCGAGGCGAGCGGCCTGGGCGTACGCCTTGTAGATCGACTCGGGCCCGGTGAACGGCCGCCCGCTGAAGTGCACGAAGTCGCAGCGCAGGCCGCGCTTCATCGCCCGGTAGGCGGCGACGGGCGAGTCGATGCCGCCGGAGAGGAGCACGAGAGCGGTGCCGCTGACGCCAACCGGGAGCCCACCCCGTCCGACGACCTTCTCCGTGTAGACGAACACCTCGCGCTTGTCGACCTCGACGTACACCTCGAGATCCGGCCGGTCGAGGTCGACGCCCAGCCCGAGCGCGTCCTGCACCGCACGCCCAACGAGCGCAGCCAGGCCGTGTGAGTCGAGCGGGAAGCGCTTGTCCCGCCGTCGTGCCCGCACTGCGAACGTCTCACCCGGCCTGCCTCGCAGCGCCTCGATCGCTGCCTCGCACACCGCTTCCGGCGTCTTCGCGACCAGCACGGCTGGATGGAGCAGGCTGACGCCGAGCAGATCGCGGGCCCGCTCGAAGAGCTCGTCCGCGGCGTCCGGAGGGCCGAGCACGGCGAGCGCGCCGCCGCGCTGGCGCAGCTCGAGCGGGCCGAGGTCGCGCAGCGCGCCGAGGACGTTCCGGCGCAGCTGCGAGTAGAAGACCGAGCGGTTCCTGCCCTTGAGGACGATCTCGCCGAACTTGAGGAGGACGCACTGCTGCACGGCGCCTAACGATAGGCGCTCGAGCGGTCGAAATGCCCGCGCTCGGGCATGCTCCGGGCCGCCGGCCCTGGGGCCGGCAACGGCGGGCCCGCATGACAGGATGCGCGCGTGAACCCGACCGAGGGGGAGAAGCGAGCCGCCGCCGAGGCCGCCGCGCAGCTCGTCGAGGACGGGATGACGGTCGGCCTGGGGACGGGCTCGACGGTGGAGCTGCTGTTGGCCGCGCTCGCCGCCCGGAAGCCACGGATCCGCTGCGTCGCCACGTCAGCGCGGACCGAGCACGCCGCCCGGAAGCTGGGGCTCGACGTCGAGCCGTTCGAGGCGCTCGAGCGCCTCGATCTCGCGATCGACGGCGCAGACCAGATCGCGCCGGACCGCTGGCTCGTCAAGGGCGGCGGCGGCGCGCACACGCGTGAGAAGGTGGTCGCCTCGGCCGCGGAGCGCTTCGTCGTCATCGCCTCCTCGGACAAGCTCGTGGCGGCGATCCGGCCGCCGGTCCCGCTCGAGCTGCTCCGGTTCGGGCTGGCCGCGACCGTCCGGGCGCTCGGCCCGGTCCGACTTCGCGACGGGTCAAGCCCGGACGGGAACGTGATCGCCGACTACCTCGGCCCGGTCGACGACCCGGCTTCCCTCGCCGGCCGGCTGTCGGCGACTCCCGGCGTCGTCGAGCACGGGCTCTTCCCGCCGGAGCTGGTCGACGACGTCCTCGTCGGCACCGGCTCGGGCGTCGAGCGGCGCTGACGGGTCAGCCCGTGGCGACGGACGAGCCGAGGCCGACCGGCCTGGCCGCGACGACGCGGTTCCCGCCCGCCTGCTTCGCCAGGTACACCGCGCGGTCGGCGGCGCGCACGATGCCGGCCGGCGTCCGGGCGTCGAGCGGAAACTCGGCCAGCCCGAACGCGGCCGTGAGCTGCAGCCCGCGAGCCGCCGCCCGGCCCACGATCGCCGCCCGCAACCGCTCGACGACCGAATAGGCTCCGTCGAGCGGCGTCTCGGGCAGCAGGACCACGAACTCGTCTCCGCCGACGCGGGCGACCAGGTCGCCGGCCCGCTTCTCCGACCGCAGGACGTCCGCCACCAGCTGGAGGGCTGTGTCGCCGAGCTCGTGGCCTCCCTGGTCGTTGATCCGCTTGAGGTCGTCGCAGTCGAGCAGGACGAGAGCCAGCGCCCGGGCACTGCGCTCGGCTCGGCGCAGCTCCTCGGCCAGGCGCTCGTCGAAGCCGCGCCGGTTGAGGAGGCCCGTCAGTGGATCGGTGACGGCTGCGCGCTGCTCACGCCGCAGCGCCGCCGACACGTCGATCAGCGCAGCCGTGTGCTGCGCGAACAGCGCCGCGGCCTCGATCTGCTCCGGCACGAGTGTCGGCGGCCGCTCCGCACGTCCGACGAGCACGCCGATGTCACGCCCTCCGCCTCGGAGCGGAAGCCACGTGATCCACGGGGCAGGGCCGTCCTCCGCGTCCAGCCCGATCGTCCTCGCATCGACCACCGAGTACGCGGCGTCGCGCGGCTCGATCGCCGTGGCCAGCAGATGCAGCTCGTCTTCGCCCAGCGGCTTCGACGCCGAGTCCGGCCGGCGCCAGAAGCTCGCCATGCGGGAGTGGCCGTCGCGTTTGGTCAGCGTCGCCTGGGCCGACTCCAGGTCGAGGAGCTGTCCGAGCGTACGGGCTGCGAACTCGGCGATCGACGAGACGCCGCGCAGCGAGCTGGCGTGGACGAAGAGAGGCAAGAGCGTCGCCGCCTCGATCGTGCGCTGTCGGCGAAGCGAGTCGACACGGTCGGCCAGGAGCGTGGCGACCGGCTGCAGCAGCTGGAGCGCCTCGAGCGGAAGGTCGCGCCCGCGCGACTCGACGTTGAGCGCTCCGACCGCCTCTCCCCCCGCCAGGAGTGGGATCGCGATCTCGGAGCGGATGCCGCCGACGGCGGCGACGTAGTCGGGATCGACGACCACGTCGGGCACGTGCTGCGGCTGAGCGAGCCTCGTCGCCCGCGCGATGACGCCCTGGTCGAGCAGGAATCCGTCGCGAACCTCCTCGTACCCCGTCTGGGCGACGAGCCAGAGGCGGTCGTGGTCGAGGACGTACACGCTCGCGAGGAGCTCGGGACCGGCGACCTCGGCAAGGCGGCGGAGCGCCCGCTCGATCGGCTCCCGACCATCCGCGCTCTCCCCCAGCAGGGCGGCAGCCTCGGCGCACGCAGCCTCGATCAGGTCGAGCGGAACCGGCTCGGGCGAGCGATCCTCCGCCGGAGGGCCCTCTGGAGAGCCCTCCAGCTCGTCGCCCGGCTCGAGGTCGACCGGACCGCTGGGCCTGACGTCGCCGGCTGTCTCGGTTGCGTCGACGAGCTCGAGGAAGGCGTCGAGGACGAGCGGATCGAACTGCGTGCCCCGTCCCTCGCGCATGATCTCGAGCGCCTGCGCCACCGGGAACGCGGGCCGGTAGACGCGGTCGCTCGTCAGCGCGTCGAAGACGTCCGCCACCGCGGCGACGCGCGCTTCGAGCGGGATCTCGGCGCCCGCGAGCCCGCGCGGGTAGCCGAGGCCGTCGTAGCGCTCGTGATGCGCCCACGCGATCACCGCGGCCGTCTCGAGCACCTCCGAGCTCGAGCCGGCGAGCAGGTCGTGGCCGATCTCGGCGTGCCGCTCCATCACCTCCCGCTCGGCCGCGGTGAGCGCGCCGGGCTTGAGCAGGATGCTGTCGGGAATGGCGAGCTTGCCGACGTCGTGGAGCAGGCTGGCGACGCGCAGCCGCTCGCACTGCTCCTCGTCGAGGCCGAGCTTCTCGCCGACGAGAGCGCAGTAGCGGCTCATGCGGTCGACGTGCACGCCGGTCTCCGTGCTCCGGAACTCCGCGGCGTGCGCGAGGCGCCGCGCCATCTCCGTATAGGCGTTCTCGACGTCGTTCTCGGAGCGACGCAGGAGCGCGATCGTCTCCGTCAGCTCTTCCTCGGTCGTGCGGCGCCTCTCGAGCTCGTCCTGCGCCGCGGCGTAGAGATGGGCGTTCTCCAGCGCGAGCGCGGCGAGCCGTCCGAAGCGCACGAGCAGGGCGACCTCGCCGGAGTCGAAGCCTCGCCCAGGCTCGATCCGCCAGAGCCCGAGCACGCCGATCACCCCCGACCCGGCGACGAGCGGGACACCGACGGCGGCGCGCGGCCCGAATGGAACCCAGCGCTCGCTGCGCCACGGCCAGTCCGGGTAGTCGGCCACGACGACCGGCTGCCTCGACTCCCACACTCGCCCGACGAGCCCTTCGCCCTCGTGCAGCTGCCAGCCGATGGACCCGCGGAGCGCGCCCCTGGCCGTCCGGATGCGGCGAAGGCCGTCCCCCGGCTCGCGCACGCAGACGAAGCCGTGCTCCGTGCCGACGAGCCGCCCGGCGCGGTCGACGATGGCTTCGAGGACGACGTCGACGTCGAGGTGCTCGAGCAGTGCGATGGCCGTCTCGTGCAGCGCCGCGAGCTCGTCGACGACGCGCCGGCAGTCGCCCGGCTCGTCGCTGGTCCGGTCGAGAGCAGTCACGCAGGGGTCATCGGCTTGCAACAACTGGTCCTTGACCCGCAGTGCTACAGCTAGCGCTCGCGCGCACAGTGCTTGTCGCCGCCGAGGATCTGGTCGAAGATCCTCGTCAGCTCGGCGTTCCTCGCGCGGTCGAACAGCCCGAGCCGCGCGCCCTCCCACTGGACGATGGGCGTGACCCCCGGCCCCATGACGGAGACGCGATGGCGCTCACCGAGGCCGTTCCCGTTCGGCGTCGTGCTCGGGTAGCCGGCCGGCGGCGCCTGGTGGACGAACGAGTAGCAGAAGCCCCCGGTCGGCGGATGGGTGTTGATCGCCGTGTCGTGGCGCCACCCCGGCCCGTAGTCCGAGTTGAACGTGTCGATGTAGATGTTCCGGGCCCACTGGTCGGCGACCTTCGCCGACGGAGATCGCGTGCCATACACGGGCTCGCCCTGGTACACGAGCCGCCCGAAGAAGCCCTGCAGCGAGCCGCCGTACGTCCAGTGCGGATAGATCTCGAGCACGGGAAGCTCGCCGCTCCAGTGCGAGAGGTGGAGCTCGTATGCCTTCTGGGCGTCCGTCCACGGGTCGACCCCGCGCATCGGCAGCTTCCGCTGCCAGCTCTGGAGCGCCCAGTAGCTCCCGTCCGGCGCCTTGCAGCCTGCGACGAAGAACGGGAGCGTCGGGCCGTCGTAGGGCTGACAGACGTTCTGGAAGATCTTCCAGTAGCTCCCGTTCTTCAGGCTCTTCCACCCGCCCGAGTAGTCGAACGTGAACCGTTCCTGCGTCACCGAGGGGTCGCCGGGATGAGGTCGCGCGTTGATCGCGCCCCAGGCGAGGACGTGCCGTCTGAGGCCGCTGCGGGTCGTGTACTCGACGAGGGCCATGCCCTGCGCATTCACCTTCAGCGTCGGATTCCAGACGTCCCTGTCGCCGAGCAGGCTGCTCGCGGCGGCGCTGCCGGGGAGGCACGCGGCGAGCAGCGCGACGACCAGGAGTCTCGTTCTCATGGCTGCGTAGGACGATCGAGGCTCGAGCCGAGCGACATCACCGTACGCTGTTTGGCCTGCGCGCGCATCCCCCTTCAGGGGTCACTCGGCAAGCTGAGGGCACCGGAACGGGCTCGACGGCCGAGAGAATCCTGCGAGTCGTCGCCTAGGTTTCGACATCGCCACGCTCGATCTTGCGTCGCGCACTCCAGCGGCCGGCCGGTTCGACGTCCCGTGGACGAGGCCCTGCTCCGGCTCCGGCTCGAGCTCGGCCGACGGCCGAAAGTAGACTGACCCCCTGACCGAGAACCGAGCAGCAGCGAGCGCCGACCACGTCCGTCAGCGCGAGCCGTCCACCAGTCTCCGCCACCTGCTGACGGAGACGGATCGGTTCGTGATCGTCTCCGAGCTCGTCACGAGCCGAGGATTGATCACGGCGCAGCGCGCGCGACGCATCCTGACGCTCGCCCGCGAGCTGGTCGACCACCCGCGGATCGACGTGCTCTCGATCACCGACAATCCCGGCGGGCACGCGATGCTGTCGGCCGACACCCTCGGCACCGACCTGATCGGCCGCGGCCAGGAGGTGATCATCCACCTGGCCTGCAAGGACTGGAACCGAAACGCGCTCGAGAGCCGCGGCTGGAAGCTCAGCTCCGAAGGCTTCGACAACGTGCTCGCCCTGTCGGGCGACTACCCGGTCTCGGGCTACGCGGGGGTGGCGGCCCCGGTCTTCGACGTCGACTCGGTCGGGCTGTTGCGGATGTACTCCGACATGAACGAGGGAATCGGCGACCCGTCGCTCGGGCGGACGAAGTTCTTCCTCGGGGCGGTGGTCACGAACCACAAGCGGCACGAGCGCGAGGTGATCCCCCAGTACTTGAAGGCGAGGAAGAAGATCGAGAACGGCGCCCGCTTCCTGATCACCCAGATCGGCTACCACGCACGCAAGGACGACGAGCTGCTGCGCTGGCTGGAGCTGCACGGGCTGACGGTGCCGGTGCTCGCGAACGTCTACGTCCTGACCCCCGCCACCGCGCGCGTCTTCAACTCCGACCGGATCCCCGGCGCCGTCGTCACCGACGAGCTGCTCGCGCTCGCCGAGAAGCACGGAGCGAGCCCGGACAAGGGGCGGGCGTTCTTCCTCGAGCTCGCCTCGAAACAGGTGGCGATCGCGCGCGGGCTCGGCTACCGGGGCGCCTACCTCGGCGGCCACATGGCCGTCGACGAGTACACCAGGGTGCTGGAGACAGCCGACTCGTACGGGCCAGACGACTGGCGCGAGCTCGCACGGGAGATCCAGTTTCCGTACCCGGACGAGTTCCACTACTTCGAGCGCGATCCGGACACCGGGCTCTCCTCGACGGAGATCAGCCGCGAGTACCTCGAGTCGAAGGGCCATGCGCCGCTGCGCTACCGCTTCAGCCGCCGGCTGCACGCAGTCGCCTTCGAGCCCGAGGCCCCGCTCCACGGTGCCGGCCGTGCCTTCTACGGCGCCGTCGAGCGAGGGCCGAAGCCGATCGGCAAGATGCTGCACCTGGTCGAGCAGGCGGCCAAGGTCCCGATGTTCGGCTGCCGCGACTGCGGCGACTGCTCGCTGCCGGAGATCGCGTACCTGTGCCCCGAGTCGCAGTGCGTCAAGAACCAGCGCAACGGCCCCTGCGGGGGAACCCGGCAAGGGCTCTGCGAGATCGGCGAGAAGGAGTGCATCTGGGCGCTCGCCTACGAGCGGCTGAAGGCCTACGGAGAAGCGGAATCCATGCTCGACGGACCCGTCGTGATCAAGGACAACGCCCTGCGGCACACGAGCGCGTGGGCCAACACCTTTCTCGCCCGCGACCACCACGCCCGGAAGCCGACGTCGGAGTGACCGCAACGTGCGCTGCTCGGCGATCTGTCGTCGCCGGCGCCGCGCGATAGGCTCAGCCGGTCAACGAGAACACAGGAGGCAGGTTCGCGTGAACGTCTCTTCGCGTTTCGAGGTAGCCGGGTTCGGGGTGATCGTCACCGGCGGTGCGAGCGGGCTCGGGCTCGCCTACGGCGAGGTGCTGGCGGCGCACGGCGCCCGGGTGACGCTGATCGACCTCGACGCAGCCGGGGTCGCCGCCCAGGCCACCAGGCTCCGTGACGAAGGGCTCGACGTGCGGGCTGCCGTCGCCGACGTCACCGACCACGCCGCGCTCGACCGGGCGATCGACGAGGCCGCCGGGACATACGGCCGGCTCGACGTCGCTTTCGCGAACGCCGGCATCGACCCGGGCGTCGGGTTCGTCGGCGCCTGGGCCGGCGGCCAGCGGCCGCGCGTCGAGGAGGGAGCGCTCGAGCGCTACACCGACGAGCGCTGGAACCGCGTGATCGACGTCAACCTGAACGGGGTCTTCGCGACGGCGCGCGCCGCGGCCCGGCACATGCGGCCGCGCCGGTTCGGGAGGATCGTCGTGACGACGTCGATCGCCTCGACCCGGGTCGAGCCCGCGATCGGGTCGGCCTACATGGTCGCGAAGGCCGGCGCTAAGCACCTGACGGGCTGCCTCGCGCTCGAGCTCGCGGCAGACGGCATCATGGTCAACGCGATCGCGCCCGGGTTCTTCGTCACCAACATCGGCGGCGGGCACGCCCACAACCCCGACCTGCAAGCGGCGATCGCCAAGGACATCCCCGCGCACCGCGTCGGCCGGCCGGACGAGATCAAGGCGCTCGCCCTCTTCCTCGCCTCGCCCGCCTCGGACTACATCACCGGGCAGGAGATCGCGATCGACGGCGGCTGGTCACTCGGACGCGCCGACTGAGCAGAGTCGGGTCGACGACTCGCGCCGCCAGGGCGCCGGGCCGGCGCCGACCGCGGCGTCCGACCGAGCGCGACTCGATCGTGTGAACGCCGCTCTCGCAGGACCTGCGCGACGTGGCGGCGGCCCCGGTACCTGTGCTTCTCGCTCGGTCGCGGTCTCGCCGCTCCGGAAGCAGACCTGCGAGTGAGAGGTTGCGATTCTGGCATCGACTGTCCGGTCAGTCAAGATTGGGATGGGTCCGCAGGGGGCGCACGAACCGGGCGATCGCGCGGAGCACCGCCTGCGGGTGCTCGAGATGCGGCGAATGCCCGCCCGGAACGACGAGCTTCTCGGCCGGCCCTGAGACGCGAGCCGCGATCGTCTCGATCTGGGCGAGCGTTCCGTACTCGTCGTCACGGCCCTGGACCAGCAGCGTCGGGGCGGTGATCGACGGCAGCAACGGCTCGAGGCTCCAGGTCCGGAACTCGGGGTCGAGCCAGACGTCCGCCCACCCCCGGAACGTGACGACCGGGTCGTCGTGGTGGCGCGCCATCCGCTCGCGGAGCTGCTCCGCGAACACGGCGTCGACCTCTGCAATCGCGGCGACGCACCGCTCCTCCACGAACGCGTGCGGGGCGAGCAGCACGAGGCCGGTCACGTCGTTGCCCGCTGCGTAGACGAGAGCGATCGAGCCGCCGTCGCTGTGCCCGACGAGGATCGGGCGCTCGACCTCGAGCCTGCCGAGAACAGCGGGAAGCACCTGCCGCGCCTCCTCGTGCATGAACGTGCGCCCTCGCGGTCGGGGCGGCGCGTCCGAGCGGCCGTGGCCGAAGCGCGAGAACGCGACGGTCCGCAGGCCGGTCGCGCGGTGCAGATCGTGGGGGAAGCCGCGCCAGAGCCCGACCGAGCCGAGGCCCTCGTGCAGGAGCACGAGCGGCGGCTCGCGCGGGTCGCCGGCGAGGTCGAGGACCTCGAGCCTACCGCCGGGAACCTCGAGGAAGGCGCTCACCCCGGACGCGACGCTACCCCTTCGGGTGGCGCCACTCGGCACCCGCGAGCTGCGTCGTCGCGTTCGGCCGATCGCCGTTTCGCGGTGCTTGCGGCCGTTTGACCACCTGGTTAGTCTAGGGCGCGTGCCGCGGCCGACCTCGGCTACGCCGAGCATTCCCGAGCGCTACAACGCCAGCCTCCTGCTCGACGAGAACCTCGACGCCGGGCGCGGCGACAAGGTCGCGATCCACGGCGGGGACGAGCACGTGACGTATGCGGAGCTGTTCGCCCGTGCGTGCCGGTTCACCTCGCTGCTACGGGGGATCGGCGTCGACCGCGGCAAGCGCGTCCTCGTCGTGCTGGACGACTGCCCGTGGTTGCCCGCTGCGTTCCTCGGGACGATGCGGGCCGGCGCAGTCCCGATCCCAGCCAACCCGTACTACCGGAAGGAGGATTACGAGTACTTCTTGGACGACAGCGGTGCGAAGGCTGTGGTCGTCGGCGGCGCGTGCACCGAGGTCGTCCTCGCCGCGACCGACGGCCGGGTCGATCCAGCGCGCGTCTTCTGCACCGACGGAGCACGAGACGGTGCGGCCGACCTCGTGAGCTCGACCGCCGGGCTCCCAGCAGAGGTCCCGCCCGCGGACACGCATCGCGACGACCCGGCGTTCTGGCTCTACAGCTCGGGGTCGACCGGCCGACCAAAGGGAGTCGTGCACCTCCAGCACGACATCCGTTACACGTGCGAGACGTATGCGCGCCACGTGCTCGGGATCGACGAGGGCGACACGACGTTCTCGACGACGAAGCTCTTCCACGCCTACGGGCTCGGAAACAGCCTCTCGTTTCCCTACTCCGTCGGCGCGGCGACCGTGCTGCTGGCCGGCCGCGCGACTCCTGAGGCGGTGTTCGCGACCGTCGCACGGTTCCGGCCGACGCTGTTCTTCTCGGCGCCAACGCTGTACAACGCGCTCCTGCGGGCGGACGATGGCGGCGCCGACTTCTCGTCCGTCCGACTGTGCATCTCGGCAGCGGAGCCCCTCCCTTCCGAGATCTGGACGCGCTGGAAGGAGCGCCACGGCGTCGTGATCCTCGACGGGATCGGCTCGACGGAGATGCTCCACATCTACTGCTCGAACACCGTTGGAGACGTCACTCCAGGCTCGAGCGGGAGGCCCGTGCCCGGCTACGAGCTGAAGCTCGTCGAGGACTCCCAGGAGGTGATCGGCCCGGGCGTCGGCGACCTCTACGTTCGAGGCGACAGCGCGCTCGCCGAGTACTGGAGCCAGCCCGAGCGAACGCGCGACTCGCTGCGCGACGGGTGGTTCTACACGCGTGACCGGTATCGGCGTGACGACGGAGAGCGCTACTGGTACGAAGGCCGCACGGACGACATGTTCAAGGTGAACGGCCTCTGGGTCTCCCCCGCGACCGTCGAGGCGGCACTCCTCGAGCACCCGGCGGTCGCCGAGTCGGCGGTCGTCGCGACGACGGTCGAGGGGCTGCAGCGTGGAAAGGCGTTCGTCGTGCTTGCGGACAGGGCCGAGGTCGACCAGACAGAGCTCCGCGAGTTCTGCTCTCTGCGGCTCCACCGGTACGAGGTACCAGACGTCTACGTCTTCGTCGACGATCTACCAAAGACGCTGACGGGCAAGATCCAGCGCTTCTTGCTCCGCGACCGGTAGCGTCGCCGTGGCGCCCGACCGCGATCGCTGCACGAGGCGCCTCGCCTCGCTAGGGTCGTGACCGTGCCGGAGGTCGAGGTCGACGAGTTGGGGGGTGGCGTCTACCGCGTGACGCATCCCCTTCCCTTCGCCCTGAACCACGTCCACACGTACGCGATCAGCAGCCCCGACGGCTGGACCGTGGTCGACGCGGGCCTCGCAGCGAACGCGGAGGCACGCTGGGCCGAGGCGCTCGAGCGCCTCGGCCGGCCGCGCGTGACCAGGATCGTGCTGACCCACTACCACCCGGACCACGTCGGGGGAGCCGAGGCGCTGAGACGCCTGACGGGGGCCGACGAGGTCCTGCAGAACCGTCGCGACGCGGAGCTGTGCCGCAACGCCTACGGCCGCCCGGAGAACCTCGAGGACGTGCGTCGCCACCTCACGGCCCAGGGGATGCCGCGCGAGACGGTCGAGGCGAGCGTCTCGGGCGAGCAGGCGCTGTCGGTCGCGCCACCCGAGACGACGGGCTTCCTAGAGGAGGGGGATGTCCTGGAGCTGGCCACGGAGGAGTTCGAGGTGCTCCACGTTCCCGGTCACGCCGACGGGCACATCGCCCTCCTCGGCCGGCGGACAGGGCGGATGTTCGGCGGAGACGTAATCCTGCGCAAGATCACGCCGAACGTCTCCACCTGGCACGACACCGATCCGGATCCGCTCGCACGGTATCTGTCCACGCTCGACCGCTTGGTGGCAATCGAGCCGGCGGTGGTGTTTCCCGGTCACCACTCGGATCTGTCGGACGCGGCTGGGCGTGCCGCCGAGATCCGAGAGCACCACCGGGCGCGCCTCGACGCCCACCACGAGGCGCTACGGGCGGGGGCCGTCACGCCCTGGGAGGTGTCACGGCGCATCTGGGACGGCAACCTGACCCTGCACGAGCTGCGCTTCGCGCTCCTGGAGGCGGTCTCGCACCTCGTTCGGCTCGAGCGACTCGGTCGAGCACACGAGTTCGAGCCGGGTCGCTGGCGCGCCCTTTAGGAACTCGTTTCAACACGAAGCCTTGTGCCGCCGGAGCCGTGCTGGAGCGGCGCGAGGCGGCGTCCTCGGTCGCCGCCTCGCGCCGCTCAGCCCACCCCGACGACGAAGCGTCATTCCGAAACGAGTTCTGAGGCTCGGGGAGCGAGAGGCGGTCAGCGCCGCTGGAGCATCATCACGAGCTCGCCCGCCTGGACAACGGTGTCGTGCTGGTTCAGGACCTCGACGCGCTGCACCATGATCCCACGGTCCGGCTTCGAGGTCTCTCGAAGCTCGATGATCTCGTTGGCGACGCGGATCGTGTCGCCGATTCGCACCGGCACCGCGAAGCGCCAGCTTCGGATCTCCAGCAAGCCCATGAGCGTCCCGTCGAAGAGCCCCGCGCGTTGCCGGAGTCCCGTCGCGAGCGACACCACGAGCGCGCCGTGCGCGATGCGCTCTCCGTAGATCGTGCCGGCGGCGAAGACGGCATCGGTGTGCAGGGGGTTGAAGTCGCCGGAGACGCCGGCGAAGGCGACGAGATCGGCTTCCGTCACCGTCCTGCTGGGCGTCTCGAACTGGAAGCCGACCTCGACGTCCTCAAAATACAGGGGCGCCACTACCAGCCCGTCCCTGGGGCATCGCTGGCAAAGGAGGCGAGCCCAAGGGCCGCAGCACAGTACAGAGAGGTACGGGCAAGGCCCGAGGGCGCTGCATCCTGCCGCCAGCGGCGCCAGCCTTCGGCGGAGGGCGGCTCCGCCGCCCGGGAGCCGAGGGCGGCCAGGGGCGGGCTAGGGGCTTTGCTTGACGACGACAGCTTTAGACTCCTGGTAGTAGTCGAGCGCCTCGTTGCCGTGCTCCTTGCCGACGCCGGACTCGCCGAAGCCGCCGAACGGCAGCTCGTCGTAGATGATCTGCGCGGAGTTGATCCACGTGTAGCCGGCCTCGAGCTTCTCGGCAGCGATCGTCGCGGCGGTGATATCGCGTGTCCAGATCGACGAGCCGAGCGCGAACTGGGATGCGTTCGCCCGCGCGATCGCCTCGTCGAGACCGCCGACGGTCCAGATCGGAAGCGCGGGCCCGAACACCTCCTCGACAGCGACCGCGGAGTCGTGCGGCGGCTCGAGGATCAGCGTCGGCTCGTAGAACCAGCCGTTCGCGTACCGGTCGCCATCCGGCCGCTTCCCGCCCACGAGCAGCTCGCCGCCCTCAGCCAGGGTCGACGACACCTGGAGCTCGAGCGCCTCTCGCTGGGACTCCGAGTGGAGCGGGCCGATCATCGTCCCCTCCTCGGTCCCGGCGCCGAGCACGAGCTTCGCGACCTTGCCGAGGAGCTTCTCCACGAGCTCGTCCGCGACCCGCTCGTGGACGTAGAGCCGCTTCACCGCGAGACATGCCTGCCCGCAGTTGAAGAAGCGGCCGACGCTGGCGGCGCTGACTGCGCCGTCGACGTCGGCGTCGTCGAGCACGATCATCGGGTCGGAGCCCCCGAGCTCGAGCGTCACGCGCTTGACCGTGCGCGCCGCCAGCTCCGCGACCCGCTTCCCCACGGGCGTCGAGCCTGTGAACGCGACCTTCGCGACGCGCGGATCCGTGACGAGCGCCTCGCCGAGCACCGAGCCCTTGCCCGTGGCGACCTGGAAGACGCCCTCCGGAAGGCCGGCCTCGTTCATGATCTCCGCGATCCGCAACGTCGTCAGCGGCGTCGTCTCCGCCGGCTTCGCCACGATCGTGTTCCCGCAGACGAGTGCCGGGCCGAGCTTGTTGCCGAGCAGCGTCGTCGGGAAGTTCCACGGCACGATCGCAGCGACGACGCCGAGCGGCCGCCTGACCACGAGGCCGTGCGCGTTCACGTCGAGGCTCGGGACGTACGACCCGCGCAGGCTCTTCGCAAGCCCGGCGTAGTGCTCGATGGTGTGGACGAAGCGCGTGATCTCGATCCGAGCCTCGCGCAGCGGCTTCCCCTGCTCGAGCGTCAGCTGGAGCGCCAGCTCGTCACGCTGCGCGAGCACGGCCTCCGCTCCCGCCCGGACGATCGAGCCCCGCTTTGCCGCCGGCGTCTCCCACCAGCCCGGAAACGCCTCCCGGGCGTGTGCAACCGCCTCGGCGGCCTCGGCGGCCCCGGCCCGGGGGACGCGCCCTACCTCCTCGCCGGAGGCGGGGTTGCGAACGATCGTGACGTCGGTCCCGACCGCGGTCGCCATCACGCGCCCTTGAAGGCGGGCTGGCGCTTCTCGCTGAAGGCCGACAGCCCCTCGCGGCCGTCCTCGCTCAGGAACAGCTCCTCGACGAGCGCACGCTCGCGTTCCAGGCCGCGCTCGAGCCCGCCGTCGACACCCTCGTGCACCGCCAGCTTGACGTTCCCGATCGCCCTCGTCGCTCCGGCCGCGAGCTTCTGCGCATACTCGAGCGTCCTGTCGCGAAGCTCGTCCGCCGGGAACACGGCGTCGACGATGCCGAGCTCGTGCGCCTCGCTCGGCATGACCGTGCGGCCGGTGATCATCAGGTCGAGCGCGCGGCTCCAGCCGATCAGGCGCGGTAGGCGCTGGGTGCCGCCGTTGCCGGGAAGGAGGCCGAGCGTCGCCTCCGGCGTCCCGAGCCGGTACTCGCCCTCGGCCGCGAAGCGAAGGTCGCACGCGAGCGGGATCTCGAGCCCGCCGCCGAGCGCGTGCCCGGCGATCTCCGCGATGAAGATCTTCGGGATCCGCGCAATCGACGAGAGCGTCCGGTGCGACGTCTCGATCATCTCCATGTTCCGCTCGTGCGGGCCTGCCTGGAAGGCCTTGATGTCGGCACCGGCGCAGAAGAACTTCTCGGACGCGCTGCGCAGGATCACGACCTTCACACCGTCATCGTCGGCCGCCTGTCGCACCGCGTCCCCGAGCTCCTGGATGTACTCGAGGTCGTACGAGTTCGCCGGCGGCTTGTCCAGCGTGATCGCGCCGATGCCGCCGTCCGTGGAGAATGACACAGCCATCTAGCTCAGCCCTCCCATGACCACCGTCTTCGTCTCGAAGTAGTAGTCCATCATCGCCTCGAGACCGTGCTCCTTGCCGACGCCGCTCTCCTTGAGCCCGCCGAACGGCAGCTCGTCGTAGCCGTAGTGGATCTGGTTGACCCACGTCATCCCCGCCTCGATCTCCCGCGCGGCCCTGGCGATATAGCGCGCGTCGTACGTCCAGATCGACGAGCCGAGCCCGAAGCGGGTGTCGTTCGCGAGCCGGATCGCCTCGTCGATGTCGCCGACGCGGAAGACCGGGAGGATCGGCCCGAACACCTCTTCCTGGACGAGCCGCGAGTCGTGCGGCGCGCCCTCGACGAGCGTGGGCTGGAAGAAGTAGCCCCGCTCTGCGTCGGACGGCGGGCCGCCCCCCACCACGACCTTCGCGCCCTGTGAGACGGCGTCCTCGAGCTGCTCCGCGAGCTCTTGCTGGCCGCGCTTCGTGTGCACCGGCCCCATCCGCAGCCTCGGCTTCTCCGGCTTCGTCCAGCCGGTGCCGCATTCGTAGCGCTCCAGCTCCTTGGCGAGGCCGCCGACGAGCTCGTCGTAGATCTCGTCGAAGACGTAGAGGCGCTTTGCGGCCAGACACGACTGGCCGGCGTTCCAGAAGCGCGCGATCACGGCGCTCTTGATCACTGCCTGTACGTCGACGTCCGGGCAGACGATCATCGGGTCCGAGCCGCCGAGCTCGAGCGAGATGCGCTTGAACTCGGGTGCCGCCAGCGACGCGACGTGTCTGCCGGTGCCGGTCTCGCCCGTGAAGGCGACCCGCCGGATCAGCGGGTGCGTGACGAGCGCGTC
>Ga0073934_10005502_pt1 | contig 19516 bp, 18 predicted proteins | sample LarsenN4metaG_FD_76834 | JGI IMG/M metagenome (GOLD analysis project Ga0073934, IMG submission 76834) | Hot spring sediment bacterial and archeal communities from British Columbia, Canada, to study Microbial Dark Matter (Phase II) - Larsen... ... | reverse complement strand
GGTAAGGGTCGCCTTGTTGTCCTTTCACAACCAGCAAATCCGCCAGTTTGCCCTTTTCGATGCTACCGATTTTCTGATCCCATTTCAGGATTTTTGCGGGGTTGAGGCTCGTCATCGCCACCAATTCTTCATCGCTGAAAACACCGCCGAGACTATCGCTTGCGATTTTGGCAACTTTCAGTTCGCACAAAAGATTTTTGCTTCCGGTAGGCGACCAGTCGGAGCCCAAAGCGAGCAGGAGGTCAAGGTTTTTGGCTGTTTTGATGTCGAGCGATTGACCATACAGCATAAAATTGCTCAATGGCGACCACACGACGGAGCCGCCGTGATTTTTCAAAATCGCGAGGTCACTGCTGTTCAGACCATTGGCATGAATGCCCGCCAGGGCATCCGTGATAGCCCACTCTCCAGTGCCCGCATCGCGCAAAGTCGTAAAATAACTTCTCGCTTTCGCATCCACACCTTCGCTCAAATGCAACAAAAGACAAGAAGATTTCTTGAGTTTTTTTCTAAAACTCGCCAGTTTGGCCGCTTCCACATCCTGGATTTTAGTGTCGGCCGGTTTCAATGATTTTAAAATCGGCGCTTCTACATTTCGGACAACGCCCTTGAAGTATTTTTTGATGCCCTGATTACTTTGCAAGGTGATGCCCTGCGAAGTGGTGGTGCCACTCATCAGGCATTTGCACTCTACGAATTTTACCAGCGCAGAGCCGTAACGTTCGGTACTTCCGAGCACACGCACAGGGGTGGAAATACGCGGGCTATAATCCTTGTGATTTCGCCATTGGTTGCGGTTCGTGTAAAGTTTTGGCACAATCCATTGGGGCAAAACATTGTAACACAAATGGTTGTGTAATTCTATCATGCCCGGATAAATCGTGCCGCCGACTTTGATTGCCTCGGATTTTGTGAATCCTGCCGGCGCATTTTCGGACTTGGGCAAAACGGCGACGATGGAATCGCCCTCGATGTACACGATACCTTCTCCGATGACAGTGCGGTCGTCGTTCATGGTCACGATCCTGCCTTCGAGAGCATATTTGGGATTTTGCGTCAAATCAATTGGTGGGGGCATTTTTAAATCTTTTTATGAAAAATGAAAAAAGGGCTGCTCTGCAATTTTGTCAAAGGATTGGAGCAGCCCCAACCGTCAGGGTGCGGGAGGCAGATCGTACACCCAATCAGGCAGAAAAATTTTGTAATAGTCATTCGACCACTGACTCGTTCCGCTGATTTTGGCTCGCTGAGCCCGGTCGCCTGAAGAACCTTGCCAGCAAAGCGTTCCGTAAGGCAAGTCAAGGCGCGGAATCATTTTCCGCTCGCCATTGTAAGAAAAGGTCGGGCTGGCAATATCCTTCGAATACGCAATTGCCTGAATTTGAAGTAGTTTCGACTGCCAATCCGCCAGTGAACCAGAGGCTTTCCAGGACTTTAGCGAGACGGGATTGAGCGTTCCGACATTCAACTGGCTTACCAAATTAGCGGAAAACTGTCCAAATGTCAACAGTAGTTTTATGCCCGGATTTTGTGTCAGGACTTTATTAAAAATGGCCTGATAAACGGCTTTTACCTGGTTGTCGCCGAGAATAGCGTTTACCGCTGCGTTGGAAAGATCAAGTGTATCCACCGGCAAAACCCGCAAAATGAGGTAACTCGATGTGATGCCGATGGATTCCAAATACGACTGAACATGCTGGCCGCTGTCGCCGGTCAATGCCCTGCCTGTGAACAGATCGTCGTGCGACTGTTGGTCGGCGAAAATCAACACTTTTACCTGGTCGAATCGCCCCCTGTAAATGGGGCCGTAGCCGAAAGAGGGATCAACATTCGCACCGAGCGCGTTGAAATCCGGCCATTCGAGGCCCGCCTGGCCTCCCATGATTAGTTTTGAAATGGCCGCCGAAGGTCCTGTGTCGTAGTCGTGAAAAAGAATGTTCGGTGGTTCGTAGGGTACGTCGCCGAATTGCGAATCGTAGCCTGTGGCCGAGCCCTGCGACAAGCCGGAATAACTGATGCTGTCGCCCACTGCGTTGTAGGCGCCGCTGGCTGAAAAAAGTTGGATAGAGCGCTGGCTGTCTTTGCGGTTACTGGAAGTAGCGCCCCTGCCGAGTCGCCAGTTGGTCCCAAATGGCAAGTCACGGAAGGGGATGGGAGCGCTGCTGTATGTGTAATTTTTGTTCAAGTTTCTCGTGGCTTCGGGGTCAACAGGTAGCCATGTCGGGTCGGCAGCAAGCCATCCTTTTATTTGCTGAATGGCGTTTACAAAAGAGGCTTTTATGGCTGCCGTGCTGCCTCCGTTCGCTGCGCCGCCAGGGTGCATCACACCGACGATTTTTACCGAAGGCCCTAATACCGATCCTGTACAAATACTGACATCGTTGTCCCCGTTTGGGCAATTTCCGCCTTTCGATTGCACCCACGAAACGACTGATTCCTTCGCTGCCGTGCCGACTGCGATGATGAGTTGGAGGTCGTTTTGCGCCAACACGTAGTTGAAAATATCGTGGCGGTGCTGGGCGATTTGCGAAGCAGGACTTTGTGCCAGCGTTTTGATCGAGTTTTCGTCGTATTGCCCGTGAATGGGGTACACGAAGGTGTTCATAAAAAGGTAAGACTCCGTGATACCGAGAAATTTGAGGAAGTGTTGCATCCGCGCGCCGGTGCCTCCTGTGAAAGAACGGTGAGCAAGGCTTTCATCCTGGGCGCCTTCCTGACCGATAACGAGGACTTTGACGGAGTTGGGTGTGAGTCTTCCGCGATAAAACATGGGGCCAAAATGCCACCTGAACTTTTCTTTGCCGGTGGCGGCTTTTCCCAGTTTGCGGTAATTCGGGGTGTTGGCAAAAAGACTTGCCCAGTTGAGGTTTTTAGGCGGGCCGGGGTCGTGTTCCCACGGTTCGCCCCTGTTTTTCCAATACTTGTTCATTAGGGGAATGTTTTGATTTTGAGTGATTTAAAGGTGTTTTATGAGGGTTTTTTCAGGATGTGGTTTTTCAAAAAGGCTTTTTTTAATATCAAAAAATGAAAAATCCCTGCTTCCGAACGCATGTCCGGGAAAGCAGGGATTTTTTGTTTTTTGAAGGACGACAGTGGCTCATTGGTTTTTTATTAGCCACAAATATATTCCTTCAAAATGTTATGTTGCAATATCTGCTGAAAAAAAGTCGAAATATTTTAGATAGTGAAATTTTCGCAATGAATACGCGGGGCATGGTTGAGTTTCAAATTTACAAAGCCATGCCCCGCGCTCATGTTTTTTAGTTCAAAACAGGCCCGGCATTTTCTACTTTTGGCTGGCCATTCTTGCGGAATTCTTGCATCAAGGCTTCTATGTCCTGTTCGCTATGTACAAAATCCGAGTCGCCGATTTTGTATTTTTCCTTGAAACCCTTGAGTACGACGGTGATGTCTTTGGCCGGGGCTTTTACATCGCGGAATTCGCGGATAATTTCCAGCACATCAAAATCAATGTAGGCTGAGTCGGAGGCATCAATCAAAACGCGGGCATTTTCCGGCAGGTGTTCGAGCGTCATTTTGATACTTGCTTTGTTCAAAAACGATACCTCTTGCGATAATTTGATGTGAATCAAATCGCCTTCATGGTATTCTTCTTTGTGGAAGAAATAGGAGTTTTTCATGTTGCCTCGCAAAATGGCGAATGCGCTCGCCGCTAATCCGATGCCGACTCCTGTGAGCAAATCGGTGAAAACCACTGCCACCACTGTGATGATAAATGGCCACCACTGATATTTCCCGTTAGCCCACATTTCTTTGAAAATTGCGACTTTGGCAAGTTTGTAACCAGTAAGGATAAGCACGGCGGCCAGTGCCGACAAGGGAATGAGGTTGAGCAAACCGGGAATGAGCGCAACGCAAACAAGGATGAGTACGCCGTGCGAAATGGCTGCCATTTTGGTACGGGCGCCCGCATTCACGTTCGCCGAGCCCCGCACGATCACTGAAGTGACCGGCAAGCCGCCAATAAAACCAGAGATCAGGTTGCCTACGCCTTGCACTTTGAGTTCTTTGTTCGGGTTAGTGTGGCGTTTTTGTGGGTCAATGTTGTCAACGGCCTCGATGCACAGGAGCGTTTCGACGGAGGCGATGACACACAGAGTCAGTGCGACGGTGTAGACCTGTGGATTAGCCCATTGGCTGAAATCCGGAAAGGTAAACTGTCCTAAAAACGCTCCGAAATGCTCCGGCACCGGGATACTGACAAGATGTTCACTCTGAATCGCCAGGGAATTGCCGCCGATTTTGTAGAGTTCGTTCAGGAAAATACTGGCCACTACCGCTACAAGCGCGCCGGGTACCATGCCGACACGGGCTTTGACACCCGGTCTTTCCCAAAGGAGCAAGATGCCCATTGCCATAATTGCTACCAAAGTAGAGCCTGGGTGGATATACTGTGTGATGGATTCCAGTATGGATGAAAAAGTATTGCCGCCATTAGCCTGAAAAAAAGACACGTCGCCCTCAGCAGTTTTGTCATAGCCAAGTGCGTGCGGTATTTGTTTCAAAATGATGATAACCCCGATACCTGTCAACATCCCTTTTATGACGCTGGAGGGGAAATAATTGGCAATCATACCTGCTCTTGCGTACCCCAACACAATCTGGAAAATACCAGCGAGCATTACTGCCAACAAGAAGGTTTGAAAAGAACCCAATTGCTGAATTGCCACGAGCACTACTGCCGTCAGGCCCGCAGCCGGGCCACTCACGCTCGTGTGCGAATTGCTTAAAACACCAATAACAATGCCGCCGATGATACCGGCTATCATACCTGAAAAGAGCGGAGCGCCGGATGCCAGCGCAATGCCGAGACAAAGCGGGACAGCAATGAGAAACACCACTACGCCCGCCGGCAAATCGTATTTCAGATTCGCCAGGAAATTTGTTTTTTGCATAAGATTTTGATTATAAAAATTTTGTCCGGCACATGCGATTCCACGCACCCATGCGGAACGAGAAAGATGGATTCAGAAAAAAAGTACGGCAGACGGCCGGAGAGAATTGGATATTCCTTGCAGACCGCAACACTAGGCGCCTCCTCGACACTGGAGGATTCGGATGATTTTACAGAGCATCCCAATCAAAATAGCCAACAAAGGAATTTCAAACCGGCTCTAAGCCATGTTGGGAGGGGGAGAAAAAATGGGAATGTAAGCAAGGTGTCTTACATCGTCATCTTTAATAAGGTGGGCAACTGCAATTTCCAACTCGCTTTCGGCCAGCGAAAGATGGTGAAAACGATATTTTCCCGAATGTTTTACTTCTTCTTCAAAGAAGGAAAATGCGCTAATCGAATTATTGTCATCTTGTTCTTTCTCGTCGCAAACACGCTCGATAAGTGCTTGCTGTAAACCGGGAAATATGAGTCTTGCCACGTCATTGATAACCAAACATGAGGCGGCGAGAAACATCAGGACCCGAAGAACAAGAAATAATCGTGGCATAGTATAGTTCAAATGCAAAGATGGGCAAGTGGTTGGTTCGGCGGGGGAAAATATCGTTAAGAAAATGCAAAAAACGGACAAGCCTGTTTTTTAGCAAAATGCAGGCTTGTCAGAAAAAAGTATTAAATCGCTGATTTACAGAATGGTAAAAGGTGGCAGACGCTTTTCTTTTACTCTTGCTTCTCCCACACATTATTTTCCCGTTCTATGTCCGCCATGCGCCCCGAAGGATCAATTTCGATTTTGGCGATGTTTTTCATCCGTTCCGGGATTTCAAATTCGTAGGTCGGGTCCACCCAGCGATGGTCGGGCAGGATGGTACGTTTCAGAGAATTTTCGGCAGGTTTTTCACCGCGCATGCTCTCGAGTGGCGCGTAAAACAGTTCTTGTTTCCCGTCGTCGTAAGTCACTGTGATATCGAGCGGCATCGCCACGCGGCCTTTGCGCCCGATGACGACTTTCGTTTTGTTCCGCCCATCGGCGACGACGGTATTGACAGCGTAGTCAATCGTGTTCGTCGTGTTTACCCAGTCTTCCTTGTACCAGTCGAGTTCGAGGCCGCTTTGTTTTTCAAAAACTCGAATGCAGTCGTTCGCGTTGGGGTGTTTGAATTTCCAGGTGTCGTAGTAGCGCAGCAAACCTTTTTCAAACGCCTGTTTTCCAATGATATACTCCAACTGGCGGAGGAACACCGCGCCTTTCACATAGGCGGCCAGCGAGTAGGCGAAGTTGGTGTTGAAATGGTCGGCGTGGGTCGTGAGCGGTTCTTCCTGACCACTGGTGGCGAGGCGTTCGTAAGCCGAGTAAGTCCCGGCGAAAGGGTTTTCTTCGGCGGTTCTGCCAGACAAAAGCCCTTCGCGGGCGAGTTCGTTTTCCACAATCGTCTCAGCGTAAGAGGTGAACCCCTCGTCCATCCAGGCGTAGAGCGCTTCGTTGGTGCCGAGTACCATTTGATACCAAGAATGGAGTTGCTCATGGACGCACACACCGACGAGCGAGTTCAATTCCCGATTGCCGGTCACGAGCGTCGCCAGAGGGTATTCCATGCCGCCGTCGCCCCCCTGAATGAAATAGTATTCCTGGTGCGGGTATTTGCCGAAATGTTGGTTCATAACGCTGCGGGCTCGATTCATGATGGGCGGCAGTTTTTGCCAGGCCTCGTCATATTTCTGGCCTTTTTGCCACACAAAGTGCATCACGGTGCCGTCGTCGGCGTTGATTTTCGTATGCGTGTAGTCGGGGTCGGCGGCCCAGGCGAAGTCGTGGACATTGGGCGCTTTGAAGTGCCAAAGGAGTTTGTCGCCCGGCGGGCGGTTCACCGTTTGGCTGGAGGCTTCGTAACCGTAGCCGACTTCCTGCGGGTTTTGCAAATAGCCGCCTGCCGCGACGAGGTAGTTTTTGTCAATGCTGATTTTTACATCAAAATCGCCCCAAATGCCGTAGAACTCGCGGGCGATGTAGGGGTTGGAATGCCAGCCCTGATAGTCGTACTCGCAAAGTTTGGGGTACCACTGCGTCATGGAAAAACGCACGCCTTCGCGGCTGTCGCGCCCGGAGCGGCGGATTTGGAGCGGCACTTGCGCGTCCCATTCCATTTCCAGCACCGTCGTGCTGCCGGGCAGAATCGGCTCGTTCAGCGTGACTTCCAGAATCGTTTCGTTTTCGAGGTACTTCACGACATTTCCCTTGTGTTTCAGGGATTTAACTTTTATCCAGCCGTATTCGTCAGGTTTGAGTTTTGAAATCCGGTCGGCCACGCGCCCGTCGGGGTCGGCGATGGTGCGGGAGCGCACGTCCATCATGCTGCCGGGCTGGAAAGCGTTGAAATAGAGGTGATAAAAAACCTTGGCGAGCGTGTCGGGGCTATTGTTCGTATAAGTGATGCGTTGGGTGCCGCGATACTGGTTTTTCGCCGCGTCCACGTCAATATTCATTTCATAATCAGCGCGTTGTTGCCAGCGTTCGGGCTGGGCGGAGGCCAAAAGTGAGAGGGCGAGGAGTGAGAAGGTGAGCGTTTGTTTAAGCATAATTTTAAGAAATCTTGTGGCCGCAATGATACGCCAAATGGATTTTGACAAAAGTGTTTTTCGGAAAAACGGCACTTTGCGACAAGTGTTCGTCCTATCTTTGCCGCGCTAACGAACTAAAATTCAGACAAGATGAACTCGAACATACGTTTCGCTCTCGCTTTAATCGTTTTGGCCGCGCTCACCCGGCTCGGTTTGAATCTCCTGCCGCACCCGCCGCATAATTTTTCGCCCATCACGGCTATGGGACTTTTCGGCGCGGCCTACTTCAGCCGCCAAGCCCTGACGCTGGCTGTGCCGTTTATCGCGTTGTTTGTCAGCGACTTGGTTTTGAACAACGTCATTTACAGCCAATACTACACGGGTTTCACCTTCATCACCTCTTGGTGGATTTATGCCGCGTTTGGCGCAGTTGTGTTCTTGGGCTGGCTTTTGCTCCGCAAACAAGTGACTCCCGTTCGGGTTGTTTCTGCGAGCCTGATCGCTTCCCTGACTTTTTTTCTCGTCACCAATTTCAGCGTGTGGCTCGAAAGTGCGATGTACCCGAAGACGATGGCTGGTCTTTTGGCTTGCTATACCGCCGGGTTGCCGTTTTTGAAAAATACGGTGATGGGCGATTTATTCTTTTCGACAGTGATGTTTGGGGCGTATGAGTGGTCATTAAAGGGGGCATTTAGAGTTATTAAAGGTCATTAAAAGTCATTGCAGTAATTTCTAAAATGACTCCCAATTACTTTAACGACTTCAATTTCGCGCTCATGACAAAACACAACCTCACCCCGAAAAAAGTTTCCGAAAGCAAGACTGTGATGACCGAACTCATCATGCCCAACGACACCAACCCGATGGGTAATCTGATGGGTGGCTACCTGATGCGTTGGATGGACATCGTGAGCGCTATTTGCGCCGGAAAACACTGCGAAGCCCACGTGGTGACGGTGGCGGTGGACTATATTTCTTTCCAAAACCCGATTCATCTCGGCGATGTCATCACGCTAGAAGCCTGCGTGACGCGAGCCTTCAATACTTCAGTGGAAATTTACGTAGAGGTTTTTGCCAACGACATTAAGGGCCAGCATCCGCGCCGATGCAATCACGCTTATTTTACCTTCGTGGCGATGGACGACAAGCGGAAGAACCCGATTTCGGTGCCGCCCGTGATACCACTCTCCAACGAGGAGCAACAACTTTACGAAGGTGCTGCCCGTCGCCGGGAACTTCGCTTGATATTGGGCGGGCGCATTAAGCCGAAAGATGCGACGGAATTGCGCAAGTTTTTTGCTGATTTAGAGGCATAATCGCGCTGTTGTCCTTGCCATTTTGTCAAAAATATTTTTATGAAAACGGCATGGTTTTTCTATTCGAAAAGCATGTCCTTTGCACCGTATTTTATTGTCCGTCATAACACTGCTTTTTAAGAAAATTACTTTAGCGTGCTGTTTTAAGAATTCCTACCCTTTGCCAAAGTGATGCGTTAGTTCAAAAATCAGTATCAAAATTTTCTAATTACATGTCTAATAATCAGCATAAACTGACCCGAATCGGGGTCTTTTACGACGGCAATTATTTTCTCCACGTTTCCAACTACTACGCCTATCACCACGAACGCCGCAGTCGGATCAGCATTGCCGGGCTGCACGAATTTGTCCGGCACCGAATCGCGGAAGAAGAAGGAAAGGATTTTCATCATTGTCAGATTGTGGACGCGCATTATTTCCGCGGGCGCCTGTCTGCTCAGGAAGCGAGCGCTGAGGGTAATCGCCTTTATTACGACCGTCTTTTCGACGATATCTTGATGATGGAAGGCGTGACTACACATTACCTGCCCGTACGCACTACTTTTCAGGGATTTCGGCAGGAACGCGGCATAGATGTCTGGATGGCGCTCGAAGCCTTCGAACTTTCCCTGCACAAACAATTCGATGTGGTGGTGTTAATTGCCTCCGACAGCGATTTCGTGCCGCTGGTGCGCAAACTCCACACACTTGGCGTCCGGGTGATGCTGCTGGGTTGGGATTACGAGTATTTTGATGAAGAGGGCCGCCGACGCAGTACCGTCACTTCGCAGTATTTGTGGGAGGAAGTGACTTACCCGGTCGCTATGGAAAAGTTTATCGAAAAGGATGAAGATGAGCGTTTTGCAGTGACTCGCCTGTTTGTAGAGCGCAAAAAACTGGTACCTAATGGCAGCGAAGAGCCGGTGGAAGTAGAAGAAGGAGAGGTGAAAACCAGTACGATTTTTAGCCTGAAAGACGGCTACGGTTTTATTTCTTATCCGCAGACCAACAATCTCTTTTTTCACTTTTCTTTTCTTGTGGACACGGATTTCAACGACCTGCGCGAAGGCGATATGGTGGAGTTTACGATGGGAAAAAATGAGCGTGGCGAACCGATTGCCCGCAATGTGAAACTAATCAGGTAAAAAAAGCAGCCCGGTGGATTACTCCGCCGGGCTTTTATACTACTGCTAAAATGTTGTCGGTCTTTGTTCGCAAACGATTGATTATCAGTTTTTAGGTTTTCCGGGCCAATATTGCGGCAACGTTTGCAAAGGCGTTTTCCAGGCCTTTTCAGCATTCTGGGCGAGTTCGGCTTTGCGGCGCTCTATTGTATTCGGCGAAGGCGGTTTTTTGCCTATTGCCTTGCGGGTATCGTCAGTTGCAGACTCTTCGGGCGTTGTTTTCGCTGCTTCTGATTCGGCCTTTTTAACATCCGCTGCTGCGATTTTTTCTTCGTCTGTTTTCTTCTTTTTTAAAGTTTTTACCGGCGAAAGGGTCGGTGTTGGAGGCGCAACGCTGGCCTGAGTGTCTGTTGTGTTTTCTGTTGCGTTGTCTGCGGGTAACTCAGTTTTTTCGATGGCAGCGACTGGCGGTACAGCGGTCGGGGGAGCCGGTTTTTCCGCGCGGCTTAAAAGGAGGTATAGTCCGACGGTGAGTGTGACGGCGAAAGCTGCCAGCAGCGTGATTGTCTGTGTGCTCCAGCCTGATTTGGGCGGCTTAATTTGCGCTTGCACATGTTGCCATACCTTTTCGGAAGGCGCGTCCCAACCTGATTTTGCAGGAGTATCCGGCAAATTGTCGAAAGTCTTTCGGAAGAGTTCGTCGAGCGACTCAAATTCTTTTTGCTCAGTCATTGGTTTGAGTATCAATCAATTGAAGACGTGTTCTATGAAATAAAGGATTTGTCCAACATTTTTTTGAGGTATTCCCGCGCCTTGAACAACTGGCTTTTGCTGGTGCCGATGGAAATGCCCAACTGTTCTGCAATTTCCTCGTGGCTAAAACCCTCAATCGCGTACAGGTTGAAAACGGCTCGGTATCCGGGCGGTAATTTTTGGAGATATTTCATCAACGTTTCAGCATCGAGGTTCGCTGCGAAGTCTTCTTCCGTGCGAAACCGGCTTTCAAATGGGCTGAAATCTGCGGTGTCACGGATAAAATCGCGCTGTTTGCGAAGGTGGCTCAAAGCGGTGTTGACCATGATCCGGCGTATCCAGCCGCCAAGCGCCCCATCGCCCCGAAACTGCGACATGTCGCGAAAAACCCGAATAAAACCGTCCTGCAACATGTCCTCGGCTTCTGCTTTGTCGCGCGCAAACCGCAATACGACCCTGAACATCGGTACGCTGTACTGGCGGTAAAGCGCCGTCTGGTGCGCCGGACTGCCGCGCAGCACGCCACTTACCAATTCCTGGTCGTTCAACTGTTGCATGAGGCTGTAAACGTTGTTATTGGTGATGTTGGTTGAAAAACGGTTGCCCGAACCAAAAATATTTTTTTCAGATGCCGGGAAGGGGCAAGTTATCGCGCTTTGATGGCGGGAGGAAAAAATGTGGAAGTTTTAACGGTTTACGCCTCCGTGAGGCGTAGTTTTAAATCCGCTTTGAAAAATCCGTTTTCCCGAATGATGCTGAGTTCGTGCTGGCCGGGATAGAGCAAATCCAGCTGGCGCTGTACGTTTTTCAGGCCGATTCCGCCATTATCGTTGCCGTTTGCCGGAATTTCAAAATCGCTGTCCACCGTATTTTTTACGGAAAAAGAGAGATCGTTTTCGTGGAGAAGAAGGTAGATGTGAATTTCGGCTTCGCCGGTGGTACCGCTCGCGCCGTGTTTAAAACTGTTTTCGACAAATGGCAGCAGCAACAGCGGTGCAATAGGGGTGTGAGGATTGTCTATTTCCTCCTGATAATCAATCGTTAAACGCTTGTTGTAGCGCAGTTTTTCCAACTCGATGTAGTCCTGAATAATTTTGGCTTCGTCCCCGACAGCGACACGCGGGGCGCGACATTCATAAATAACGTAGCGCATGATTTTGGACAACATCATGATGGCATCGGCGGTCTTGTCCGACTTTTTTCGAGCCAGCACGTAGAGGTTGTTCAGGGTATTGAACAAAAAATGGGGGTTCGTTTGTGCTCTCAAAAAATTGAGTTCGCTCGACAGTTTTTCCCGAATCAGTTCCTGCTCGAATTCGAGGCTTTTGTAGTGCATGCGCAACAGTTTTACAGTAACCGCCGCCGCGAGGGTGATGAATAGGTCGAACACTGTGAGCATCATGCCTTTGAAGGAAAAAAGGCGCACGACGACGTCGGGGTTATTGAGGGGAAAATAAATGAGCGCGATTTCAATCCGGTATAAAATCGTGGCAACAAGGAAGGAAACGACTAATAAACTGACTAATTGCCAGATTTTGCTGCGCTCCAAATAGAGCGGGATGACGTAATAAAAAATGAAGTAAACCAGGATGATTTTGACCGGCAACGAATACGTTTCGCCGACAAGTGCCGTATAAAATTCTTCTTCGAGCGTTCGTCCGCGAATGACGCAGGAGAGGGCAGCGTTGATGGGCAGGTAGGTCAGCCAAAAGATGACGTGCAGCGCGATTCGGGTCCAGTTCAGGTTGGGCATGGCATGGTGGCAGGGCGAATAACGGCTGCCGCGCAATGTTACGACGAAGGCGATTTTTGGGACAGCGATTTATACGGAAATGGTGGAAACAGGGTTTAACTCCTCAAGATTGCAATTGATTGGCAAAGTTAGCGTGCCCAAAATACACCTTTATTTTAGGACACGTTTCAGCCGGTCAAAATCCTCTTGCGTGGCAAAGTAGTGCGGGCTGAAGTTTTCAGAAACTTCTTCGACAAGCGAACGGAGTGTTTTTCCTGTGGCCGTTTTGACATTCGGGTCGGCGCCGCGCTCAATGAGGGTAGCGCAAATACCCCAGCGCTCCAGTTCGGCGGCTCGCCACAAAGGCGTGATAGGGCCTTGTTCTTCGTCGTACACCGCCGTCGCGTTCGGATCAGCGCCGAAATCGAGCAAGGTCGTCACCGTCGCTTCCGGCTCTCCGTGCGAGCCGACGGCCTCAAACAGGATGTGTCGTTTGAAATAGCGATGAACGGCGTTGGCATCGGCCCCGTGTTCGAGCAGAAGCCTCAACAACGCCGCTTTACCGACATCTGCGACAGCAAAATGAAGAGGCACTTCCAACCCGCTATTCGCGCTGTCGAGTTTCGCGCCCGCCTCAAAAAACAACCGAACGATCTCCAGTTTTTCCTCTGGTTTGTAACTGCTGTGGTTCGCTTCACCGATGGCGTAGCCAAGTAATTCGCCGTCTTCGATAAGGGGCGACGGAGTTGCCTGAAGGAGATTTTTTACCGCTTCCACTTTGCCATCGCGGATGGCTCGCGCGATTTGGTCGCGTTCTTTGTCGGGGAAAATAGGCTTGGCTTCCTCCCTCATGTTTCTGATGTCGCGCTGCAAACTCCGCCACGAGGGAGCAATTTTTATGTAAACAATCGGCAAGGCCACCAACGCGAAAGCCGTGTATTTGGCCCAGTTGTAAGGCAATAAATTCAAAAAGAGCAGCACGAAAAAAGCAATGATGGCGAGGTAATAAATGGCCTGTCCGATGCCCTTGCCAGCCGCGTCGCCGCCTTTCGTCGGCGTGAGCGTTTCGGCGATGACCAAAAAACCGAGGATGGCGATGACGACCCAGTTGAGGATGGTGATGATTTTGATGATGTTCATGGCGGGATGTTAGATTACAGGTCTTTCTCGTCAATTCCGGCACCTTCGCAGATCCATTTTTTGAGTTGAGTGAAGCCGGGAGATTTCTTTTGCTTTAGGAGACCAAAAAAGTTTTTGACGCGCTCGTTGCGTTTCACATCCTGCCGCTTGCATTCTTTGGCGAATTTCTTTTTACTGTCAAAACCGTATTTGGCAGGCTCAACATTCTCGTCCGCTGCGACTTTAAAAATCCAACCTTCAAATGCCGGGCAAACAACTAGAATCGTGTGTTTGCCACGAACATATTTCTTTAAACCATGCTGTTCTTCAACCAATTTAAAACCATCCAATAAAGACTTCTCGCTTTTTCCTCGGTCAGAGTCAATAATTCCAACTACCTTTTGGTCAGGACGATTTTCTCTTACCTTTTTTAGGACATACGAAATATTGCTGTTCAGCGCATGATTGGGTTTCTCAATCCCAAGCATTTCAACCAGCAAGGTATCGGCGTAACACTCCGGGACAACTTGGTAATGACGGCTCATGCAGGCGTAAAATGGTCGAGGTTCAAAAATACATCCACGCCGTAGTCAAGCATCTCGCGGATTTCTTCTTCGGTGAGCCTACGCGCATGGGTTTGGTAATCTTCAAACCAAGTGGCGAACACAGCAACATCCTTGCCCTCCTGCATGAGGGGAAGCAGGAAATAAGGGCTGTGCGTGGTGATAAAGTATTGGTTGCCACCTTCATCGTCCAAAATATGTTGCGCCAACTGATAGACATAAGGCGCGTAAGAGTGCGACTCTGGCTCCTCAAAAAGCAACACCGAGTCGCGGTTCGACATGATGGCCGCAAGGTGGAAAATGTAGCGTTGGAAGGTGTCGGGGACGAGGTGGAGGGGGAAACTAATCACAGATGCAGCCTCTCTCTGAAGTATCGAAACTCTCTTGTTTTCTTCATCCAAAAGAAGTTCAAGGCCATTTGGCTTCAAAAAATGCTGAATTTCCTCACGCAGTTCTTGATGACTTCGAACGATTTGATAGAAGTTTCCTCCATGAGGAGGTGTGAAAAAAGAATGAGAATCTTTCCTACCACTTTGTAATTTAAATTCGTATTTCTTAACGGGGCTTTGATTATGACCGTGGCGTTTTTGATTTATGATTTTGCCATCGGGCTGCAGAGTAACATCCCTACTTTGAGAAATTAGACTATCATGTTCATCATCCTCACGAGTTGCATAAAATTCTTCTTCATAACTTTCGAAGGGCTCTCGAGGGTCTTTATTCATTAAGTATTCCATGCCAATATCATAACCTTGCTCTGCAGCATCATTACGTCGTTTTTTTAATTCAGTAGGCTCAATAGAAAAATGAAAGGTTTCTTCACGATAATTTTTACTCAAATCTACACTTATATCATCTACAACAAGAGAGACAGGCTTTCTAATATCGAAGTTATTAAACAACTGAAAAATGGAATTGTACCGAATGAATCCTTTCATAAACCTTTCCTCCGAATACCCCGCCCCCAACAGCGAAATCGCCTCCAAAATATTCGACTTCCCGGCGTTCGGCTTGCCGATGAAGATGTTGATGCGGTCGCATTCGAGCGACAGGTCGCGCACCGACTTGAAGTTTTTGATGTGGAGATTTTTGATGAGAACACTCATATCCGCCTGATTTTCTGATAAAAGTAAGACTTAATACGCCTGAATCAACACCTCCGCTGGAATTTTCAATTCCTGATTCAGCTTGCGAATCATCTCCAAACTCAGTTTTCGCTCGCCAGACAGGATTTCGGATTTGCGACTGCGGCTGCCCAAGATTCGGGTCAGTTCGGATTCGGACAGTTCAAGTTGTTCGAGCCGAAATTTAATGGCCTCAATAGGATGCGGTTTCGGCACAGGATAATGGACGTTTTCATATTCCTTCACCAACAAAGAGAGGATTTCCAATTCGTCGCCAGCCTCGCTGCCGGGTTCGAGGTCAAGTTGCATCAGTTCGTAGATACGCTCCAAAGCAGCCTCATACTGGACTTCATTTTTTATCGGTTTTAACATAGCGGACGGTTTTTGCGTCAATTTGGTCGTACGCTTTGTGCGTCCCAACCCAGACGATGAAGACGATTTTAAATTTGAATTCAACGTCAACAATCAGCCGGTATTTATTGCCGTGAATGTTGAAAATCACCCTTTTGCCGCCGACCAACGATGCGTTCCCAAATTGCGCTTTGAGGTCGTTGGGCGTTTCCCATGTCGCGTCAGAAACCTCTTCGTGCCAGGCAAGCAACGCTCCTTCGGCCTCCGGGTATTCTTCCCAGAATTGTTTTAGCGTTTTGACGGCAATGACGCGCATAAGGATGCTGCAAAAATAAAAAATGTTCCCAAATTGGGAGCGTTTTTTGTTTTAGTTGTACAAATACATACTCCGATTCCTTTCCAACTCCCTGAAATACGGGTCTTTCAAATCCTTGATGAAGTAAATCGCTTCGCCTGTGCTTTTCATTTCGGGGCCGAGGCGTTTGTCCACGCCGGGGAATTTTTCAAAACTGAACACCGGGATTTTGATGGCGTAGCCCTCGAGTTTTTGCGTGATGTCGAAATCCTTGAGTTTGTGTGTGCCGAGCATCACTTTGGTGGCGATGTTCAGGTACGGCACCCCGTAGGCTTTGGCGATGAAGGGCGTGGTGCGCGAGGCGCGCGGGTTGGCTTCGATGACATATACCTCGTCGTTTTTGATGGCGAACTGTATGTTTATCAAGCCTTTAATGTTCAGGGCGCGGGCGATTTTTTCCGCGTACTCGACCATTTGCTCGATGACGATGGGGCCGAGCGAATACTGCGGCAGCACCGCCGACGAATCGCCTGAATGGATGCCTGCCGGTTCGATGTGTTCCATGATACCCATAACGTGCATCTCGTCGCCGTCGAAAATCGCGTCAATCTCGGCCTCTTTCGCCCGTTCCAAAAACTGGTCAATCAGCACCCGGTTGTCGGGCAAATGTTTGAAAATCGTCAGCACCTGGCGTTCCAGTTCGTTGTCGTTGATGACGATTTTCATGCGCTGGCCGCCGAGCACGTAGGACGGACGCACCAAAAGCGGGTAAGGAATTTTCTTCGCGATTTCCAGCGCCTCGTCCACGTCGCGGGCGGCGCCGTACTTGGGATAGGGGATGTCGAGTTCTTTCAACAAGTCGGAAAAACGCCCCCGGTCTTCGGCAATGTCCATGTCGTTGAACGAGGTGCCGATGATGTTCCAGCCTTTTTTGTGGAGGTCTTCAGCGAGTTTGAGCGCCGTCTGGCCGCCGAGTTGCACGATGACGCCTTCGGGTTTTTCATGTTCGAGGATTTCTTCCAAATGCTCCCAGTACACCGGCTCGAAGTAAAGTTTGTCGGCCATGTCGAAATCCGTCGAGACGGTTTCCGGGTTACAATTCACCATAATTGCCTCGTAGCCAACTTCTTTTGCCGCCAGCAAACCGTGCACGCAGCAGTAGTCGAACTCGATGCCCTGCCCGATGCGGTTGGGGCCGGAGCCGAGCACGACGATTTTTTTGCGGTCGGTGACGATGCTTTCGTTTTTGGGCAATGCTTCGACGTTTACGAAACCTTCGAGGTTTCGTAAACGTGCCTCGTCGGCTGCGCCATTTTCAAAAGTCGAGTAGAAATAATTGGTCTTCGACTCGAATTCGGCGGCGCAGGTGTCCACCATTTTATACACCCGACGGATGCCGCGCCGTTTGCGCTCCTGGGTCACGAATTTTTCATCAATGCGCAACAGCCACGCGATTTGCGCGTCGGAGTAACCCGCTTTTTTGAGTTCGATGAAAAAATCGGTCGGGATGTCCTCCGGCACATTGTAGCGCAAAAGCCGCTCTTCCATTTTTACCAAATCCTTGATTTGCCCGATAAACCAGGGGTCAATGTTGGTGAATTTCTGAACGGTTTTGGAGGGGATGCCGAGTCGCAAAGCGTCTTTCACGCGATAAATGCGGTCGTCGCTTACCTTTTCCAGCCGCTCCATGATGTCGTCGGTTTTCAGCCATTCCTTCTTGTCGGCGCCGAGGCCAGTGCGGTTGTTTTCCTGACTTTGACAGGCTTTTTGCAAAGCCTCGTTGAAGGTTCGCCCAATCGCCATAACCTCGCCGACGGATTTCATTTGCAAACCGAGGCGGTAGTCGGCATTGGGGAATTTTTCAAAATTCCAGCGCGGCATTTTTACAATCACATAATCCAACGTCGGCTCGAAATAGGCCGAGGTTGTCTTCGTGATTTGGTTTTTCAACTCGTCCAGCGTGTAGCCGATGGCGAGTTTGGCGGCGATTTTGGCAATCGGATAACCCGTTGCTTTGGAAGCGAGGGCTGAGGAGCGCGACACGCGGGGGTTGACTTCAACGGCAATAAGTTCTTCGGTTTCAGGATTTTGGGCAAACTGCACGTTGCAGCCGCCGGCGAAATTGCCGAGCGCGCGCATGATTTTGATGGCCTGATTGCGCATTTCCTGATAGGCTGTGTCGCTCAAAGTCATGGCCGGGGCGACGGTGATGCTGTCGCCCGTGTGGATGCCCATCGGGTCGAGGTTTTCGACCGTGCAGATAATGACGACGTTGTCGTTTTGGTCGCGCAGGAGTTCGAGTTCGAATTCCTTCCAGCCAAGTACGGCTTTTTCCACCAAAACCTCGTGGGTCGGCGAGGCGTTGAGGCCGCGTTTGAGGGCTTCGTCGAACTCTTCTTCGCGCATCACAAAGCCGCCGCCAGTGCCGCCGAGCGTGTACGACGGACGGATAACCAACGGAAAACCAATCTTTTGCCCCGCTTCCTTGCCTTCCAAATAGGAGTTGGCGATGTAAGAAGGCGCAACGCTGAGACCCAGTTCCAGCACCAGTTTTTTGAACTCCTCGCGGTTCTCAGTCGTCTCGATGGCCTTCGTGTCCACACCAATCATGCGCACCCCGTATTTTTCCCAAATGCCGAGTTTTTCGCACTCTATGGCGAGGTTCAGGGCCGTTTGGCCGCCCATGGTGGGCAACACCGCATCAAGGGCGGGCAGTTCGATATTTTCCTGATGTTCCTGCAAAATCGCCTCGATGCTCTCCGGCGTGAGCGGTCGCAGATAGACGTAGTCCGCCGTCACCGGATCGGTCATGATGGTGGCCGGGTTGGAGTTGATGAGGGCGACTTTGATGCCTTCTTCACGCAGGGAACGGCTGGCCTGTGAGCCGGAGTAGTCGAATTCGCAGGCCTGGCCAATAACGATGGGGCCGGAGCCGATGATGAGGATGGATTGGATGCTGTTGTCTCGTGGCATGCTCGCTTAGGATGTGAAGGGAACACGGCTTGCACCGAAAAGCGCCGAATACACCTAATCTTTCAAACTATTTCGGCGAAAATCAGTGTGTTCGGTGTAGGCCGTGTTCAGAATAACAAATTAAAAAAATGCCGGAAATCGGGTCAAAAACCCGATTTCCGGCATGGCCGAAGTGAAAATCGAAGAGTTCGTTTTTTCATTTCGGAGGGCAAAAGTAGAAAAAGGATACAAAACAACGACAGACTTTTAAAAAGTTGTTTGCCTGGCTTATTTTCCAAAAACTCAGGCTACATCCAATGGCACACTGATTTCATGGATTAGACACGGATTCGCTTGTGAAAACTATAAAATCTGTGTCAAATCCGTGAAATCCGTGTGCTGTTGAAAACTTCACTAAGTTTTACGCTATTTTAAAACTCCAGGATGATGCCGAGGCTCGGCAGCAAAGAGCCTTCCGTGTTTTCAAGCAGCAAGGGCACAGCATTGCTTCCATCGGCTTTTAGAGCCTGCCCGTCAGTGGTAACGAACGCCTTGCCGTCGGGAGTCCGTTGGAAGGTGTAGTTGGGCGGAGCGGGGTTCACGGTGTTCAGCAAGTTTTGGACATCAATGAATACGTCGAGCGTGGTGCGCCGGAAGTTCCATTTTTTATCCAAACGGAGGTCTAATTGACTGAAATTGCCGAGACGCAGGGTGTTGAGCCGGCTGTTGTCGAG
>Ga0073934_10005501_pt1 | contig 19517 bp, 23 predicted proteins | sample LarsenN4metaG_FD_76834 | JGI IMG/M metagenome (GOLD analysis project Ga0073934, IMG submission 76834) | Hot spring sediment bacterial and archeal communities from British Columbia, Canada, to study Microbial Dark Matter (Phase II) - Larsen... ... | reverse complement strand
GGTCGCCTGGCGCAGACCCGAGACCTGCGAACGCAGGCCCTGGCTGATGACCAACCCGGCCGCGTCGTCGGCGGCCCGGTTGATCCGGTAGCCCGACGAGAGCTTCTCGAGGCTCTTCCCGAGTGCCCCGCCCGTCATGGCGAGGTTCCGGTAGGCGTTGAATGCCATGATGTTCTGGTTGATGCGCATCCCCGCGCCTCCTCCTTGATGTTGAACGGCCCGTCTCCGTGGCCTCTGTGCGCTCGCTCGCCTACTGGCTGCCGGCTCTGTTCGGCGGGGGCCTGCCCGGGATTAGGAAAACGTCAACTTCTCGGGCTAGCCACCCGCGATCGCGACGCGATCGCTTGTGCGGGCCGGCCGTTCCGAGACGCGGGTCCGGTAATCGGAGCTCGCGGCGATCGCCGCGTAGTACGCCGCCTTCCGGCGCGCGACCCGACCGTTGGGGCGGGCCTCGTCCGCGACCGCGTCCGGGTCGAGCTGGGAGTTGATGCCGTCGCGCAGCAACGTGAGCGCCTCGGCGCGCAGCTGTGAGACTCGCGACTCGCTCACGCCGAGTTCGTCGGCGATCTCCTGCATCGAGCGCTCCTCGAAGAAGTACTGCACGACCACGTGGCGCAGACGCTCGGGCAGAGCCTCGATCGAGTCGATGAGATACGCCTTGCGCTCCCGGTCGAGGATCGCGTGCTCCGGGCCCGCCTCGTCGCTCGCGAGGAACGACTCGGCGTCGCCCTCGAGCACGAGCGAGTCGTAGTTGAGCACCGTCGCGCGGTGCACGTCGTCGACGAGCTTGTGCACCGTCTCGACCGGAACGTCGAGCGCGCCCGCGAGCTCTTCGGGTGACGGCGGCCGACCGAGGCGGCTCGTCAGCTCCTCCTGGGCGGACTGCAGGCCGCGCGCGCGCGAACGGACGGACCGGCTTGCCCAGTCGCGCCCGCGCAGCTCGTCGAGCAGTGCGCCGCGGATGCGAGTCGATGCGAAGCGGTCGAATGCGATGCCCCGCTCGGGGTCGAAGCTGCGGGCGGCCTGCGCCAGCCCGAGCATCCCGGCGCTGACCAGGTCGCTCCGGCTGACGTGGCTCGGCACGCGATGCGCGACCTCCGACACGACGTATTGCACGAGCGGCAGGTGATCGCGGACCAAGCGGTCCTCGAAGGCGACTCGTTCGAGATCGATGCCTTTGTTCTTCACGTTCCCAGGCCCCCCTGTGGTGCGACGGGGGTGTCTCGGCGGTTCGCCGATGCCGACTTGATCAACCTCCGGGTTGAAAACCGCTTCTGCGCTCCGTGTTCGGTTCGTTACGTACCGGGACTACGATCGCAATGTCCCGGCCTGGGCCATCGCGGGCGGCCAAACTTGGTCGGGGTTGGCACGAACACAAGACGCCTGATCTGGCCGGCTGGGAGGCACGGATTGGCACACGGGCCCGACCGCCGGGGCGCGGCAGTCGTCGTGGACGAGCTGGCGATCGCCCGCACCGGGATCGCCGCGGTCCTGCGCGATCTCGGGTTCGACACGCTCACCGAGACCCACTCGGCCCGTGAGGCGGCCTCGATCGCGGCGATCGAGTCGCCCGAGCTCGTCGTCGTCGGTGCACCCGCCGACCTCTCCACCGTGGATGCCGCTCGCCGCGTGCTGCGCGCACGGCCGGCGCCCGCCGTCGTCGCCCTGCTTCCGGCCGCCTCGGACCAGCCGGTCGGGTACCTGCTCGCCCTCGGCGTGCGCGGGATCGTGCTGCGCAACGGGCCTTCCGAGGAGCTGGCCGTGGCCGCCGAGGCGGCTGTCAAGGGCGCGCAGCACGTGGCACCCGGGCTCCACGACCGCCTCCGCGGCGCAGTCCGCCTCCGCGCGGCGGCGCCCGAGCACGGGCTCACCGCCCGCGAGCGCGAGGTGCTCGTGTTCCTCGCTGAGGGCCGCTCGAACCGCGAGATCGCGGCCGCCCTCTCGGTCACGCTCGCCACCGTGAAGTCCCACCTCGTGCGCATCTACTCGAAGCTCGACGCCCGCAACCGCAACGAGGCCCTCGGCCGGGCGGTCAGCCTGGGCCTGCTCGGCTAGCCGGCGTTACTTCCGCCACAGGCCGCTTCCTTCACATCGGCGGCGCGCGCGCCGATGAGGAGAGACGGAACATGCCGGGCGAGGTGCCGCCGCGATGTCGTTGAACGAAGTGTCGAACATCTTGTGGCGCGAGCGCCAGCTCCTGGAGCTGCTGGTGTTCAAGCTCGAGGAGGAGCAGCTCGTCCTCGCGGCGGGGCGCAACCGCTGGCTCGCGCACGCGACTCGCGAGGTCGAGACCGTGCTCGACGAGATCAAGCGCGTCGAGCTGGAACGCAGCGTCGCGGTTGCGGGGCTCGGTACCGAGATGAAGCTCTCCGACGCGCCGACGCTCCGCGAGCTCGCGACGATCGCGCCGCCGCCGTGGGACAAGATCTTCGGTGAGCATCGCCGCGCGCTGCTCGAGCTCGCGCAGGAGATCGACAGCGTCGCCAAGGCGAATCGCGACCTCCTCGCCCGGGGGCAGCAAGCGGCCCGCGAAGCGCTCGTCGCGATCGGCGAGATCGACATCGAGGCATACGACGCGAGCGGCGCCGTGCACGACCGGACGCTCGCGCTCAGGCTCGTCGACGAGGCCATCTGATCCGATGTCCGACTTCGCCGGCCTTCGCATCGCGCTGAGCTCGTTGTACGCCCAGCGGCGCGGGATCGAGCTCGCCGGGCACAACGTCGCGAACGCGAACACCGAGGGTTACTCGCGACAGCGCGTCGACCTCGTGAACGTCGGTCCGCCGCTGGTCCCGGCGTTCTGGTCGCGCTGGCAGGGCGACGGCGCGGGTGTCGAGGTGTCGCAGGTCGTCCGGTACCGAGATCAGTTCCTCGAGATCCGCGCCGCGCTGGAACACGGTGCTCAGGCGCACCTGCAGCAGGCGGCAACCGTGCTCGACCGGCTGGAGCAGCTCTTCGCGGAACCCGGCGAGCTCGGTCTCGCCGGGCAGTTCAACGGCTTCTGGGCGGGATGGGACGACGTCGCGAACAACCCCGCCGACGCCGCGGCGCGCGCTCAGCTCCTCGAACGGGCCAACACGCTCGTCGCCGGGTTCAACGACGCGGCGTCGACCATCACGCAGATGCGCGCCGACACGATCAGTGAGCTGAAGACGGTCGTCGACGAGATCAACACCACCGCGGCAACCGTGGCGCAGCTCAACCAGGCGATCAAGAACGCGCAGATCGCGGGGCTGACCACGAACGACCTGCAGGACCGGCGGGACCTGCTGGTGGGCAAGCTCGCCGACGCCGTCGGCGCGACGATCCGGCCGGCGGAGTTCGGCCAGGTGAACCTGTACATCGGTGGCTCGCAGCTCGTCAGCGAGGACCGTTCCGAGGCGCTGCTCCTCGACACCAGCGGCACGCCGGTCGTGATCCGCTGGCAGAAGGACAACTTCCCGGCGTCGGTGAGCTCGGGCACCGCCGGCGGGAAGCTCGAGGCGATCAACACGACACTGCCCGGCTACCTCACCGATCTCGACGCGGTTGCGGTCAAGCTTCGCGACGACGTCAACGCGCTGCACGCCGGCATCACTGGCTCGATCGCCCCGGCGGCGCGCGACCAGTCCGCGGCAGGCAACCTCCAGTTCGACGTATCCCTGAATGGCGGTTCCTTCGCGGCAGTCACGGTCGCGGGTGCCGACTGGTCGGGCGCAGGCGGCGCGGCGGCGCTGCAGGCGACGTTGCAGGCCGCAGTCGACGCCGCCATCGGCGCGGGCAACGCGACGGTCACGGTCTCGGGCGCGGCCGGCCAGCCACTGGCGGTTGCCATCGCGCCGACCGGTACGAACGCCGTGCGGGTCCGCGCCGCCGGTGCCAACACCGGATTCTCGACCCTGCTCGGGACCACCGCGGTCGGGGCGGACGGTGTCGGCGGTCGCCGGATGTTCGACGGCGCGACGGCCGCGACGCTCGCGGTGTCGGCCGACGTCGCAGGGTCACCCGGCTCCATCGGCGCGGGAGTCGCCGCGGGTGGACCGCTCGACGGCAGCCGCGCCTTGGCGCTGGCCGAGCTCGCGACCACGACGACGGGCCCCGACGCGCTCTACCGGTCGTTCATCGTGGCGCTCGGCGTCGACGCCCAGACGACGCAACGTCGCCACGAGATCCAGCGAGTGTCGACGGCACGCGTCGACGAGGCACGCAACGGCGTCTCCGGAGTGAACATCGATGAAGAGATGGTCAACATGGTGCAGTTCCAGCACGCGTACGACGCGGCGGCGCGCTTCATGACGGTCATCGACGAGATGCTCGACACGCTCGTCAACCGGACGGGTGTGGTCGGGCGGTGACGGAGTGAGCTGACGTGCCGAGCGCAGATTTCCGCATCGCGCATTCGTCGCTGGCGCGACGAACGCTCGACAACCTCCAGACCAACCTGGCGCGCCTTGCGCGCGCACAGGACGAGGTGTCGTCGATGAAGCGACTCCGGCGGCCGTCGGACTCGCCGGTCGACACGGTCTCCGCGATGCGGTTGCGCGCCGACATGGGCCGAAACACGCAGATCGCTCGCAACCTCGACGACGCGCTCGGTTGGCTCGGCGTCGCCGACAACGCCTTGACGAGCACGGTGGAGCAGCTCACGCGCATTCGCGATCTCGTGATCCAAGCCCGCAACGTCTCGAGCGACGCGCCCGCTCGCGAGGGGATCGCCAACGAGGTCGAAAAGATCCGTGAGACGGTCCTGGGGCTCGCCAACACCCAGTACAACGGCCGGGCGATCTTCGCCGGCACGGCCTCAGGTGTCGCGGCATACGACGGGAACGGGAACTACGTCGGCTTCTCCGCCGCGATCGAGCGCACGATCGCTCCCGGCGTGCGAGTGCAGGTCAACGTCAACGGCGACGACGCCTTCGGGACGCCCGGTGACGACCTCTTCACCCACATCGCGGATCTCGCAGCGGCGATCCGCAGCAATCCCGGCGATCTCGACGCCCTCGCGACGGAGCTCGATGCCCGGACGCGGTCGCTACAGGCCCGGCTCGCCGAAGTCGGCGCTCGATACATGCGCGTCGAAGCGATGAAGGACCGCAACAGCGCGGATGCGCTCACGATGAAGCAGAACCTGTCGAACGTAGAGGACACCGACATGGCGCACGCGGTGATGGAGCTCCAGATGCAAGAGGTCGCGTACCAGGCAGCACTCCAGGCCACCGCCCGCGCCATCCAGCCGTCGCTCGTCGACTTCCTTCGGTAGGCCGAGATGATCGAGACGGACCTGATGGGCGAGTCCTCCACCGAGTGCGTGGAGATCACCTTTCCGGCGGGCCTGCCGGGGTTCCCCGACGCGCACGTCTTCCAGCTCACCCCGTGGGGGCCCGAGCAGACGCCCTTCATGCTCCTCACGGCGGTTGCCGACCCCGACGTCGGGTTCGTCGTCGTCCCCCCGTGGGTCTTCTATCCCGACTACGAGTTCGACCTCGACAACGGAACCGCCGAGCGCCTCGGTCTCGCCGAACCCGCGGATGCGGTCGTGCTGTGCGTCGTCACGTTGCGCGAGCGGCCCGAGGACGCGACCCTCAACCTGCTCGGCCCCATCGTCGTCAACCGGCACACGCGCGAGGCGGCACAGGTTGTCCTTCCCGCGTCGGGCTACAGCGTGCGAGCCCCGCTCGCAGTGGCGAGCTAGCCGCTAGACGATCTCTCACCGCGCGCGGGCACGCAAAGCGGTCCACTGCGCGCGTGCGCGAGCGCGCGTATGCTCCCACGAGCGGCCACACGGACGCCCGCCACGGAGGGAGGACCCCGTGCTCGTGCTCACCCGGCGAGCGAACCAGAGCATCATGATCGGTCACGACATCGTCGTGACCGTGCTGGAAGTTCGTGGCGACCAAGTCCGGTTGGGGATCAAGGCGCCTCGCTCGATCGACGTCCACCGCGAAGAGATCTTCGCCCAGCTCCAGCAAGCCAACCGCGACGCCGTGCGCCCATCGAAGGCCGCGCTCGACACCCTCTCGGAGATCAAGGGCACGCCCGCGGAAGAAGGACACGGCGCTCCGGGTCGTCGAGAGCGCCGCTGACGACGCTCGCGTCGAGCCTCACCAGCAGTCTGCCAGCCGCACGACGGCGCGCCCCAGTGCCTCCGCGACGGCCGCGTTGGTCACGTTTCCTGCGCAGGTGTTCACGCCGCTCGCGAGCGCGGCGTCCCGTTCGGTCGCCGCGCGCACGCCGTGCACCGCCAGCTCGATGACGTAGGGCAGGGTCGCGTTCGTCAGGGCGTACGTCGAGGTGTTCGGAACGGCGCCGGGAACGTTTCCGACGGCGTAGTGCAAGACGCCGCGGTGCTCGTACACAGGGTCGCTGTGGGTGGTCTCACGGATCCCTTCGACGCTTCCGCCCTGGTCGATGGCGCAGTCGACGATGACGGCGCCGCGCTTCATCGCGGCGACGAGGTCGGCCGTCACGAGGACCGGTGCTCGCCCGCCGGGCACGAGCACCGCGCCGATCACGAGATCGGCGTCGGCCACGGCGCGCGCGATCGCGCCGCGGTTGCTCGCCAGGGTCATGATGCGCCCGCGGTGGATCTGGTCGACCCAGCGGAGGCGGTCGAGGTTCTTGTCGATCAGGAGCACCTCGGCCTCCATGCCCTGGGCGATCCAGGCGGCGTTCCAGCCGACGTTGCCGGCGCCGAGCACCACGACCCGTGCCGGCCGGACGCCCGGTGCGCCGCCGAGGAGCACGCCGCGGCCACCGTGGGCGCGCTCGAGGAAGTGCGCGCCGATCTGCGGCGCCATCCGGCCGGCGACCTCGCTCATCGGTGCGAGCAGCGGAAGCTGACCCGACGCGAGCTGGACGGTCTCGTACGCGACGCCGGTCGTGCGGGCGTCCAGCAACGCGCTCGCGACCTCCGGATAGGCCGCGAGGTGGAGATACGTGAACAGCGTGAGATCGGATCGGAGGTACCCGAGCTCGTCAGGCTGTGGCTCCTTCACCTTCAGCACGAGTCCGGCCTCGGCCCACACGTCCTCCGCACGCGTCGCGATACGTGCGCCGGCCGCGCGGTATTCGTCGTCGGTGATGCCCGAGTGGGCGCCGGCGTCGGTCTCGATCACGACGTCGACGCCGCGATGGTGGAGCTCCGCGACGCCGTCCGGAGTGATCGCGACGCGATGCTCCTCGGTCTTCGTCTCGCGCGGGACGCCGACCGTCGTGCCGACCACCGCGTGAGTCTGCCCGAGTTCGTGCGTCGAACACGAGGATGGAGGCCGCGAGCTCAGCGGGACGTCGTCAGCAGCGGCCGTTCCACGGGCGGTTTCCCTGCCACTCGAACAACACCCATGCGAGCTCGTCCTGGTCGTAGGGCGACGCCTCCGACGGCAGCACACCGACCAGATCGAGGCGACCGGCCCGGCTCGCGGTGACGTCCCAGGTCGTCGGCGCGAACTGGTACGCGCCGTAGTAGCCGGCCGGATTGACTGCGGAGTAGTCGTGGCGGCTCTCGCGCTCGCGGGTGCACACGAGGAAGGGTTCGTCGTGACGCGGATGCGTCTCGCCGCCCGCGGCCGGTGCCGCCTCGGCGGGCAGCGGCTCCCGCGCAGCAGCCGTGGGTGGGCTCGCGGCCCGGTCTGCGGCGGCGGTCGGGGCGACGCCCTGGGTCGCGCGCGGCGAGCGGGGCGCCCGTTGCCGTGCGGTTGCGCGGCTGGCTTCCTGCCGCGCCTCGGCCTCGAGCGCGGCGAGCTCGGCTTCGAGCGCGGCCTGCTGCTCCGAGATCTCGGCGGCGACGCGCTCTTGTTCCTCGCGCTGCCGCTGGAGCTCGGCTCGACGCGCCTCGAGCTCTTCGGTCGCGCGATTGAGCTCGTCGATCGCGTCGTGCGCCTCGGCGTTCGCGCGATCGAGCAGCTCGGCGCGACGCGCCGTGTCGAGTGCGCCTTGCGCGTCGAGCACGGGATCGATCGGCCCGCTGTCCGTGTAGAGCTCGACTGCCTGCGCGGATGCGATCACCGCGCGCTCGTCGGCCTCGGCCCGGGCGTCGGCGACGCGCTCCTCGAGTGCGGCGATCTCGGCGTCGAGGAGCGCTGCGGTTGCCTGGTTGTCGAACCATCGACGTGCGAGGTCGTCGATCGCCGCCCGCGCGCGCTCGATGCGGTCCGCCGTCGTGTCGGCACGTGCGGGGAGCGGGGTGACGAGAAGCGCCAGCACGCACGCGACCGCGACGATCCAGGATCGGGGCCGGGGCACGAGAGGTCACCCTAACGAAGCTCCGGGTGGTCGGTGAAACCCCGGCGCCACGCGATGTCGTCACGATGTCACGATGTGCGGCAAGCCCCTGGTCGTGGGGGTTGTCGCGTTCGTTCAAGAAATCGTGGCTCCGCCTTCGACAGGGATGGTTTGGCCGGTGACGTAGCGGGCGTCTTCGGACAGCAGGAACGCGACGACGTCGGCCAGGTCGCCGGCCATCGCGTAGCGGCCGATCGGGATGCTCGTGCGTGCGCGTTCGGCGGCCTCCGGCGTCGCGAAGACGCCGTTCGTCATGGGCGTGTCGACGCCGCCGGGGGACACGCAGTTCGCTCGTACACCGCGCGGCCCGTACTGCACCGCGAGCAGGCGCGTGAGCGCGTCGACTCCGCCCTTGCTCGCCGTGTACCCCGCGCCGAAGCCATGACCGCGGATGGCGGCCGTGGACGCGATGGTGACGATCGCACCACCGCCGTCGACGAGTTGTGGCAGCGCGTGCTTGATCATCGAAAACGTGCCGACGAGGTTGACCCGCAGGACGTGCACGAAGTCGTCGACGCTGACTTGGTGCGCGGGTTGGAGATCGGGCCCGTGGAAGATGCCCGCCGCGGTCACGACGCCGGTGATGCGACCGAGGTCGTGCTGCACCGCGGAGGCGGCAGCGGCGACCGCACCGTCGTCGGCGACGTCGCATTCGTACGCCCGGGCGTCTCCGGTCGCGAGCGCGACTGTCTCGAGCGCGTTGTGGCCGTGACGGTCGACGACCGCGACCCTGCAGCCGTCGCGTGCGAGGCGCAGCGCGGTCGCCCGCCCGATGCCGCTGCCTCCACCCGTCACCACGACGACCCGCTGCACGGCGCGCAGCGTAATGTCCGGCGAGATGGACGACACCAGGGCAATGCACGGCGTCGACGGCAAGGTCGTCGTCGTGACCGGCGCCGGCAAGGGCATCGGGCGCGGGATCGCGCACCACCTCGGCAAGGGCGGCGCACGGATCGTCGTGGCCGAGTGGAAGCAAGAACTGATGGAGCACACGTGTGCCGAGCTGGAGCAGCTCGGTGTGCCGAACCTCGGGGTGCTGTGCGACATCCAGCAACGCGACCAGATCGACGCGATGATCGATGCGACGGTCGATCAGTTCGGGCGTGTCGACTGCCTCGTGAACAACGCGCAGACCTTCCGCCCGCTCGCCCCGATCGCAGACGTCACCGAGCGCGACGTCGACGTCTTCTACCAGTCGGGCGTGAAGGGCACGCTGTGGGCCATGCAGGCCGCATACCCGCACATGCGCGCGCAAGGATGGGGCCGCATCGTCAACTTCGCGTCGTCGATGGGCATCACCGGTGGTCGGGGATTCGCGGCCTACAACGCGTCGAAGGAAGCGATCCGAGCGTTGACACGAACCGCCGCGCGCGAGTGGGCGCTCGACGGCATCGTAGTGAACTGCATCGCGCCCGCCGCTGCGACGCACCACGGCGAGTCGGGGAAGCAGAGCGAGGGATACAGGATCTTCATCGAGAGCTGCCCGATGCAGCGCCAGGGTGATCCCGAGCTCGACATCGCGCCGGTCGCATGGTTCCTGTGCAGCGACGCGTGCCGCTACCTCACGGGCCACACGTTCATGTGCGACGGCGGCGCCTTCATGTGGGCGTGAACGCGGCCGAGGCGCTCGCGGCCGACGGCTACCGGTTCATCACGTCGATCGAGCCCGCGACGGGCGACTACGACGCGCAGGGACACCTCAACAACGCGGCAATCGTGCGATTCTTCAACGATGTTCGGGTCGCGTACGTGCAGCAGCGTGTGGGCACGCGCTGGACCGATCTGCTGCGGAGCGAGGCCTACGTCGTCGCTGCCCGCGAGCTGCACGTGCTCTACGAGTCGGAAGGCCTGCCCGGAGAACGGTTCGTCGGTGCGATGCGCTACGCATACCGGGAGGGGAAGGCCTCGGTGCTCGAGCAGCGCATCGTCGAGCACGCGACCGCGCGGCCGGTGGCGCGGGCATGGGTGGTGCAGTTGCTCGTGCGCGACGGCCGCGCCGTGGATTGGCCCGAGCTCTACTTCGACCTCGTGGCGGAGGTCGAGGGACGCCCGATCGAGCGGCGCCGTCCCCGTCCGCGCCCACCGTTCGGGCCACCTGCGTGAGCGCGCGCGGCGTGAGCGCGCGCGGCGTGAGCGCTACGCCGCGCCGGACATCGCCAGCAGCCGTTCGGTCGCGGCGACGGCGCGCGGCACGGCGGCGTCGTAACCCTCGTCGTCGATGTGCGGGCCGATGAGCTCGAGGTCGAACGAGCCCTCGTAGCCACCGGCGACGAGCGCCCCGACGATGCGGGCGAGCGGGATGTCGCCGTCACCGGGCACGAGCCGGTCGGGCGTGCACAGCGTCCCCACCCGGAAGTCCGAGAGTTGCACCACCGAGATCCGGCCGACGCCGCTCGCGATCGTCGCCAGGAGATCACGCTCGGCCCAGCAGGCGTTCACCTCCATGCACACGCCGGTCCCGAGCCGGGCCGCCAGATCGAGCACGTCGCGCAGCGTGTGCACGAAGCCGACGTCGACGCGCAGCGAGTTCGTGTGCTCGATCGCGAACCGGACGCCGCGCTCGTGCGCGTGTGCCAGTACGGGGGCCATCGCCTCCGCGAGCGCGTCCGCGGCCTCCTCCCACGTGAGCGGGACGGACGGGCCGGTCGTGAACACGAGGCACTCGGCGCGCATCGCAGCCGCAGCGTCAACCGCGCGTGCGAGACGGGCACGCTGACGGTCCCACTGCGCCGGATCGGCGAGGTGGAACGGACCCAGCCCGATGAGGTTCCCGACGCGCAAGCCTCCGGCGACAGCGTCGAGCACGCGCTCGAGGCCGTCGTCCCAGCCGTGCGCGTCGAGCTTCGCGACCGACACACCGACGTGGTCGATGCCGTGCCGGCGCCAGAAGTCGAGGTCCTCGGTGAGCGAGAGGCGGAAGGTCGAGATCGCGCTGACGGAGATGCGGGGATGCACGGGTCAGCCGAGGGTGAGGCCGCGGGCGATGCTGCTCCCGCCGTCGAGCTGGAGGTTGATCCCGGTGACGAAGCCCGACTCCGAGCCGGCGAGGTACACGGCCGCGTGAGCGACGTCGTCGGCAACGCCGAGGCGGGTGAGGTGCATCGCCTCGTATCGCGCACGGCGTTGCGAGTCGATCCCGGCGTCGCGGCGGTCGTTGAGTACGTAGCCGGGGCTGATCGTGTTGCAGCGGATGCCGTCGCCCGCATAGTCGACCGCGATCGAACGCGTCAGCGCGTTGAGTCCGCCCTTCGCTGCGATGTACGCGGCAAGCCCGCGGCTCGCTCGCTCGGCCTGGCGAGACGAGATGTTCACGATCGAGCCGTGCCCGGCAGCCCGCATGTGCGGGATCACGGCGCGCGCCAGCCAGAACGGCGCGGTGAGGTCGACGCGCAGGATCTGGTCCCACGCCTCCGTCGGCAGGTCGGCGACCGGACCGTCGGTCGCGTCGCCGCCCGCGGCGTTGTTGACGAGCACGGTGAGTCCCCCGAGTTGCTCGGCGGCGGCAGCGACGAGGTGGTCGCACGCCGACTCGTCGTGCAGGTCGGCCGCGACGAACACGGCCGCACCGCCTGCCTCGCGCACCTCGGCGACGACGCGCTCGCCGCGGGCTGCGTCCCGGCCGGTGACCACGACCGCGGCACCCTGCCGGGCGAACTCCACCGCGATCGCACGCCCGATGCCCGCCGTCGAACCCGTCACCAACGCTCGTTCACCCGCGAGCCGCACGATGTGAACCTACCGCCGAATGGCGCGCCCGCGACGCGCGATGCGGCCACACTGGCCGCGTGCACAGCCACGGTCACGACGTCACGCTCTCCCCGCGGGCACGCCGCACCGTCGTCGCCGCCACGATCGCGATCGCGGTCGTCGTCGTCGGCGCGATGCTCGCGCTGCGCGCGGGATCCGACGTCGACGCCGGCGGCTCCGAGTTCCTCGCCGGGGACGTGTACGAAGCGGAGGTGACCGCCGAGCGCGTCGATGCGTGCGAAGGGACCGACCCGGCCGCCGGCATCGACTGCGTCTACGTCGACGTCCGGCTCACGCAGGGGCCCGACGACGGCGAGGCGCGCACGCTGACCTTCTCGGTCGACACCCCCGCGACGCCCGACCTGTCCGCCGGCGACCGGATCGTGCTCTCGTACAGTGCCGGTGCCGAGGAAGGCTTCGAGTACTCCTACGCGGACCGCCAGCGCCGTCCCGTGCTCCTCGGCGCCGCCATCGCGTTCGCGCTCGCCGTCGTGTTGCTCGGCCGGCTACGCGGGCTCGCGGCGCTCGGCGGCCTCTTCGTCAGCGTCGTGGTGATCCTCGAGTTCGTGTTGCCGGTGATCCTCGACGGCCACAGTCCGGTGCTCGTCGCAGTACTCGGGGCTGCGGCCATCGCGTACGTCGCGCTCTACCTTGCGCACGGCGTCAACCTGCTGACCACGGTCGCACTCTTCGGCACGCTGGCGTCGCTCGGGTTGACGGTGGTGCTCGCCGCGTTGTTCACGGCGCTGGCCGAGTTCTCCGGGTTCGCCAGCGAGGAGGCGCTGCTGATCGGGCAGCTCGCGACCGACGTCGACATGAACGGCCTCATCTTGGGGGGCATCGTCATCGGTGCGCTCGGCGCACTCGACGACGTGACGGTGACCCAGGCATCGGCGGTCGCGGAGCTGCGTGCAGCCAACCCGACGCTGTCACGCGCGGCCCTGTACGGCGCCGGCATCCGCATCGGTCGCGACCATGTCGCGTCGGCCGTCAACACGCTCGCGCTCGCGTACGCGGGCGCGGCGCTCCCGATCCTGCTGCTGTTCGTCCTGTCCGAGCAGTCCCTCGGGACGGTTGCCAACAGCGAGGTCATCGCGGTCGAGATCGTCCGGACGCTCGTCGGGAGCATCGGCCTGGTGGCGTCCGTGCCGATCACGACCTGGTTGGCGGCGCGCGTCGTCGCACCGGCCGGCGCCGGCGAACCGCGAGGCGGCCCCCGCCCCGCGCCGGGCGACAGCGACGAGGAGAGCTTCTGGTCGTGAGCGTCCGGCGTCAGCCGGGCAGCACCGCGCCCGCACGCGAGCGGCGGGCGACGCCGGCTGCCAGCGCCGTGAGCGCGAAGGCCACGATCGCGGTGAGCACGATCGCACCGCCGGGCCGCAGCTCCCACACGCGCGCGGCCGCCAATCCCGCGACGACCGAGACGACCGCGGCCGCGACCGCGCCGAGCAGCGTCGCGGAGAAGGAACGGGCGAAGAGGCGACTCGTCGCGACCGGCACCACCATCAGCGCAGCGACGAGGAGTACGCCCACGATCCGCATGGCGGCCACGATGGTCACCGCGGTGAGCGCGGCGAGGACGGTGTTGAGCGCATCGACCGGGAGCCCCGCGACCCGTGCTGACTCCTCGTCGAGGACGATCGCGAACAAGGCGCGGCCGGTCACCAGGATCGTCGTCACGATGACCGCACCGAGCACGACGACCACGACGACCTCGCTCCACGTCACGGTCAGCAGGGAGCCGAACAGGTACGGGAGCACCGTTGCGCCGCCGGCATCGGCGCGACTCATCACGACGACGGCGAGCGCGATCCCACCGTAGAACGCGAGAGCAAGCGCCAAGTCGCCGGACGTCGTGCCGTGCGACCGGAGAAGCTCGATCGCCACCGCGCCTGCGACCGCGACCGCAAGCGCAGACCAGATCGGCCAGACGTCGGTGACGAGTCCGATCGACACGCCGGCGAACGCGAGGTGGCCGATGCCGTCGCCCATCAACGACATGCGCTTTTGCACGAGGAAGGTGCCGATGAGCGGCGCGCACGCGCCCACGACGAGTCCGGCGACGAGCGCGATCTGCATGAACTCGCGTTCGAAGGGCCACGGCATCACCCGAGACCCTCCAGCCAGAGCGGGAGGTCGTCGGCGTGCACACCGAGGCTGACACCGCGTGCGGTCAGCTCCGCGGGCGGTCCGTCGAACACGACCCTACGCTTGAGCACGATGACGCGATCGAGCGCGTCGGCAACCGCTCCGAGCTCGTGGGAGACGAGCAGGACGGTCACCGCATCGTGCTCCACGAGGTGCACGAGCGACGTCCGGAAGAGCTCTTGCGACTCGGCGTCGACTCCCGCGATGGGCTCGTCGAGCAGCATGACCGCCGGGTCGCCGACCAGCGCCTTGGCGATGAGCACGCGCTGCTGCTGCCCGCCGGACAGCTCGCGCATCCGCCGCCGGCGGTGCTCGGTCAGCGCGACCGCTTCGAGCGCGTGGTCGACGGCGTCGTGGTCCGCGGCCGAGGGCCGTCGCCACCAGCCGCGGCGCGCGAGGCGCCCCGCGCGCACGACTTCCTCGACGGTGGCCGGCAGGTCGGGCGGGAGCTGCAGCCGTTGCGGCACGTAGCCGATGCGCCACCGCGCGCGCATCGTGCGCGGATCCTCGCCGAGCAGCTGCACGCGGCCGCGCTGCGGCGCCAGCAGACCGAGCAGCACGCGTAACAGCGTCGACTTCCCGCTGCCGTTGGGACCGACGAGCGCGGCGAACTCACCGCGCTCGACGCGCATCGTCACGCCCTCGAGCACCGGGTTCGCCCCGAACGCGAAGCCGACGTCATCTGCTTCGATCGCCACCGACATGAGAACGATTCTCAGGTTATATCACGCGGGGCCCGCGCGCCCGCCCGCCCGAGCAGCGACAAGGAGCTATCGGCCGGGCGCTTCGTCGGGCAACAGGGTCAAGACCTCGGCGCCCGTGGGCGTCACCAGGATCGTGTGCTCGAACTGCGCGGAGCGCGAGAGGTCGCGAGTCGGTGCAGTCCACCCGTCGGCCCAGATGCGGCCCAACTCCCACGAGCCTTCGGTGATCATCGGCTCGATCGTGAACGTCATGCCCGGGACGAGCACCGTGTCGGCGTGCGGGTCGAAGTAGTGCGGGACGGACGGGGCGGTGTGGAACTCCTCTCCGATGCCGTGCCCGACGAACGCCCGGACGACGCCGAAGCCGTGTGCCTCCGCGTGCAACTGGATCGCGCGCCCGATCTCGTTGACGCGCGCGCCGGGACGTACGGCGTCGATTCCCTTCCACAGGGACTCGCGCGTGACCTGGACGAGCCGGCGGCCCGTCTCGTCGACGTCGCCGACGAGGAACGTCGCGTTGCAGTCGCCATGCACGCCGCCCAGGTAGATCGTGACGTCGCAGTTGACGATGTCGCCGTCTTCGAGCGGACGGTCGTCGGGGATGCCGTGGCAGATCACCTCGTTGATCGACGTGCACAGAGACTTCGGGAAGCCCTTGTAGTGGAGCGGGCTCGGGTACCCACCGCGTGCGATGCACGCTTGGTGGCAGATGTGGTCGAGCTCGTCGGTCGTGATCCCGGGGCGGACTGCCGCGGCCAGCTCGAGCAGCACCTCGCGGGCGGCGCGCCCGGCCGCGCGCATGCGGTCGGGGAACTCGGCGGGCGGGACGGCGGGCGTGAGCGGCGGCGCATCGGGCGCGTACGGTGGCCTCGGGATCGACGCGGGCACGGATCGCGGCGGCGACAGCCGGCCCGGCCGCACCGGCGGGCGCCGGTCGAGGGCCGCGCGCCGAACCGAAGCCGCTCGACGTCGCTGCAGGCGTTCCTTCTCGCGGCGCTTACCCACGGGCCCTCACCGCTCCATTGTCGCGCCCGCGTTGATCATCGCCGTCGCCGCCATCGCGAAGTACTCGCGCATCGCGGCCGCGGCCTCGGCCGGCGCTCCCGACGCGTCGAGCGCAGCGAGCATCGCGGCGAGCCACGCGTCGCGTTCGTCTGTCGTGATCCGGAACGGCGCGTGGCGCATGCGTAGCCTCGGGTGGCCCTTCTCGCGGCTGTACTCGGGAGGGCCGCCCCAGTACTGGCCGAGGAACGACGCGAGCGCCCGCTTCCCGGGCTCGAGGTCGGCCGGATACAGCGGGCGCAGCACGGGGTCGCGTTCGACGCGCTCGTAGAAGCGACCGACGAGCGCGTCGAAGAACGGTTGGCCACCGACGACCTCGAACACCGTTTGCTCGGCCACGGCCCGCTCCAGGGGCTGGGGGGATCGGTTACTGTCGCCGATTCTGGACCAGTCGTGGTTGTCACCGCTCGCCGCGGCCCGCCCGGCCGGCGCGAAGGGCACCGGCATCTTCGCGATCTCGGCCATCCCAGCCGGAACGACGGTCGCCGCGTTCGGTGGATACGCCGTCGACCGCGCGACCCTCCAGACGCTCGACGACGACATCCGCGCGCACGCGATCCAGATCGACGACGAGCTGTTCCTTGCGAGTCTGCCGCCCTACGCGCCGGCTGACCACGTGAACCACTCGTGCGAGCCGAACTGCGGGATCGTCGGCTCGTGCCTGCTCGTCACGATGCGCGACGTGTCGTCCGGCGAAGAGCTCTGTTTCGACTACGCGATGAGCGACACCGACCCCTACGACGAGTTCGTCTGCGCGTGCGGTACCCCGAGCTGTCGCGGCCGCGTGTCGGGCAACGACTGGCGCCGGCCCGAGCTGCAAGCGCGCTACGAGGGCTACTTCTCGGCGTACATCGCGCGCCGTCTCGCGCGGCTCATGCCCTGACCGGCGTACCCAGACCGCCCGAGCACGGCGCGCCCGACTCCGGAGTCTGCGGACCCTGCTCGAACGTCGCGACGAACTCCGCGAGGCGAGCATCCGTTGCGTCGTCGACGCGGAGCTGCCGACCCCACCCGGTGGCCACGATCTCCGCGCCCAGCGCCGGGTACGGGGCGACGAGCACATGCGTGCGCTCACGGGCGAGCGTCTCGAGCGCGGCGACGGCCTCGTCGTCGAGCTCGTCGCCGTACGCGATCCAGACGGCGCCGTGCTCCATCGAGTGCACGGCGTTCTCGTCCGCGATCGGATCGCGGTACACACCGCAGTTCTGCCAGACGGGGTGGTGCGGTCCGCCCACGGGCGGGCTCTGCGGGTACTCGACGTCGCGTTGCACATGGTCCCGAGCGAGATCGGCGAACGCCTGCGTGCCGGCCGGACCGGCGGGGACCTCCTCGCCGCTGGCTCCTCCGCACGACGCGACGAGCACGGCGGCCAGCGCGCCGACCGCGAGACGCGCGCGTCGCCGGTTCACGAACACTGGGCACACAGGCCGACCAGATCGAGCCGGTGCCGCTCGGTCGTGAACCCTGCTTTGCGGGCCGCCTCGGCGACCGCCGCCGCGACCGAACGCTCCAGGCCCTCCGACGCGGGCAGGTCGTCGACGCGCCCGCAGTTGGAGCACACGAGATGGTGGTGGTGGCCGGTCAGGTCCTCCGCGAGCTCGAAGCGTGCGAACTCGTCGTGCGTCACGAGCCGGTGCACGACACCGGCCTGCTCGAGCACGACGAGGTTGCGGTACACCGAGCTCTGCGCGAGCCCGTGCGCGCCCTCGAGGATCTCTGCGATCGTCAGGGGGTGGCCCGCTTGCGACAAGACGTCGAGCAACCGGGTGCGCGCCGGCGTGAGACGCTGGTGCTGCTCCTGGAGCCGGCGCGCGGCCGTCTCGCGGACGTCGGCCGACGCGACCGGGCGCGCGCGGTGCCGGGATCTCGCGTGGGCGGGCATGGGGGCGCAGTGTACCGGCCTGTACGTTCACGCCTGATGGGACCGGCAGCTCGGTTCGCCGCACTCGTGGACGGCGAGAACACCGACGTCCGCCTCGACGTCGGTGCCCTTTGCATCGCGGCCCACGCGCGCCTCGATGTCGTCTCGGGATCCGGTGGCTTCGCCGCGTGGCTCGACCGATGGCTCGCGAAGCTCGATGAGCTCGCCGCCCGGTGCGCGACACCGACGTTCGAGGGCGTGCGCGCGCTGCTGTTCGACCTCGACGGCTACCGCGGCGACACCGAGCGCTACGGCGATCCCGAGAACTCGTTCCTGGACGCGGTCATCGCGCGCCGGCGCGGGATCCCGATCACCTTGTCGATCCTGGTCATCGAAGTCGCCCGCCGCCTCGACGTGGATGTCGTGCCAGTCGGCATGCCCGGGCACTTGCTGGTCCGACCGGCGGACGACGCGCGTGTGTACTGCGATCCGTTTCACCGGGGCGCGCTGCTCGACGCGCACGGGTGCCGGGAACTGTTCGACGGCGTCTTCGGCGGGACGCGCGTGTTCGACCCCACCGTTGACCTGCGCGTGACGCCCCCTCGGCTCGTGCTCGCCCGCGTGCTCGCGAACCTCGAGCAGGGTCCGCTCGCACGCGACCCCGCGCAGCTCAAGTGGATGTGCGAGCTGCACCTCTCCATCCCCGATGTCGCGCTGGCCGAGCGCATCGCGCTCGCTCGTCGGCTCGAGCGCGTGACCGATCCTTCGAGCGCAGCCAAGGTGTACGACCTGCTCGCGCGCGACGCCGACGACCCGATTGCCGAACGCCTGCTTGCCGAATCGCGCCGCTTGCGCGCGCGACTGAACTGACTGGTGTACGCGTGGTTCGTGCGATGCCGATGTTCCCGCTGGGCACCGTGCTGTTCCCGCGGGCCGTGCTGCCGTTGCACGTCTTCGAGCCCCGCTACCGCGTGCTGACGCGTCGCTGCCTCGAGGGCGACGGCGAGTTCGGGGTGGTGCTCATCGAACGGGGAAGTGAGGTGGGTGGTGGCGACCAGCGTTCCGACGTCGGGACCGTCGCCCGCATCGTGCAGGCCGCCGAGCTGCCGGACGGGCGGTTCGCGCTCGTCGCCACGGGCATCGAGCGGCTGCGGGTCACGCGTTGGCTCGACGACGACCCGTACCCGCAGGCGGAGGTCGAGATCGTGGCCGAGCCTGCGAGTGCGCCGGGCGACGAACGGACGCGCGACGCGGTGCTCGCACGCTTGCGCACCGTCTCCGAGCTGTGGCGACAGATCGACGCATCGGCACCGGCAGCGGTTCCCGAGGTCGCCGACGACCCGTTACAGGCGTCGTTCGAGCTGGCGGCGCGGGCGCCGATCGGTCCTTTCGACGCGCAACGACTGCTGCGCGCCGGCGCGCCGTCGGAGCGCCTCGAGCTTCTGGCGGAGATGCTCGCCGAGCGCGAGCAGGAGTTCCGCGCTCGTCTCGCGCTCGACGACGGCCCGTGACCGTGCCCGGTGCACTGGGTATGGTCCGTGCCATGACGGAGATCGATGCCGACGAGGCGCGCCGGCGCCTGCTCGCGGAACGAGAGCGCGTCCAGGGCCTCATCGAAGGTGTGCGCGGCGAGGTCGACGGAACCGACCAGGATCAGGGTGACCTCGCGCACTACGACCAGCACCCCGCCGACTACGGCAGTGAGACGTTCGAGCGCGAGAAGGACCTGTCGATCC
>Ga0073934_10005500_pt1 | contig 19520 bp, 9 predicted proteins | sample LarsenN4metaG_FD_76834 | JGI IMG/M metagenome (GOLD analysis project Ga0073934, IMG submission 76834) | Hot spring sediment bacterial and archeal communities from British Columbia, Canada, to study Microbial Dark Matter (Phase II) - Larsen... ... | reverse complement strand
GTTCGAACAGACGATTGCCGACCTGCTGGCGATGTATGAGGTGCGGGACGACGACCTGCTGACGGTGCGGGACTGCCATCCGGGATATTATTCGTCGCGCCGCGGGCACGCGCGCTGCGTGCAGCATCACCGGGCGCACATCGCATCCGTGCTGGGGGAACTTCGCGCCTGGGATGCGAAAGTCATCGGCGTTAGCTGGGACGGCACGGGATTCGGCGACGATGGCTCCATTTGGGGCGGAGAGTTCTTTGCGGGAAGCCTTGCTCATGGGCTGAAGCGGGTGGCGTCCTTGAGGCCTGCGATGTTGCCGGGCGGCGATGCGGCGGCACGATTTCCAGTGCAGGCGGCCGCCGGGTTCCTGTACGAACTCGGCGTGGAAAACCCGTTCGGGTTGGAGCGCTATGACCATGCCGCCGAACTGGTACGAAAGGGCGTCCGCTCGTTCCCGACGACCTCGATGGGCCGCCTGTTCGACACGGTGGCCGCGCTGTGCGGTTTCACCCGAGAAACAACATTCGAAGGCCAGGCGGCGATCTGGTTGGAGCAGTTGGCGAAGAGATCAGCAACGGGAAGCGCATACGAATTCCCGTTTCAGGGCGGAGAGCTTGACTACCGGCCGTTGCTCGATGGAATCCTCACCGACCGCAGGGCGGGACGGGAAGCGGCCGAGATTGCGCGCAAGTTCCACAACGCGGTGGCGGCTGGTTTGAGTCGCGCTGTACTCGCACTTCGTGAAACGATAGAAGCGGAAGCCGTGGTGCTTTCGGGCGGCGTATTTCAGAACCAGTTGTTACTGGCGGCGGTTGATCTACCGTTGCCCGTGTGGACAAACCACATGGCGCCCCCGAATGATGGCGGCATCAGTCTGGGACAGGCCGCGCTGGCAGCGTTCGGGCAGTTCGACGGCTAGCAGATTATGCATGAATTATCCATCGCGACGAATATCGTCGAGGCCGCTGAATTGGAAGCGCGGCGGAATGGTGCGGTGCGCGTGGTGTGTGTGCGCCTGACCCTGGGGCCGCTCAGCGGGGTGGTGAAAGAGGCTCTGGAATCCTGCTTTCCGCTGGCGTGTGAGGGCAGCTTGCTGAAGGGCTCGCGGCTGGAGGTTGACGAGGCGCCGATCGTCATCGAATGCCCGGGCTGCAAACAACAACAGAACGCAGCCGGCGTCTATGAACTGGTCTGTGTCGAGTGTGGCTCACCGGCGGCGGCGGTCGTGTCTGGCCGGGAGTTAGAGATTACGGCTTTGGAATTGGAGATCGCGGAATGACGACTCGCCTTGTGGAAGTCAGGCAGAACGTGCTGAAGCAGAACGATATCGTGGCGCGGGAGTTGCGCTCTCAGTTTGCAGCTTCCGGGGTGCGTGTGGTGAGCCTGGTCTCGAGTCCGGGTTCTGGCAAGACGATGCTACTCGAGAAGACGCTGAGCGCATTGAAACCTCGCTATCGCGTGGCTGCGCTGGTGGGAGACCTGGCAACCGAAAACGATGCCGCGCGTTTGGCGCGGTCGGGCGCGCCGGTGAAACAGATTGTCACCGGGACGCTGTGCCACCTGGAAGCCGCGATGGTGCGGGATGCGCTCGCCGGATGGCAACCGGACCAACTCGATCTTCTCTTCATCGAGAACGTAGGCAATCTGGTTTGCCCTTCGTCGTATGACCTGGGCGAGCGGTCCAGGGCTGTTCTGATGTCGGTGACGGAAGGCGAGGACAAGCCGTTGAAGTACCCGACAATCTTCAACAGCGCCGATGTCGCCGTGATCACCAAGATGGATTTGGCGGAGGCTGTTGAATTCGACATGCAGGCGGCGGTACGGAATATCCAGGCGGTCCGGCCGGGAATGCGGATTCTGCGCACGGCTGCGAAGCGTGGCGATTTGGGCGAGTGGCTTGGCTTTCTGCTGGATCTGATCGCGGGCGGCTTGTCGAACTGACACTCTTGATCTTACCTATAGTAAGATGTTTTTATGGATAGGGTTACAGTTTCATCAAAGGGTCAGATCGCTATTCCTAAGGCGATTCGGGACGTTTTGAATCTGGAGGAAGGCGTCAAACTGACAGTCGAATTGAGGGGGCAGGAGATCGTGCTCTCGAAACAACCCGCTTGGAAGAAACTGCAGGGAGCTGGAGCGGGCCGTGACTTGATGACGATGTTCGCAAGCTTCAGGGAGCAGGAACGGGAACGTGAAGACTCGCGTCCTTGATTCCTGGGCGATTCTGGAGTGGATGAGCGGGCGGCAGCCGGCGACCGAGCTTGTCGCAGGACTGCTGGAGGAGGCCGAGCACGCTCGGATTCGGCTCTTGATGAGCGCCATCAATGTAGGCGAGGTTTACTACTTTCTTCGAAAACATCACAGCGGGGATCTCGCGGAAGAATGGCGTGGCTCCTCGCGGACCCTGCCTGCAACACTGGAAGTGCCGGCGATGGATGACATTTGGAGCGCCGCCGTATTGAAGAGCCGGTTTCCAATCGCGCACGCGGACGCCTTCGCAGCGGCGCTGGCACTGAAGTACAACTGCCCTCTGGTCACGGGGGATCCGGAGCTACGGCGTGTCGATGAGCTGCAAATCGTTTGGATCGGCGGCTGCGTCAATCAATGATCGGAGATCTTTTTTGTAGCGTTCCAGATTAGAAATCGCCATATTGTTGCACTCAGCCGTGTAAGGTAACAAGGGGAAGATTGACGAAACCTTCGAGAGCCGATCAGCAGACGAGCAACAGCGCAACCGGGGCGGAGCGGCGCCGCAAAATGGTCCCGGTTGTGGAACCACTCTTTCTGTGGCGCATTCCCCTAGCTGAAGTCGAAGGCTACGACTTCGTGGGTATCGACTCCTGGCACCGTGACGCGAACCGTGTCGCGTTCCAGCGTGAAGGGAACCTCGGTAGTTGCAGTGAGGAGCTTTGCTCGAACCGGTTTTGCATTAGACGGTAGTCGAACCGTTACCTGAAACGGACCTACCGGAAACGTCTCGCGGAACGGCCCTTTCATTGTCATCGGATTGGTCAGGTTGACCAAGTGGACTGTAAGGGAGTTGGACTGGCGCCACACCGTGACATCGAGCAATCCTTTGCCTGTGACCTGGACTGGCTGTGGCTGGTTCGACGCCCAGATGACCGCGTTCTTCAGCAGCAATCCATGATCCGGCGACAACACTTCCCAGAACGTTCTGTCCAGGTCCATCGGGAAGTAAACCACGCGGCCCTTGCCGACGGTGCGGCAGAACGCCATTGAGATATCGGTTCTGGGCACACGCGGGAACACATCTTCCATCGGGAGGTCAGGGTAGGAAGGAACGAGCGTCAGCGCCGCCGCAGCCTTTTCGCGTGCGGTGACGTGCACGCGTTTCACCGCGTTGACGATCCGGCCGGCGTCTTCGAGTCCGGCGGTAAGCGGGTGCTTTTCGATATTCAAATAGGAATTCTGCTGGCGTTCCTCGATTTTGCCGGCGTAGGAGCAACCGAAGAGCGAAGCCAGCCCGAAGTCGGAACGCGGCTCGCCCCATTCGTTATAGAGCGAAGTGGCGTGTGTCGCGACAATCGCTCCACCCTGCTCGACGTAGGCGATCAATTGACGGCACTGGCGGTCGGAGAGCGCGGCGATATTGGGCAGGATCAGTACCCGAAACCGGCGGATACGCTCGAGGCCGAGTAATCCATCGTGGACCATTTCAAACGGGATGCGGGCCTCGATCAGGGCGTGGTAGTAGCCGAGGATATGATCTTCCACCAACTGCCCGGCGCGCTCGCCGCCGTAGTGGGCAGCCGTCTGTTGCGAAAACACGATGGCTACATCGGCAACCGGTTCCGTGTTGCGGAAGTAGCTTTCGTTGCGCCAGTGCCACTTGTAGATGCTTTCGATGACCGGCATCCAGCGCTTGTCGAAGGGCTTGGCGTTGAATTTGACGAACCAGGGACGGAGCCCGTTGGCAATCGCGTCGGCGAACCAGATGCGCAGTTCCGTGCCGCTCTGCACTGAGTCTTTCCAGCGGTACGGCTCCTCCAAGCCGACACTGACCAGGCCGCCGATCGGCTTCATTCCCAATCCAGCGCGGTATTCCTTGCCGTTCTTGCCGTTGGCCCAGGGTAGTTGGACGCCGCGCCGTGCCTGCCGGTCGGCAAAAAGGATCGGCGCCATTTCGCCGACAGTTTTCATGTCGAGCTTCGAAGTGGCGCCGCCGCCGGAGTTGGGGATGAAAGCGGCGTTGGGATTCTCTTTGCGAACGGCGGCGTCCCAGAGCTTCCAGCATTCAAACAGGCGCTGCTGTTCCCAAACGATGTATTGACGGCGCGCCGGATCTCGCGGGTCGTTGCTGCGCGGCAGGTCCATGCCGGAGAAGCGGCGGAAGTTGGCGCGGCAATGCTCGCACCAGCACTGGCCATGACCAGCCCAGCGATTGGAGAATACGCCATCGACTTTGTACTTGCGGACAATCTCCGCCGTGACCTGGGTCATGAATTCAAAGTTGTAGGGTCCCAGAGCGCATGTGACATACAGTTCCGGGTTGGCCCAATGGCGGCGCGGCTGGCCGTCAGCGAGGCGAGCGACCCAGTCCGGGTGCTTCTGAAAGACTTCTTCACGGCAGGCGTGCGGATCCGTGCGGGCAATCACATTCATGCCGAGTTTGCGGCAGCCCGCCACCAGTTCTCCGAAGGAGTCCCTGTTGCCGAGGTACTTGCTGCGATAGTGCAGCGGGATTTCGGTTGGATAGAACGCGACAATGCCGCCTGCGCTCAGGCATGCTGCATCGGCATGGATACGTTCAAAGTATTCGAGCCAGAACTGGGGGTCATAGTTGCCCGGGTCATCTTCCGTGAAAGCGAGTTGCGCCCATCGCATCGGGCGGTCGAACCAACCGGGGGCATTCGCAGCAGCGGCGGCCTGTCCCCGGAGCGAAGAGGTAAGCCCAGCGCCGGCGGCGCCGGCGAGAAGCAGATCACGGCGGTTGAGTTCCATGCCGATTGTATTTAATCACGCCCGCGGCGCGGGTAGGGTAATGGTTCAAGCGGTGCGAACGGCGGCTGGAAAGCCGCCCGCAGGCAGATTGCCTGCCCCACGGGTGACTTACCGGATCAGGGGAGTGACCGTGAGTTTGCGGAACTCGATGGGACCGTGATCGCCCTGGAGAACGATGGGGCCGGGCGCCGCTTCGTCGGGGTCCATGGTCATCGCGGTGGGCCCTTCCACATTGACCCGGTCCAGAATCTTCTTGCCGTTGAGTGTCACGGTTAGAGTGCGGCCGACCAGGCGTGCTTCCATAGTCTGCCATTCGCCCGGAGCCCTGCTGGCGTTCGACGAGGGCGCGATACGGCTGTAGAGCGCGCCGTGTCCGTGGAAGTCGGGGGGCTTGCCGTAGTCATCGTAGATCTGAAGTTCGTAGCGGCCGCGCAGGGCAATGCCGCTGTTGCTGCCGGCGGCATAACGGTACTCAGCGCGGAGTTCGAAGTTCCAGAACTTTGCGCTGGAAATGATATCCGAAGCGCCCTGCTCGTTCTTGAACAGACCATCCTCCACTTTCCAGCCAGGACGGTTGGCGACCATCAGACGCCAGCCCGAAGTATCGCGGCCATTGATCAGTTCCACGGGTTTGCCGGGCTTCCATTGCGGGCCGTCCTGATCTTTGATCTCGGGCGCACGCGTTGCGGTGAATGGCAAAGCGGGCTGGCCTTCGGTGGTCATGCTGCCGGTGAGGCGCGTTCCTTCGAGCTTGACGCGATACTGATTCTTGCCGAAGGCGAATTCCGCCTCGTTGCCGGTGAGTTTCAGATTCTCGATGGGAGCCACTTGTCCGCCCGGCGCTCCGACGAACTTGCCGCCGTAGGAGCCGTTGGGCAGTTTGGTGATTTCCAGCCACCAGACGCGGCCGCGCGGGGTTTTCACGTCGATGTTCCAGCGGCCCAGTAAGCCGGAATCGGCGGCAAGCAAAGCGGCAGGCAGCAGCGCGAAACAAGCAAGATGGTAGATCCAGGTCCGCATCACCCATTCAATCTAGCAGGAACCGCTTTCGGCGGGACTGGCCGGCTGAAAGCCGGCCGCAGCCTGAAAGGCTGCCCCACAACGCAGCACTCTCGCATAGAATCGTGCGTGAACATGCGATTGTATATAGCGGTTGGGGTGGTCTCGATTCTGGCGAGCGCGCAGGAGTTGCCGGACAAGTTTCCGCTGGAGCCTCCTCCGCTGCCGCCGCTGATCAACAAGACAGTTCAGCCATTGAAGTTTCTGGAAAGCGTCGGGCAGCGTGCCGCGCTGCTGGGGCGCGAGGACGGGAACTTCGAGGCGTGGGTTTATCCGATCAAGGTGCTGCGCGACTTTCGCCTCTCGGTGTACTTCGACGGGGCGATGGAACCGGCTCCGCTGGCGGAGTTCGCCGAGCGGCTGGCGGTCAGTCCGGGAAGAGTCACGATCACACATGCTCACGCCGCCTTCACGGTGAAGCAAACCTGGGTGGCGGCTGTGGACCAGCCGGTTGTGGCGGTGCTGCTCGATGTGGATACCGCGCGGCCGCTCAAGCTGCGCGCAACCTTCGTGCCGGAGATGAAGCCGATGTGGCCGGCCTCCTTCGGCGGGCAGTCGACCAGTTGGTCGGCCAAAGAGAGAACGCTGACGTTCACCGAAGGGCTGCGGCGGTTTCGGCCGGTGCTTGGATCGCCGGCGTTCACGCGCATCACAGAACAAATCGGCCATCAACTACCTGATCGGACAGTGATGATCGAGATGGACATTACTCCGGCGGATGCGAACCGGAAGCTGATACCGATTCTGATTGCCGGGTCGCGGGACGTGTATCAGAACACGCTGGCGTCTTTGGCAGATATGGTGCGGAATTCAGATGCCTACTACGGCGCCTTCGAGCGGCGCACGCTTTCGATCCGGGTTCCGCAGCCGGTGTTGGCGGACGGATATCAGTGGGCGAAGTACGCGCTCGAAAAGGGCTGGGCCTGCAACGAAGGCGTGGGCTGCGGCCTGATCGCGGGTTGGGGGGCATCGGGTCTCAGCGAGCGTCCCGGATTCGGCTGGTACTTCGGCGGCGACGCTTATATGAACTCGTGGGGAATCCTCGACTATGGCGACTTCGAACGTGTGCGCGCGCTGCTCCAGTTTCTGCGCGACCGGCAGCGCGGCGACGGCAAGATGATGCACGAACTGACGCAGAGCGCCGCATTGCTCGACTGGAACCAGTATCCGTATGGTTACTACCACGGCGACACGACGCCCCTGTTTCTGCATGCGCTGGCGCGCTATGTACGCCGCAGCGGCGACAAGCGATTTCTGGAAGAGAGTTGGGCCGCGGCGGAAAAGGCGTACCGGCTGTGCCTGACCTGGGTGGATCCGGCCGATGGCTTGCTTTCGAACCGCAAAGCCGGAGCTGCGGCAGTGGAAACCGGGGCCCTGAGCGGGAGGGTGGACAAGGATGTATACCTTCAGGGCGCCTGGCTCGCAGGACTCGACGGAATCGTTCAGATGTCGGGATGGCTGAACAAGCCTGAGGTTGCGGCCGAGGCCACGCGTCATCTGGAGAAGGCACGCGTTTCGCTGAGTGCGTGGTTCGACGAAAAGAAGGGCCACCTGCCGTTCGGCCGTCTGACGGACGGTTCCAACTACGATGCGCTTACCGGATGGCAGGCTATTGCCTTGTCTGCGGGAGGGCTCGACCGGCAGGTGGCCGAAAGGTCGGCTGCTGCGTTGAACCGGGCGACGTTAAGTTCGGATTGGGGCATTCGGCTGTTTGCGACAGACAGCCCGCACTACGACCCGCTCAGCTACAACGATGGAAGCGTGTGGCCGTTTGTGACCGGCTTTGTGGCGATGGCTGAGTACCACCACCGGCTCCCGGTGGCAGGGCTCCAGCACTTGTTTGGGCTTGCGGCGATGACCGGCTATTCCGGGGCCGGGTTCCTGAGCGAATACTACAGCGGCGACAGGGCGCAGGCGCTTCCCCGCTCCGTGCCGCACCAGCTATTTTCGTCGAGCGCGATCGTTCACCCGTTGGTGAGCGGAATGTTGGGACTCGACGGCGATGCTATGTCAGGCACACTCCGGGTTGCGCCGCAGATCCCGCCGGATTGGGGTTCGGTGAAGTTCGAGAACTACCGCGTGGGGCAGTCACTGGTCAGCGGCGAGTTCCAGCGAAGCAGCGGTATGATCCGCGTTCAGCTGCGTTTGAACGGGCCGCCGTTACGCGTGTTATTTGAACCGGTGCTGCCCGTCGGCAGCAGGATTCTCAAGGGCAGTGCGCCGGATTCGGCATACCAGTTTGAGGAGGGAGTGACTTTCCTGCCAGAGTTGATCCGGCCGAATCCAGGGGACCGCCCGCGGCTGGTTCGGTTGGTGGAGGCTCGCGAAGAACTGGGTGGAAGGGGCGTTCTGCTGGCGTTGCAAGGACCCCAAGGGACTACCCAAGACGTGCGGGTGTGGAAGGGAGCGCAGTGGTCCCCGGCAGCTGGCGTTCCAGCGCGCCAGGAGCGTGGAGAGATCTGGACTATGCGCGTGAGCTTCCCCGCGTCAGCCCAGGCTTTCTCGCAGACCGAGCTGCGCTTCTCACGACCCTAAGTGGCGGCGCCTGCGCGCTTCCAAACCTCGTGGGTGTACAGTCCCGCCGCAGTGGAACCGCCATCGATGAAGATGCTCTGTCCGGTGATGTAATCCGCCGCGGGCGAAACCAGGAATGCGGCGATCTCCGCGATCTCTTCTGAAGTCGCCAGACGCCCGGCGGGGATACTGCGAGCGCGGTCGCGCAGGCGCTCCTCGCCCCAGAGCTGGTCCATCATCTCGTTCTTCACGGGACCGGGACAGATTGCGTTTACCGTGATGCGATGCGGCGCAAGCTCCACGGCCGCAACGCGCGCCAGGGACATGACTGCGCTTTTCGATGCGCAGTAGGCTGCATAGCCTGGCAGCGCATGGATGCCGGAGATACTGCCCAGGAACAGGATGCGGCCGCCCTTGCCTGCTTCGACCATGCGGCATGCAGCGGCTTGCGCTGTGGCGAACGCGGCTGTCACGTTGACCTGCATGTAGTGGTCGAAATCGCTGGGAGCCATTTCGAGGAACCCGGCGAACTTCACGATGCCTACATTGGCCACGAAGATGTCGACGCTTCCGAATTTCGTGCAGGCGAACCCGGTAAGCTGCGCCGCTGTCGAGGGCTCCTGAACGGCTCCCAGGAACGACGCGGCTTCGCCTCCGCTGGCCTCAATCTCATCGACCACCGCAGCGGCGCGAGCCGGATCTGTCCCGTGGACCACGACTCGCGCACCATCGGCGGCCATGCGGCAGGCGATCGCTCTGCCGATACCTCGAGTCGATCCAGTTACGACTGCGGTTTTGCCTGCGAGTATTTGGGACATGAAACTCGCATTTTATCGAAACCGCGACAGCCACCGGTTTTCAGGCTAGCTGACTGTGTAGTCGAGGAGGATCAGGATGTCCTCGATACCCCCTGGGTGGACGGGTACGGGGCCGCTGTCGGATGTGGCCTGGCCTGCTGCCGTTACCGTTAGTGTCCATGTGCCCGGGTCTTCCGATCCGCCGGAAAAGACTTCGCGCGCGGGAACTCCGGCAACCGGACTGCCGGCGACCTGGAAACTGTTCCCGTTGAAGGTCGCTCCGCCGGGACCGGAGAGATTGAAGTTGAGCGGTTGTGCGTCGTTGTAGGTGAGACCGTTGTTCAGCTTGAGCAGCATCACCACGCGTGTGATGACGACATCCCGGCCCGTGAACTGCGCCGGGAATTGGTTTCGTCCCCAGTCCATAACGAGGGTTGTACTTCCACCAACGAAGCCCGCCCAACTGGTGGAGAACAGAATCCGCGCCGCAAAGAACCGGACTCCGCCGCTGGTGGACATCAAGTCCGATGTCCGGTCACGGGCAGCCGTTTCGAGCGCGCCGCCGCCGTCACGCGACGTGTAACGGATATTTAGCTGGACATCGAAAATCGAATCGACATCGAAGTTGTTGGAATCCTGGCGAAGATCGATACGCCATGTGCTATCGGCAGCCCCGAGGTATTCAAAGGGCAGGTAGCGTTGATCGAAGAACGTCAGTTGGAACAGGCCATTATCGTTGTTGGCCATACTGGTCACGATGGACTGCACGGGTCCGAAGTGATCGCGGAAGCGCGGGTCCGCGTCATCGGTGCGCTCGTATTGAGGATTCGGATCGTCGCTGATGCGAATTGTGGCCGTGAGCAAGCTCAACTTGCACGCCACCGGAACCGTCGCGGGGTCTCGGAAGGCGACGACGGTAAGTCCGACGGTTTTCAGCCTGCGGAAGTAATGGCCGGCATAGTCGAGGTCGTAGACGAGCTCCGGAACCAGGAACTGGCAGGTCCCGGTTTCGCGCAGTTCCATCATGGCGAAGGGATCGAGCGCCGCCAGAGAGATGTTCTTCGTGATCTCGTATTCGCGTTTGTTCTGCTCGAGGTACGAGGCTTCCATGCGGCGCAGATCGTACTGGAGCTTTTCGCCGGAGAGCAGTCCCCGGCGCAAGTCGTCCCAATAACCCATCTGAATGAAGGAGGCATCGTAGTCGCCGATCTCCAGCCGGTAACAGCGCTCCGCTTCCCGCGCCACTTGCAGAGCGAGCTGGTAGGCCTCGAAGTACACCGTTGAGATTTGCGTGACCATCCAATCCCACAGCTCCTGGTTGGTGAACTTGGTGCGGTAGAAGTCGAGCACCTCGTTGGCTTGCGTGATCTGAAGTTCGAGCTGGAGCTGAGCTTCAACGGCCATCTGCCGGCGCAGCTCTGAAGCATCGATCTGCTTTTGGATCTGCCGGGTTTGCCGGTCGGCCAGGCCGGCCTGGAAGTCCCAGTCGTCCTGGCGCCGCGAGTAGGCCGCCTGCTGGAGCATCATCAAGCTGATGGTGTCCGAGATCTGCGCTAAAATCTCGACCACACCGGCGGCGACCTCAACGGAGCTGGCTGCTTGTGTGCTGACCGGCGGGCGAATCACGCTGACCGGGCTGCTGAACCCGCCCGCGGCGCCAAACACGATGTCGGGAATCATATGGAGCCCGACAGCGGCAGTCTGCATGCCACCCGCTACCATGTGGAGCACCTTCGCCGCTGCTTGCAGCGAGAGATGCGCGATCTCGAACTCATTCATGCGGGCGCGCCCGCGCAGCGTGTCGCGCTGCCACTCGGTCATTTCCTTGGTGAGTTCCAGACCTTCCTTCGTACGCGTTTCCGCGTCGATTTGCATCTGGCGGGTCGCACGCATTGACTCCTGAAGCGCGATCAGGTGGCCGGCCTGGATTTCCGTAATGCGCGCGGCGTCCTGACTCAGCAAAGCGCTGAGCAGTTGGGAACCCAGTGCGCGAACATCGGCCGCAAAGCCGAGGGCGCGCTGGATCATGGTATCGAAGCGGTACGGCGGAACCGTCGCGTCGATCATCAGGAACAGCGATCCGATGTCGGCGCCTGACGCTGCCGCGCGCACCAGCATACCTGGGTCGATCGGCGGCTCAAACAGCGGTAACATACGGACCTGGCCGGCGATATTCATGCAGTTGCGAATCTTGAACAGCCGGTCCTCGACGACATTCCAATAGTTGGTGAGTTTGTCGTTCTTTGGAATGCAGAAGAAGAGTGTCGGACCCAGCACTTGTGGCGCGGGCGCGTCGTCATCGGCGGGAGGTGCGTTCTCGTTGGCGGCGATGTTCGTTTCGACATCAATCAACGCGTTCGAGAATTCGTCCAGATGCGGAGCGAGGTCGTTGTATGTGCGTACCGGATTGCCTCCGATCACAGGCACAACTTCCCTCGGAAGCGAGACCTTCTCAGGGCGGCGTCCGAGGATCTTCGAGGCCAGAATATAAAGCTGCGTCGCCTCGTTGATGGTCTCGATGGTGTCGCGCCCGAACAACTGGTCGCCCCAGGCGATCAGGTTGTCCAGGTACTTCATCACCACCCATTTCTGGTAGGCCGATTGGCGGAAACGCGCAATCAGATGGGGCTTGAATGGGTCCTTGCGCCAGGCGGCGATCTGCGCCTGAAGGTTCTTCTTGCGCTCGCGCTCTTCCGGCGTCAGATTCGTTTGACCTAGCAGGAGCAACAGATCACGGATGTTCTGCCCGGTGGCTTCCTCGTAGAAGGGCTTGATCTTCCAGAAGCGCTGCGGCACCGGATCGGCTGAGGTGTCGGTGGGGTCGAAGATGTAGTGGAACCACTTCTGGGCCTCGGCGAACTTCTGGTTGGTACTAAGCCGCGAGGCAACATACATAGGACCGTGCAGGAAGATTTCCCAGTTGTAGCTGGAGTAGGAACCGCCATAGCTGAAGTCGACCTGATCCTTCGGATAGGGCGTCGAAACGTGGGTGAGGTTCGGTTGGTAGCGCGAAGCGAAATACGTGCAATTAATGGCCTGCCGGTGCAGCGGATTTCCGGGAGGCGCAGCCAGGAGGCCATCCACGCCGTGGCGGCGCACCGTTTTCAGGAACAGGCATGTGTACGGATGGAAGAACGCGTCGAATTGGTACGTAGGGATCTTGTGGAAACGGACGCCTACGAATGGCGCCACATTTGTAGCGGCAGCGATCGCGGTATCCCACGAGTACACGGCTGGGCCGTTTTCGAGGTCTGCCAGCTTCAGCGCGCCGGAGCGGAGGGCCATGCCAGCCGTTGCCGAGGTGGGTTCTATGATGACAACGGGATCCAGGGCGGTTACCGCCGCGGCTCCGCCCGCTCCTGTGGTCACGACACCGGAATTACCCCCCACGCTGCGCTGGTTCGCAGCCGTAATGGCTCGTCCGGCGCGATGGCTTACCAGGGCCTGATAGTTCGATTGGAACAAGGTGTCGACGCCGGCCGGAATGACGCTGATGGGATCCTGAAGCATTTGAACGGTGAAGTCGGAGACTTGCAGGACCTCGCCGAACGAGATGGCCGGCCCGAGGAAGATCGGAAACCAGCGCGCGCCTGGAGTGATGAAGAACGAGCGGTTGTCGTCCTGATAGAAGAACGGCCGCTGGCTGGTGAACTGCATGTCCTGATGCGGCACGGTCAGCCGGAATGTGCCGGGTGTGCTGGACAGCACCGGCACTTCATCAAGCGTGTCGGAGAGCTGAATGTAGTACGGCAGGCTGTATACATTTCCCTCCCATAAGTTGAGCGGGTAACCGGCCATCTGCTCCTTGAAGCCGATGTTCTGCGACTCGGTTCCAGGGGGGCTCAGGGTCTTGTGAACCGGGCTCGTCCCCACAACGTTGAAGACAATGGCGCCGCTGGAATCGATCGTGGATCCGAACGTCTTGCGATCGATGGCGAGGACCTTCCCACCGCACCCGGTGAACTGGAAATCGCCAACGATGCCGGTCCCCGCAGGGAACGATGCGTCCTGAATACAGCGGATGATGAGGTCACCGCCGCTTTCGAAAGCCCGGAATGAGTGGACGTTCGCGTTGATCAGGTACGAGGTGCCGTTGGCGCTGTACTGCGAGATGATCGGATCCGGCGTAATCTTCTTCGCTGTCCAGCCACCCTTCTTGCGCTCGCTGTAGGCCATGCGGATTTCCCAGTGCCGGTCGGGCTGTTTGCCTGCGCTGTTCTGGTCGGCCTTGGTCTGCGAACTGTTCGGCTTCTCTTTGAACTGCGGCCAGAACAGGTGCAGGCGGCGGTTGTACACCTGCGGGAAGACCTGGTCGGTCTCGATGTCGAGGTCGATCTTTTCCCAGGGAGTCCAATAGGCGCCGTCCACACGCTTGCGGTAATACCAATGCGTCGGGTCGCTGCGGGTACGCGCCACTACGTGGTAATGGTCGAGCACCGTCTTGCCGTTTTCGCTTTCCACCTGGTGGTAAACACCGGTAACGTGCAGACGCGACACTTCATCCAGCTTTTCCAGGTACTCGATGTAGGCGTCTTCGACTGCTGTCTGGGTCACTTCGCCCTGACGCAGGTCGTTTTCGAGTTCCTTGAAGAACGGGGATTTGTCGTCGCGCAGTTCGGCTTCAATCCAGTTCTCCGGGTAGAGGAAGATCTTACGGTTGGCTTCCCAGACCCGGTAGGTCTTCATCCAATCCCATTCGCGCGCGTCTCCCGGAAACAGCTCTACGTCCGGTTCCAGATTCAGGAACGACCGCTGCGTAAACAACTGAATGGAGCTGATGCCCTGCTTGATGCGCGAGGTCATCATACAAGCGCTCATCTCAGGGTCGATCAGGAAGTAGTCGTAGATGTCCGTAGAATCGCGCAGCCGTTCCGCGGGCATGAGCAATCTCCAGACATCCACATTCGCGACACCGTCCTGCGGCAGGCCGTTCGTGTTTTTGAAGTTGTTGACTGCATTGCGGGTGAGGGCGCCGAAGATTCCATCCACGGCCAGCCCGGCTCCGGCTGCCGCATTCAGCCGCTGCTGGAGTTCGCGCACAAACTCGCCACGAGCGTTCAACTGTAAGGTGGGCCGCACCAAATACGGATGCGAGATCACGTATCCCGTGAGAGCTGCGCGTTGCTGTTCGCGCAGTTCGTCGCGCAGCGGTTTCGCTACTTTGTACCAGGCGTCCGCGGTATATTTTGACCGCGTCGCCTGCTTGATGTCGCGCGCCTGCGCGGCGCTGACCGCAGGCGTGTTCCAGCCCCAAGCCGTTGCCGCAGACACCCCCAGGCGCTTCAACGTGGCAAAGACTTCGTTGAGTTGCCGCACCCGGGAAACCGTCTCTGTGCCGCTGTAGTCGGCCGGCCAAGCCAAGTTCAGTCCTTGGGCGCCGGTGACGAAATCGAAGTCCGCTTCGTTCCAGGCGGTCTTCTGCAGGATTGCGGCGCGGTATGCCGCAAAAGCAGTAGCTCCGTCGTTTGGCATGAACAGGAGCGCCTGAAGCGTGGGTTCTCCGGCAGGCAGCGCATTGCGCAACTGCGCCATTTCGGCCATCCGCGACCAGGCGGTAAAGTTCGCTTGCGCTGCTGCGCCGGCGATCTCTGTCAGCGGCAGCGCGCCTGGGTTCAGCCAACCCATGGCCGGTCCCTGGGCGTAGACTGCCTCCACTTCTCCGGGTTGTACCCCGAGTTTCCGAAGCAACGTGGCGATCTTGTCCAGCAGGCGGTACGAATCGAAGGCGTCGGGGAAGTTCGCGCGGATCATCGGCTGGTTTCCGGGTGCGCCCAGCGCAAGGAAATCAGCCAAGGCGGTTGCTGGTGCGGGCTGGCTGCGTGATGGCACTAATCGCAGCACCAGTGCATCCACCGTCTCGGCCGGGAGTTTCAGCTCAGCGGTCAGACGCTGTTTGACCGTAGTTTCACTCGTGGTCCGGCGGCGCCAGTTCAGCAGACGCTGGAGCACATAGTTGTAGCGAGCCAGCCGGTCGGTTAATCCCGGCGCCGCCGGGGGAGTTCCCACGAGTTGCGCGCGCGCGTCGGCGGCATCCATGAACGGACCCAGCACGGAATCGACCAGCGCGTTGTCGGTGGCCTGTTCGGCCGGAGATCGCGCTCCCGTTCGTTCGATGAGGAGCAGCATGGCGCCGGCTTGATCCAGCCCTACCGCTTCCACCATTGCTCCCACCGCTCTTTCGCCGGTAGTGTCCGCTACGAACTCGGTGGCTGCATGGATGGTCTGCAAAGCGGTGCGCATGTCGTTCAGCACGCCGGCGATGCGGTCGTCCCCTGGACGCACCGGGCTGTTCGGGTGCACGCGGTCACGCAGGAGGTAGTTCAACTCGTCGAGCGAGAAGCCGGACGCCTTCACCAGGGCTGCCGCTTCCGAGAAGCGCCGGGTGTCGGCTGGTTCGCCCGAAAATGGATTGATCGCGATCAGCCCGCGCAGCGCCAGGTAGTCGCGAACCCGCAAGCGAAGACCCTTCGCCAGCGTCGCGGCGCGGTGAAGCGCCGACAGATTGGCCAAGTTCAGCAGATCGTCACCACCCGGAGCAACCAGTTCGGTGTCGACCAGCCCGCTTAGTTCATCCTCGCGAAGCCCGAAAGCCCCGAGGATCGCCGGCGCCTGCTCTGGGATGTGCGGCGGAGTGGGCGAGGACGCCGCGGCGAGTTCCGTCCGTTGCGCGTTGAGTTCAAACGCCTGGAACGACGTTTCGTTGGGCTGGCTGACGGCGCGATTCTGGAACAGCTTGTCGTATTCCGAGGGCTCCTCACCCCGGATGGTCGTATCGATGTCCTCCCACCAGCCGAGCATCGTGGCCAGCGGAACCCGTTTCATCGACTCGCGCAACTCGACTACTTCGGCAAGCCGGACGAGGAAGTCGTCGGTAAGGTCATTCGGCTGGAGCGCGCGGATAGCGGCATCCAGTTCGAATGGCTTCCAGCCGAGCTTCCGCTGCAACCTGACAAACCGGTGAATTCGGCTCAAGGCTGCTTCGTCCATGTTCGGAATCACGTAGCGTTCGATATTGCAGTCAGGCTCCGGGAACTCGACCTGCAATGCGCCGCCGGGGTTGATGTAGCGCGTCTCCAGCAGTTCGGTAAGTTGAACGTACGTCAAACCGGACTGTTCGAGGATGCGCGAAACCATGCGCAAGCTGGCGGCCCAGTTGACTCCGCTCATGCCCCAGTACTCCTGCGGCTGAAACGGAGCGCTGCCGGTGAGGATCTGGCGCTCCACCGGCGCCAGCCGTAAATGCTCCTGCGCGACATCGATAGTGGCGGGAGCGCCGCCAGGGGTCCGCAGGATGGACATCAATTGCCAGCGCGGCACGCCAAGGTGGCTCAGATAGAGCCGCGCCTCGTTCGACCACAGATCGTAGGGCAGGTTCCACGGATACGGTGCGTTGTTCAGAAGCGCGTAGGCAGCCTCGTTGAGCCGCTCGGGGTGGACGCGCAACTGTTCCGCCGTACCGCCGGTCTGCGGAGCCGCGCCAGCGGGTGCAAGCGCATTCTCCAGGACTTCATTGACCAGGTCGATATAAGGCAACGGCGTGTTCGTGTTTTCGCAGTTGAGTTCGATCAGGCCAACATCCGGCCTGCGTTCCAGGAAAGTCGCCAGGGCCGTTTTGTTCCGCGTCGTGCGCCCGCGCAGCCACTGCAGGATGTCCACCATGTACGCTGCGGGGCTGTAGACCGACTTGCAGTGCTCGCACTCGCACAGTTCCAACTGGCCGAACAGCGACTCCAATGTCGGGATACCTTCGATCAGCGCCGCACCGCTGCGCATGGCGTAAGTGGCAGTCCGGTTCATCGCGGGCGAAGCGTGAGCGAAGATCTGGACTGCCGTAGCGTTCCGGTCGCTGGCGTTGGCGTAGATCTGGGCGGTTGCCGTCGTACCGATCACGGGCTCGAATCTCTTCTGGAAGGCGGAAAAGCCCATCCGTCGAATTGCAGCCGCCGAGGTGATTTGTTCCGCCAGCAGCGGACGCATGGCTTCGGCTTTGCCCACCGGCGGAGTCAACCGGAACATGCGCTGCACAGTTCGAAGATCGGAGAGAGTCTGCTGCCGCCCGTCCTGACCGATTGCGCCGGGGTTTTCGTCGAGGTAGGCGTCTACGTTGCTGCTGCGGAAATCGAACTTTTCGTTGCGGTCGAGAAACTCCGCCACCTGGACCCGTGCCTTGAGCGGAAACTCCCGATCCCGTTCGATCCGTTTGCCGATCACCGGAGTGGCCATCGCCAACTCGAACACGTTCGAGGTCACAGTGGCGAACTCCTTCAGCCTCGATTCCTCATCCGGGCCCTCGATGTAGGCGGGCGCACCCGATTTGCGGACCAGACCCAGCCAGTCGTCCGAGTTCAGGGCAGCGAGATCGCGCATGCGCCGGACGGGCCGGCCTGCGATCGTGAGTCCGCGCATTTGATCCACCAGCGGTACGTGGTTTTGCGCGAGCACACCAAGTTGGAACGTGAATTGGATCTGCTCTACGCCTTCTCGCCCTCCATACGCGGGGTCGGCCGCGATCTTGTCCCAGAACTCCTGGGGAGTACCCTGATGCTCCAGGTGTGTGCGCAGGAACCGGCGCTGCAGCCCTTCGTCGAGGCCAGTGCGTTGCATGATTGGCGCCATGCTGCGCGCTTCCGGCAGGTCCGGCGAGAGAAAACTGTGCTCGATCGCGAGGTCCGGCAGTTTGCCCAACACCTCGTTCATTGTCTGTGCGAGACCCGTGGGCGCCTGGTTCGCCGCGACCGCCCGCTCTACCGCCCGCCGGAGGTTTTCCGGCTTCTGCGCCAGGAGCGCCGCGAGGTTCACCGGATAACCTTGACGGAACAGCGCATAGAAAAAGTCGGATGGGAGTCCGGTGCGCGCCGCGTAGCGCTCCGCTGCGCCTAAGAAACCGATGTCTTCGGGACTTTCCGATGTGCGTCCGGCCGTGTACAGTACTTCTTCCGTCTTCAACTCGTGCAGGGGGATGTCACCAATGGCGCGGCCGACTATGGCACGTTTACGTTCGGATAACGCAGCACCGCGGTATTCGATTCCGCCAAGGCCGATATTGATCTCTTCGACAGGCTGCGGGTCGAACTTCATCGGCGCGGATGCGAGAGGTTCGTCATGACCTTCCGGGTAGACTCGAACGACCAACGCGCGCTTGCGGTCACCGGTAAACGATTTGCCTGAGTAGGCGATGCTATAGCGGCCGTCGAGTCCGGTGCTTGCCCCACCCAGAAGTGATTCTTCGCGGAGGTCCCGCGCAAAGGCACGCGCAATCAACCGCGCGGCTGGTTTGTTCTGTGCGTCACGGATCTCACCGTGCACTTTCCAGATTGGATCCGGGGGTGGCTGCGGTGTTGGAACGGGAGTGCCGCCGCCCGGTACGCCCACCTCAACATGGGTCTCTCCTTGCCGCAGATTCCAGACAACGTCGTTCTCAGTGCTCGCGATCAGTTGGGCGCCGCGGAATACCTTGAAGAAGAGATCGGGCAAGCGGTCAAAAAACAAGTCCCGGAAATATTTCTCCGTGAACTCAATTGCAAATGCGCCGGCAAAGTCTGTGATAGCGGCGCCGACGAGATCGTCGACGATGAGGTCTTTGTCCCAAGCCTCGACACGAACGTCCGCAATTCCCTGGTTGCTCTGTTTGTCCACCACCCGGCCCGCGATACGAAAATGGCGCGCGCCTGAATGCTCCGATTTGATGTCGCCCATGGTGTTGTCCGTTCCACCAATTATGCGGCGGCGAATAAGAAAAGCAAGCAGAATCGACTGTTTGTTGAATGAATTTTCCGTTGGAATTCGCTTACGATTCCGGTGGATCAGGATAAGAATCTGGATTCGGAGGGAGCGGGCGATGCCCGGGATCAGAAGATGGCGTTGTTGCTATGCAGCAACCGCTCCCTCTGGCCGGGGCTCCTTCTGGCATTGCGAAGGCATTGAAGGAGTTGTTACCAAAGGGAGCGGGACGCTGCTGTCTAGAACACGAACCGTCCGCCAACTTCGATGCGGCGGGGAGCGGAGTTTACAGCCGTTGTTGAGCCGAAGTTCGCCGCGTTTACGGCGGTGATGGAGGGGCCGGCAAAATAGACCTGATTTAGCAGGTTGAAGAAGCGGCCTTGCAGCGTGAAGTTCAGCTTCTCGGTAATCTGCACGCGCTTATCAACCGACAGGTCCCAGTTCCTGGTGGTGTCCTGACGCACGTCGGGCAGCGTG
>Ga0073934_10005499_pt1 | contig 19520 bp, 17 predicted proteins | sample LarsenN4metaG_FD_76834 | JGI IMG/M metagenome (GOLD analysis project Ga0073934, IMG submission 76834) | Hot spring sediment bacterial and archeal communities from British Columbia, Canada, to study Microbial Dark Matter (Phase II) - Larsen... ... | reverse complement strand
GGAAGGGCCGTGGCTTACCGGATAAAAGCTACCCCGGGGATAACAGGCTGGTGAAGTCCAAGAGTTCACATCGACGACTTCGCTCGGCACCTCGATGTCGGCTCATCGCATCCTGGGGCTGGATCAGGTCCCAAGGGTCGGGCTGTTCGCCCGTTAAAGCGGTACGCGAGCTGGGTTCAGACCGTCGTGAGACAGGTCGGTCTCTATCCGCTGTGGGCGTCAGGGACTTGCGGAGAGCCGCCCCTAGTACGAGAGGACCGGGGTGGACAGACCGCTGGTGTGCCAGTTGTCGTGCCAACGGCAGCGCTGGGTAGCCAGGTCTGGCAGAGATAACCGCTGAAAGCATCTAAGTGGGAAACTCGCTCCAAGATCAGGTCCCTCATCCGTCAGGAGTAAGGCCGCAGGTAGACCACCTGCTGGATAGGCGGACGGTGCAAGCGCCGTAAGGCGTGCAGCCAATCCGTACTAATGGCCGAGGCCTTGCTTGCCTGGTGCGGAGAACTCGACACTCTTCGGATTTCTGATTTGGGAGCTTAGATTTTCGTCCCGCAAAGCACGCGGGAGGAAACATCGCCGATTGGGCCGCTCAGGCGCAATCGGCAACCGGCCAGCAACAATCCAATATTCGCCCTCCCTCCGGTCTCTTGGTGACCACAGCGGCGGGGGTCCACCCGGTCCCTTCCCGAACCCGGTCGTTAAGCCCGCCAGCGCCCATGGTACTGCCCCGGCAGCGGGGTGGGAGAGTAGGTCATCGCCAAGAGACCGTTTGGTTTAAGAACACCCCTAACGATACACCCGTGGAACACGCGCCCCCAGGCCGCAAATAACTTCGTAATTTACTGTCCGCCATATCGCGGCCAGGTTATCTACAGTTAGACTTTCTTCCCCCTGTGAACCGATCAACACAACTTCATCTCCCTCCCGGGCTTCCGGGACGGAATCCAATTGCACCATGATCTGGTCCATGCATACCCGCCCGACAACAGGGATCTGTTTGCCGCGCACAAGCACTTTATTTCCAGCCACCCTCCGGTATCCGTCAGCATAACCGACTGGCAGAGTCCCGATCCTCTCTTCGGAAGCCGTTGAATACTCGTGCCCGTAGCTCACTCCTCGCCCGGCAGGAAGTCTTTTAATCTGGCTGATCACCGTCTTCCACGCCAGGGCAGATCTGAAATCCGAGGGCAGCCGGCAGTCTGGCGATGGGTCAAGACCATAGACAGCTATGCCCGGTCGGACCATGTTGAACCAGGTATTCGGGTGAGAGATAGTCGCGGCTGAATTCGCCGCGTGGATCCAGGGAGGGAGCATATCGCCTGCAGAGAGGGAAGTGAGCACCTCACGGAAACATCTCTCTTGCTGTTGGGTTGTGAATTGATCCTTTTCGTCCGCTCTGGCAAAATGCGTGAAGACACCTTCAAAAGAAATCGATGGTGTGTGGACCATGGAGCGCGCAAGTGCCACGGCATCTTCCGGCGAAAGGCCCAACCGACTCATTCCCGTGTCGACTTTCAGGTGCAGCCTGGCTTTTCTGCCGAGATTCTGAGCCTTCACCGCTGCAAAGTTCACCTGGTCAGCAGTCCAGGCCGCCATCGAGATGTCATTTGCGATCGCAGATTCAACCTTCTCCCAGGGGGTGAAGCCCAGGATGAGTATAGGGCAGTCTATCCCCGCACTGCGGAGTTCCATGGCTTCTTCGATCCTTGCAACCCCACACCAGGTTGCCCCTCCCTGGAGAGCTGCTCTAACGACCGGCACTGCACCGTGACCATATCCATTGGCCTTGACCACGGCCATCACTGCCACGCCAGTCATCCGACAAAGCAAACGGACGTTGTTCTCGATAGCTGTGCAGTCTACTTCGATCCAGGTTGAATACTGTTCTGGAGAATGCATGGGGGCGAGTATATCTTAATTTTTCACTGCCTGAAAGAATAACGTTATTGGATGAAATGCCTGCCTTCCAGTGCCATCGACAATTTGAGTTGAGCAGGAAAATCCAGGAGCGGCAATTATGGCTCCGTAAGGCGCAGCCCGAATTGCAGGAAATAGAGATAGCTCGCCGATTCTCATCGAAAGAGCATAATGTTCCAACTCATATCCAAAAGCTCCGGCCATACCGCAACACCCCGCGTCGATCACTTCTACCGTATACCCTGCCATCTCCAGCATGCATCTTGTTGCTTCAACACCCACAGGATAGCCATCTCGGCGCGGAAGCTGGGCTTTTTGGTAGCAGTGACCGTGGAGAAGTACAGCACCCGGATGGTTCTCTCTGTCTTGCTGGTCTATGGCTATGCGAATTGCAGCTGGGACGCTCCTCTCCCCCTGCCGAATTAAATATTCATCGACCATGTATGTTCGGTCTGCCAGTCCAACCACATATTCGTCTTCAGGAAATAAATCCAGGTATTCGTCTCTCAGTGTATATATCTCGGATGGCTCGACTCCCACGACGGGTAATTCCCCTTTCGGATCTCTCTTGCGGATTTCTGTGAGAACGCGATGAGCATGGCTTCGCGCTTCCCTCAGAAATCCCTTTGAGATCAACGTCCTGCCCGCCCCGATGACGGGCAGGAGTACAGCCCGCCTTCCAGTAAATTCGAGTACACGGACAGCCTGCAGGCTCACTTCAGGATTGAAATATTCCGTAAAGGGATCCGAAAGAAAGATGACTCGTTCTCCAGGCTGTTCGCCTGTTCGAGAAGTGTGACAGGAATTTCTTGACAGCCAGGAGAAACGCTTCGGAGATAACATTGGAATCTTGCGATCAGGAGAGAAACCTACTAGAGACTTCATTTTGTCGCTTTTATTGATCGCCCCGATTAGCAACCTGGAGAAAGGGAGTACACGGACTCCTGCTTCGGCTATTCGATCGATGTAGGCAAACAGATAGTCTCTGAGCGCTCTACGTGTTCCTGGAAGTTCCCTGTAATAATATTCCAGGAACTCATACTTAAGTTTTGCCATATCTACCGCTGACGGGCATTCGGATTTACAGCCTTTACAGGCGAGACAGAGATCTAAAGCAGCGAATACAGTGGATAATGCCTCTCGGTTATGGGGATCGATTGCTCCGGCAAGCATGGCACGGAGAAGGTTTGCTCGTCCCCGTGTACTGTGCATCTCTTCTAAAGTGGCTTGGAATGATGGACACATCACTCCGCTTTCTTTCCGGCATACAGCGGCGCCATTGCAGAGCTCCACTGCCCCACTCAGCCCAGACTGATTTTCGAAACTCAACACCGTGGGCCACACGGTATCTTCATGGGGTTGAGATCGGAATCCGGCATCCATGGGGTATGGATCGACGATCTTGCCAGGATTCATTATGCCGTCGGGATCTGCGGACTGTTTGATTTGGCGAAAGGCAGAGACAAGGCGCTCCCCGAACATTTTCACCAGCCACTCAGATCTGGCTATCCCATCGCCGTGTTCGCCGCTCACCGATCCTCCCAACCCGATGACGAGATCGACAGCTTCAGATGCGATCTTGCGCAGCTGTTTGGAAAAATCCATCGCTTTTGGATTCAGGATAGGACGCATATGCAGGCAGCCAGCGGAGGCGTGTGCGTAGAAGTCTCCGCTGGTCCCGTTTTGGGCTAGGATCGCCTGCATCTCCCGGACGAAAACGGAGAGCATCTCGATCGGCACGGAAAGGTCTTCGATGAATGAAACTGGCCGGCGGTTCCCAGGCATCGACATCAACAGACCCAGGCCGACCTTCCGTACCGTCCAGATCATATTTTGTGTAAAGGGATCATCTGCAACGAGCGAAGGGAGCGAGAATGATCGCGAGACCATCATCGCTCGGGAGATTAATTCCTTATGGTTATCTCCAGCGAACTCAAGAACCAATAAGTTGGGAATCTCACCCGAAGTTTTGGTGAGCTCATCGATAAACGCCAGCTGTCGTGCGTAAGCCGGGATTCTTCTTGCCAGTCGCAGTAAATTCGAAGGGATTAATTCAATCGCTGAGGGAGCGTGAGACAACAGGCCAGGTATTTCTTCACACGCAGACAGAAGGTCGCCAACAGCAACGACCAGGAGGATTTTTTCTTCTTGAAGATCGACCAGGCGGACTTTGACCTGCGTAAAGACCCCAAGAGTACCTTCAGAACCGGCGAACAGTTGCGCCAGGTTGATCATTCCCGGAGAGACAGGAGGATAGCCGTCAGTTGACAACCAATAAGGAGGAGCAGCCGGCGACCAGGGCAGCAGGTAATTCAAATTGTATCCACTCGCCCGGCGCCAGGTTTTCGGCCACCGCTGGATTATTTCGTCTTTTTCGTACTCTCGAATTTTCAGCGCTGTCCGGTAAATTTCTCCTTCCAGGTCGGGTCGCCTGGCTCTCCTCGCCGCTTCTTGGATAGAAACCGGTTCAAGCCGCGTGCTAGAGCCATCTGATAAAACCACATCGGCAGAGATCAGGTGGTCAGCAGACATCCCGTACAGGACAGAATGCATCCCTGTCGCGTTGTTTGCCAGGGAACCTCCGATGGTCGCCCGTTCTGCTGAGGCCGGATCGGGTCCAAACTGCAGCCTGTGTCGCGAAGCTGCCTGGTTCAGCCTGGAAAGCAGCACCCCAGGTCCAAGGGTGGCTGTCTTTTCCTCGGGATTGATCTCAATAATATCCCGTAAATATCTGGAGCAGTCGAGGATTAATCCGGGACCGATTGCCTGTCCAGCCAGGCTCGAACCTGCTCCTCTGGGGATCACTGGCGCCTTGTAACGCCTTGAGATTTCGATGCAGGCAGCCACATCGTTTTCTGACCGCGGAAACGCAGCGCCGATCGGACTGATCTGATAGATAGAAGCATCTGTGCTGTAAAGGATCCTGGTTGCCAGGTCGAACCGGACCTCTCCCAATATGGATGAGTTAAGGGATTCTTCGAACCCTTCTAGGGATATCGTGTCATGTTGTATCAAATTTAATCTTCCATCACCAATTTGTTCGTTACAGCAGGCTGCGCAGCATATCTTAAATTATAGCCGAGAGTGATCCGAGGCCATCGAAGATAATGATTATCTTCACATTGACCCTGGATTCGATCTGGGATAAACTATTTCTCAATGTATACCGCCGTTTCAATCTCGATTGCCAGGGGGAATGGTTGATCGCCGTCCAGGTCAACAGAGAACGAAAGTCAGGAGAATTCCAAGTTCCATGACCATCAGCCAACTCGCCCGCTCGATCCTTGATTCACCTACTCTCCGGCTGAACGAGGAAGCTCGTCGATTAAAAGAAAAGGGGATTCCAGTCATTCATCTTGGGATCGGCGAGCCAAAAAATCGCGCCCCGATCACAGCGATATTGAGCGCAGCTGCCAAATTGAGCAGCGGCGAGGTGAAATACACGCCGACCGACGGGCTGCCTTCACTAAAAAAGGCTATCATCAAATACACGGAAGAAAATTATGATCGAGTGGCGGCTCCAGAGAACATCATTGTCACAAATGGCGCCAAACAATCTCTGTACAACGTCATTTTCAGCATCGTCGACCCCCAGGACGAAGTGATCATTCTGGCTCCCTACTGGGTCAGCTATCCTGAAATGGTCAAGATGGTGCATGGAATCCCTGTGATTGTTACGCCGGAGGATGGGAGTTTCTATCCCAGGATGGAGGATATCACGGATGCAGTGAGCTCATACACCAAGGCGATCATCGTGAACAGCCCGAACAATCCGTCGGGAGTTGTTTTTCCACCCGAGTTTATCGCCGAAGTGGTCGAGTTCTGTGAATCGAAGGGGATCTATCTTATCCTGGATGATATCTACCACAAGCTCGTATTCGATGGGGTCGAAGCACCTCCTGCTTATAAGTATACAAAAAAGGATCTCGAATCCACCAGGTTGATCGTGATAAATGGAGTGTCGAAGCTCTACGGGATGACAGGCTTCAGAATCGGCTGGGTGATAGCAAGCCGTCGGCATGTTGAAGTGATGACCAACGTCCAGGCACAAATCACCTCCTGTCCGGCGGTCGTCCTTCAGGCGGCTGCTGAGGGGGCGCTCAACAGTTTACAGAGTTACGTGGAGAGCTTGCGATTGACAATTCAAAACAACCGGGATGTCGTGATGCAGGAGCTGAAATCCTTCAATGGAATAAGGGTAACGAAACCCCAGGGAACTTTCTACTGTTTACCCGATTTCAGGGCATACATGGAGGATTCGGTACGACTTTCAGAGTTTTTATTGGACAAGGCGCGCGTAGTAACAGTTCCTGGCAAAGAGTTCGGGATGGAAGGCCACTTGAGGTTGAGCTTTGCCGGGACTGTAAAAGATATCACGGAGGGGATCGCGAGGATGAAATGGGCGCTCGATCCCGACTCCCCACGAGAGATTTACATTGGAGATCACAAGCTGATCAGAGACTGGCTATGAATAATTTATTGAACATCCGGACTCCAGCGGAGGTAGAGGCGTCGGAATTAAAAAGCGATTTTGGCCTGGAAAATCATGGGCTGACCAACCTGAGAACGGTCTACTGGAATCTTCCGGTGGAAGCCCTTTATGAAGAAGTGATATTTAGAAACGAAGGCCGCATCTCCCGCCGTGGACCCATCATCGTGAACACGGGGAAACACACAGCCAGGGCTGCAAACGATAAATTCATCGTCATGGAGCCCGAATACAGCAACGAGATCTGGTGGGGAGAGTACAATCGGCCATTCAGCGCCGAGAAATTTGATGAACTTTATGGCCGTTTGCAGGGATTTCTCCAGGGGCGAGACTTGTTCGTGCAAGATTGTTATGGCGGGGCTGATCCCCAGTACCGACTGCCGATCCGCGTCGTTACTGAATACGCCTGGCATTCTCTCTTTGCCAGAAACATGTTCATCCTTCCAGAGACGAATGAGGAGTACAGAAGGCACATCCCGGAGTTCACCATCATCTGTGCCCCATCATTCAAATCCCACCCTTCCATAGACAGTTCTCAATCACCGACATTCATCGTCCTTGATTTTGCAAAGAATCTCTGCATCATTGGGAACACCGCTTACGGCGGTGAGATCAAGAAATCTGTTTTCACAGTGTTGAATTTCTTGCTTCCTCGAAGGGGCATCATGACGATGCACTGCTCGGCAAATGTCGGCAAAGGAGGGGATGTCGCGCTGTTCTTCGGGCTCTCTGGGACCGGTAAAACAACTCTCTCCGCAGACCCGAAGCGACGATTAATCGGCGATGACGAACACGGGTGGAGCGATGAGGGGATCTTCAACTTCGAGGCTGGTTGCTACGCCAAAGTGATCCAGCTTTCCCCCACTGCTGAGCCAGAAATCTATGCCTGCACCCAACGATTCGGGACAATCCTCGAGAACGTCGTCTATGATCCAGTTACCCGGCTCATTGACCTGGACGATGACACGATCACTGAAAATACCCGCGCCTCTTATCCCCTTGATTACATCGCAAATTCGGTTCCGGAGAAGAGAGGCGGGCATCCACGCAACATCATCTTGCTCACCTGCGACGCATCTGGAGTCATGCCGCCCATCGCTCGACTCACCCCGGACCAGGCGCTCTATCATTTCATATCTGGCTACACCTCAAAAGTGGCTGGGACCGAGATCGGACTCGGAAAAGAACCTGAGATCACCTTCAGCACCTGTTTTGGCGCACCTTTCATGGTACACCATCCCAGTTATTACGCAGAAATTCTGAGAAGAAAAATTACCCGGTACGGTGTGAATTGCTGGCTTTTGAACACGGGCTGGGTTGGCGGAGCTTATGGTATCGGCAAGCGGATCAGCATCCACTACACACGCGCCCTGCTCAACGCCGCCCTGAGTGGAGATTTAGAAGGTGTCGAATACCAGGTTGACCCGATCTTCAAGTTCCTGGTCCCCAGGCATTGCCCCGGCGTGCCGGATGGTGTCTTGGACCCGGCTTCATCCTGGCCTTCCGAGGACGGTTACCTCGCCCGCTACCGCGAGCTCGCATCGAGATTCATCGATAACTTCAAAAAATATGCCGACGACACGACACCAGAAGTCTACCAATCAGGTCCGGTGCTATAGAGCCCAAGCGAGTAAAATTCCGAATAAAGCCAATATTATCCCGAGATGCAGCAAGAAATTTGTTTCAACCACCCAGCCGGCAAGAGGGAGAAATTGAAAAATACCGTTCAAAATGACCAGGACCATTCCAATCATCGGAAGGAGTCCTTTGCGTCGCGCCAGGAAGTTTGAAAGTCTATCAAGTAAGAGATTCAGCCATTTCATTTTTCTGATTTCTGACCGGGATGAGTGTATGGAAGGAATCTGGCCAACAGCCTCCCCGGGACGCTTCCTGAAATTACAACCCCCCCATTCCTGTGTTCGATCTGGTCAATTCTTCCCAATTCATGGAACAGGGAAATCAGGTTTCCTTCACTGTAAGGCAGCCACACCTTTATCTTGATGTAGTTCTCAAACAAATGATCTTGAATGGCGACGAGCAGATCATCAATCCCCTGGCCGGTCCGGGCTGAGATCGCCACAGCATTTGGGAAGCCAGCGATCAATCGTCTCGCCCGTTCCGGATCATCCAGCAGATCGATCTTGTTCAATGCGATCAACACCGGGATTTTATCGGCCTCGATCTCTACCAGAGTCTGGTATACGGCCTTCGCCTGCGCGTGGGCGTTAGCATGCGTGACATCAACCACATGCACTAGGAGATCGGCCTCTTTTATCTCCTCTAAAGTCGCACGAAACGCAGCAATCAGCGTGGTAGGGAGATTCTGGATAAATCCGACGGTGTCCGTGAACAACACGCTTTGCCCTCCTGGAAGCTCTACCCGACGCGTCGTGGGATCCAATGTCGCAAACAGCTGGTCCGCCACATAAACATCGGCGTTGGATAATCGATTGAGCAATGTGGATTTACCAGCATTGGTATACCCTACCAGTGCAGCGACTGGAATCTTAGATTTCTTCCGACGGGTTCGATACTGATTACGATGAGTCCGTACTTTCTCGAGCTCGGCTTTGAGGTGAGTGATCCGCCGCCGGATATCACGGCGATCTACCTCCAGCTGCGTCTCACCCGGTCCGCGCAGCCCAACTCCCCCAACGCTCCCCGTTCGCCCGCCCCCGCCACCGGCCTGCCTGGCAAGGTGAGTCCAGGCACGCGTCAGTCTGGGCAGCCGGTATTCATATTGGGCCAGCTCGACCTGGAGTGCCCCTTCTCGCGTCTGGGCATGCTGCGCAAATATGTCCAGGATCAACGCAGTCCGATCCAGAATTCTTACACTTTCGCCGATCCGTTCGCTGAAGATGCGTTCAAGTTCGCGCAGGTGGCGCGGCGACAGCTCATCGTCGAATACGACGATATCAGCCTGTGTCTCCTCCACCAGCGCCACAACTTCCTCTACTTTTCCAGGTCCGATGAATGTCTTAGGGTTTGGGGAGTCCAACCGCTGGGAAGCTGCCCCGACGACCTCCAGGCCTGCTGTCTCAGCTAGGAGACCCAGCTCGATCAATGAATCTTCCAGCGATAGGAGGTTTTCGTTGCTTTTTAACCGGACCCCAACAAGGAATGCGCGTTCTTTCGGTCTGATTGTCGTTTCAGGAAATTTTGGTGCCAATTAATAATCCGTATCCACTATTTGAATTAATTAACGTTTCGGCGGCTCGGATCTTCGAGGGATCAAGATGTGAAAAGTCGAACCCGGGCATCTATCTTCGTTGCGACCTTCCGATTCCACCCAGATCGAACCTCCGTGAGCCTCGATCAGCCCCCTGGCAATGGTCAGTCCCAATCCAGGCCCGCCTCCTTTGAATTTTGCTACGCCGGTTGAATGATGCGCAGCATCACCAAGATTGACGAACTTGTCGAAAATCACCTCATGGTCATCCGGATCGATTCCTATGCCTGTATCCGAGATGAGGACTTCCAGGAAATCCGGGATTTTCCTTCCATCAATGGTTATTTTACCGCCATCTGGAGTATATTTGATTGCATTGAGCGTTATGTTCGTAAGTGTTTGAGTTATTCTTTCCGCATCGGCAAAAAAATACTCTTTATCCCCTTCAAAGCGGTGAATTTCAATGTTTTGATCCCTGCTCTCTGCATAAGGCATTACCTGGGCGACAGCGCTCACCAGCAACTGGTGCATCCAGACCGGCTGGTAGTTGAGATCAAGCAGGTTGTTGTCGATTAAAGAGACTGTCACCATATTGTTAATAATTTCCTTCAAGCGTCGAACCCCGGCGTCGATCCCCTCGACAAATTTCCCATACTCGTCTTCTTGATTGTTGACGCGAATCGCATCACGGATTATCGCGGAATACCCTTCGATGATCGTCAAAGGTGTCCGCAACTCATGAGCAGCCACTGTGACAAAATTAGCCTTGCTCAACTCCAGGCGGGCCAGGGCCGCCTGGATTGTTTCCTCGGTTTCGTTATCAGAATTGATCCCTGATTTCATCTTGTTTCGTCAGCCCGAACAAACCGGTTGATCAAATCCCGTGAAATGAAAAGGAAATCGAGTGCCTGCATATTGTAAAGTTTATTACATGTAGGGGGAATATCCAATCGGGAAGGCTTTCAAGTTAGAAAGGTCCTTGACATTCCGAAGTCAATCGCATCCATTCCAGCAACGTTTCCCCAACTGCTTGCAAACTTTCACTGGAGATTTTATCGATGGTGTCTTCAGTGGTGTGCCAGTAAGGATAATCAAAATCTATAATATCGACAGCACGGATCCCGGCATTGATAAATGGGATGTGATCATCCAGGATACGGTATTTCGGCGAAGCCAGGAATAAATTCGCGTAACCGAGGCCTTCGGCGACCTCCCAGATTTCCTCAGTCAATTCGGGATCCGAATTTAATTCCTGATAGAGGTTAAGATCAGAATCTCCGACCATATCAACGATAACGACGCATTCCGGAAACGCATCCAGACCTGCAACATATGCTGTAGAGCCTAGGATCCAATCCCAACCAGGAATATCTCCGTTGTCTTCCGCATCGAAAAATACAATCTGGATTTTCCCCCGTTCAGAAGGAGGGATCACCTTGGCAAGCTCAAGCAAGACCGCGACGCCTGATGCGCCGTCGTTTGCTCCCGGAACAGGCATCTTGCGGTAACCAGGTTCCGGGTCGCGATCCGCATAGATCCGTGAGTCATAATGAGCGCCTAGCAGGAGATATTTGCCAGAATTCCGATCCCCTTCTTTGGATCTCGCAAGAATGTTTCGAATTCTATTCTGACCTGTATTAGGTTCTTGGACTTCCACGGACCACCCAAATTCGATCAATTGAGATTCAATCCATTCGACTACCTGGGCGTGGGCAGTTGTACCTGGAATACGTGGACCCAGCTCAACCTGGTAACGGGCGTATTGTAGTGCCCTTTCCCCACTAAAATTGTCATCGGCGTGGAAAGTGGCAATGTCGTTGGGTTGGGATTGGCATCCTTGTGAGATTAGCGGTAGAAATGCAGTAAGAGTAAGATAAGTGTATATGTTAATGGCTATGCGCAATTGACGATCCTTCATCAGACAACCTGAAAAGCGACAAATCAACTTTTTAACCGCTACCGGTATCGATTTGGAATTTTATCATGTGCTCTAATGTGCCTATGCGCACCCTCGCTCACGTCCCATCCCCAATTCCCCGTTTCTCGATTTCTCTTCCAGTATGGTTTTCTCCTCCGACGTTTGTAATTTAAGGTAGAATACATCATAGTTTCTGCAAGCATTTGATACCTTTATCTGCCTCAAGGAGTCCGATCTATGTTTCAGCAATTTGGTATTCCAGAGTTATTAATTATCCTCGTTATTGTGCTCGTGCTGTTCGGCGTTGGACGAATCAGCAAGATCGCAGGCGAGATGGGGAGTGGAATCAGGGCATTCAAAGAGGGATTGCAAGGTGGCAACCACAAAACCAAAGCAGATTCCGAAGAATCAGGAGAGTCGTCTCACGAATAACCACTCAACCCCGAATGGTGAGAAAAGTCTCAAGACTGCCATCGCCTCCCTGCCCTGGTTGCAAGATCTGGATGAAGACCAGGTCAATGCATTAACACGAATTTCCAGATCTAAGAACGTTGGAGCCGGCGAATATCTCTTCCACCAGGGGGACAAGGAAGATTACCTATATATTCTCTTAGATGGACGTGTCGCAATCGAGGTAGATGTCCCAGGACGGGAAAGCCTGGTCTTATATCAGGCTGAACCGATCGATCTCATCGGCTGGTCCAGCGTCACACCAGTAATCCGGGAACGAACAGCCAGCGCTCGTTCGCTGCTCCCTTCTAAATTAATTGCGCTCGATTCGGTCAAACTCCGACAGCTTTGCGACGAAGATCATCACCTGGGATATACCATTATGCGCCGGCTGGCTCATGTGATCGCCACCCGTTTGCTTATAACCCGCATGGAATTGACCGAACTACTTTCCGGAATTCCTGATCAGGTAGACAATCCTTCTTCCGCTTAATTAACGTCAGTTCGGGATAAACCCCCTCGACTTCGTATTGGGTATTCTGAGCGGAACGCAGAACAGTGAGAAAAAGCCCCCGCTCAGGGTGCCTATCGACCTTATCCCGTATTCACGTTAAATTAAATAATTTCGAGAATAAATGTATTATTAACGGGTGACAAATTTCACTACCGGACACCCGACCATACATGGTATCTTATCTTCGGTGTCCGATATGCACGAGCTTTCGATTGCTGAGAACATCTTAGACATTGCTCTCCGACACGGTGAACAGGCCAAGGCAAGAAAGATCACCGATCTGTACCTGGTGATCGGTGATCTATCTTCAATTATTGATGATTCGATTCGATTTTATTGGGACATCCTTGCGAAAGGAACCCTGGCTGAGGGTGCGCGGTTGCACTTCAAGAGGATCTGCGCCCAGTTGAGATGCACAAATTGTGGACACACTTATGTGCTCGCCGGGGAGGATTTTTCCTGTCCAGAATGCATGAGCAGTGCGGTGGAATTCATCTCCGGGAATGAGTTTTACTTCGACGCGATCGAAGTGGAGACATAAATGACACGAAGAATTGAAATCGTCGAGAATATCCTGAATGCAAACGACAGGATTTCAACCATAAATCGCTCAATTCTTGATAACGCCGGAGTGTTCAGTATCAACTTGATGGCATCACCAGGGGCGGGAAAGACCTCGTTGATCGAAAATACCCTCGCGCTCCTGGCGAGGCAACTGCAAATAGCCGTGATCGACGGTGATATCGCCACAGATCTCGATACCCAACGAGCAATCAGAGCCGGCGCGATCGCGCACCAGATAAACACCGGCGGTGAATGTCATCTGGACGCAAAGATGGTCAACGAAGCGCTGATTAAAATTAACCTGGACAAAGTTGACCTGCTGATCGTCGAGAATGTTGGCAACCTCATCTGTCCCGCCACCTTTCAGCTGGGAACTCACAAAAGCGTACTGGTCGCCTCCATCCCGGAAGGGGATGACAAACCTTATAAATACCCGGGGATGTACCGCGGAGTGGATGCCCTTGTGATTAACAAAATCGACCTTCTTCCCTATATCGATTTCGATCTGACGTACTTTAAACGCGGGGTAGAGATCCTGAACCCCGGCCTCCGGACTTTCGAATTATCCTGTCGCACCGGGGAAGGATTAGAGCAGTGGGTGGCGTGGCTCACAACGGAAATCAACCTGGTGAAAGCATCTGCACTCTGATGGAAGTTGAACTCGTTGGATTGGGTGGTGCCCGCATAGTTATAAAAGGAATCGTTCAGGGGGTCGGTTTTCGACCTTTCGTTTACAGTCTTGCGAAACAATTGGGATTAAAAGGCTGGGTTCGGAACACCTCTGCGGGCGTTGAAATTGAGGTCGATGGAGAATTATCCAGCCTTCGCTCATTTATCCACGCAGTGCAGTTTGAATCCCCTCCCCTGGCACGGATAGACAGCATCGAAGTCACGGAAAAAGCATTGAATGGGTTTCATGAGTTCGAAATCCATCACTCTGCTGAAATCGAGGACGAATTCCAGCCAGTATCACCTGATGTCAGTATCTGCGAAGACTGTTTAAGGGAATTGTTCGATCCAAATGACCGCCGATTCCTTTACCCCTTCATCAACTGCACGAACTGCGGTCCGCGATTCACCATAATCGAAAGGATTCCCTACGACCGGGCTAATACAACGATGGCTGGATTCGTTATGTGCGACGATTGCCGGGCGGAATACAACAATCCTTTGAACCGCCGGTTTCACGCCCAGCCGATCGCCTGCCCCGCCTGTGGACCGCAAGTCTGGCTAGAAGGCAGATTTACCGAACCAGACCCCCACAAGGCGATCCCTCTGGCTGTTAATATTTTAAGACAGGGAAGAATCGTAGCCATTAAAGGGTTGGGGGGGGTCCATCTGGCGTGTGATGCAACCAACGCGGAGGCTGTAAACGCACTGCGATCTCGGAAGCTGCGAGTTGATAAACCGTTTGCAATCATGATGGGCACATTGGATGATATATCCAATCAATGCTTCATTAATGAATATGAACGTGGTTTACTGCTTTCCAAAGACCGACCTATCGTGATCTTGCAGCGAAAACCCGATTCGATCGTCGATCCCAACGTAGCCCCCGGCCAGCATACCCTGGGCGTAATGCTACCGTACACTCCACTGCATCACCTCTTGTTTTACGATTGGGCAACACTAAACAATAATTGGAATTCTCCTCCGCCGGAAAAACCACTGATGCTTGTGATGACGAGTGGGAATCTGAGTGAGGAACCCATCGCAAAAGACAACGAGGAAGCTGTAGACAGATTATCCGGCATCGCAGATGCATTCCTCTTGCATGACAGACCAATCCGCACCCGCTGCGATGATTCAGTTGGCAGGGTTTTCGAAGTCAGGAGGCCTCCCCGGAGAACAGCTGGATCTCTTTCCAGGCAGAATCTCTCCGGCAGGGATATCGAAAGGTCGAGAGAATCTTACTTCTGGACGCCGATTCGCCGGTCACGAGGATACGTGCCCTACCCTGTTCTTTTCCCTGATCAATATCCGCAGGTTCTCGCAGTCGGCGGCGAATTGAAAAACGTCTTCTGCCTGACACGTGGGCGCTATGCCTTCTTAAGTCACCACATCGGCGACCTCGAAAATTTCGAGACCCTCAAAGCTTTCGAGGATGGAATTGCGCACTTCGAAAGCCTGTTCAAAGCGACGCCTGAGATCCTGGCTCACGACCTCCACCCCAACTATCTGGCAACGCGGTACGCTCTGGACCGGGCGGCAACTGAGCGGATCCCGGCGATCGCTGTTCAACATCACCATGCGCATGTCGCGGCCTGCATGGCAGACAATGATTATCGAGGCGAGGGCTTAATCCTCGGGGTATCCTTCGATGGAACAGGTTACGGCGACGATGGGAAGATATGGGGGGGCGAGTTTCTACTTGCGAATTATCGTGATTATAAGCGAGTCGCCCACTTGATTTATGCTCCCCTCCCAGGAGGCGAACAGGCGATCAGAGAACCCTGGCGGATTGCACTCGCCTGGCTTATCCTTTCCGGGATTGAATGGTCCGAAGATATTCCACCGGTAAAATACGCCAAGCAGTCTTCCAGCATGAACGATAACGGCCGAGGATTTTACATTGATCTTCTGGAAGTCATCCGAAAGCAGCTGACCAATCAGATAAATACGCCGTTGACCTCCAGTGCCGGCAGATTATTTGACGCAGTCGCTTCTCTTATTGGTATCCGTCATACAGTAAACTACGAAGCGCAGGCAGCCATCGAGATGGAAGCAGCGGCAGATCAAAATGAAAAATCCAGTTATTCATTCGAGATCTCGGACAGACTGCCTGTCGGAGAAGTTGACGAAGATGTTCATCTGATCGATCCAACACCGATGTTCAGAGAAATCGTCGCCGATCTTCGAACCGGGACAAGTCAAAATGCGATCGCAGGGAAATTCCACAACACTGTGATGAATATGATCGCGGAGACCTGCAGGGCGATTCAAAGAGATTACGGAATTCAGGATGTATTCCTGAGCGGAGGCGTCTGGCAAAATGCTTATCTGCTGACCAGAACCATTCCTGTGTTGGATGCACTTGGTTTCAGAGTATACACGCATCGCCAGGTGCCTTCCAACGACGGCGGCCTTGCCCTCGGACAGGCCATCGTTGCAGCAAATTCGGTCAAACGATAACCAAGCCCTGCTTATCACGGAGGCATCGATGTGCCTGGGAATTCCTGGGAAAATTGTGAAAATCTATGAGAAGAACGGATTACAAATGGGCGAGATCGACTTCGGCGGCGTGACGCGCGAGGCATGTTTGCAATATGTACCAGAAGCCAAAGTCGGAGATTATACTTTGATCCACGTCGGATTTGCTATAAGCCTTTTAAGTGAATCCGAGGCTGCGGAGACACTCGCTTATGTACGTGAGATCGCAGAACTCGGCGATGAGCTGGGAAAATGAAATATCTTTCTGAGTTCCGTGATGCCGGACTTGTCAACGGCATTATCGATCAAATAAAGCGGATAGTAACGAAGAAGTGGATTTTGATGGAAATCTGCGGGGGTCAGACTCATGCCATTATCCGTTATGGGCTAGACCAGCTGCTGCCATCAGAAATCGAACTGGTGCACGGACCAGGCTGTCCAGTATGTGTCACATCACTCGAACTGATCGATAAAGCGCTTGCGATTGCCGCCCGTCCTGAAGTGATATTCACTTCGTATGGAGACATGCTCAGAGTCCCGGGCTCTGGAAAGGACCTCTTCCAGGTGCGGGCAGAGGGTGGGGATGTGCGCGTCGTGTATTCTCCCCTGGACGCGTTAAAAATTGCAGAAGAAAACCCGGATCGAGAAGTGGTCTTTTTCGCAATCGGGTTTGAAACGACAGCTCCGGCAAATGCAATGAGCGTTCTGCAGGCAAAAACCAGGAGGGTGGAAAATTTCAGCGTCCTGGTCTCCCATGTTTGCGTTCCCCCAGCGATGGACGCGATCCTGGCTTCGGGACGCAACCGCGTTCAAGGGTTCCTGGCCGCCGGGCATGTCTGCGCGGTGATGGGTTATTGGGAATACCCTCCCATAGCAGAAAAGTATGGTGTGCCAATTACAGTCACCGGTTTTGAACCGCTGGATATCCTGCAGGGCATTCTGATCACAGTTCGAAATCTGGAAAGAGGTAACAAGGTGGTGGCGAACGCTTATTCGCGAGCAGTCACATTCGAAGGGAACAGGCCTGCTCAAGAGATCATCAAACAAGTATTTAAGACTTGCGACAGGAACTGGAGGGGGATCGGGATGATCCCGAGAAGCGGCTGGTGTCTCCGCCCTGAATTTCGGGCGTTCGATGCGGAGATTCGATTCCCAGTTAGTCAGATAAAATCCGAAGAATCTCGAGATTGCATTGCTGGCGAAATCCTGCAAGGATTAAGAAAACCGTTCGATTGCCCGGCGTTCGGCAGGATCTGTACCCCTGCCAACCCGCTCGGCGCAACAATGGTCTCCTCCGAAGGAGCCTGCGCAGCGTATTACAAGTACCAACCAGTGAGACAAAGATGACTGACGAAAAGGAAAGCGTGGAATTTGATGGGTTGATCTGCCCCGTTCCTTTGGCTCACAATTCCCGCATCGTTCTTGGTCACGGCAGCGGGGGGAGGATGAGCAGGGATTTGATTGAAGGTACTTTCTTCCCTCCCTTCGACAATCCCATCCTGCGTGCAGGGGATGACGCCGCAGTCCTTGACCTGGACAACGGACTCAGGATCGCGATAAGCACAGATGCGCATGTCATCAGCCCCATAGAATTCCCGGGAGGCGATATCGGTCGGCTGGCGATCTGCGGGACTGTGAACGACCTGTCCATGATGGGAGCTATCCCGCTCTACATAACAGCCAGCTTTATGTTGGAAGAAGGTCTTGCCATTCCGCGACTGGTCGCAATCACAAATTCTATGCGAGCAGCGGCCGAAGAGGCTGGAATTCTGATTGTGGCTGGAGATACAAAAGTCGTCGAGAAAGGAAAGGTGGATGAAATCTTCATCTCCACCACAGGCATCGGGAGAATTCGAGAGGGTGTGAACATCTACGGTAGAAATGCCCAACCGGGGGATGTCGTCATCATCTCCGGCACAATCGGGGACCACGGGATCGCAGTTCTAAGCGCGCGCGGTGACTTAGGGTTCGAGGCGAACATCCAGAGCGATGTCGCTCCGCTCAACAGCCTGGTCGCAGACATGTTGCAGGGAGCAGAGGTCAGCAAGGGAGTTAATGGCATCCATGTGCTGCGTGATCCCACGCGCGGTGGACTGGCGACAGCTCTGAACGAAATCGCGGTGCAATCGCAGGTATCGATCACGATCTCCGAGGATGCTGTACCTGTCCGGCAGCCTGTGTTGGCCGCCTGTGAAATTTTAGGCTTCGACCCGCTTTATATCGCGAATGAAGGAAAACTGATCGCAATCGTCTCTGAGGATTGCGCAGACCTGGTCCTGGCTTCAATGCGAGCAAATCAACTGGGGCGAGATGCAGCGGTCATCGGAGAAGTGACGAGTGGCCCTCCGGGAAAAGTTCTCCTGAAAACCTCCATTGGTACCACAAGGGTTGTCGACATGTTAGCCGGTGAACTGCTGCCTCGGATTTGTTGATTTCTCAGCCTTGTCCTTTATTCCCGGCGCGGATAAAATTGATAATCATCATCCTCAATATACAATACAGGTGGTCAGTCAATGGTGGAAATCCTGCATCTCCCAGGATTTCTCGGCACCAATGCTAATCTTGCTGCTGACGCGACCTTACTCTTGATGGTCGTGATCGGTATCATGTTCACGATCGGATTCATCCTGGCGCGAAAGAAGAAGTTCGAAGCGCACCGATGGGTCCAGACATCAGCAGCGATATTGAACGCGGTCCTGGTTTTATGGTTGATGATATTGCCTTTTCGAGATTTTGTCATCCGGGACACTGGCGGTCCGCGCACAGGGTTTTTCTACGTGATCACCATTCTCCACGCAGTCCTCGGCGCGGTTGCCCTGCCTTTTGGAATGTTTGTGGTGTTGAGGGGTAACAGGCTCGTCCCGAAAGCGCTGCGATTTAACAACTACAAGCTGTTCATGCGGACGGCATACGGTCTTTATATCGTCACGATCCTGGCAGGCGTCCTGGTCTACTATACCTGGTTCGTGATGATCCCAAATCCGCCGTTATACTGATCGCGCTTGAGCGATAACAAGATAATAAGGAGCTGTGGCGAGGGAGCTTTCCTCTCTTACCTTCTTTGCTTTGCAAACGAGAGCAGTTCCACCTGACCAACACGATCACAGAATGAATAAAATCAAAATCTTTCACAGCAGAATTGCAGTCTTTGTTTTTTCAGCGGCAGCTATTTTTACTTTCTACACTAATGCAGAAGCCTCATCCGTGATTCCGTCAGAGGATTCTCCAGAGATAAACCCATCCGATCAGATAAATTCGATCCGCCTGCCGCTCATCTTATTCAAATCAGTTGCGCCGCCTCCCCCGCCTCCAGTGATGCCGAAACTCCTGGTTTGCAGCGCCGATTCCCCCG
>Ga0073934_10005495_pt1 | contig 19528 bp, 14 predicted proteins | sample LarsenN4metaG_FD_76834 | JGI IMG/M metagenome (GOLD analysis project Ga0073934, IMG submission 76834) | Hot spring sediment bacterial and archeal communities from British Columbia, Canada, to study Microbial Dark Matter (Phase II) - Larsen... ... | reverse complement strand
CGCTCGTCGACGAGCTGTACGCGCTCCCGCGCCAGCGGTTCGTAGGTCGGAGGGACGCCCTGGTCAGGGAGCTTCGCGAGCGCGGCCGGCGTGACCAGGCGCGCGAGGTCGCGGCGCTGCGCCGGCCGACCGCCGCGGCCGACGCGCTCAACCGGCTGGCCCGCTCGCACCCGGGCGAGCTGCGCGCGTACCTGGCGCTCGGCCCGCGGCTCGTCGCCGCACAGCAGGCGATGGTGCGGGATCCCGGGACCCGGGCGGCTTACGAGGCGCTCGACGAGGAGCGCCGCCGCCGGCTCGCCGAGCTCATGCGCCGAGCCGGCGATCGCCGCGACTTCCTCGAGCGGGCGCTGACCGCGGCGCTCACCGACTCCGCGCTCTCCACGGCGATCGAATCGGGGCGTCTGGCGTGGGTGCCCGAACCCGGCGACGGGTTCGGTGCGTTGTTCGCAGGGATCGATGTCGAGCAGCTCGCGCCGCGCGCGCGCCGGCCACGCGTCGACATCCGCTCCCAAGCCCGCCGGGACGAGGCGCACGCGGCGGAGCGCGCAGCACGCGCCGCGGTGGCAGCCGCCAAGGCGGAGCTGGAACGTCTCAGGCGCGAGCTGCGCGCCGCCGAGCACCGCCTCCTCGATGCCGAACGGCGCGCCCAGCAGGCGAGCGAGGCGCGTCGCCGCGCCGAGCGCGCTTAGGGCGCGGGGTACGCGTCGCGGTCGACGATCCAGAAGACGCGCGGGGCGCGGATGCGGGCACCAGGAACGTCGTCGCCGGCTCGCACGCGCGCCAGCGCGTCGCGCTTCTCGGCTCCGCCGACCGTCACGACGACCAGCCGTGATCGCTCGATGGCCGGGAACGTGAACGTGAGACGCGGGTGCCGGTGCAGCTCGTCACCGGTGGCGACGACGAACCGATCGCGCTCGTCGAGCGCAGGGCTGCCCGGGAACAGCGACGCCGTGTGGGCGTCGGCTCCGAGTCCCAGGTGCACGAGGTCGATCGGTGGTTCGTCACGGACGAGCGCGTCGTAGCGATCGGCGCCACGTTCGACCGGCTCGGGGCCGTACATCGGGTGGACGCGCCGCGCGCCCGCACGGTCGAGGAGCGTCCGCCGCGCCATCCCCTCGTTCGAGTCGGGATGGTCCGGCGGCACCCACCGCTCGTCGCCGAAGAACACCGCGACCTCCGACCAGTCCACGCCCCGAGCGGCCAACCGCTCGTAGCACCGCCGCGCAGTTCCGCCGCCGGACAGCGCGATCGAGCGCGGCGCGGAGGCGACGACCAGTTCGCAGAATGCCGCTGCGACGTCGTCGACGACGGCGAGCTCGCCCGGGAACGCCATACCCGACATCATTCCCTGTCGATGGACCGTGCCACCGTCGACGTGTACGAGCGTCGGGCCGACGAGTGGATCGCCCGCAAGCACCGGCCCGAGCCACCGACGTTGCGTGCGTTCGCCGGCCGGGCTCGCGGGGTCGTCGTCGACCTCGGCTGCGGGCCCGGATGGCACAGCGCCGCGCTCGGCGAGCACGTCGTCGCGATCGACGCCGCGCGGTCGATGGTCGCTCGCGTCGGCCACTACGCGCCGAGCGCATGGCCCGTCCAGGGCGACCTCGAGCAACTCCCGCTTCGCCGCGCCTCGCTCGGAGGTGCGTGGGCGCACAAGTGCTACCAACACCTCCCCGCCGAGCGCCTGCCGATGGCGCTCGCGGAGCTCCACGCCGCCCTCGCGGTCGGCGCGCCCCTCGAGCTGCGCGTCACGTCGGACCGGCTGTCCCCCCAGGACGGCGGCATCTTCGCCGGGCGGCACTTCACCTACTGGAGCGCCGCCCGCCTGCGCGACGTGGTCGAAGGTGCCGGCTTCGACGTCACGGCGGTGCTCGACGACGGCAGGGAATGGCTCGACGTCGAGGCGGTGCGCGCGCACGCCCTCCCGGACACCGTCGGGCCGGGCATGCGACTGCTGCTCGTGGGGCTCAACCCGAGCGTGTACTCGGCGGACGCCGGCTACGGGTTCGCGAGGCCCGGGAACCGATTCTGGCCGGCGGCCGTCGCGGCCGGGCTGGTGACGCGCGATCGCGACCCATTGCACGCGATGCGGATCGACGGGATCGGGATGACGAACCTCGTGCGGCGGCCAACCCCGCGGGCCGACGCGCTCACGCGTGAGGAATACCTTGCGGGTGCGGCGCGCCTGGAACGCTTGGTCGAGTGGCTCGCACCCCGCGTGGTGTGCTTCGTCGGCCTGACCGGATACCGCGCCGCCGTCGATCGCAAGGCGACGGCGGGCGCGCAAGAGAAGACCTTCGGCGGGCGGCCGGTATACGTGATGCCGAACCCCAGCGGATTGAACGCGCACACGAAGCCGGCCCAATTCGCCGACCACCTCCGCGCCGCGCTCAGGTCCTGAGCTCGCGCGCCTTCTTGTCGAGCGTCGTGAGCGCGTCGTGATACGACGCGCTGAACGACGCGACCCCCTCGCGTTCGAGCGTGTCGGTCACGTCTGCGAAGTCGATCCCGGCGTCCGCGAGTCCGTCGATCACAGCTTGCGCAGCGGCGACGTCCTCGAGCACCGAGTTCGCCCGGAGACGACCCTCACCGTTCGCGAGCGCGTCGAGTGACGCCTGCGCGAGCGTGTTCACCGTCTCGGGGCCGATGAGCTCGTCGACGTAGAGCGTCGGCGAGTACTGCGGGTTCTTCGTCGAGGTCGACGCCCACAACGGCCGCTGCATCCGCGCCCCCTTCGCGGCGAGCGCATCCCATCGCGGTCCTGCGAACGCTTCGAGGAACAGCTGGTACGCCAGCTTGGCGTTCGCGACGGCAGCCTTGCCCCGCAGCGGGTGACCATCGGGGAGGCGCCGGTCGGTCTCGGTGTCGACGCGGCTCACGAAGAACGAGGCGACCGACAGGACCCGTGAGACGTCGTGACCGGCCGCGACCCGGCGTTCGAGCCCTCCGAGGTACGCGTCGATGACCGCGCGGTAGCGGTCGAGCGCGAAGATCAAGGTCACGTTGACGTTGATCCCGGCGGCGATCGACTCCGTGATCGCGGGCAGGCCCTCCGCGGTCGCGGGGATCTTGATCATGACGTTCGGGCGGTCGAGGTCGGTGAAGAGCTCGCGCGCCTGCGCGATCGTCGCGGCGGTGTCGCGCGCGAGATCGGGATCGACCTCGATCGAGACGACGCCGTCGCCGTCGTCCCATTCCTCGAACTTGGGACGCAACAGGTCGGCGGCGTCCGCGATGTCGCGCTTGACCATCGTCCAGTAGATCTCGTCGACCGGACGCCCGCCGCGGGCGAGCGCGCGCAGTTCGTCGTCGTAGTCGCTGCCCGAACCCATCGCCTTCTCGAAGATCGTGGGGTTCGACGTGACGCCGCGGATCCCGTGCTCTTCGACGAGCACGCGCAGCCCGCCGGTGGCGAGCGCGCGCGTGAGGTTGTCGTACCAGGGACTCTGGTGGAAGTCGATCAGGCGGGCGACCGGGCTCGGCATGACAAGTTCCTTTCGGACGCTGGCGTTCAACCGAGCAGCGCGCGGGCCCGGCTCGCGACGTTCTCGGGTGTGTACCCGAAGTTCGTCAACGCGACCTTCGCCGGGGCGGATTCCCCGTAGCGGTCGATCGCGACGACGTCGTCGGCCCACCGCGACCACCCGAAGCCCGTGCCGGCTTCGACGGCAAGGGTCGGGACGCCGGGCGGCAGCACCCACGCCTGGTACTCGGGTTCCTGCGCCTCGAACAGGTCCCAGGAGGGCATCGAGACGACCCGCGTCGAGATGCCGTCGGCGACCAGGATGTCGCGCGCACCGACGCACACTGCCACCTCGGATCCGGTGCCGATCAGGACGACGTCGGCCGCGCCGTCTTCGTCGACGAGCACGTACGCCCCGCGCGCAACGCCGAGCTGCGCGCGGTCGGCCGTGTGGTCGAGCACGGGGACGGCTTGGCGGGTGAGGACGATCCCAGTGGGACCCTCGCCGTCGATGTGGACACGCCACGCTGCGGCCACCTCGTTCGGGTCCGCCGGCCGGATGAGCCGAAGCCCGGGCATGGCACGCAGCGAGGCGAGGTGCTCGATCGGCTGGTGCGTGGGGCCGTCCTCTCCGAGCCCGACCGAGTCGTGCGTCCAGACGAACGCGACCTTGAGGCGCGACATCGCCGCCAGCCGCACCGAGGGCCGCATGTAGTCGCTGAACGCGAAGAACGTCCCCACGAACGGCAGCGTCGACGATGTCGCCATCCCGTTGGCCGCGGCGGCCATGCCGTGCTCGCGCACGCCGAACGGCACGAGGCGACCACTGAGGTCGTCGGGCGCGACCAGCGTCGCGCCCTTCACCTTCGTTCCCGTGTTGCCCATCAGGTCGGCGGCGCCCCCGACGAGGCCGGGCACGACGTCGAAGATCGCGGCCAGGACCTCGCCCGACGCGACCCGAGTCGCGACCTCGGTCCCCGGCTCCCACGTCGGCAGCTTGGCCTCCCAGCCGGGCAGGCCCCGCTGGGCGACGCACGCGTCGAGCTCCTCGGCCCGCTCCGGGTTGGCGCTCACCCAGTCGCTCCGGCGGCGTTCCCATGCCTCGCGTTCGCGCGCGCCTCGCCGGCCCGCGTCGCGGTAGAGCGCAAGGACGTCTTCCGGCACCCAGAACTCCTGCTGCGGCAGGCCGAGGATGTCCTTGACCACCGCGATCTCGTCGGCGCCGAGCGGGTTGCCGTGCGCCTCGGCAGTGTCGGTGAACTTCGGCGACGGGTAGCCGATGTGCGAGCGCAGGACGATCAGCGTCGGCCGGCTGTGCTCCGCCATGCCCTCCCGCACCGCCCGCTCGAGCGCGTCGAGGTCTTCTGCCACCTCGCCGATCTCGAGCACGTGCCAGCCGTACGCGCGAAAGCGTGCCGGCGTGTCGTCGCTGAACGTCAGCTCGGTCGGGCCGTCGATCGAGATGTGGTTGTCGTCGTACACGAACACGAGCCGCCCGAGGCCGAAGTGCCCGGCGAACGACGCCGCCTCGTGGCTGATGCCCTCCTCCAGGTCGCCGTCGCTGCAGATCCCGAACGTGTAGTGGTCGCACACCTCGGCGCCGAAGCGCTCTCGCAGGTGCCGCTCCGCGAACGCGATGCCGACCGCGTTGCCGAAGCCCTGACCCAGCGGCCCGGTCGTCACCTCGACGCTGCCCGTGTGGCCCTTCTCGGGATGGCCCGGGGTCTTCGATCCCCACTGGCGGAACTCGCGCAGGTCCTCGAGCTCGAGCCCGAGCCCGGTCAGGTAGAGCATCGAGTAGATCAGCATCGACGCGTGGCCGGCGGAGAGCACGAACCGGTCGCGGTCGAGCCAGTCCGGGTCGGAGGCGTCGTACGTCATCACGCGCGTGAACAGGACGTGCGCGAGCGGCGCGAGCGCCATCGGGGTACCGGGATGGCCCGAGTTCGCCCGTTGCACGGCGTCCATCGCGAGGCCGCGGATCACGTTGATCGCGCGGCGTTCGAGCTCCTCCGGCACGCGCCTGGGTGTGTCGGCGGCCACGCGCAACCCCTTTCCCCGTAACGCAACGGTCTCGCCCGCGGGTGTCCGGCCGAAGCGCAGACTATGGCGCAGTTCGTCGCGATACCCGGTTTACTCCCGTCCGAACACGGCCAGGCTGGCGGTGAAGCCGTGGAGGAAGTTGCGCCCGCCGACCGGCCCGATCTCGCCGGCGCAGAACGCCCCCGCCAGCGGTACGGGCCCGAGCCGCTGCTCGACGAGCGCGGCGTCGTGATCGGGGACCGAGAACATGTGCGTGCCGCGGCCGTTGCACGTGAACAGCAACGCGGCGTCGCCGTCGACCCGGTCGAGCAGTACCCGCAGGTCCTCGTCGGCCGCTTCGGCGTCGCGCACGTGGAACTGCACCGTCTGGCCGACGTCGACCACGTCACCCACGGCGAGCGCCCCGGTGCGCTGGTCGGCACCCAAGAGGTTGCGCACGAGGAAGTCGCCCCGGCCGAAGTCGAGCCGGTGTTCGTCGACGACGAGCCCGACGTGCAGGCCTCGCCGCATGAGCTCGCGCTCGTCGTCGTCGGCCGCGAGCACGAGTTCCTGGAGCCGCTGCATCGCCGGCTGCCCACCCAGCTCGTACACGAGGTTCCGCTCCGCGCGCGTGACGGTGTACGGCAAGCCGATGGGCCGGCACCCCTGCGAGACCACCGGTCGCACCGGGACGTCGCCCGACAGCATCACGGCGACTGCGCCGCGCGTCGTCAGCTCGTCGTTGCAGACGAGGCGGTTGCCACCCGGGCCGGCCGCGGCGGAGGCCAGGCCTCCCACCACGGTGAGGGCGGGGACGCGTGCGTTCACCAGCCGAAGGAAGTCGGGGATCGGGAACGAAAAAGGATCCGCGAGCATCAGCAGCGTCCCGCTCGCCGCGACGTCGTCCGGCCAGCCCACGATCGACGTCCCGTCGGGCGCGTCGACCGACTCGAGGACGAACGCCTCGGCCGTCCCGGTCGAGAACGATGCCGCGAAGACCGAGAGCGCGGGCGCGCGCTCGATCTCGCGCGCGCCGCCCGCGACCGACACGGCGGTGCACCCGGCGAACACCTTCGGTTCGAGCAGTTTGCGCAGACCGTTTGCGATGTCCTCGAACGCACCGACGTGGTGTACCGAGGCGAAGCACACCAGCAGGTCGGGGGGGTCGCCCTCGAGGCGCTCGAGGATCTCGCCGGCGACCTCGCCCACGGCCTCGACCGGCGTGGGATGCAGCGACAGCCCGGCTGCGTACCGGTTCACGAGATCCATGCCTCCCCGGCTTCGACCACCGACGGTGGCGGGTTGAGGGGCTTTGCGCGGGCGCGCGGGACGATCAGGCTACCGGCAGGGTCGTGAGGGGCACGGTGACCGACGAACCGCTCTCGACGATCGTGCATCGCGCCTCCACGGTGGCAGGTTCGGGGAACTCGAGCTCGCCCCGCACCAGGCGGTACCCGAACTTGCCCGGTTCGACGAAGAACTGCTGCGTGTTGCGCCCGATCTCCTCGCCGTCGCGCACGAACACCACGTCGAGGGTCCCGTTGCCGTCGGTGCCCGCGGGTGCCCGCACCAGCACGACGAGGTGGGGTGCGAGCTGCGCCGGATATGCGGGCACGGTCGTCGAGAAGAAGATCCCGGTCAGGTCGATGCGCGTCGCGGGCCCGGCGACCTGGCGGAACTCGATGTTCTCGACGAACAGTGCGGCGACGATCTCCATGCCTTCCGACACTAGCCACGCCGCCGAACGGCGCCACCATGCGGCAGGATCGCCGCCGGCCCCCGCCCGCGCGCGAGGCATCGCTCGCGCCGCCTCGTTCACTCCTCCACGACACGCAGGCCCAGCGCGCGCGCGAGCTCCGGTGCGAGCGCGACGAGCTGATCCGGGGTGATCGTCGCGCCCGCGAACGCGCCGGCGCCGCGCACTCCCTCGAGCCGGGCTCCGCGGAAGTCGACCTCGGAGCACTGGGCGTTGGTGAAGTCGGCACCGGCGAGATCACACGCCGGGAACCGGGCCTGCGCGAGCCGGGCGGACACGAGATCGGCGCCCGCGAGGACGCAGCCGTCGAACGTCACACGCTCGACGAGCGTCATACGCAAATTCGCATCGTCGAAGCGGCAGCCTTCGAAGGACAGGTCGCGCAGCGTCATCTGCGTCAGCTCCGCTCCCGTGAAGCGGCAGTCGGCGAAGTGCGACCGCACGACGTGCGCACCCGACAGATCGGCGCCGGCGAGATCGCATCGTACGAACTCGACGTCCGCGAGGCGGGCGCCTTCGAACGACGCGCCCGCGAGACGGACTCCCTCGAAGCGACATCGCGCGATGTCCGATCGTGCGAGACGCGCACTCGTCCAGTCGCGCTCGTCGACGTGCAGATCCGCGAGGTCCGAGTCGTCGCCGAGGACGTCGTCGGGCTCAGCCAACGACGACGACCTCCACCGCGACCGGACCGTGCACGCCGAGGGTCTGCACCATCTCGAGGTCTCCTGTGCGGCTGGGCCCGCCGATCCAGCTCCACGCGCTCGGGAGCGGCTCGGCGGCGAGCTTGGAAATGGCCTCGCCGAGCGTCGGTAGCACCGCCGAGGTCGGCAGGACGCACAGGTGGACCGGCGGCAGCAGCGACACGGCGCGCGGCATACCCGGCCCCGACCTGAGTGCGAACACCGGCGGTTCCTCGACGGCGAGCGCGGCGCCCGTCACCCCGACCGTCGCGGTGGCCAGCCGCTCGTGCCAGTCCCGGTCGTCGGGTTCGAGCAACGGCAGCCCGCTCGCGCGGAGGCTGTCGACGATGCCGAGCTCGACGAGCACGGGATCGCCGGTCGCAACCGCGATGGGTCCGTGGCCCCACAACTCCGCCGCGCGGCCGGCGACGAACGCGGCCGCTGCGTCCGGCGTCACCTCGTGCACGACACAGGCGTTGGCGCGCAGGCCGTCGATCAGCGTTCGCGGGCCCATCGCGCTCGGAACGTCTCGGGGGCGGGAAGCGGCAGGTCGCGCGACCGCGTCCACCGCGGGAGCCCGAGGCGCGCCCAGCGGCGCCCGGGAAGCACGCGGCTCGCAGCGCGCGCGAGCGCGGTGGTGGCGCGGTATCCGGCGGGGGTGGACCACGCGCGCGACCAGGCTGCGAGACCCATACCGCGCGGGCGTCCCCGCGCCGGCCGGCGCACCGGGAGCACGGGCCCGGGTGCACGCAGGTCGGCGCGCAGCTCCACCAGCATGTCGGCGAGCGGGATCTGCACGGGACACGCGTCGTTGCACGCACCGCACAGCGTGGAGCCGTGGGGCAGATCGCGCCCCTCCGCGCCGGCACTGAGCAAGGGCGTGAGCACCTTGCCCATCGGACCCGAGTACACGCTGTCGTACGCGTGCCCGCTCACGTGGCGGTAGACGGGACACACGTTGAGGCACGCACCGCAGCGAATGCACGCGAGCATGTCTTCGTACTTCGTGCCCATGAGCGAGCGGCGGTGGTTGTCGAGGATGACGACATGGAGCTCGTCGGGACCGTCACGCTCGTCGCGCCGGCGGGGGCCGGTGATCATCGTGACGTAGTTGGAGAGCTGCTGTCCGGTGGCGCTGCGGGTGAGCAGCGGGAGCAGGACCCCGAGGTCCGACAGCCGGGGGATCACCTTCTCGATCCCCATGACGGCCACGTGAACAGATGGGAGCGTCGTGCACAGCCTGCCATTGCCCTCGTTGGTGACGAGGACGAGCGTTCCCGTGTCGGCGGCCGCGAAGTTGACGCCGGTGACCCCGAGGTCGGCCGCGAGGAATTCGTTGCGCAGCCGTGCCCGCGCCCACGCGGTCAGATCCTCGCGCGTCAAGGCGAGCTCTTCGCCGGCCTCCGCCGACAACACGTCGCGGATCTGTGCGAGCGTCTTGTGGATCGCAGGCGTGATCATGTGCGACGGGCGCTCACCGGCGAGCTGCACGATGTACTCGCCGAGGTCCGTTTCGACGACCGCCCGGCCGTCGGCCTCCAACGCCGCGCCGAGCGCGATCTCCTCGGTTGCCATCGACTTGCTCTTCGCGACACGGGTCGCACCGTGGCGCCGCGCGATGTCGAGCACGATCGCGCGCGCGTCGGCAGCAGTCGGGGCATGGTGCACCTCGACACCGAGCGATCGCAGCCGCGCCTCGAGGTGGCCGAGCAGCCCTTCGAGATCCGCGAGAGCCTCGCGCCGCACGGCCGCCGCGCGGTCCTTCCAATCGGCATGCTCTTCCTGCACGGCGCGCGCCGTGTGCAGGCGGCGGTCGAGGTTGCGCAGCGCGGCCTGGAGCGTGGGGTCGGCGACGGCATGCGCGGAGCGTTCCCGCATGTCCCGACCGGGGGTGACCACGTGCGAGTCGCTCATGGCAGGCCACTCACGAGCAAGTCGGCCACATGGACGGGTTGCGGGCCCACGCCCGTCCGGCGCTTGCGACCTTCGAGGTGCATCAGGCACGCGAGGTCGGTGCTCGCGAGCCACTGCGCGCGCGTCCGCTCGGCGTGGCGGAGCTTGGCGTCGGCGAGCGTGGCGGACACCTCGGGGAACGTCGTCGCGAACACGCCACCGAACCCGCAGCACGTCTCCGCCTCGTCCATCTCCACGATCGTCGCGCCCGCGGCTTCGAGCAGCGTGCGGGCCGCGTGCTCGACGCCGAGATTGCGCAGGCCGTGGCACGCATCGTGCACGGTGACGGCGGCGTCGAGCCTCGATCCCAGCTCGCTGACCCCGAGCCGGTCGACGAGGTACTGCGTCAGCTCGAACGTGCGGCCGGCGACGGCGCGCACCTCCTCGGCGCGGTCCGGCGCCAGGCGGCCGTACCAGTGGTGGACCATCGCGGCGCACGAGCCGGAGGGCGCGACGACCGCGTCGTACCCGGCGAAGACGTCGAGGAAGTGGTGGGCGAGGCGCGCGGCCGCCTCGGGTTCGCCCGCGGCGAGGCCCGGCTGCCCGCAACAGGTCTGCGCGTCGGGAAACGAGACGCGGGCGCCGGCCGCCTCGAGCAGTCGAACGGCGGCGAACGCGGTGTCGGGGAAGAGCTGGTCGGCGACGCAGGTGACGAAGAGCGCCACGTTCGGAGCGGTCACAATTGGCGGGAGCCTACCGGGCGGTCGCGCGTAGCCTGCGGCGTGGCCTCCCGCGTGCTGTCGACCAACGAAGGAACGCAGCAGCACCACGACTTCTCCGCGACGGACTGGGTGTTGTTCACCGTGCCGCCGCTCATCTGGGGGTGTTCGTTCCTGCTCATCGCGGTCGGCATCGACCACTTCGCACCGTCGGTCGTGACCGCCGGGCGCATCGCGTTCGGCGCGCTGGCGCTGGCGCCCTTCCCGGCCGCGCGCCGAGCCGTGCCACGGGGCGAGTGGCCGCGGATCCTCGTCGTCAGCGCCACGTGGATGGCCATCCCGTTCATGTGCTTCTCGGTGGCCGAGCAGTGGATCGATTCGTCGCTCGCGGGGATGCTCAACGGCGCGATGCCGCTCGTCGCCACCCTCGTGGCGAGCATGCTCCTGCGGCGCCTGCCGCCGCGGGCACAGGTGGCCGGGCTCGCCGTCGGCTTCGCCGGCGTCGTGCTGGTCATGTGGCCGGCGCTCGACGACGGGTCGAGCTCGAGCACGACCGGCGTCCTGCTCGTGTTGCTCGCGGTTGCGTGCTACGGCGCCGCGACGAACATCTCGGTGCCGCTGCAACAGCAGTATGGCCCGCTCGCGGTCACGTTCCGGGCGCAGCTCGGCGCGCTGGCGATGACCGTTCCGTTCGGGCTGTTCGGGCTCGGCGGCTCCGACCTCTCGTGGCGGGCAACGGCCGCGGTTGCCGCGCTCGGCACGCTCGGGACGGGGATCGCGTTCGTCTCGCTCGGTGCGCTGCTCGCGCGCGTCGGAGCTTCACGGGCTGCAGTCGCCGTCTACTTCGTTCCCGTCGTCGCGATCGTTGCCGGTGTGTTGTTCCGCGACGAGCAGGTCCACGCGCTGTCGCTCGCGGGAGTCGTGCTCGTGGTCGCGGGCGCCGCGCTCACGAGCCGTGCGGGCCGACCGGCCGACCGTTGACCCACACGGCGCGCACCGCAAGCGTCTCGGGATCGAGCGCGACGACATCGGCGCGGCATCCCGGCGCCAACCGACCACGATCTGTCGCACCGATCGCCTTGGTGGGGTTGCCCGTCGCCATGCGCACCGCCTGCTGGGCCGTGACGCCGAGCGACGCGAGGTTTCGCACGCCGGCGTCGAGCGTCGCGATCGCACCCGCGAGCGTTCCGTCGGGGAGCCGCGCTGCGCCATCGACTTCCGCAACGCCGCCGACCGCGTCGCTGACGACGAGCGCATCGGGCCGCGCCGCGACCACGAGCCGCACCACGGCGGGATGGACGTGCACGAAGTCGGCGATGAGCGACGGGACCAGCCGGCGCTCGGTCAACGCGGCGCCGGCAAGGCCCGGCGCGCGATGGTGCAGCGCTCCCATGCCGTTGAAGACGTGGGTCACCAGCGACGCTCCTGCCGCGGCCGCCGCACGCGCTTCCTCGTAGCTCGCGGTCGAGTGACCGAGCGCGACCCGCACGCCGCGGCGCACCAGCTCCCTCGTCGCGCGCAGCTCGGGGTCGGATTCCGGAGCGAGCGTGACCACGCGGATGAGCTCGCCGTAGGTCTCGAGGAGGTGGGCGAGCCACGGGACGTCGGCACGACGCAGGTACGCCGGCGTGTGCGCGCCGGGCGCACCGCCGAGGAACGGTCCCTCGAGGTGCACGCCCCACACGCCCGCTTCGCGCAACCGGTCGAGTGCGGGCGCGTAGGCATCGAGCGGCGCGCTCACGAGCGTGGGCAGGCACGACGTGACTCCGCGGCGCGTGAGCTCGTCGAGCGTCCCGGTGACCGCAGCCGGATCCGCAGTCGCGAAGTCGACCGTACCGAGGCCGTTGACCTGCAGATCGACGAAGCCGGGGGCGAGGAGCGCGTCGCCGAGGTCGATTCCACCGCCCGGCGGTGACCCAGTCCCGGTCGCCACCACGCGGCCCTCCTCGATCACGACGAACGCGGGGGAGGCCGACATCCCGCCGTCGCCCGTCAGGACACGGGCCGCGGCGAGGACCGTCACGAATGCCAGCGATCGCGCCAGAGCGCGAGCCGCAGCTTCACGAGCCCGAGGATCGTGCGAGGCACGCGGCGAAGGATAGAGGTACGGGCCGGGCGCAGCTCGACGACCGCGACCGGGATCTCGTCGGTCTGGAGGCCGGCTCGCTCGGCGCGCAGGATCAGCTCGGTGTCGAAGAGGTCTTTGCCGAACCGGCAGCGGCGCGCGTACGGCTCGACTGCCTCCCGACGCATCGCCTTCATCCCGTGGGTGTCGGAAACCCGCAGACCGAACACGAGACGCAGAATCGTGCTGAACGTCGCTGTCACGAACTTGCGCAAGGGCGACCTCGTGTCGTGCGCGCCCTTGCTGCGCTTCGACCCCACGACGATCGCGGGACCGTCGTCGGCGGCGACGCGCTCGACTGCCTTCTGGAGGAAGTCGAGGTCGTAGTAGTCGGCGTCGAAGTTGACGACCACGGCGCCGGTTGCGGCGAGCAGGCCGGCGCGCAGCGCGAGGCCGTAGTCGGCTGCCGCGATGCGCTCGGCTCGCACCTCGGGATACTTGGCCGCGAGCTCCCGAGCGAGCGCAAACGTCCCGTCGGTCGAGCCGTTCTCGACGATCACGACCTCGAACGAGACGTGCCGCGCCCGGAGCCCGGCAACGACGTCGGCCACCGAGCCCGCGAGGATCTGCACCTCGTTGAACGCGGGCATGACGACGGTCACGTCGGGCGCGTTCACGAGAGCCTCGCATCGCGGAACGGCAACGTCGATCCGGACGTGACGCGGGTCGCGTAGGGACCGCATCGCACCAGCACCATCTCGCCGCGCGCGTCGAACGATCCGTCGGGATCGACAGGGCACTCCGAACCGTCGACGAAGACCCGCAGCTCACGCGTCGTGTTGCACCACTCGTCGTAGGCGGCGAGCGCGAGCCGGCACAGCCGGTCGATCACGCTCGCGTCCTCACGCACTGCCAGACGCGTGTCGAGACCGGCCGCACCGTCGGCAAGTTGCACGACCGCGGGATAGAGCGCGAAGCGAGGACCGAACACCACATGTTGTGTCGTCCGCGCGGCGTCCCAGCTGAAGAGCATCAGGAACGCCGCATGCATCGCGTCCGGCGGAACCGGCGCAACGGCCCGTCCCCGACCGTCTCCACCGAGCGTGGCGACCGGGCGGAGCTGCTGGACGAGCCGGAGCGCGGCAAGGCCGGCTTCGGCCTCCGCCCGGGCCGCCGCCGCCCAGGGCGCGACTTCGGCGCAGAGCGGACCGCCCGCAGGGTCGAACGCCTCGGGGAGCGACCGGGCGGCGCGCAGCTCGGCCGCGACACTGGCGACGGCGCCCGCCCAACCGGGGCCGTCGATCTCCGTGTCGAGGGCGGCGACGCGCCCGGCGAGGTCGAGCTCGCCAGGCAGCGCGAGCGGGCCGTCGGCGCAGGCGCGCGCCAGCACACCCAACGGCTCCGCGTGCGCCGCGCCGACCGCCTCGATCGCCTCCTGCCACGCGGCCTGCTCGCGGTAGCCGTCGGGGTCGCGCAGGAACGCCGCGGCGGTCGCGAGGGCCACCTTCGAAGCCTGCGGCTGTGTCATGGGGTTGCAGAGCACACCCGCGACCACCTCGGAGAGGCCCGGCTCCCGCCCGCGGTACGGGCCGAGGTGCAAGGCGTGCGCCATCACGCCGTCGTTGACGGGATAGTTGTCCCAGACGAGGGGTGCCCGTCCCCCGAGCACCGCGCTCCACGCCTTGGCGTCGGCGACCGTGATCGCCGGTGAGCACACGGTGGGACCGGTCCACATCACCCCCACGTCGGGCGGGAGACGCTGCACGAGGTCGGCGAGGTACGCGGAGGGCTGCGTCCCGACGTACTCGGTCGGGCAGAGCGTGAGCTGCGCGCCCGGGAGCTGCGCGCGCAGCCAGGTCGCGAGGTCGGCCTGCCGAGGCGCCAAACCCGGCTGCAGCGGGATGTCGTCGACGAGCAGCAAGAACCACGTGACGCCGTGCTCGTGCAGCGGGACGAGCTTCGAGAGCAAGGCGGCGCGATCGGCCGGCGACTCGTACGCGATGTCGAGGCCGGGCGAGATCGCGAACCCGAAGCGGATACCGAGCGCGCCGGCATGAGCGGCCAGCTCCGCGAAGCGTCGTTGCTCGCCGGCCGCGTACGGCTCGCGCCACCGCGCGCGGTGCTTCTCGTCGTCCTTGGGTGCATAGACGTACGCGTTCATGCCGCGCTCGCCGACGAACGTCAGCATGTCGATCCGCGCATCGTGGGACCAGGGCGTCCCGTAGAAGCCCTCGACGACGCCGCGCACAGCGAACTCCCGCGCCACCCGGCCAGCGTACGGGCCGTCGGGGAACGCAGCTAGGGTCGGCGTTTCCAGCCGGGTGCCAGCCGGGGGTCGACACATGAACGCTCCGCTCGACGTGCTCGCGGTGCACGCAGACGCCAAGCCCGACGACGTCGCGGTCGTCGTCGACGGCAGCGGCGGGGCCCGCCCGTCCACGACGACGTGGCGTGCCCTCAACGAGCTCGTGAACCGTCTCGCGCATGCTCTCGTCGCGACCGGCGCCCGCCCGGGAGAGCGCCTCGTCTGGTGCGGACCGAACTCCCTCGAGGTGCTCGCGACGATCCATGCCGCGCGCAAGCTCGGGCTCGTCGCGGTTCCGTTGTCGTACCGCTTCAACGCCGAGGAGATGGCGTACGTCATCGACAACTCGGATGCCACGGTGGTCGTCGTCGACGCGGAACAGGCGCCGCTCGTCGCCGAGATCCGCGGCGAGATGCCCAAGGTCCGTGCGGTCGTCGTGTACGGGGGCGACGTTCCGGAAGGGTTCGTCGCGTGGGACGATGCGCTCGACGCGGCCTCCGTCTCGGAACCACCCGGTCCCGCGGACCCGAACGAGGCGGGCGCCGCGATGATCTACACGTCGGGCACAACGGGGAAGCCGAAGGGCGCGCTGCGCACGTCGACCGACCGCGCGCTGGTGTTCGCGTTGCTCGCGGAGCTGAATCTGCTGCACGAGAACTCGGTCCACCTGACGACCGGCCCCCTGTACCACTCCGGTCCGCTCGCGTTCGCCTCGCTGTCACACACCCTCGGCGCACCGATCGTCGTGCTGCGCAGGTTCGATCCTGTGCGCTGGATCGATCTCGTGAGGGAGCACCGGGTCACCAACACCTTCTCGGCGCCGACGCAGCTCAAGCGCATCGTCAGCCTTCCCGACGACGTACTCGCTCGCGCCGACATGTCGTCGATGATCTGCCTCATCGCGAACGCGGCGCCCGTGCCGTACTCGCTGAAGCAGGAGATCGTGGCGAAGCTCGGTGACGGATTCCTGTTCGAGGTGTACGGCTCGACCGAGCTCGGCGTGGACACGGTGCTCAAGCCGGAGGATCAGTTGCGCAAGCCGGGGTCGTGCGGCAAGCCGTACGGCGGCATCGAGGTGAAGATCGTCGGCGACGACGGCAGCCCGCTCCCGCCCGGCGAGCCCGGGGAGCTGTTCGTGCGCACGACGCTCGCAATGGACGGCTACCACCGGACCGCCGAGCAGCTCGCGGAGCTGCCGGGATCGGAGTGGAAGTCGGTCGGTGACGTCGCGTACGTCGACGACGAGGGCTACGTGTACATCTGCGACCGCAAGAAGGACATGATCATCTCGGGCGGCGTCAACATCTACCCCGCCGAGATCGAGGCGGTGCTGTACGCGCATCCGCAGGTGCTCGACGCGGCGGTGTTCGGGATCCCCGACGACGAATGGGGCGAGGCCGTGCATGCCATCGTGCAACCGAAGTCGGACACCGGCATCGACCTCGACGAACTTCGCGCGTTCGTGGAGCCGCGGCTGGCGCGCTACAAACAGCCCCGCACCTACGAGGTGCGCGACGCCCTCCCGCGCACCGATTCCGGGAAGCTGCTCAAGCGCGTGCTGCGCGGCGAGTACTGGAAGGACAGGGAGCGCGCGGTTTGAGCGACTGAGGAGTTCGGACGTTTGGCGTCCCGCCCCGGGACCGCAGCGACCAAACTCCGATGCCGCCGCTACGATTCCCGGTTCGTGCCCACGCTGTCGGAAGCCGCGTCGAAGCAGCTCCTCGCGCAGTACGGGGTGCCCGTCGCGCCCGAGCGGACGGCTGCCGGTGCCGACGAGGCGGTCGTCGCGGCGGAGGCGATCGGGTTTCCCGTCGTCGTGAAGCTGTGCGGGGATGCGATCGCCCACAAGACCGAGCGGGGGCTGGTGCGGCTGAACCTCGGCGACGCGGCTGCCGTCCACGCGTCGGCGGACGCGTTGCTCGCGCAGGCGCGCCCCGAGGACGGGAGGGTGGAGCTGCTCGTCGCACCGATGGTGCGCGGGAACCGCGAGCTGATCGCCGGGCTCGTGCGCGACCCGCAGTTCGGCCCCTGCGTGATGGTCGGCGTCGGGGGAGTGCTCGCCGAGGCGCTCGGCGACGTGGCGTTCCGGTTGGTCCCGCTCGCCGCCGTCGACGCACTCGAGATCGCCGACGACCTCGCCACGCAGACACTGCTCGGTCCCTTCCGCGGCGAGGCGGCCGTCGATCGGGACGCACTCGCCGCGATCGTGCGCGGCCTGTCGCGACTCGCAACCGAACGGGAAGACGTCGCGTCGGTCGACGTGAACCCACTCGTCGTGACGGCCGACGGGGCCCCGGTGGCGGTCGACGCGCTCGTGGAGCTGCGCGCACCCGACGAGAAGCCGATGCCGTCGACACGCCCCGCGGTGGCGCGCGACCTGACGCCACTGTTCGAACCGCGCGGGGTCATCGTGGCCGGTGCGTCGACGCACCCGGGCAAGTTCGGGTTCGTCGCGCTGCACAACATCCTCGCGTCCGGCTACGAAGGGCGCGTCGGCGCGACCAACCTCGACGGCGCGCCGGTGCTCGGTATCGAGACCGTCCCCAAGATCGACGCGCTGCCCGACGGACCGTGGGACCTCGTGTTCGTGTGCACGCCGGCGTCGGCGAACGTCGAGCTGTTGCGCGCGTGCGCGAAGAAGGGGGTACGGGCCGCGTTCCTCACGAGCGCGGGCTACGGCGAGGCGGGCGACGCGGGCCGGCGAGCCGAGCAGGAGCTCGTCGCCCTCGCCAACGAGCTCGGCATCGTGCTCGCGGGCCCGAACGGCCAGGGGATCGTGTCGACACCGGTGAAGCTCTGCGCGCAGATCGTCGCGCCGTACCCGCCGCCGGGCCGGATCGGCATCGCGAGCCAGTCGGGCAACTTCGTATCGTCGTTCCAGAACTGGGCCCGCCAGAGCGGGGTGGGAATCAGCCGCGCGGTGTCGGCGGGCAACGCGGCGGCGCTGTCGGTCGCCGACTATGTCGAGTGGTACGCGCGCGACGAGGCGACCGCCGTCAGCCTCGTCTACGTCGAGGGCGTCACTGACGGCCGAGGGCTCTACGAGCGGCTCGCCGGCGTCGCGCGCCGCAAGCCGGTGGTGCTCGTGAAGGGCGGCACGACCGCCGGCGGCCAACGCGCAGCCGCGAGCCACACCGGTTCGCTGGCGTCCGACGACCGGGTGTTCGACGGGATGTGCCGCCAGGCGGGCATCACGCGCGCGGCGACCGTCGAGGAGGCGTTCGAAGCCGCCGCGACGTTCGCGACCCAGCCGATGCCGAACGGGCCGCGCACCGCCGTGTTGACGACGGCGGGTGGATGGGGAGTCGTGACCGCCGACGCGATCGTGGGTTCGGGGACGCTCGAGCTGGCGCCGCTGCCCGACGATCTGCGTGCCGCGATCGACGAGAAGCTGCCGCCGCGCTGGAGCCGCAACAACCCGATCGACTTCGCCGGCGGCGAGACGCGAGACACGATCCCGGAGGTGATGCAGCTCGTCGCGCAGCATCCCGACATCGACGCGGTCGTCTACCTCGGGCTCGGCATCCAGTCGAACCAGGCACGGCTCATGCGTGACGGACCCTTCTTCCCGGGCCACGGCCTCGAACGCATCGCGACGTACCACGAACGCCAGGACGCGCGGTTCGCGCGGGCCGCCGCCGAGATCTCCGAGGCGACCGGCAAGCCCGTGCTGACGGCGACGGAGCTGGCTGTTGGCGACCCCGACAACGCCGGACCCGCGACCGTGCGAGCGACGGGGCGGATGCCCTACGCGTCCGCGAACCGCGCAGTCACTGCACTCGCGCACCTGTGGCGCTACGCGCGCTACCGCGCCGCGCGCGGTCTGGATTGACGCGCCTGACGCGGCGCGGGCGGATCGCGGCGCGGCTGGTCGCGACTGCCGCGCTCGCGGCATCCGTCGTGCTCGCCCTCGGCGCCGCAGGCGCCGACGACAGCGACGCCGCGCCCGCACCGGATGCGCGCCGCGCGGCGACCGCGCTGTGGTCCCCGCGCCGCACACCCGGCACCTTCGTCGACGCGGTCGCGCGACAACGCTTGACTGAAGCGCTCGCGACCGCGGCCGGCGGCTACGACGCGTGCATGGCCGTCGACGATCGGACGGCCGGCAACGGCGTGCTCGCGCGCTACCGCGCCGACACGCCACTCGCTCCCGCGTCGACGACCAAGCTCCTGACGGCGCTGGCCGCGCTGGTGGTGCTCGGCGAGGAGCACCGGTTCACCACGATGGCGCGCCGCCTCGGTGCCACGCTCTACCTCGTGGGTGGCGGCGACCCGGTGCTCACCACACCGGGCTACGAGGCGCGCATCCGTGCCACCGCGCGGACCGCGACCGACGTCGTCACGCCCCTGGCGTTGCTCGCCGACGCGATCGTCGAGCGCGGCGTCACCGAGGTCGACACGATCGTCGCCGACGACAGCCGGCACGAGGACGTTCGGTTCCTGCCGGGATGGCGCGACAGTTACCGCGACGACGTCGGCGCGCTGGGTGCACTCGTCGTCGACGACGGATTCGACGGCCCCGCACGCGTCGAGGATCCGGCCCTGTTCGCCGCGCAGCAGCTCGGGTCGCTGCTCGCCGAGCGGGGCGTGCCGGTCGGGGCGACGGCGCGAGGCGCGACGCG
>Ga0073934_10005494_pt1 | contig 19529 bp, 19 predicted proteins | sample LarsenN4metaG_FD_76834 | JGI IMG/M metagenome (GOLD analysis project Ga0073934, IMG submission 76834) | Hot spring sediment bacterial and archeal communities from British Columbia, Canada, to study Microbial Dark Matter (Phase II) - Larsen... ... | reverse complement strand
GCCGGCGTCGCGGGCAGGACCGGGGCGACGAGGGGCTGGCCGGGCTGGGCGGCCCAGGGCTGGGCGGGCATGGCGATGCCCTCCTGGTCGAAGCGGTGCTTGATGGCGCGGTTGAAGGCGCGGCCCACGCCCCACTGCTGGCCCGGGCGGGTGCGCAGGCGCACGCGCACGACGACGCCGGTGTCGGCGATGCGCTCGATGCCCAGGACCTCGAGCGGCGCGGTGAGCGCGCGGGCGAGCTCGGGGTCGGCCTTGAGGTCGGCCTCGGCCTTGCGGATGGCGGCGGTGGCGGCATCCACGTCCTCGCACGCCGAGGGGGACGTCGACCACGGCGTAGGCGAAGTCGCGCGTCATGTTGGTGACGGTGGAGACGGCGCTGAACGGCATGATGTGCAGGTTGCCGTAGAGGTCGCGCAGCGTGATGGAGCGGATGGTCATGGCCTCGACCACGCCGCTCTTGCCGGCGACCTCGACCACGTCGCCCACGGCGATCTGGTCCTCGAACAGGATGAAGACGCCGCCGATCACGTCGCGCACCAGGGTCTGGGCGCCGAAGCCCACCGCCAGGCCCACGACGCCCGCACCGGCCAGCAGGGGCGCGATGTTGAGCCCCAGCTCGCCCAGCGTGCCGAAGAGGGCGGCGGCGCAGATGACGATGAGGAGCGTGTTGCGCGCGAGCGGCAGCAGCGTGCGCACCCGCGCGCTGCGCACGACGGCCTGGCCGTCGCGCCCGCGGGCCGAGAGATAGCGCACGATCAGGCCGTTGGCGATCTCCCACACGATCACCGCGACCACCAGGATGGCCGCGATGGCGAGCGCCCGGCCCAGCACGTCGCGCCCGGCGTCGGTGGAGAACCAGGCGAAGCTGTCGATCTGCCAGGCCTGGAGGATGGCGAGCAGGGCCAGGCCCCACAGCACCGTCTGCAGCGCCCAGAACACGACGGAGAGGTAGCGGTTCGCGCGGACCTCGAGCAGCGGCATGCGGCGCGCGAGGTCGGCCCCGATGCCCAGCAGGCGCTCGGCCCCGCGGCGCACCAGCATGCTGGCGCCGCGCGCCACCAGCAGGATCGCGACGGTGGAGACGGCGCCCTGGACCAGGAAGTCGAGCCCGCCCTGCACGTCGAAGGCCCAGATGCAGTAGGAGGCCACCAGCAGGAGCAGCGCGACCACGTGCCAGACGTCGGCCATGCGGTGCAGCAGCGACTGCATGGCCGGCGCGCGGCCGGCGCGGTCGGCGTCGCGGTGGATGAAGCGGGCCACCGCATGGCGGTTCTGCAGCACGAGAACCGCCAGCAGGACCAGGATAACGAGGCCGACCATGCGCAGCAGCAGGTCGTAGCCCACCGGCGACATGCCGAGCAGCAGCAGGGCCTGGCAGCCCAGGTAGCCGTAGACCGCGACGAGGGCCAGCCGGCGCACCCAGACGTCGGTGTAGCCGGCGTTCTCGTCGCCCATCGGCACCAGGCGCAGGCCGGGCGCCAGCGGCTGCAGCACGGCGCGGGCCAGCGCCATGACGATGCGCACGCCGATCGAGGCGTTGAGCAGGGCCAGCGCCACGATGCGCGCCTCGGCGATGGGGTCGAGCAGGGTCAGCGTCAGGTAGGCGGTCACCGCGAAGGCGGCGATGGGCAGGGCGTCCAGCACGAGCTCGGCCACCACCAGCGGCAGCCGGCCGAGGTAGGTCGCGGGCGTGCGGTGCCCGAGCGCCCGCTGCGGCCGGCGCAGCGCCCAGGCCAGCAGCCACGAGGCCAGCAGCGCGGACACGGCCACCAGGAGGACGGCGCCCGAAGCGTTCAGCCACACGTCGCGGCGCGCGGGATCGCCGGCCTCGCGCGCCAGCCAGCGCGCCACGTCCTGCCATCCGCCCAGGCCCTGGAAGGCATCGGTGATCTCCTGGCCGACCGCGCCGATGCGGGCCGATACGCGATCGAGCAGGGCGGCCCCGGGGCGCTCGGCCACGGCGGGCTCGATGCCTTCCTTGACGGCGATGAGGGCCTTGAGCTGGGCCACGAGCTTGGCCCGCTCGGCGTCGTCCTCGAGCGTGCCGACCAGGGCCCTGAGCTCCTCGGCCGTGGGCTCGGCGGCCTTCTCCCCGGGCGGCAGGCCGGCCGTCTGGGCGTGCGCCGCGCTTGCGCCGAGGGCCAGCGCCCACGCGACGAGGAGGGCCGCCACGAGGCGGCGTATGGCTGCGCCGGCCGGTTCCATGCCCGCTGACATGACGCGGAACCCTACAGCACGGTTCCCGGGGCGGCCAGAAGGCCGGAGGCGGACCCGGCTGCCCTGGGCCGGCGGGGCATGCTGCCCTATCATCTGCGGGATGGCCCTGCCCCGAGCATTGGCCGCGGCGCTGGCCGCGGCATCCCTGGCCCTGGCGGCGCCCGCGGCGGCCGCGCCGGCGGCCGCCGACTATGCCGCGGGCGTCGCGGCGCTGGCGGCCGGCGACTTCGACACGGCGCTCGGCGCCTTCCGCCCGCTGGCCGAGGCCGGAATGGCGGACGCGCAGAACGACCTGGGCGTGCTGTACGGCGGCGGCTTCGGCGTGCCGCGCGACGACGCCGCTGCCGCGGCCTGGTTCCGCCGCGCGGCCGAGCAGGGGCACGCGCGCGGCGCCACCAACCTGGCCAGGCTGTACCTGCACGGGCTGGGCGTGCCGCAGGACGCGGCGCAGGCCGCGCGCTGGTACAAGGAGGCGGCGCTGACCGGCTATGCCCCGGCGCAGGGGCAACTCGGCCAGCTCTACTACAAGGGCCAGGGCGTGCCGCAGGACATCGTGCGGGCGTACTTCTGGTGGTCGCTGGCGGCGCAGCGGGGCGACCACGAATCGACCGTCGCGCGGGAATCGGCCGCCTACATGATGACGCCGCACCAGATCCGCGTGGGCAACATCCTGGCCGAGCACTGGCAGCCGGACTGGGTGCGCAGGCGGGCCGACGCGGGAATTGCCTGGCCGGCGCCCTAGTGCTACCTACCCCGGGCGCAACGAGGAACGGGAACCCGCCATCATGGTGACCAACGACTGGCAGAACGCCGAAGCCCAGAACCTGCGGATGTACCGCGGCTTCATGCGGCTGACTTTGGTCTCGACCGTCCTGATCGCCATCGGTCTGATCGTCCTCGCGTTCATCACGCTGTAGCGGCGGCCTGGGATAAGTCTGCGCTACGGCCGCCGCTTCCGGCCAACGCCGAAGGGATTGATGACGGCGACGCCTGTCGGCGTGAAGTCGGCCACGTCGCGTGTGACGACGGTCAGGCTGTGCTCGAGGGCGGTTGCGGCGATGGCGAGGTCCATGCCCCGGTTGCCGATGCGAGCGGCAAGCCGTCCCCAGCGCCGCGCGACCGCGACGTCGAGCGACAGGATGCGGTCGCCGTAGACGCAGACGGTTGCGTCGAGCCATCGCTCCAGTTCCGCGGCGAAGGCAGGGGCCGCGCTGCGCTGCCGTTCGATCCCGTGCTCGATCTCGCCGATCGTGACGGCGCTGAGAAAGACCCCGTTCGGGTCGGCCGTGGCAAGCCAGCCCACGACGCCGCGATCCGGGCTGCGCTTGTGCAGTTCCGACAAGACGATCGTATCGAGAAGATGGCTCAGGGCTCGCGCAGGCGGGCCTCGAGACGGTCGAAGTCCCCGTCGTCCCGCGGCATGGCAAGCAGATGATCGACGAAGGAAGGGGAATGGAGCCTTTCGAGGCGGCCGAGTTCGGCGAAGCTATCCGCATCGACGATCACGTCCGCGGGCTTGCCGTGCTTCGTCACCGTCTGAGGGCCCCGCTGCTGCGCCGCTTCGACGACGGCGCTGAAGCGGTTCTTGGCATCGTGCAGAGACCAGGTGGAGGACCTGGTCATGAGAATCTAGCCAAGATTTCTAGCCAATAGGGTCCGAAGGTGGCAGGCCCTCAAGCCGCGCGGCGCTGCTTGAGGGCGTCCTTGAGGCGGTAGGTCCAGTAGGTGGCCTGGGCGACGGCGGAGCCGGCGAGGCCCCAGGCGCGGTCCAGCCCGAAGCGGGCGAAGCGGCGCCAGGCGTCGTCCTTGTGGGCGATGGCGGCGGCGAGCAGCTCGCCGGCGACCGTCGTGGTGCCCATACCGTGGCCGCCGAAGGCCTGGGCGTACCACAGGCCGGGCTCGAGCTCGCCCACCTGCGGCATGCGGTGGCGGGCGTAGCTCATCAGGCCGCCCCACGCCGTCTCGATGCGGACCCCGGCCAACTGGGGGAAGACGCGCAGCAGGCCGCGGCGCGTGTGCCCGGCCAGGCCCGCGGGCTCGCCGCGCCGGGCGCTGACGCCCCAGCCCCACAGGATGCGGGTGTCGGCGAGGCGGCGGTAGTAGTCGAAGGACCAGCGCGTGTCGGAGGTGGCGTAGCGCACGCGCAGCGCATCCCCGATGCGGTTGCCCAGCGGCTCGGTCGTGCCGACGTAGGTCGCAATGGGCAGGACGGCGCCGGAGATGCGGGCATCCAGCCCGCGCAGGTAGCCGCCGCCGGCCACGACGACGTGCTCGGCGACGACACGGCCGCCGGGCGTGCGCACGGCGCGGCGGGCCCCCTGGCGCTCCAGCGCCACGGCGGGCGAGCCCTCGTAGAGCCGGGCGCCGTGGCTTTCGGCGGCGCGGGCCACGCCCAGGGCGTAGTTGAGCGGATGGAACTGGCAGCCGGCCGGGTTGTAGAGGCCCTCGTGGTAGCGGGCCGTGCGGTAGGCCTCGCGCATGCGCTCGCGCGGCCAGTGCTCGAGCTCCACGCCGAAGGTCTCGGCCATCCAGGCCTTGCGCTTCTTCGTCTCGTCGGGAGCGTCGAACCAGGCGGCCCACATGTGGCCGGTCTGCTCGAGGTCGCAGGCGATGGCGTAGCGGCGCGTGCGCTCGCCCACCAGGGCGACGGCCTTCTGGGTGAGGCCGAAGGCCCAGCGCGCGTCCTGCAGGCCCATGCGGGCGACCAGGTCGGGGCCGTGCAGGGCGTAGCCCGCGCCCAGGAAGCCGCCGTTGCGGCCCGAGGCGCCGAAGCCGAAGCGGCGCGCCTCGACGAGGGCGACCCGCTTGCCGCGCTCGGCCAGGCCCAGCGCGGTGGAGAGGCCGGCCAGCCCGCCGCCGACGACGCAGACGTCGGCCTCGACCTCGCCCGCCAGGGGCGGGCGCAGGGCATCCTGCGTGCGCGTGCGGGCGTAGTGGGTGTCGGGATAGTCCACGGTCACGGTTGGCTCCCCTCGAGGCTGGCCGGGCATCCTAGCCCGTGCCGGCGCGGGCGCGCGAGGTCGGGCGGGGTCCGCCCGAAGGCCCTGGTGCCGTCATGTCCGGGCGAGATCCCGGCCATCCACGGTCCGGGTCCCGGCGTCTGCCTGGACGCGGATGCCCCGGTCGATACCACAGCCGAGCCCGGGGATGGGCTTGGCGCGAAGGAGTTGAGGGAGGGTCGTCGCTGCGAGGCCCACCCTCTCCCGCGCGGGGCGCGGGAGAGGGGTTGTCGCGGCGACGGGCAGGCGGGCTAGAGGCCAGCCTGGACGTCCTGCCAGAGCTCCTCGTAGCGGGTCTGGAACTCGGCGGGGACGGTCTTGTCGAAGCGGCCCTGGGCGAACATCGCCTCGGGCGTGGAGATGCCGAGCTCAGCAAGGCGCTCGGGCGCCACGAGCTCGAACGACCTGCGGTTCGAGTGGCCGTAGCCGTAGTCCTCGATCAGGTACTTGCCGGCGCTGGGATCGAGCCAGGCGTCGATGAAGTCGTAGGCGAGGTCGAGCGGCCCCGGCGGATCGGCGCACAGCACAAGGCCGCAGCAGTAGGTGCTGATGCCTTCCTTGGGGTTCATGAACCGGACCGGGATGCCCTGTTTGGCCATGGCGACGACGGTGCTGTTCCACGAGTAGCCGAGCACGACCTCGCCCCCGGCCAGCGCCTGGTCGAAGTCCTGGCGCGAGGACCAGTAGTAGCGCTGCACGTCGCGCTGCTTCTCGAGCAGCTTCTTGACCTCGACGAGCTGCTCCTCGTTCAGGGTCGTGTCGTTCTCGTAGCCCAGCACCCAGGCGGCGATCATGACGTTGGTGGGACCGTCGTCCCAGGACGCGATGCGGCCCTTGTAGCGCTCGTCGTAGAGCAGCGACCAGGACTCCTCCTCGACCTCGACCAGGTCGGTGCGGTAGATGACCGAGGCGTTGCCCCAGTCGGTGGGCACGAACCACTGCTGGCCGTTCTCCTGCGTGCCGGGGATGTCCTTCAGCTTGTCCCAGACGTCGGGCCAGTTGGCGAGGCGGCCGGTGTCGACGGGCTGGATGACGCCGGCGTCGCGCCAGCGCGGCACGTCGGCGTTGCACGGATGCGCGAGGTCGGGGCGGTAGCCGGCGCGCATCTTCTGCAGCGCCTCGTTGCCGTCGGCGAAGAAGGTGGAGGTCGGCGAGCCGCCGTGCTTCTCGATGTACTTGGGATGCAGGCCGGGCACCTCGTAGGAGGCCCAGGTGAAGTAGGTGATGTCGCCGGCGTCGGCGCGGGCCGCGCGCGGGCCGACGGGCATCATGGCGAAGCCGACGCCGGCGGCGGCCATCGCCCTGGCCAGGTCGCGGCGCGTGAGCGTGCCGGCGGCAAGCCGGTCGCGGAACTCGCTGAGATCCATGCGTTGTCTCTCCCTGCGGTGGCGCCGGGCATGGGCGCGCGGCGCTTGGATACAAGTATGGGGAGAGGCGGCCGGTGCGGGCAACCGGATGGGCCTGGCGCCCCGGTGGTAGCCGCGGGCATCCCTTGCGAGCGGAAGGGGCGGGCCCGGCCCGCCCCGCTCCGCTCCGCCCGTCACCAGGAGCCGGTGTTGGGCATGGACTTCCAGGGCTCCCGCGGGGGCAGGGAGTCGCCCTTCTGCAGCAGCTCGACCGAGATGCCGTCGGGCGAGCGGACGAAGGCCATGTGGCCGTCGCGGGGCGGCCGGTTGATGGTGACGCCGCCCTTCTGCAGGCGGTCGCAGGCCGCATAGATGTCGTCGACCTCGTAGGCCAGGTGGCCGAAGTTGCGGCCGCCGGCGAGCGGCTGGGGATCGGGATCCCAGTTGTAGGTGAGCTCGACCTGCGCCTCCTCCTGGCCGGGGGCGGCCAGGAAGACCAGGGTGAAGCGGCCCTTCTCGTTGACGTAGCGCTTCAGCTCCCTGAGGCCGAGCTTGTTGCAGTAGAAGTCGAGCGACTGGTCGATGTCGGTCACGCGGACCATCGTGTGGAGGTACTTCAAGGGGGTCTCCGCGGAGTGGGTGCCGGTTCGGGCGGCATTATTGGGAACGGCGGAGATTTGTCACGGGGGGCGTTCGGGGGAAGGGCGCAGGCCCCGCGTCCTAACCCGCCGCCGCCTCGACCCTCGGGCGTCTTGGCCGGGCGAAGACCCGGCCAAGACGGCGGCCGGCCGGGCGGCCTAGGCCACCAGGGGCGTGGCGACCTTGGCGTGGACCAGGTCGAAGTCGGCGAAGACGACGCGGGCGATGAGGCCCTCGAGGTTGCCGGGATCCAGGCCGTCGAGCCGGATGGCGAACGCCTCGACGACGCAGCGGCGATAGGCCTCGCGGCCGGCCGGCGATCCGTTCCAGCCCAGTGCGCGCGCCGTCTCCACCGCCAGCTTGATGGGCTCGACCATGCGGTCGGGCAGGTGGCTCGCCTCGATCACCGAGCGCAGGCCGAGCGGGCCCTGGTCGTGGACGAGGGCGCGGGCGTTGGCGTGGCGGATGCCGCAGAGCCGCGCGATCGACGCCTCGAAGAACATCAGGTTGCCCTGCACGAGGGCGCGGAACACGAGGGAGGGGGTGAGCCGGCCCTTGGCGTGGAGCTGGCGCACGAAGGCCTCGACCTCGCCCAGCGTGGAGCCATCGGGCAGGAGGTCGAGCGTCGCCTGCTCGCGCGAGAGCGCGACGAGCCGGTCGGACAGGAGCTGGGGCAGGTTGTAGGCGTTGGCGAGCTGCAGGCGGATGTTCTCGGAGACGAGGGTGACCAGGCGCTCGGCCAGGCCGATGGCCAGGCCCGGGCGCTCGGCCAGGCCGTCCATGACGATCTCGGAGCGCGAGAACATGTCGATGATCTTGGCGCCCACGCGCTCGGTGACCTGGGCGCCCGGGTTGCGCACCAGGACGGCCACGGCCTCCTCGGCGCCGTACTCGGCCACGGCCTCGGCCACCTGCTCGGAGACCTTCTCGCGGCCGGCGATGGCCTTCTGGCAGGCCGGCGGGCGCGAGCGCAGGAGCTCGATCAGGTCGTCGTCGGAGAAGACGAGGGAGCAGTGCAGCATGGGCACCGCCACCTCCTCGACGTCGCGGGCCAGCGCCATCGCCACGTCGTGGGGGACGAGGGGGTTGTGCTTGAGCTGGTCGGACAGGGCCTGGCGCACGCGCACGTCCGAATCCTTCATCATCAGGCGGAAGATGGATTCCGCCAGCGTGCGCTCGCGCGGCGTCAGGTCGGGGCGGCCGTGGACGCCGGCGACCTTGCCCGCGGCCTCGGCGCGCGCCTCGGGGGTGGGTTCCTTGAGCAGGCGCTCGATGTCGGACTCGGTCAGCTGGGACATCGCGATCCTCACCGGGGGGCCTCCCTGGCGATGGGTGAAGGGCGGGCCCTGCACGCTCGCACGAGGGTGCCTAACGTCCGGTTAAGGCGCGCCGGCCCCGGGTGTGAGGGCCGTCATCGCGGGGGCGGAAAGGCGCGAGCCGGGCGCGTCAGCCCCGGCGGCGGCGGCGCGGGGAGGCGCCGTCCGCGGCGGGGGCGACCTCCTTGGGGGCGGGGAGGGCGACGACCTTGGAGAGGTGGGGGTAGGGCGCGGTCTTGTGAGGCAGGGCCATCGCGTTGACGAAGTGCTCCTGGAAGCGCGGCTCGATGGCGGTCTCGACCTTCTCGATGCGGCGGACGACCTCCTCGATCTCGCGGCGCGCCTGCTTGTTGAGCAGGGCGATGCGGGCGCCGGTGCCCGCCGCGTTGCCCGCGGCCGAGACCTTCTTGAGATCGCAGTCGGGGATCATGCCCAGCACCATCGCGTAGGTCGTGTCGATGTGGCTGCCGAAGGCGCCGGCCAGCACGATGCGGTCGACCGCCTCCACGCCCATGTGGTCCATGAGCAGGCGCGCGCCGGCATACAGCGCGGCCTTGGCCAGCTGGATCTGGCGCACGTCGTTCTGGGTGACGACGAGGCGCGGCTCGCCGTCCTTCAGCAGGTAGGAGAAGGTGCGGCCGTCGGCGACGACGCGCGGGCTGACCGCGGCCATCGCGCCGTCGATCACGCCGTCCTGGGTCAGGATGCCGGCCAGGTACATCTCGGCGATGATCTCGATGATGCCCGAGCCGCACACGCCCGTGACGTGGCCGTTGAAGCCGGGCTCGTCGGACCAGGCGTCGCAGCCGATGACCTTGTAGCGCGGCTCGAGCGTGGCGCGGTCGATGCGCACGCGCTCGATGGCGCCGGGGGCGGCGCGCTGGCCGCACGAGATCTGCGCGCCCTCGAAGGCCGGGCCGGTGGGCGAGGAGCAGGCGAGCAGCTTGGACCTGTTGCCCAGCACGATCTCGGCGTTCGTGCCCACGTCGACGACCAGCATGAGCTCGTCGGAGGTGTGCGGCGATTCGGAGAGCACGACGCCCGCGCAGTCGGCGCCGACGTGGCCCGCGATGCAGGGCAGCACGTAGGCGCGCGTGTCGCGGTTGAACCTGAGGTCGAGCTCGCTGGCCCAGAGGTCGACCGAGCCGTCGGTGGCGAGCGGGAAGGGCGCGCCGCCCAGCGGCGTGGGGTCGATGCCCAGCACCAGGTGGTGCATGATCGGGTTGCCGACCAGCACGACCTCGAGGATGTCCTTGAGGTCGACCCCGGCCTCCTTCGCGGTCTCCTCGGCCAGGCCCTGGAGCGCCTCGCGCACGACGCGCGTGAGCTCCTTCTCGCCGCCCGGGTTCATCATGACGTAGGAGACGCGGCTCATCAGATCCTCGCCGAAGCGGATCTGCGGGTTCATGGCGCCCGAGGCGGCCACGACCTCGCCGGTCTGCAGGTCGCACAGGTGCGCCGCGATCGTGGTCGAGCCGATGTCGACGGCCAGGCCGAACAGGCGGTCGTGGAAGCCCGGCTCGACGTGCAGCAGGCGCTCGCCCCCGCGCACCGCGGCGGTGACCTTGAACTCGCCCTTCGTCAGCACGTCGTGCAGGACCTGCAGCACGTGCAGGTCGGCCGAGAGCCGGCCCAGGCCCCACTCCTTGGAGAGCGCGCGCTGCAGGCGCTCGAAGTGGCCGGAGGGGTCGTGCATGTCGGCCTCCTGCACCTCGACGTAGTGCAGGGTGATGACGGGGTCGAGCTCGATGGCGCGGGCCTCGGCCCGCTTGCGCACGACCTGCTTGTGGACCTGGCTGTCGGGCGGCACGTCGACGACCAGGTCGCCGCGGACGGCGGCCTGGCAGGACAGCCGCCGGCCCGGCTTCAGGCCGCGCTTCTGGTCGTAGAGCACCTCGACGGGCGAGACCTCGCTGACGTGGTCGAGCGTCGAGACGATGCCGTGCTTGGCGAACTCGCCCTCGCTGACGGTGACCTGGCAGCGGCCGCAGATGGCGCGGCCGCCGCAGACCGAGTCGATGTCGACGCCGAGCCGGCGCGCGGCCGTGAGCAGCGGCGTGCCGAGCGCGAAGCGGCCGCGCCGGCCGCTGGGCGTGAAGACGACGAGGGCGTCGGAGGCCATCGGACCGCTAGCGCCCCGCCCCGCCGCCGGCGCCGCCGGCCCCGCCGCCGCGCCGGTTCTCGCGCCGCCGCCGGCCGCCCTCGGGCGTCGCGCCCGCCTCGACGCCCCCGTGGCTCTGGGCGGCGAAGCGGTCGCCCGAGAACTTGCGGATCCAGCGGGCGCAGTTGGAATCGTGGCCGAGCATCACGTCGCCGCCCATGACGGCGGCGATGATCTCGGGCTCCAGCGGGTTGGTGATCGCCGACGTCATGCCGCTGGCCATCGCCATCGTCAGGAACGCGCCGTTCAGCCCCTTGCGGTTGGGCAGGCCGAAGCTGATGTTCGAGGCGCCGCAGGTGGTGTTGACCTTCAGCTCCTCGCGCAGGCGGCGGATGATCTTGAACGCCTGCACGCCGGCATCGCCCAGCGCGCCGATCGGCATGACGAGGGGATCGACGACGACGTCGCAGGGCTTGATGCCGTGGTCCTGGGCGCGCTCGACGATCTTCTTGGCGACGGCGTAGCGCACGTCGGGATCCTCGGAGATGCCGGTCTCGTCGTTCGAGATGGCGACCACCGCGGCGTCGTACTTCTTCACCAGCGGCAGCACGCTCTCCAGCCGCTCCTCCTCGCCGGTCACGGAGTTGACCAGCGGGCGGCCCTTGTAGACCCGCAGGCCCGCCTCGAGCGCCGCGACGATCGAGCTGTCGATGGACAGCGGCACGTCGGTGAGCGACTGCACGAGCTGGATGGCCTCGGCCAGGATGGCGGGCTCGTCGGCCAGTGGGATGCCGGCGTTCACGTCGAGCATGGGCGCGCCGGCCTCGACCTGGGCCAGCGCATCGGCGCGGACGCGGCTGTAGTCGCGCACGGCCATCTCCTCGGACAGCTTCTTGCGGCCGGTGGGGTTGATGCGCTCGCCGATGATGACGAACGGCCGGTCGAAGCCGATGACGACCTCCTTGGTCGCCGAACTCAGGACGGTGTCGGTCATGACGCTGCTCTCTTCGGGGTTGAATCGTTGGCGGGACGGGCCCCGCCGGACTGGGGGCGGCGCCCGGCCAGCACGCCGGACGCCTGGACGATCTCGCTGACCAGCTCCTCCTGCCGGTAGGCCATCACGTGGATGCCGGCCACGCCGCGCACGGCGCGGATCCGCTGGATCAGCTCGATGCAGAGGCGCTTGCCCTCCGCCTTCTGGTTCTGCGCCCCCTCGAGCCGCGCGATGACGGCGTCGGGGATGTGGATGCCGGGCACGTTGGAGCGCATCCACTTGGCGGCGCGCGCCGAGGCGAGCGGCCCCACGCCCACCAGGAGGTACGCCTTGCCCTCGAGCCCCAGGTCGCGGATGCGGGCGGTGAACCGCTCCAGCAGCGGCACGTCGAAGCAGTACTGGGTCTGGATGAACTGGGCGCCGGCGGCGATCTTCTTGGCCATGCGCAGCGGGCGGAAATCGTGGGGCGGCACGAAGGGGTTCTCGGCCGCGCCCAGGAAGACGCGCGGCGGCACGGTGAGCTTGCGCCCCGAGAGGAACCGGCCCTCGTCGCGCATCGTGCGGATGGTGCCGAGCAGCGCGGTGGAATCGAGGTCGAACACCGGCTTGGCGCCGGGCTGGTCGCCCACCTGCACGCCGTCGCCGGTGAGGCAGAGCACGTTGCCCACGCCCATCGCCGCGGCGCCCAGCACGTCGCCCTGGATGGCGATGCGGTTGCGGTCGCGGCAGGAGATCTGCAGGACGGTGGAGTAGCCGACGCGGGTGAGCAGGGCGCAGATGCCGACGCTGGACATGTGCGTGTTGGCGCCGGACGCATCCGTCGCGTTGATCGCGTCGGTGACCTCGGAGAGCACGAGGGCGCGGTCGTAGACCTCGCGCGGGTCGGCGGAATCGGGCGGGTTGAGCTCGGCCGTCACGGCGAACTTGCCGGAGCGCAGCACGCGCTCGAGCCGCGAGCCCGACGAATAGCCCGGCGGGATGGGGTAGGGCGCGCCGGGGTCGAACAGCGGATCGTCGCGGCGGTCCATCATGCGGCGGCCTTTCCGGCCGGCCCGGCGGGCCGGGGATTGCGCTCGCGGGCGAGGCGCAGCCAGGCGGAGGTGCCCTTGATGGCGTGGTCGACCGGGGCCTGCACGGTCTCGATGGCGCCGCCGTGCCGCATGCGGCGCGAGCCTTCCCACGCCTTGACCCAGACGCAGGGCATCTCGGGCTTGACCTCGCAGCGGCCGTCGGCGCGCACCCCGCCGCAGGGTCCGTTGCGCAGGCTCTTGGGGCAGTTCATGGGGCACGACATGCCGGTGGAGGACAGGACGCAGCGCCCGCACATCTGACAGTCGAAGAAGAGGCCCTTCACCGCCTTCTCGACGCGGGCGACGGGGCGCTCCAGCCGGTCGTGGCCGATGCGGCGCCACAGGGGATCGAGCGCCAGGAACGCGGGCTCGAAGGCGCGGTAGAGCCGCTCCATCAGCCCGGCATGGCGCACCGACCACAGGCGCAGGGCGAGCATGGCGTGCCTCCGTCCGCCGCCGCGCCCGGCTCAGGCCGCGGCGCGGGCGGCGCCGCGGACGCCGGCCTCGGCGACGGCCTCGGCGATGGCGGCGATCTTCTGCTGGGGCGCCATGATGTGGGCGCCGGCGATGCCGGGGATCCGGGTGAACTCCTGCAGCAGCTCGACGCAGATCCTGCGGCCCTCGGCCTTCTGGTCGGCGGCGCCGTCGAGCCGCTTGAGGACCGCCTCGGGGATCGTGACGCCGAACAGGTTTTCGTGCATCCAGCGCGCCTGCTTGGCCGAGAGCAGCGGGCCCACGCCGACGATGAAGTAGGCCTTCTCGGTGATGCCGGCATCGCGCAGGCGGCCGAAGTAGCGCCTGGCCACGCCCGCGTCGTAGACGAACTGCGTCTGGAAGAAATCGGCACCGGCCGCGATCTTGGCCTCCAGGCCCTTGGGCGCGAAATCGGGCTTGGGGTCCTGCGGGCTGTCGGCCGCGCCGATGAAGAGGCGCGGGGCGGGATCGACCTTGCGGCCCGAGGGGAGCTGCGCCTCGTCGCGCAACTGGCGGGCCAGCGACATCAGGGCGCGGCTGTCGATGTCGTGGACCATCTTGGTCTCGGGCTGGTCGCCGGCCTTCACGTCGTCGCCGTGCAGGCAGAGGAGGTTCGGGATGCCCAGCGCGCCCATGCCGATCAGGTCGCCCTGCAGGGCGAGGCGGTTGCGGTCGCGCACGGTGAACTGCAGCACGGGCTCGATGCCGTTGCGGGCCAGCACGGCGGCGCAGGCCATCGCCGACATGTGGGCGCGCGCGCCGGCGCCGTCGGTGACGTTGACCGCGTCGACCACGCCCTTCAGCACGCCAGCGCGGTCCATCACCGCCTGGGCGGTGGCGGCGTCGGGCGGCGTGATCTCGGCCGTGATGGCGAAGCGGCCGGCGCGCAGGGCCGCCTCGAGCCCGCCGTCGGAACGCTGGGGTTTCGCTGCGCCGTCAGCCATTCGGGTTCTCCCGTCCGCCGTTGTCGATGAGGGTCTTGAGCCGCGCGTCGTCGTACTCCGCCTCGAGCCGCTGGGCGGCCAGGGCCGCCTCGGCCTCGAGATCGTCCCCGCAGGGCACGGGGTCGGCGCGGCGCCATTCCGCGAGATAGCTGTCGGTATCGCGCGCGCCCGACTTCATGGCGGCGCGGTCGATCGCCTTCTCGAAGCGCACGTCCAGCACGCGCTTGGCGTTCTGCCGGCCGGCCTTGGCGATGACCTGGGCCGGGATGTCGCGCCAGTAGACGATGGTCAGCGAACCCATGCGGTGTCCTTCTGCTTGGCGTCGCCCTCGGCCGCCCGGACCATGAAGTCGGCCAGCTCGCCGTAGCCGGTCGCGCGGCGCTCGAAGGCCAGGCCCAGGCGCCGGGCCGCATCCGCGGCCTTGGCGTCGAGCGCGGGATCGTCGGTCTGGGCCAGGTAGACGAGGCGCGTGTAGTTCCCGAAGTAGTCGTCGCGGAGCTGGGGATGGCGGTCGAGCCCCAGGCCCTCGATCACCAGGCGGTCGAAATGCCGCACCAGGTAGTCGGTCAGGTAGAAGGTGCCGGGCTGGGCGTCGTGCATGGCCTCGAAGGCAGCCCGGCCAGCGTAGAACTGGTAGCAGTGGGGGCCGGGGATGCGATCGACCCCTTCCTCGCGCAGCACGTCGTCGAGCAGCCCGCCGGTGCCGCAGTCGCCGTAGAGCACGAACATGCGGTCGAAGCGGTCGCGGTTGTCGCGGATCTTGGCGCGCACGGCGTCGGGAATCTTCTGCGGCGTGTTGTGCCAGTGCGCGGGCAGGCACTGGACCGTCATGTGGTCCCAGCCGTTGCGCTCGAGCAGCTCGGTGATCTCCCAGGCCAGCGCGCCGCAGGCAATCAGCAGAGTCCGGGGTCGGCCGCCCATCGACGGCCTCCCGGCCTAGGCGTCGGCCGGCGGCTGGTTCGACTTGCGACGCTCCGCAATGAGCTGCTTCGCCGTCTCCACCGCCACCGCCGCGTCGCGGCAGTAGGCATCGGCCCCGATGGCGGTCGCAAACGCCTCGTTCAGGGGCGCGCCGCCGACCAGCACGATGTAGTCGTCGCGCAGGCCCTTCTGCTTCAGGGTCTCGATGACGACCTTCATGTAGGGCATCGTCGTGGTGAGCAGGGCCGACATGCCCAGGATGTCGGGCTGGTGCTCCTCGATGGCGGCCAGATACTTGTCGACGTCGTTGTTGATGCCGATGTTGATGACGTCGAAGCCGGCGCCCTCCATCATCATGGCGACCAGGTTCTTGCCGATGTCGTGGATGTCGCCCTTGACGGTGCCGATGACCATCTTGCCCATGCGGGGCGCGCCGGTCTCGGCCAGCAGGGGACGCAGGATGGCCATGCCGGCCTTCATCGCGTTGGCGGCCAGCAGCACCTCGGGCACGAACAGGATGCCGTCGCGGAAGTCGATGCCGACGATGCGCATGCCCTCGACCAGCGCCTCGGTCAGCACCTTGTAGGGCGTCCACTCGCGCTCGAGCAGGATGTTGGTGCCCTCGACCACCTCCTCGAGCAGGCCGTCGTAGAGATCCTCGTGGATCTGCTGGACGAGGTCCTCGTCGGACAGCGAGCGCAGGTCGAGATCTTTTTCTTCCGCCATTTCCCGATTCCCGAAGCCGCCCGGACGCGGGCGTTCCAAGGGTGCAGGAGGTAGGCGGGTGACCCACCAGCCGCTGCTTCGCCCGCGACACCGACTTGTCCGGAATCGACGGGCGGCCGAGGGGCACCACGAGGCCCGCCGGGGTGATTTTGACTTGGCCGGGGGGCGCCCCTAATGTCGCCCCACGCACCCGCATACAGGACCAGGAGAGCCCAGCATGGCCGTAGCGCAGCAGCGCCGGGGCAGGGAGGCACGGCGGTCGGAACGGCTGCACGCCCCCATCGTGCAGAAGCGCACCATCGAGCGCGAGATCCCGCTCTACGAGCTGGTCGGGGACGAGGGCCTGGAGCTGATCCACGGCACCTCGATGACGATCCTGGAGGAGATCGGCGTCGACTTCCGCGACGACGACGCGCTGCGCCTGTGGAAGGCGGCGGGCGCCGACGTGAAGGGCCAGCGCGTGCGCATCCCGCGCGAGCTGGCGATGGCGAAGCTGGACACGATCCCCGAGACCTTCGTGCAGCACGCGCGCAATCCCGAGCGCAGCGTGACGATCGGCGGGCGGCACACGGTGTTCGCGCCGACCTACGGATCGCCCTTCGTGCGCGACTTCGACAACGAGCGGCGCTACGGCACGCTGGAGGACCTGCAGAACTTCATCAAGCTGGCCTACATGACGCCGCACATGCACCACTCGGGCGGCGTGATCTGCGAGCCGGTGGACGTGCCGGTGCCCAAGCGGCACCTGGAGATCGTCTACAGCCACATCAAGCACTCGGACAAGCCGTTCATGGGCATGGTGACGGCGGGGGAGCGCGCCGAGGACACCGTGAAGCTGGCCCGCATCCTGTTCGGCAGCGACTTCGTGGACCAGAACCAGGTGCTGCTGTCGGTGGTGAACTGCAACTCACCGCTGGTGTGGGACGGCACGATGCTGGCCGCGCTCAAGTGCTATGCGCGGAACAACCAGGCGGTGCTGGTGACGCCCTTCATCATGGCCGGCGCCATGAGCCCGGCCTCCACCGCGGGGGCGGTGGCGCAGCTCAACGCCGAGGTGGTGGCGGGCCTGGCCTTCACGCAGCTCGTGCGGCCGGGCGTGCCGATGGTCTACGGCTGCTTCGTCTCGTCGGTCTCGATGCAGTCGGGCGCGCCCATGATGGGCACGCCCGAGCCGGCGCAGATGATCTACCTCTCCACCCAGCTGGCGCGGAAGTACAAGGTTCCGGTGCGCGCCGGCGGCATGCTGTGCGGCTCGAAGATCGCCGACGCCCAGGCGGCCTACGAATCGATGCAGACGATGCTGCCCACCGTGCTGGGCGGCACCAACTTCATCCTGCACTCGGCCGGCTGGCTGGAGGCGGGGCTCTCGGCGGGCTACGGCAAGTTCATCCTGGACGCCGACCAGATCGGCATGCTGGAGCAGTTCTGCCGGGGCGTGGACCTGTCGGACGAGATGCTGGCGCTGGAGGCGGTGCGCGAGGTGGGCCCGGGCGGGCACTATCTGGGCTGCGCCCACACGCGGCGGCACTACCTGTCGGCCTTCTACCTGCCCACGACGTGCGACAACAACAGCTTCGAGCAATGGCTGGCCGAGGGGGCGCAGGACGCCAACGCGCGGGCGATGGCCACCGCGAAGCGCATGCTGGGCGAGTACGAGGCGCCGGCCCTGGACCCGGGCACGGACGAGGCGCTCAGGGACTTCATCGCCCGGCGCAAGCGCGAGCTGCCGGACAGCGTGACCTAGGGCCGGGGCGTCCGCCCGGGGGAGGCGCGCCGTGACCGACCTGGCCCAGTGGCACGCGCCGCTGACCGACCTGTTCCCGAGGGCGGAGGCGGGCCAGGAGGCCCGCTGGAAGCTCTCGGACGAGCAGGTGGCGCGCTTCCACGCGGAGGGCTATCTGGCGGGCGTCCCCATGCTGGACGAGCGCCAGATAGAGGCGCTGCGCGCCGACGTGGAGGCGGTGTTCGAGCCGGGCCACGAGGGGCAGGCGTACTGGTACGAGTACCGCGCCAACGCCTCGACCGAGCCGGGGCTGCGGCTGCTGCACGGCTCGGGCCAGTGGCGCGTGCGGCCGGCCTTCCACGACCTGCTGTGGCATCCCGCGGTGACGGTGCCGGCCAGGCAGATCCTGGGCGGGCCGGTGCGCCTGCTGCACGACCAGCTGTTCTGCAAGCCGGCCGGGCACGGCGGCATCGTGGCATGGCGCCAGGACTATTCGTACTGGACCTATGCCCAGCCCATGAACCACCTGACGGTGTGGATCGCCCTGGACGACGCGACCGAGGAGAACGGCTGCCTGCACTATGTGCCGGGCAGCCACCGCTGGGGCCTGCTGCCCATCACCGGGCTGACCGAGGACATGACCGGCATCGAGGGCGTGCTGACGCCCGCGCAGAAGGCGGCGTTCAAGCCGGTGCCCATCCGCGTGCGCAAGGGCGAGGCGGCGCTGCACCACCCCCTGATGGTGCACGGGTCCTACGCCAACCGCTCGGCCCGGCCGCGACGCGCGACCGTGGTGAACGTGATGCGCGAGGGCGCGCGGGCGGCGGTGGAGCAGCCCGCGGTGGGCGGCGTGCCCGCCTGGCTGGTGGGCAGCACGGTCGACGTGCCGACCTACCGGGTCGAGCCGGAGCCCACGGGCCCGCTGCTGGGCGGCCGCTACTTCCCCCTGCTGTAGGCAGGAGGCGGCATGAGCCCCTACGCGCGCGGCGTGGCGCTGTGCCTGGTGGCGGGCCTGGTGTGGAGCACGTCGGGCGTGACCTTCCGCACGCTGGAGCAGCCCGATGTCTGGAAGGTGAGCTTCTGGCGCTCGGGCACGATGGCGGTGTCGGTACTGCTGCTGCTGCTCTGGCGCTACCGCGGGGGCGTGCTGGGGGCGTTCCGCGGCATCGGGGGCATCGGCCTGCTGGCCGCGGGCTTCATCGCCGGGGCGAACATCCTGGTCATGTTCTCGCTGTCGCTGACCACGGTGGCGAATACGATGTTCATGCTGGCGGCCCAGCCCCTGCTGGCGGCGCTGCTGGCCTGGATCCTGCTGCGGGAGGGGGTGGGCGGCCGCACCGTGATCGCCATGGTCGTGGCGCTGGCCGGCGTGGGCGTGATGGTGGCCGACGCGCTGGGCGCGGGCGACCTCTTGGGCAACCTGCTGGCGCTGGCCACGGCGCTCTCCTTCGCCCTGTTCGTGGTGGCGCTGCGCGCCGGCAGATCGGCCGACATGCTGCCCGTGCTGCTGGTGGCGGGATGCCTGGTCAGCGCGGTCGGCTTCGCGGCCGCCGGGGGCGAGGTCGGCATGTCGCTGCACGACATCCTCCTCTGCGTCGTCATGGGATCGGTGCAGGTGACGCTGGGGCTGGTCCTGTTCGTGGCGGGGTCGCGCCTGCTGTCGGCCGGCGAGGTGACGCTGCTCTCGCAGACCGAGGTCGTGCTGGGCCCGGTGTGGGTGTTCCTGGTCTATGCCGAGGCGCCCAGCATGCTGACCCTGGCGGGGGGCGCGCTGGTGCTGGCGGCGGTGGTGGGGCAGGCGCTGCTGGGCGGGCGGGCGCAAGCCCGGTGAGCGACCGCGCGAAGGGCGTGGCGCTCTGCCTGGCGGCGGGCCTGCTGTGGAGCATCGCGGGCCTGCTGGTGCGCAGCATGGAGCAGGCGACGCCCTGGCAGATCAACGCCTGGCGCTCGGCCTTTATGGCGCTGGCCGTGTTCGCCTACCTGGGGCTGCGCTATCGCGGGGGCATCGCGGGGGCCTGCCGCGCCATCGGGCGCACGGGGCTGGCGGCGGCGTTCTTCG
>Ga0073934_10005493_pt1 | contig 19531 bp, 16 predicted proteins | sample LarsenN4metaG_FD_76834 | JGI IMG/M metagenome (GOLD analysis project Ga0073934, IMG submission 76834) | Hot spring sediment bacterial and archeal communities from British Columbia, Canada, to study Microbial Dark Matter (Phase II) - Larsen... ... | reverse complement strand
CGAAGCTCGTGGCCTACTGATCGCTGCAGGCCTTGACGAGCGACAAAGGGGGCACCATTGGGGATGGCGGGGCCGGCAAGCCCTCTACTCGCGTCCAACATACGGCTCCAACCTGATTTAGTATTCTCACCGCGCTTGGTTCCGCCACATTCAAGAACTCAGCCTTGGAGTTGCATCGACTGGAACATCCAGAAATCGTACAGTCGATACCTTCCTTAAGAATCTGCTTTTTACGATAATTTCTCTTACGAACCAGCCTCTTGTTGCCCGAGATAAGTTGCCAGACTCGCAGTACCCTAGGGGGCCCGATGGTTGCTCGGGTTGTCCCCTGGAGGTGGGCGCGGAGTGGCGACGCTCAACACCGGAGCCAACCGAAAGAGGTACGCGACGCCCGAAGTCGTGGTATACGGATCGCTGCAAACACTGACGAGGGCCAAGGGTGGGACCATTGGCGACGGCGGAGGTGGAAAGCCCACCACGCGCGTCCGGTTCACGTTCCCTGGGTGACCTCGAGGACGCCGCGGGTTTGCCGCGGTGTACAGTTCCTGCGATGACGGCCGACGTTGCCACGGGCGAACTTCCTCCTGGGCCTGCTTTGCCGCGCGTCTATAGGCTTTACGGGCTCGCCCTCGCCAGCCCGTGGCGCTTGCCTAGCCCCGAAGTCAGCCAGCGCGGGCGAGTTGCCGTGGAGTTTCTGGAAGGACCCGCAGAGCTGTTTCAGCAGGCATCTCAGTATTTGCCCGGGCCGCGGGACGCTGACGACTGGTTCCAGCATGTCCGGCTGCCCGATGGCGCGAGCTACATCCGCTGGGCGGGATTGTTTGAGTTTCTGGTGGCGCCAGACGGACGGCGTATTCTCGGCCGGCCTCTGGAACATGCCAGCGAGGAAGCCTTTCAAACCTACCTGCTGAACCAGGTGCTCTCTTTCGCACTGCTGAGGCAGGGTTTGGAACCCATCCACGCGACCGCCGTGGTCTGTGGCGCGAAGGCAGTGGCGTTTATCGCGGACACTGGCGGCGGCAAATCCTGCCTGGGTGCGTCCTTCCTCCAGGCGGGTTACCGCCTGCTGACCGACGACCTACTGATCCTGAAAGGTTCGAGAAAGGGATTTGCAGCCTATCCCGGCCCGCCGCGCATCAAGCTGTTTCCAGAAATCGCCACGCAGTTGCTTCCGGACTTGTCTGGCGGTGTGCCGCTGAACAATCACACGCCGAAGCTCATTCTCCAGCTCAGGGAAGGCCAGCGGTGTGCCAAGCCGGCGCCCCTGCGGGCGCTGTATGTGCTGGCGCCGGGACAGAAACGCCGCCCGGACAAAGTGATCATTCGCAAGCTGTCGCCGCGCCCGGCCTTGCTCGAGGTCATCAGGAGCACGTTCAATACCATCCTGGTCGAGCCGGAACGCTTGAAGCGGCAGTTCCTGCAAGCGCGCGCACTGGTCGGCCGCGTGCCCGTCAAGCGCGTCAGCTATCCCCGTGCGCTGGACATGCTTCCCGCCGTGCGCGAGGCCATCCTCGACGACATCCGTCCATGAGGAATTCCCAGCGAGGCTTGTGGCGTCCAGAGGACGAGCTGGTTCTGCGCTGCGCACGCGTGCAATTGCGCCCCGCCGATGCGCAGCGCATCGCGGAGTTGCTGGGCGCAGACCTCGACTGGACTTATCTGCTGCCGCAGGCCAACCGGCAGGCGGTGGTCCCGCTCCTGGCGCACCACCTGCTCAGCTCCCATGGCGATGCACTGCCCTCTGCCTGGGCGGATGTGCTGCGACAGTGTCAGCAGGGGCGCGTGCGCCACAACCTGAATCTGACCGCGGAGTTGCTCTGCATTCTCGAGCGGCTGCGCGAGCACGGCATCCGCGCCGTGCCGTACAAAGGTCCGGTGCTGGCCGCCGCGCTCTACGGCAACCTTGCGCTGCGGGAATTCTCCGACCTCGACATCATTGTGCGGCACCGCGACATCCCGGCGGCCCTGGACACGCTGGTCGCTTCCGGTTATCAGCCTCAGTTTCATCTCGAACATGTCCGCCGACACCCGGACCAGGCGCCCGGCCAGTACGAATTCACGCGGCCGGGCAGCAAGCTGTTGGTCGAGCTGCACTCCGACCGAACGTTGCGCTACTTCCCCGTCCCGCCGGATCTGGAGGCCATCTGGAAGCGCTTGCAGGGGGTCGAGCTCGGGGGCCGCGTGGTGCAGACCCTCGGGCCGGGAGACCTACTCGTTTTCCTTTGCGTGCATGGGGCCAAACACTTCTGGCAGCGCCTGGCCTGGATCTGCGATGTGGCGGAACTCGCTGGCCGTGCGTCGCTCCGGTGGCCTGATGTGTTCGAGCAAGCGCGCCGACTGGACGCAGAACGCATGGTGCTGCTCGGCCTTTCCCTGGCGCGGGACTTGCTGGGGGCGCGCCTCGCGGAGGAAGTGGAAGCGCGGTTGCGCAGCGACCGAACCTTGCCGGCCATGGGCGCTGAAGTCGAATCCATGCTCTTTGCCGTTTCTCCTCGCGCGCCGGGGCTGTGGACGCGGTTTCGGTTTCGCGCACGGATGCGCAGCAACTCCTGGGACGGGGTGCGCTACTGTTTGCGTCTGGCCACCACGCCGACCGACGAGGACTGGTCGGCCGCCGGGCTGCCGCGCCGGCTTTCTCCGCTGTACGCGCTGATTCGACCGTGGCGCTTGGTCCGGAACTACGGTCTGCTGGGCCGGCGTTTCCCGCCCGACCCGGATCTGGGCCAATTCGAGCCCACGCCCGGGGAGGTCGTCGAACGCATGCTCGAGCTTGCGGAGCTCCGCACCGGCGACGTGGTCTACGACCTGGGCAGCGGCGATGGCCGCGGCGTGATCCGTGCCGCCGAAAAGTACGGCGCCTCGGGCGTGGGAGTGGAACTCGATGCGCGGCTGATACGCCAAGCCCGCGAGAACGCGCGCAGGCACGGCGTGGAAAGACTGGTGCGCTTCGTGCACGACGACGCCAAGCGCGTGAACTTGGCCCGCGCTTCCGTGGTCCTTCTCTACTTGCCCTGTCTGGCCAACCTAGCCCTGCGAAGCAAACTCCAGGCCGAGCTTCCCGCTGGGGCGCGCATCGTGGCCCGCGGCGCGCACATGGGGGACTGGTCGCCGGAGAGGACGGAAGCCGTGGTGGACTCGGGCGGAACGCCCACGACGCTCTACCTCTGGCGCATCCCTGCTGGCGGGCGGGCTAGCCGCCGGGTTGGATAACTTGCCCTTCGGCCCTATAATGTGCCCAGCGCAACGCCCCTTGACTCACCGTGAGCGAGGCCCCAACCTCCGAAAGCGAGCAGCCCACACCCGCCCGTCGGCGCACGGCGCGCCGCAAGGAGCGGGCCCGCTTCCAGATCGGCCGCGGCTGCCACCCGTGTGACAGTGCGCGGCTTAACCTCTCCCACCGGCACGGCTTCTGGGAGCACGTGCCCCTGCGCCTGCTGCTGATTCACCCGTTTCGCTGTCCCAGGTGCGGCCGCCGCTACTATTGCTTCCATGTGCCCAAGCGCCTGGGCCTTTCCCTGGGCCTCGCTCTCCTGGTGGCTTGGATTGCGGGAGTCATAACCATTGCCATCATTCTGCTGGCCCTCGTACTCCGGCTGGTCCTCTGAAGGACGCGGTTCAGCGGTCGGTTTTTTGTTGCCAAGCGCATGGATTCTTAGCAGACTTTGACGCCATGGAGTTGGCCCTGGTCGGTCCCTTGCGGCGAACCCTGTTGCTCGCGGCTGTGTTGCTTGTCGCGGGTATGCCGGTCTATTTTGCGGCGAAGATTTCGCTCGCCGAGCGCCTGAGCGCTTCCTCCCGGGTCGAGGATTGGGAGCGCGCCGCGCAGCTTGAGCCCGGCAACTTTCGCCCCTGGACGCGGCTGGGCTGGTTCTATCACTACGACATTGAGCAGTTTGACCTGCGGCGCGCGGTGGCGAATTACCAGCGCGGCTTGGAGGCTAACGCGCGCTCCGTCCTATTGCGGATGGAACTGGCTGCCGCCTATGAAGCCGGCAACGAACCGGCTCGCGCTCGCGAAGCTTACGAACAGGCTTTGCGCCACCACCCTATCTCATCGGAAGTTCGCTGGAAGTATGGCAACTTCCTTGTCCGGCAGGGCGAGCTGACCGAAGCCTTCGCAGAAATCCGCCGCGCGCTGGAGTGGGACTCAAGCCGGGCCCGCTTGGCGGTCTCCGTCTGCTGGCGGGCCAGCGGTGACGCGGAACGCATTCTCAAAGAGGCCCTGCCGCGACAGCAACATTCCTACATGGCCGCGCTGGAGTACTTCCTGGCGGACAAGAACGTGGAAGCCAGCCTCGCGGCGTGGAAGTATCTGCTGGCACTCCATGAACCGGTGGACGTGCGCCGGGTGCTGCCGCTTGCGGAGGAACTGCTGCGGCGCAAACGCTTCAACGAGGCGCGCCAAGTGTGGGAACAGGCGCTCGTGACGGCTGGCTGGGAGCAGGCCGCAGCGCCCGGTGAGCTGGTGTGGGACGGTGGCTTCGAGCGCGACGCCCTGAATGCCGGCTTTGGGTGGCGCGTGGTGCCCGTCGAAGGCGCGACGACCGAGTTTGACTCCCAGGTGTATCACTCTCCGGCGCGCTCGCTGCGCGTGCGCTTCGACGGCACGGAGAACCTGGATTTCCAGCACGTCGTCCAGTACGTGCTCGTCGAGCCCGGGCAGAGGTATCGCTTCGAAGGTTACCTGCGCACGGAAGGCCTTTCGACCGACAGCGGCATCCGCTTCTGGATTCATGATCCGCACAATCCGGCCGGCCCGAACCTCTACACCCCGAACGTGCTGGGCACACAGCCCTGGTCGCTCGAGCAAGCAGACATCGTCGCCGGGCCGACCACGCGCGTGCTGGCCATCGGGTTGCGCCGCCTGATGAGCCAGAAGATCAACAGCAGGATTCGCGGCACGGTCTGGGTGGATGATGTGTCGCTGCGGTCGGCCCCCGGTGCTCGAGCCTTCAGCGGCGGCAAACAGGAGTCTCTCACGCGATGACCGTGATCCGCCTGGGCCTCTGCCTTGCGATGGCCTTCGCTGTGGCAGCCCACGGAGCGGTTGAGCCGTGGTCGGAGTTCATTCTTCTCGCCGTGCTGGCAGGACTGCTCCTGCTCTGGGGCCTCATGGCCGTTACCCGCTCCACCCTGCGCCTGCACTGGAATCCGCTGCTGGCTCCCCTGTTGGCTCTGGGCGCGATCGGGCTGGCGCAATTGCTCCTGGGCTTTTCCGCGTACCCCTATGCCACCAAGGCTGAGCTGCTCCGGCTGACCATCTACCTATTTGCCTTTTTTCTGGCCGTACAGGTTTTTCGCACCGCGCAGGAGTGCAAGTTGCTCGTCTGGTTCCTGCTGGTGCTCGGGTTTGCCACGGCGCTGTTCGGGATCATTCAGCATCTGACATTCAACGGGAAACTGTACTGGGTCCGCGAGTTGCGGCTTGAAGCGTATCCCTTCGGGCCCTACGTCAACCGGAACCACTTCGCCGGCCTGATGGAATTGATGATCCCTCTGGGCATGGCCTGCATCTTTCTGCGTGGCGTCCGGCGCGACCAGCTTCCGCTGGTTTCCCTGTTCACGCTGGTGCCGGTGGGCGGACTGTTTCTCTCTGCTTCGCGGGGGGGCATCCTGGCCTTCGCGCTCCAGTTTGTTTTTCTGACCGTGCTGGTGTGGGTCGCGTTGCGGGGAAAGAAGAAGCTGGCACTGGCGCTTGTCTTTGTCGCCGTCGGCGGGGCATTCCTCCTCTGGCTCGACCCAGCGCCCGCTCTGCGGCGGCTGACCGAAATCGGCACCGAGGAAATCTCCCGCAGCCGCAGGCTGATGATCGCGCGGGATACCTGGGAGATTTTCCTGGACCATCCCGTGGCCGGAACCGGTTTGGGCACGTTCGAGCAGGTTTATCCCCAGTACGAGAGCTATTACGACGGGAAAGTCATCGAGCACGCCCACAACGATTACCTGGAGTTGCTCGCCGAAAGCGGAGGGCTGGGCGGACTCTGTGCACTGGTTTTTCTCTGGCTGCTTTTTCGGAGGGCTTGGGCTCGCCTGCAGGAGGATCATTTTGCTTTTGCGCTGGCGACGCGGATTGGCTGCCTGGTGGCTTGTGCGGGGGTGCTGCTCCACGATCTAGTGGACTTCAATCTGCGCCTGCCCTCCCACGCCCTGCTGTTCTCGGTCCTCGCGGCGGTGGCCACCGCGCCTCTGACCACTAGCCTTCCTCCCCCGCCCCCTGCCCCTGTTAACCCATGGGGTGCAGCAGCTTGAAAATGCATTTTCTATCTTGGATTGTCGCTGCGCACCGGTATAATGGCCGGGGCATTTAGGCAGGTGGGGAGTTTGACTCCCGCCTGATTCTAGGCAACTTGGGTTCCGCCATGAAAGCCAGCAAGCTGCTCGTGTATGCACTGGTCCTCGCGCTGGGTGCGCCTCCCCTTTGGTCACAGCAGAAGGTGGAAACCGCTCAGGACGCCAACGAACGCATTCGCAGCCTAGCCGCCGCGTTTCAGAGGCAGGCGCGCGACTACGTGGTCGGCAGCGGCGACTTATTGCGGGTTGAGGTGTTTGACGTCCCGGATCTTTCCCGCGAGACGCGCGTCAGCGAATCCGGATTCATCTCCCTTCCCCTGTTGCCGGTCCGCGTGCGGGCCAGCGGGCTGACAGCGTTTCAACTGGAGGAAAAACTGGCCGAGTTGCTGCAGGCCAACGGCCTGGTGGTCAATCCCCAGGTCACCGTCTTCGTCAAAGAGCAGCGCAGCCACCCCGTGACCATCATCGGCGCGGTGCAACGGCCCATGGTGCTGCAGGCGATTCGCCCGCTCACCCTGCTGGAAGTGCTCTCTGAAGCCGGAGGCATCGCCGACGACGCCGGAAGCGTAGCGATTGTGACGCGTCGCGGGTCGCCGCCCGGCTCGGGCGAGGCCCAACCCGCTGAAGAAGCCGGACCGCAGACCTTTGTGGTGAACCTGAAGGACTTGCTCGAGTCGGGCGATCCCAAGTTCAACATTCCGGTATTCGGCGGAGACGTAGTGAGTGTGCCGCGCGCTGGCATCGTGTACGTAGTCGGCGCTGTGGAGCGTCCCGGCGGCTTTGTCATGCAGAACGACGCGAACGAGATGACCACCCTGCGGGCCATTGCCCTGGCCCAGGGCATCAAGAGCACGGCCAAGCCGGCCGACGCTGTGATTATCCGCAAGGACGCCAACACGGGGCAGAAGCAGGAGATTGACGTCAATCTGAAAAAGATCATGGCGCGCAAGGCCGAGGACGTTCGGCTCTACGCCAACGACATCCTGTTTATCCCCGACAGCACAGGGAAAAAGGCCCTGCGCCGGCTGGGCGAGCTCGCGCTGACGGTTACCGGAGGGCTGATTATTCTGCGGGCCGGGAACTAAGCCCGTGGCGAACCATAAGCAACAAGAATTGCACTGAGGGTGCTTGCATGGAACGCGAAGGGAAGCTTGTAGCGCGGGAGCCCGCCCGAGGCGGGCTGGCTCCCGTCGAACTGATTCCTTCCACGCCGTACGCCATGTGGGAAGTGCCGCGGGAAACCCACCTGCTGGATTACTTGGTCATCCTGCGCAAGCACATGTGGCTGAGTCTGGCGTTTCTGCTCACGGTGGTGACGGTGGTCACCATCGCCACGCTGCGCATGACCCCGATTTACGTGGCCACGGCCCGCGTCGAAGTGGACCGCGAGCAGAACACCTTCGTTCCTCCCTCCATGCAGACGGGCTACTACGACGCTTACCTTGACATCGAGAACTACGTCGAAACGCAGATCAAAGTCCTGCAAAGCGAGACCCTGGCGCTGAAGACCATCGAGTCCATGCAACTGGCCAAGCACCCGGAATTCGGCGGCGGGGCGGCGGAGCCCTTGCCCGCGCCGTCTACTGCGGGCACCGACGCGCCGCAGAAGCGCCCGGCCATTCTCGGCGGGTTCCTCGGCCGGCTCAACGTGCGTCGTGTGCCCAACAGCCTGCTACTGGAGGTCAAGTTCGAGTCCGCGGATCCTTCCCTGGCCGCGCGCGTCGTGAACACCCACCTGCAGAACTACATCGAGCACAATTTCCTGACCCGCTACGAGGCTACCACCCGGGCCTCCAAGTGGCTCAGCACGCAGCTCGAGGAACTGAAAATCAGCGTCGAGAAGGCCGAAGACGCGCGCATCGCCTATGAGCGCCAGAACCAGATCTGGACCGTGGACGACAAGCAGGACATCACCACACAGAAGCTCTCCGACCTCAACAAGGAGCTGACCGAGGCTCAGACCGACCGCATGCGCAAGCAGGCCAGCTACGAGATGGCGCGGGCCGGCAACGTGGACGCCATGCCCGAGGTGCGCGACAACAAGGTAATCCAGGACCTGGCCGCGCGACGGGCCCAGCTCAGCGCGGAATATTCCGAATCCCGCGCCCAGTTCGGCCCGCAGTATCCGAAAGTCCAGCGCCTCCAGGCGCAGATCCAGGACGTCGAGAAATCCATTCAGCGGGAAAAAGCCGCCGTGGTGGGACAGATTGAATCCGAATACCACGGCGCGCGCCAGCGGGAGCTGCTGCTTCAGGAAGCGCTCGAAAAACAGAAGGCGGAGGCCAACGCCCTGGCCGAAAGGCTCGTGCAGTACAACATGCTGAAGCGCGACGCGGAAGCCAGCAAGCAGCTCTATGACGGCCTGCTGCAGAAACTCAAGGAAGCCGGGATTTCTGCTGGCCTGCGGTCGAGCAATATCCGCATGGTGGACCAGGCCTTGGTTCCTTCCTACCCGTCGCGCCCGCAGAAGGCGCGCAACATCCTGCTGGCCTTTCTGGTCGGACTCGTCGGGGGCGTGGGGCTGGCGTTCCTCCGCGAATACATGGACAACACGGTCAAGACGCCGGACGACGTCGAGCACCTGACGCGCCTGCCGTCGCTGGCCGTCGTTCCGGCCTTTTCCCTGGTGAACGGCCGGGGCCGTGGCAGGCGCCTGCTCAAAGGCTCGACGGAGCCCGAGCTCGGCTCGCGGGTCGCTCTGGTCTCGCACGAGCGGCCACAGTCGCAGATCTCCGAGGCCTTTCGGGCGCTGCGCACGTCGCTGCTGCTCTCTCAGGCAGAACACCCGCCGCAGGTCATCCTGGTGACCAGCGCGCTGCCGCGCGAAGGCAAAACGACCGCGGCGGTGAACCTGGCCGTCACCTTAGCGCAACTGGGAGACCACACGGCGCTAGTGGACGGCGACCTGCGCAAGCCCGGTATCGGCAAGCTGCTCAGCTTGACGGAAGGCAGCCGGCACGCCGGGCTGAGCACGTACTTGGCCGGTGTGTCGTCGCTCGAGTTGGTCACCATCCCGCACCCTTCCATCCCCAACCTGGTCGCGATTCCCTCCGGCCCCATCCCGCCCAACCCCGCGGACCTGCTTTCGTCCAAGCGCCTGCGGGACGCCATCGAGAGTTTGCGGTCCAACTTCAAGTTTGTGGTGATGGACTCGCCGCCGATCATGGCCGCCACGGACGCGCTGATCCTTTCCGTGTGCGCGGACTGCGTGCTGGTGGTGGTGCGCAGTGGCGAAACCTCGAAAGATGCGTTCGTGCGTGCGCGCGATCAGCTGGCCGCGGTGCGCTGCCCGCTGCTCGGGGTGGTGCTGAACGCGGTGGATACCAGCTCGCCCGACTACTACTACTCTTACCGCTACTATCCCTATTACCACTACTATGGAACCGATGGGCGCGACAAACCCAGCGCGACCTAGCACGCGACAAGCGCCGGGCGGCCAGCGCCCGTCCAGGGAGGCGACTTGCGGTTTTTGATCACCGGCGGCGCCGGCTTCATTGGCTCGCACCTGGCTGAATACCTGCTCGCGGGCGGCCACGAAGTGTTGATCCTCGACAATCTTTCCACCGGCAGCATGGCGAACATCCGCCACCTGAAGAAGTCCGGCCGGATGCACTATTTCCTGGATTCGCTCCAGAACAAACAACTGCTGGCCGAGCTGGTGGACGAATCTGACATGGTGTTTCATCTGGCTGCCGCCGTGGGCGTACGCCTGATTGTGGAAAGCCCTGTGCGCACGATCGAAACCAACGTCAACGGGACCCAGGCCGTGCTGGACGCCGCCTCCAAGAAGAAAAAACTGGTGTTTGCCGCGTCCACTTCTGAGGTTTACGGGAAGAATACCCAGGTGCCCTTCCGCGAGGACTCCGACTTGGTGCTGGGGCCGACCACCAAGGGCCGCTGGAGCTATGCCGCTTCGAAGGCCGTCGAGGAATTCCTGGCGCTTTCCTACTGGAAGGAAAGGAAGCAGCCGGTGGTGATTGGCCGGCTGTTCAATACCACGGGGCCGCGCCAGACAGGCCGCTACGGGATGGTGCTGCCCACGTTTGTCAGCCAAGCGCTGGAAGAGCGGCCCATCACCGTCTTTGGCGACGGCAAGCAGTCCCGGTGCTTCTGCGACGTGCGGGACGCGGTCGAGGCTCTTTATCGGCTGGTGATGACCGACCGCGCCGTCGGCGAGGTGGTGAACATCGGCAACGATCAGGAGATCACCATCGGGGGCCTGGCACAGCTGGTCAAGCAGAGAACGCGCAGCCGCTCTCCGATCCAGCACGTCCCGTACGACCAGGCTTATGAGCCGGGCTTCGAGGACATGCAACGACGCGTGCCCGCGCTGGAAAAGCTGGAGCGGCTGACTGGATTCCGGCCTGGCATCCCGCTGGCGGAGACGGTGGATCGCGTGGCCGAGTACCACGAGAAGAACCGGGAGTTGGTGAGCGCCGCGGCAGCTTCGCCTTCCCAGCCAGATTCGGCCCAGGGCCCAAGAACTGCACTGGAATGAGGACCGTTGAAGTTCCCGCCCGCACGGAGACATCGGATCTTCGGCCGCACGCTCGGATCCTGACTGCGGTCTTCGCCTACAACGAGGGCGAGAAGATCCGCCGCACCTTGGCGCGCCATCCCGCCCAGCGCCCGTATGAGCTCCTGGTCATGGATGACGGCTCGACGGACGGCGCTCTCAACTCGCTTCCCGCTGACGGCATCCGCCTGCTGCGCAACCCTTCCCGGATGGGCATCGGCGCGGCCATGAAGCGGGTCTTCGAATACGCGCTCGCCGAAGATTACGACATCCTGGTGGCGCAGGCGGGGAACGACAAGGACGATCCGCTCGAAATCCCCCGCCTGCTGCAGCCCATCCTGGAGGGTCGCGCGGACTTCGTCCAGGGTTCCCGCTTCCTTCCCGGCGGGGGATACGGAAACACACCGCTGTACCGCGTGATCGGCACGCGCTACGTCCACCCGCTGCTGTTTTCGATGGCTGTGGGCAAGCGCGTTACGGAGAGCACCAACGGCTTTCGCGCCTTTCGCACGGCGATTCTGCGCGACCCGCGGATTCACTGGCGCCAGCCTTGGCTGGACCAGTACGAGCTCGAGCCGTACCTCCTCTACCAGGTCATCCGGCTCGGCTACCGCCACATGGAAGCGCCAGTCACCAAGGTCTACCCGTCGCGCCGGCTGGGCTACACGAAAATGAAGCCGTTGGTGGGCTGGTGGAGCATCCTGCGGCCCATCTTCCTGTTGTGGTTTGGCTTGAAAAAGTGATAGGGAAGGCGCATCTGTGGGTGAACGTCGTCCCGGCCGCCGTCGCTTGCGGAGTTCGCTGGCTGCGCAAGAGGGGTTCTGCGGCACCCCGGGTGGCAGGCATGCGCCGGAGCGCCCGTCGGCATCGCGCGGCGCACAGCTTGCGAAGCCGTTGCCCGGCGCGGAGAATCAGGATCGCATCTATGCAGGGACCGGAAATCTCCGTCGTCGTTCCCGTGTACAACGAATGGCGCACCATTGAGCCGATCCTCGAGCGCATCCAGGACGTGGACATCGAAAAAGAGATCATCGTCGTGGATGACGGCTCGACCGACGGGACCCGCGAGGTGCTCATGGAGGTGGACCGCTGCAGCCGGCAGAACCCTGCGGTCTTCACCCTGCCCTCGACGGGACGGCTGCTCCGCGCAGATAACATTCGCGTCTTCTTCCAGGACAGGAACCGGGGCAAAGGAGCGGCGCTGCGCCGCGGCTTCCGGGAAGCCCGCGGGGAAGTCGTGATCGTGCAGGACGCCGACCTCGAGTACGACCCGCAGGACTACCACGTGCTGCTCGAGCCCATCCGCCGCGGCGTGGCCGACGTGGTCTTCGGCTCGCGGTTTCTGGGCGGCCCGCACCGCGTGCTGTTTTTCTGGCACTCGGTGGGCAACAAGGTCCTGACGCTACTTTCCAACATGTTCACGGACCTGAACCTGACCGACGTGTGGACCTGCTACAAGGTCTTCCGGCGGGAGGTGATCCAGAGCATCGTGCTCCGGGAAGACCGTTTCGGGTTTGAGCCCGAGGTGACAGCCCGGGTGGCCGGGGGCAAGTGGCGCGTGTACGAGGTGCCCGTTTCCTACTATGGCCGCACCTACGCCGAGGGCAAGAAAATCACCTGGAAGGACGGGGCGCACGGCATCTGGTGCGTGCTGCGGTATAACCTGTTCCGATGAGGGCTGGCTGGGCAAGCGGTTTTTCGCGCGCGGAAAAATGGCTGGTGGCGCTCTTCCTGCTCACGCTGCCGCTGGTCAATCCGTGGGTGCGCGGGGATGGCGTGGGCTATTACGCCTATTTGCGCTCGCTGCTGATTGATGGCGACCTGCGTTTCGAGAATGAATGGCGCGCTGCCAATGCCAGTTTTGCCATATCCCACGTGCGGCCGGACGGATCCATTGATCCGGGGCACTACACGTCCGTCGGCAGATTGAACAACCACTTTTCCGTCGGGCCCGCGATGTTGTGGGCCCCGTTCGCCGTTCTAGTGCACGGCGTCGTGCTGGCACTAAACGCGCTCGGAGCACAGATCCCTGCCGACGGCTATTCTGCTCCGTACGTCTGGACAATGGCCGTGGCCACCGCCGCTTACGGCTTTGCCGGCTTGTGGCTCTCTTTCCGGCTGGCGCGCCGGTATTTTGCCGAGCGCTGGGCGGTGCTGGCCACGCTGGGCCTGTGGCTGGCCAGCTCGCTGCCAGTGTACATGTACTTGAATCCATCGTGGTCGCATGCGCATTCGGTGTTCGCCGTGGCGCTGTTTCTCTGGTACTGGCATCGCACGCGCGGGACGCGGCGGCTGCGGCAGTGGCTCGTGCTGGGGCTGCTGGCCGGGTTGATGCTGAATGTCTACTACCTGAACGCGGTCTTTCTTCTGGTTCCCCTGGTGGGGTCGCTGCGGGCCTGGGCGCAGCGCCTGGGACGCAAGCCTCCAGAAGCGTCCGCGCCAAGCGCGGTGCTGCTGGGCAACGTTGTCTTCGGTGTGGCGCTGCTGGTGGCCTTTCTCCCGACGTTCATCACCAAGCAGATCATCTACGGCAGCCCGTTCGAATCCGGCTACGGCGAGCAGTGGTTCTGGACTTCTCCTGCGCTGCGCGAGGTGCTCTTTTCCGCCAACCACGGCTTGTTCTCCTGGACGCCGGTCCTACTGCCAGCTTGGCTTGGCCTGCTTTTCCTCGGACGGCGCGACGGCGAGCTGGCGCTTTGCCTGGGGGCGGCTTCGCTGGCCTTCTACTACGTGGTCGCGTCCTATCAGAACTGGGCGGGCCTGGCCTCGTTTGGCAACCGGTTCTTCATTTCCCTGACGCCGGTTTTCGTGCTGGGACTGACCGCGACACTGGAGGGCGCGGCAAGACTCCTCCGCGGGCCGCGTCTGGCAATGGCGAGCCTGGGGCTGGCCCTCGGCTTGTTGATCCTCTGGAACGCAGGGTTCATCTTCCAGTGGGCCACACTAATGGTGCCTGCGCGAGGTCCGGTATCCTGGCGGCAGATGGCCCATAACCAGGTGGCCGTGGTGCCCGGCAAGGTTCTGCACACCGTGCGCGCCTACCTGTTTTCGCGCCAGGCCCTGCAGCAGGAAATCGAACAGCGCGACGTCGAACGGCTCCGCCAAGCCTCCAAGGGGGAAACGAATTGATGAGTGCTGCGCCGCGCATCGCACCGCTTGCCGACCCGGCCGTGGAGATTGCTCCGCCGCAGCGCTGGGTCGAACTGGACCTGCGCGAACTGTGGGCGCACCGCGAGCTGCTCTACTTCTTCATCTGGCGCGACATCAAGGTCCGCTACAAACAGACGTTGATTGGCGCCGCCTGGGCCGTCGTCCAGCCGTTCTTCACCATGCTCGTGTTCACGCTCTTCTTCGGGCTGCTGGCGAAGATTCCCTCGGATGGTCTGCCTTATCCGGTTTTCTACTACACAGCCCTGGTTCCCTGGGCGTACTTCGCGGGGGCGCTGACCAACGCGACGAACATCGTCGTCGAGCACCAGCGCGTGATCACCCGTGTCTATTTTCCGCGGCTGTTCCTGCCCCTGGCGGCTACCCTGGCCGGGCTGGTGGATTTCGGGATCGCTTTCCTGCTGCTGGTGGGGATGATGCTTTACTACGGGGTGGTGCTCACGGTCGCGGTGTTGCTGCTGCCATTGTTTCTGGCGCTGGCCGTGGCCACGGCGCTCAGCGCCGGGCTTTGGCTCTCGGCTCTGAACGCGCTCTACCGCGATGTCCGCTACGTGGTGCCGTTCCTGGTGCAGTTCTGGATGTTCGCCTCGCCGGTGGCTTATCCGAGCAGCCTCGTCCCGCAGCAGTGGCGCTGGCTGTATGGCCTGAACCCCATGGTCGGCGTGATTGAAGGCTTTCGTTGGGCTCTGACCGGCCGGGGAGAGCCCCCGGCAGCGATGCTGCTGGCCTCCCTCGGAGCCGTGCTGGTGTTTCTGGTCGGCGGCCTGGTGTATTTCCAGAAAGTGGAAAGCACTATGGCCGACAGGGTCTAGGGGATGAGCGCTCTGGTCATTTCCGCGGAAGGGCTGAGCAAGCGCTACCAGATTGGCGAGCGCGTGCGCTACCTGGCGCTGCGCGACCGGCTCGCGCATCTGGTCCGCGCGCCATTCCGCTGGGGCTCCGGCGCGCACAGCACCAACCACCATCCGCACATCTGGGCCCTGCGCGATGTTTCGTTTGACTTGCACCAGGGTGAAGTGGTCGGCCTGATCGGTCGCAACGGCGCCGGCAAGACCACCATCCTGAGAATCCTCGCGCGCATCACCCGGCCCACTTCGGGCCGCGCGCGTGTTCGCGGCCGCATCGCCAGCCTGCTCGAAGTGGGCACCGGCTTCCATCCGGAGCTGACCGGCCGGGAGAACATTTTCCTGAGCGGGGCCATCCTGGGGATGCGCAAAAGGGAAATCGAGCACAAGTTCGACGAGATGGTCGCCTTTTCGGAGGTCGAGGAGTTCCTGGACACGCCGCTAAAGCACTACAGCACCGGCATGCAGACGCGACTGGCCTTCGCCGTGGCCGCACACCTGGAGCCGGAAATCCTGCTGATTGACGAGGTGCTGGCCGTCGGCGACCTGAAGTTTCAGCGCAAGTGCCTGGGCAAGATGAGCGCCGTGGCCACCAGCGGGCGCACCATCCTGTTTGTCAGTCACCAGATGAACCAGATTCGCCGACTGTGCGGACGGGTGCTGTGGCTCGACCAGGGACGCGTCCGCGCCCTGGGCCCTACCGGCGAAGTAGTAGCCGCCTACGAAGCCTCCCAGTTGGAAGCGGAACCGGCCGGCAGCGCCCAGTGCTTTCTGAGCTGGGAGATTCCCGGCCAGGGCAACGTCGTGCGCGATGGTTTCCGCGAGGTTACTTTCCGTCTCACCGTGCATCTGCCGGAGCCCGTCGTGCGCGGCCACCTGGGCTTCGGCATCCTGAACGAAGCCAATGTGCGCATTGCCGTCTGGGGCTTCGACGACATCTTCATCCCCGCGGGGACTCAGGAGCTGACGGTCAAGGTGCCGTCGCTGCCCATCCATCCAGGTGCTTACAGCCTGGTGTGCAGCCTGTTCAACCGCGGAAATAATCTGACCGGAGGACAACTGCTGGAAAACTGGTACGCCTTTCCCCCGCTCATCGTGGACACGCCACCCGTTACCCACCCCCAAGACCGCTGGGCCGGCGTGCTGAACATCCCCGCAGACCTGCACGTTCCCGGGGCCCAAGTGGAATCCCAGCCCACAAGGAGAAGCGCGCTTTGACTACGATTGCCGTGATCGGCTGCGGCCAGTGGGGACCGAACCACATTCGCAACTTCAACAGCCTGCTTGGCTCGCGCGTGGCGGCAGCCGTGGACACCGACCCGGCGCGGCTGGCCCGCGTGCGCGGGCTGTTCCGCGACGTGGCCTGCTCGACGGATTACCGAACGGTTCTGCAGGATCCCGCCGTGGATGCCGTGGTCATCTCCACGCCGCTCAAGACCCACTATGAGCTGACCCGGGAAGCCTTGCTGGCCGGCAAGCATGTGTTGTGCGAAAAGCCGCTCTGCGAGACGGCGCAGCATGCCGAGGCACTCGTGCAGCTTGCTGCGGAAACGCAGCGCGTGCTGATGGTCGGACACGTGTTCCTGTTCAACCCGGGCATCATCAAGCTCAAGGAGCTGGTGGAGGCTGGCGAGCTGGGCCGCCTGCACTACCTGCTGGCCATCCGCACCAACCTGGGACCCATCCGCGACGACTGCAACGCCGCCTATGACTTGGCCAGCCACGACGTATCCATCTTCAACTGGCTGCTGGGCCGCGAGCCGCTGCGTGTTTCCGCCTCCGGCGGCTGCTTCCTGCGGCCGAAGATTGAAGACGTTGTCTCTATCACCCTGCACTACCCCGGCAACGTCTTCGCCAGCATCCAGTGCAGTTGGCTGAATCCCAAAAAGGTCCGCCACATCACCGTCGTGGGCAGCCGCAAGATGCTCACCTGGGACGACCTCGACCTGAGCGCTCCGGTGGCCTGCTACGACAAGGGTGCGGACTTCAAGCAGGAGTACAACGATTTCGGGGAGTTCCTGCGCGTAGCCACCTGGGACGGCGAGGTCCGCTTGCCCAAGGTGGAGTGGGAAGAGCCGGTGCGCAAGCAGGCGCGGCACTTCCTGGAAGCTGTTTCGCGCGGTTTCGTGGAGCGTTCCGACGGGATGTTCAGCGTCGGGGTGGTCCGCGTGCTGGAAGCCATTGCCGAATCGCTTAGCCTGGGTGGAGCCCCGACCGATTTGGCACGTGGCCGCGCCGCTGCCGCGTCGCTGAGATCGGACGGCGGCCCGGTCCGGTTGCAATCATGAAGGACGTCTTCGTGCATCCGCAGGCGCTGGTGGAAACGGCGGACATCGGTGAAGGCTGCCGCGTGTGGGCTTGGTCGCACATCATGGCCGGCGCCCGCGTCGGCCGACACTGCAACATCGGCGAACACTGCTTCATCGAAGCCGGCGCGCGCATCGGCGACGGCTCCACCATCAAGAATGGCAACATGATCTGGGAAGGCGTAGAGCTAGGTGAGGGGGTCTTCGTTGGCCCGCACGTGTTCTTCACCAACGACCTCTATCCACGTTCGCCACGCCTGCCCGAGGCCCGCGAGCGGTACCGCGACAAACATAACTGGCTGCTGCCCACGCGCATCGGCCGCGGCGCCTCGCTCGGTGCCGGCGCCATCATCCTGGCTGGCATTACCATCGGCGAGTACGCCTTGGTAGCCGCCGGCGCCTGCCTGACCCGCGATGTGCCGAACTATGCGTTGGTTATGGGCGCTCCGGCTCGCATTCGGGGATGGGTGTGCCGCTGCGGCCAGCCGCTGCGCTTCTACGGCTCCCGTGCAACCTGCAAGGCCTGCGGCCGTTGCTACCAAAGGAGGGGCCATGCCGTCCGGGCACTCGACAGCAAGTGAGAGCGCCCAGGTGGAAGCTAGGCTGACGGTGCCTTTCGTGGACCTCGGCGCGCAGCACGCGGCCATTGCCGGCGAGCTGGATGCGGCCATCGAGCGCGTGCTGGCCCGCGCGGACTTCATCCTCGGAGAAGACGTCGCGGCATTCGAAAAGGAGTTCGCCGAGTTTGCCGGCGCCGGGGACGCCGTGGGTGTTTCCTCCGGCTTGGCTGCGCTCGAGCTGGCTTTGCGCGTAGTGGACGTGGGCCCCGGCGACGAGGTCATCCTCCCCGCCAACACGTTCATCGCCACGGCCCTGGCCGTCAGCGCGACGGGCGCCCGGCCGGTGCTTGCGGACTGTGACCGCAGCACCTATGAGGTGGATCCGCGGGCCATCGAGGCCGCCATTACACCGAGGACGAAAGTCATCCTCCCGGTGCATCTCTATGGGCAGCCCGGGGACATGGATGCCATTCTTGCAATCGCAGCGCGGCACGGCCTGGTAGTCGTCGAAGATGCCGCGCAGGCTCACGGCGCAACGTACCGGGGTCGGCCGTGCGGTTCGCTGGGCCGCTTGGGCTGCTTCAGTTTTTACCCCGCCAAGAATCTCGGCGCCGCAGGCGACGGCGGCATGATCACCACCAGCGACGCGCGCCTGGCCCAGCGCCTGCGCCGGCTGCGCAATTACGGCGAGCAGGCCAAGTATGAACACGTCGAAAGAGGCGGCAATGCCCGGCTCGACACCCTCCAGGCGGCCATCCTGCGCGTCAAGCTGAGGTACCTTGCGCAGTGGAACCAGCTCCGCGTGCGCCACGCCGAGGAATACCGGCGGCAACTGGCCGGCGTAGGCGACCTCGCCTTTCAAAAGCTTGTGCCGGATGCGACGCACGTCTACCACCTGTTTGTGATCGAGACGGAACGGCGCGACGCGCTGCGCGGATTTCTTGCCGAGCGGAGCGTTCGAACGGGCATCCACTACCCCAAGCCTATCCACCTGCAAAAGGCCTACGCCGATCTCGGCCACCGGCCGGGCGACTTCCCCCATGCCGAGTCCCTGGCCAGCCGCGCGCTCTCGCTGCCCATGTACCCCGAGCTTACCGGCGACCAGGTGGACTATGTCTGCGAGCAGGTGCGCCGGTTCTTCGCGGCGCAAGGATAGTCCGGTATGCCATTGCCTTCGGTCTCGATTGTCATTCCCACGCGCAACCGGGCGGCGGTGCTGGCGCAATGCCTGGAGGCTCTGGCGCCAGCGATTCGAGGCATCGGACCGTGCGAGATTATCGTGGCGGATGATTGCTCGACGGACGACACGCCCGCCGTAGTCAGCGAGTTTGCCCGGCGCTGCGCCGTGCCGGTGAACCTGGTCCGGCAGCCCCGGCCGCTGGGCGCCAGCGCCGGTCGCAATCGCGCCCTCGACGAATCCCGGGGAGAGATTCTGGTCTTTCTTGATGACGACTCCATTGTCCGCGAGAACGGATTGGAACAACTGGTGAGGGGCCTCAAGGAATCCTCAAGCCCGGTTGTGTTTGGCGGGATGCGTGTCACACTGGAGGGGCCCCTGCTGGGCAAGCACCGCGAGGAGATTGCCTCGTATCTCTGCGAGGTCTCCAGCCCCGCGAACGGGTTTATCGGGCGACCGGTTCCCTTGGCCGGCAACATGGCCACTTACCGTTGGGTGTTTGAGCGGGCACGGTTCGACGAAACAGTGCGCCCTCCGGTAGAAGAGGCCGACTGGCTGTATCGGGCTGGCGTGGAAGCCGCATTCATTCCGGAAGCCTGGGCCTGGCACCGCAAGACTGGTGAAGAAGCGCGGCTGAAGCGGTTGCTGGGTGTCGCCTGGAAGCGGGG
>Ga0073934_10005491_pt1 | contig 19537 bp, 17 predicted proteins | sample LarsenN4metaG_FD_76834 | JGI IMG/M metagenome (GOLD analysis project Ga0073934, IMG submission 76834) | Hot spring sediment bacterial and archeal communities from British Columbia, Canada, to study Microbial Dark Matter (Phase II) - Larsen... ... | reverse complement strand
TGGCACTGACCGACTCCGACGCGGCCAGAACGCCGACGGCCCCGGAGCCGCCGTGCGAAGCGCCGCCGCGCATCGAACCAGCGGCAAAGGATCACGCTGCGGGGGGAGACGAGGCCGGCGACCGGAAACCGCCGACGACCGACGCCAGCATCCGCGTGTCGGTGGCGGTGCTCGATCGGCTGATGAACTTCGCCGGCGAACTGGTGCTCGGCCGCAATCAGTTGCTGCAGACCATCGCCAATGGCGACCGGCGGTCGCTGGAGTCCGTCGCCAACCGGATCAATCTGGTCACGTCCGAGCTGCAGGAGAACATCATGCAGACGCGGATGCAGCCGGTCGGAAACGTGCTGAGCAAGTTCACGCGCGTGGTCCGCGATATGTGCAAGTCGCTGGGCAAGCAGGCGCAGCTGGTCATCGAGGGAAAGGAAGTCGAACTCGACAAGTCGATCATTGAATCTCTGGGGGATCCGTTGACGCACCTGGTCCGCAATGCGATGGACCACGGACTGGAGACCCCCGAGGTCCGCGAGCGCTTGGGAAAACCTCCGCAGGGAACCATCTGCCTGAAGGCGCTGCACCAGGAAGGCAAGGTGCTGCTGGTGATCAGCGACGATGGGGCGGGCATCGATGCCGCGAAACTGCGCCGCAAGGCCGTCGAGAAAGGGCTGCTGACAGCCGATGCCGCCGCGAATCTGTCGGACCGCGAAGCGCTGCAGTTGATTTTCGCGCCGGGTTTTTCGACGGCCGAGAAGGTGACCTCGGTCAGCGGCCGGGGCGTGGGCATGGACGTGGTGAAGACCAATTTCGAGCGGCTGGGAGGGACGGTTGAGATTGAAACCGCGCTCGGGCGAGGGACCACCATCACCGTGCGGCTGCCGCTGACGCTGGCCATCATTCCCTCGCTGATCGCCAGTTGCGGCGAACAGCGGTATGCGATTCCGCAGGGGAACATTCGCGAGCTGGTCCGGGTGCGGCCGGAAACCCGGCAGGAGATGCTGGGGCGGGTCAATCGTTCGGAAGTGCTGCGGCTGCGCGGGACGCTCGTGCCGCTCGTCCGCCTGCGGGCCCTGTTGGATGTCGCCTCCGAAGATCGTTCCGCCGATCGCGGCGTGACGAACATCGTGCTGGTGGAGACGGGGCGGATGCTGTTCGGCATTGTGGTCGACCAGTTGCACGATTCGGAGGAGATCGTCGTCAAGCCGCTGGGCCAGCATCTCAAGGGGATTTCGTTCCTGGCGGGCGCGACGGTCCTGGGGGATGGTCGCATCGCGCTGATCCTCGATGCCGGGGGCATTGCCCGCCGGCTGAACCTGCACGTCGCCCAGGAGGACGCGTCCGCGCACAGCCGCGTGACCGACCAGTCCGCGACGGTCAAGGAGCAGATTGCCACGCTGCTGTTCGCCAATCATCCGCAGGAGCGGTTTGGGGTGCCCATGTCGGTGGTGGCGCGGATCGAGCGGATTCGGGCCAGCCAGATCGACACGGTGGCGGGACAGCAGGTGCTGCAGTACCGCGGAGGCACGCTGACGCTGCTCAGCCTCGACCGTTGCATCCAGGCCCGCCAGACGCCGGAGACCGACCGTCTGTACGTGGTGGTGTTCCGTCACGGCGGGCGCGAAATCGGGTTGATTGCGCCGCAGATTCTGGATATCCGCGATCTGCCGGCGGAGATGGACACCACCATGTTCCGCGAGCCGGGCGTGCTGGGCTCCGCGGTCATCGAAGGCCACACGGTGCGGTTCCTCGACGTGTTCGAGCTGGGGAACACCCAGCACGCCGTGGGGCGCGCCAGTCGACCGGCGAGCCAGCTTCCCGCCGCAGCGGAGACCGGCGAACGCAAGCCGCGCATTCTCTTCGCCGAGGACTCGACGTTCTTCCGCAAGAAGGTCCAGAAGTTCCTGGAGCACGAAGGCTGGGAGGTCGTGGCGTGCGAGGACGGAGCCGAAGCCTGGAGCAAACTGTGCGACCCCGGCTTCGAGGCGGACCTGCTGATCACCGACGTGGAAATGCCGAACATGAACGGCTTCGAGCTGTGCGAGCAGGTGCGGCGCAGCCCGCGCTGGTCGCAGTTGCCGGTGATTGCCGTGACGTCGCTCGCCGGCGACGCCGATCGGGCCAACGGCATCCACGTGGGCATCACCGAATACATGGTCAAGCTGAACCGGGATGAGTTGCTGGCCACGGTGTCGCGGCATCTGGGGGTGCCGCTGCTGGCCGACTGACAGGACTTCCAGGAACACGGGACCCACACCATGCTGGCCGCCGAAACGCGCATCGCCACCTCCGCCGACCGCCAACTGGCCACGTTCTGGCTGGGGGATCTGCTGCTGGGTATCGACATTCAGGACATTCGGGAGATCATCCGCGTGGGGGATCTCACGCCGGTGCCCGATGCGCCGGCGATGGTGTCCGGCGTGGTCAATCTGCGGGGCGACGTGGTGACGGTCGTCAATCTGCGGACCGTGCTGGACCTGCCGCAGGTGGCGCGCACCTCGCAGACCCGGCTGATGATCGTGCAGCACGGCCCCGAGTCGATCGGGTTGCTGGTGGATCGCGTGGCCGACGTGGTGATGGTGTCTGCCAAGACCGAGGAGCCGCTCCCGGCCAACGTGGGAGGCGTGGACGGCCGGTACTTCACCGGCGTGTACCGCGTGGGATCGGAACTGCTGGTCGTCCTGGATGTCGCCGCCGCGTTGACGGCGACCGAGAACTGAAAACTGAAGCCGTTGAGCATTCGTTCTGTCAACTGATCACACGGGAGAGCTTCGATGAAACTGCGTTCGCAACTGATCGTGTCGTTCCTGGGCTGCGGGTTGGTGCCGCTCGCGGCGCTGGGCGTGGTGAGCATCAGCACGGCCAACCGGGGAATGACCGCAATGGAGCAAGACGCCCAGGCGGGGCTCGAACAATCGGTCAAGGATCACATGGTCGCCGTCCGCGATCTGAAGAAACGACAGATCGAGTCCTACTTCGAGGGGCTGAAGAAACTGGTTGGCGACTTTGCCATCCGTCCGGCACTGATCAAGGGGGTCAAGGAGTTGAAGGCCGGCTTCCAATCCCTGCGCACCGAGGCGGGACTCACCGACATGCAGGTGGCCCGGCGCGAACTTCTGCAGTACTACAACGGCGACTTCGCCGCCGAATACCGCAAGCGGAACGACGGCAGGCAGCCGGACTGCGCCGCCTACGTGGCCCGGCTGAGCGACAACGCCGTGGCCATGCAACTGGCGTTCCTCAAGGACAACCTCAATCCGCTGGGACAAAAGCAGCGGGCGGACCGCGCCACGGCCGAGGTGAGCTACAACCAGCCCCACGAGCGGATCCATCCCTGGATGCGCAGCAACGTCGAGTTCTACGGCCTGTACGACCTGTTCCTCGTCGATGCCGAGTCCGGCGACATCATCTACTCGGTGTTCAAGGAGACCGACTTCGGCACGTCGCTGAAGAACGGACCGTTGAGCCGGACGATCATCGCCGAGGTCTATCAGCAGGTGTGTGCCGCCAACGACCGGACGGCGGTTGCCCTGTCGGACATTAAGCCGTATCTGCCGTCTTATGAGGCGCCGGCCAGCTTCATTGGCGCGCCGATGTACGATGGCGACACGCTGTTGGGCGTGGTGATCCTGCAGGTGCCTTTGGACGGGCTCAACAACATCGTGGCCGAACGGGCCGGTCTGGGGGAGACGGGAGAAACCGTCCTGGTCGGCAGCGACTGGCTGCCGCGGTGCGACACCTACCGCGACCCGGAGCACCGGACCGTGGTGTCCGCCCAGCTCAATCCGGAGAAGGCGATGATGAAGGATGACGCCATCATCAAAACCGTGGAGAAGGGGGAAACGGCCGTTGAGATTCTGAAGGCCGACTACATCGGCAACCCGGTCGTCGCCGCGTATGCCCCCCTCAAGATCCTGGGGCTGAACTGGGCGCTGGTCGCCAAGAAGGACACTTCCGAGGCCCTGGCCTCCGTTCAGACAATGAAGGCGACCTCGACCGCAGCCGGCAGCAGCCTGTTCTGGTGGACGGTCGGCGGCGGGATCATGTCGGCATTGGCCGTGGCCGGGATCGCCATCTGCATCGCCACGCGGATCTCGCGGCCGATCATTGCCGCCGCAGGTACGCTGTCCAAATCGTCCGAAGGGTTGTCCGCAACGGCGGCCCAGTTGGTGTCGGGGGCTGAGGAAGCCACGAACCTCTCGACCTCCGTGTCGGCGGCGGCTGAAGAGATGTCGGCGAACATGACCGGAGTGAGCGCGTCGACCGAGCAGATGTCGGCCAACGTGCGGAGCGTGGCCGCGGCGATCGAGGAGATGACCGCCAGCATCGCCGAAGTCGCCCAGAACGCCGAGCGGGCTGCCGGCGTGGCCCAGGAGGCCGCAGTGCTCACGGAATCCAGCAGCGTCAAGATCGGTCAGCTGGGAGCGGCGGCGACGGAGATCGGCAAGGTGATCGAGGTGATTCAGGACATCGCCGAGCAGACCAACCTGCTGGCGCTGAACGCCACGATCGAGGCCGCCCGTGCCGGCGAGGCCGGCAAGGGCTTTGCCGTGGTGGCCACGGAAGTGAAGGAGCTGGCCAAGCAGACGGCGACCGCCACCGACGACATCCGCAGCCGGATCGAGGCGATGCAGGCCGCCACGACGGAGGCGGTCGATGCCATCGGGCAGATCGAAACGGTGATTCGCAACGTCAACGACGTCTCGCGGACCATCGCCTCCGCCGTCGAGGAGCAGCGCATCACGACCACCGAAATCTCGCGGAACGTGGCCGAGACGACCGCCGCCGTCGACACGGTGACCAAGAACATCACCGAATCGGCAATGGCCAGCCGCGAGATCACGCAGAACATGTCCAAGGTGGACCAGGCTTCGCGGCAGACGGCGATGGGGGCAGCCTCCGCCAAGGACGCCGGCGAGGAACTGCTCACCCTGGCCACCGACCTGCGAAGTCTGGTGGAGCAGGTGAACCGCGCGCCTGTGACCGCGGCGTGACGAGGAATCCGGCCACCCGGGGGGACGTCCGTCCCCCCGGTGAGGCCTCCTCGGCGAGGTTCTGCCGTCACCGGCGGGGCCTCCACTGCGGCCTGCGGTCTGTTTCATTCCCGATGGCACCCCGCCAGGACACCGTTCGATTATGCTGTCCCCTCCCACGACCGCCTCAGCCATGCCCGCGGCCACACCGACGGACAAGCTGCGCGTTCTTGTGGTCGACGATTCGCTGCTGTACCGCAAGATCGTCCGCGACGCTCTCGCCGCTCTTCCCAACGTGGAAGTGGTCGGTTCGGCATCCAACGGTCGCATGGCCATCGAAAAGATCGAACAGTTGTCTCCGGATCTGGTCACACTCGACTTCGAGATGCCGGAGTTGGACGGCCCCGGCGTGTTGCGGTGGCTGCGGCAGTCGAAACGGCCCACGCGCGCCGTGATGCTCAGCGCTTTCACGTCCGAAGGGGCCGATGCCACCGTGCTGGCGCTCCAGGAAGGAGCGTTCGACTTCGTCGTCAAGCCCTCCGGGGGCTCGCCGCACGATAACCAACTGCTGCTGCAGACAGCGCTCGCGGCCCGTGTGCAGGCGGTGCAGGACTGGCGGGCGGCCCGGCAACCGCGGCGGGTAGCGGTTCCACCGCCGTCTGTGGGACTGCCTCCAGCCACGCGCGTGCTGCCGGGGACACAGCGGATCGGCGTCGTCGCCATCGGAGTTTCGACCGGCGGTCCGGACGCTCTGCGGGCGATGCTTCCGCGGTTGCCCGCCGACCTGGCGGCGCCGGTGGTGATTGTGCAGCACATGCCGCCCGTGTTCACAAAATCGCTGGCCGACAGTCTGAATAAACTGTGCCCGCTGCACGTCGCCGAGGCCGTCGACGGGCAACTGGTCGCTCCCGGGGAAGTTGTGATCGCTCCGGGCGGACGGCAGATGAAGGTCCGCCGCACCGAGTCGGGTCAGGTGCAGATCGAACTGACGAACGATCCTCCGGTCCAAAGCTGCCGGCCGTCGGTCGATTACCTGTTCTTCTCGCTGGCCGATTCCTTCGGAAGTCAGACGCTGTCGGTCATCATGACCGGGATGGGGTATGACGGGGCCGAGGGTTGCCGTCGGCTGCATGCCCTCGGGGGACCGGTCATCGCACAGAACGAGGCCACGTGCGTGGTGTTCGGCATGCCGCGAAAACCCGTGGAGGAGGGCGTGGCCGACATCGTCGCCCCGCTGTCGTCGATCGCCGACGACATCGTCCGCTACACGGGAAGGCGGACGCGGCCATGAAGCTGACCGAGGACGACATCTCCCGCGTGTGCCGGCTGGTGGACGAGCTGTCCGGCATCCAGTGGGACGCGAGCAAGACGTATCTGATCGAGACCCGCTTGCCGGGGCTCCTCAGGGAGCACCAGTGTGCGACTCTCGCCGAGCTCGTGGCGAAGGTCCGGTCGGGAACCGATCCCCGCGTGCGGGCGGCGTTCATCGACGCCATCACCACCCGCGAAACGCTGTTCTTTCGGGACGAATCGCCGTTCGAGGCGCTCAAGCACAAGGCGTTGCCCGAGATCATCGACGCCAAGGCGGGCACGCCATTCGCGCGGCGGTTGCGGTTGTGGTCGGCCGCCTGCAGCAGCGGGCAGGAACCGTACAGCCTGGGGATTGTGCTCCGCGAGCTGATTGACGACCTCGACGACTGGGACGTGCAGATCCTGGCGACGGACATTTCCCCCGCGGCTTTGGCGGCGGCGAGCAAGGGGGTCTACAGCGACTTCGAGGTGTCGCGGGGCCTGTCGCCGCACCTCCGCGACCGGTACTTCACCAAAGTTCCGGGGGGCTGGAAGATTTCCGACGAAATCCGCGCGCTGGTCTGCTTCGACAATCGAAACCTGCTCAAGCCGTTTGGAACGCTGGGTTCGTTCGATGTGATCTTCTGCCGCAACGTGGCCATCTATTTCGACGCGCCGGTCAAGCGGGATCTGTTCGAGCGGCTGGCGGGGGTCCTCGCACCGCATGGGACGTTGTTCGTCGGCAGCTCCGAAAACCTGTCCACCTTCGGGGAGCGCTGGAAGCCGCAATACCACTGCCGCGGCGTGTTCTATCAGCCGAACCGCAGGCCGCCGGCGACGCCGAATCCTGCTGCGACCGCACGCCCCGCATTGTCGACCACGTCATTCCGCGGCGTTGCATCCCGATAAAACGGATTCGATGACAATGCGGGAGGGCGAGGCTCCTGCCGAGCCGCTGATGGCCACAGCGTATCGAAGCGGTCGCGGCTCGTCAGGAGCCTTCGCCCTCCCCCAACTCGGAGCTCCATCGCCCGCGATTCTTGTTCATTCCGTCAATTGCGCGACGCGCACGGGGTGCAACCCGTGGGCTTCAGAGGCGATGTCACATCACCCGAACTGCAGCCGCAGGGCCAACTCCTTGACGGCGGTCATCGGGATTTCGTCGCACTCAATGCCGCGATGGGACGAAATGAACACCGGCGCTTCGCGGCGCTCCTGGCCTGGGGTGGGCAAGCGCCCGTGGCTGCCCTTGACGATCGTGGCGTCGAGACCGATCACATCCATGTAGTACCGGAACCCCAGCAGCTTTTGCACCAGCCGGCGGGCGATCCGCAACTGCGGCAGGGGCAGCTTCGGATCGAGAAACAGCTCCACCGGGTCGTAGCCCGGCTTGCGATGAATGTCGACCGTGCGGGCGTAATCCGGGGCGACGGCGTCGTCCAGCCAGAAGTAATACGTGAACCACGCCTCCGGGGCGGCGACGGCGACCAGTTCGCCGCTCCGTTCGTGATCGAGGCCGAATTGTCGCTGCTCGCCGCGGTCGAACACGCCGTCAATGCCCGGCGTGTTCGAGAGCAGCAGCTTGACCCCCTTCAGGTCCTCGGGCCGCTGCATGTAAACGTGGGCCACCTGGTGATCGGCGACGGCAAACGCCCGCGATGCGCCGCAGTCCAGCGTCTCCCACCCCAGTGGTTCGCGTCGGACCGTCAGATAACCGTGCGTCCGCAGAATGCGGTTGATGTGCACCGGCTGCGACACCGGCGTGATTGCATACTCGGACAGCACGAGAATCTCGTAACCGTGCATCCGGGCGGCGTCGATCAGTTTGCCGGCCTCGGCATCGATCCGTCGGACATCGTCCGCGATCCGCGGATCCTGCGGACCGAGCCGCTGCAGGTTGTAGTCGAGGTGCGGGAGATAGACGAGCAACAGCGATGGCCGATGCCGGTTGAGGACCTCCACTGAGGCCTCGGCGATCCACCGGGAGCTGGTGATGTCGGCCCCGGGGCCCCAGAACTTGAACAAGGGAAACACGCCCAGCTTGGCCTGCAGCGCGTCGCGCAGCTCCGGCGGCTGGCTGTAGGAATCCATGATCTTGCGACCATCGGCGGGGTAACTCGGCCGCGGCGTCATCGAGTATTCGACCGCCGCGTACATGTTGTACCACCAGAACATTTTGGCGGTGGTGTAACCGGGGTCGCGCTGCTTGCCGGCGTCGTAGATCCGTTCGCCGCGGACCAGCCGGTTCGATTGCCGCCACAGCCAGACTTCGGCGAGATCGCGGAAGTACCAGCCGTTGGCCACGATGCCGTGTTCGCGCGGCAAGGTGCCCGTGAGGATCGTCGATTGGGCCGAGCAGGTCACCGCCGGCAGCACGGCACCCATCGGCCGGGCGAAGCCGTCACTGGCCAGCCGGGACAGATGCGGCGTATCCGGCCCGAGCATCTCGTGCGTCAGCCCGACGACATTGAGAATCAGCAGCGGTTTCGTCATGCGAGGGATGATGACGAAGAAGCCCAGGGATCGCTATCCCTGGGCGGCGGGCGATCCGGCTGCCCAAGGCTTCCGGGCGGGATGGGATCAACAGCGGGCGAGTTGCGGAAGTTCGACCTCGACATTGTCTGCCTCGGCGATCTTTCGCAGCTTACGGTAAACAACCGCCCGTGTCGGAACCTTCCCGTCGTTCTCGATCCACATCGCCGCCGTGAAGAGGTGGCTCAGATGGACTTTGCCATCTTCGACTTCGATGCAAAACCCCGGACAGGCCTCATTCAGGCGCTCAAGAATGCTCTTGATGCCCTTGATGAGCGACCCCACCGGCTGGCCAGATTCCTGGCCGTAGTAGACCGTCAGGCGGCTGTCGACCCGCTCAGCGTAGTAACTCTCGTCGGAAGCAATGAACTCCACGCAGTCTCCATCCGCATTGAAGAACGCATGGGGCGCGAATACCGGGGCTTGGTTGGCCGCCGCCACCATCTCATCCAGGAACGGGTAGCCTGCAGAGGCGGTCATCATAATTTCCTGTTGGCGAAGCGGGTTTGAAAATTGATGGGGAGTTTGGAGTCCTCTGGAGCACATTTCGTCCAGCACCAATTATAGACCACCCACTCCGAGGTGACGAAAATCGTCAAGACTTGGTCTGCCCAAGCCGAACGCCGCTGATGTCTCTTGTAATCATAGGCAAACTGCGGCTTGGCCACATAGCAGAACCAGTCATCCTCGTCAATCTCGGGGTGATCCCAGCGCAGGCCCTGAAAAATCGCCACTGGCGTTTTTAGCGCAGGAACCACGATCTCCGCAAACTCTCGCGCTTTTCCTGGACCGCGCGCGGAGATTTCTTTGATGAAGGCGAGAGAGACATACGCCGGCCTCAAGCCCAACTGAAACGGACATCGAATCTCGATGGTTCCGTATCCGTTACGAGTTGGTAGCTCGGACCCGCTCATGGGTAACTACCGTACACTCGGGCTTGCTCACCGTGCAAGCCCGGGGAAACGGCTCACCCCGGCACGTCGAACTGCACCCCCTGCGCCAGCGGCAGCGCGTGTCCGTAGTTCACCGTGCAGGTCTGCCGCCGCATGTACGCCTTCCAGGAATCCGATCCCGCTTCGCGGCCGCCGCCGGTCCCCTTTTCGCCGCCGAACGCGCCGCCGATCTCCGCCCCGGACGTCCCGATGTTCACGTTCGCGATCCCGCAGTCGCTGCCCCACGGCGAGAGAAACCGCTCGGCCTCGGACACGCGGTCGGTGAACACGGCGGACGAGAGACCATGTTCGCTGTCGTTCTGGATCGCGATCGCTTCGTCGAAGTCCCGGTAGCTGAGCACGTACAGAAGCGGCGCGAAGGTCTCGGTTCTGACGATCGGCATGCCCGGATGCGCGCGGACCACCGCCGGCGTCACGAACCACCCCGGCCGGTCCAGCCGCGCGCCGCCGCAGAGGACCTCTCCCCCCTGCGATCGCGCGGCATCCAGGGCCTTGAGCATGGCGTCGACGGCCGCGGGCCGGATCAGCGGGCCCACCAGCACGCCCTCCTCCCACGGATCGCCGACCCGCAAACTGCGATAGGCGTGCACCACCGACTGCGCGAACCGCTCGGCGACCGATTCATGCACGATCAACCGCCGCAGCGTGGTGCACCGCTGACCGGCCGTGCCCGCCCCGGCAAAGACCACGGCTCGCAGCGCCAGCGACAGGTCGGCGGTCTCGGTGACGATCACCGCGTTGTTGCCGCCCAACTCGAGCAGACTCCGGCCCAGCCGCGCGGCGACAAGCTGCCCCACGTGCCGCCCCATCCGCGTGCTCCCCGTGGCCGAGATCAATGGCAGGCGGTGATCGCAGGCCATGGTCTCGCCCAGTTCGTGTCCCGCCCCGAGGCACAGGCTGAACACCGCCTCGAACCCGCTCCCCGACATCACCCGCTGACAGAGGTTTTGCACGGCGACGGCGGTCAGCGGCGTCAGCGGCGACGGCTTCCAGACGATGGCATCGCCGCACACCGCGGCCAGCATCGCGTTCCAGGCCCAGACGGCGACGGGGAAGTTGAATGCCGTCAACACGCCGACCGGCCCCAGCGGATGCCACTGCTCGAACAACCGGTGCTCCGGCCGTTCGCTGGGCATTGTCAATCCGTACAACTGCCGCGACAGCCCGACGGCGAAGTCGGCAATGTCGATCATCTCCTGCACTTCGCCGCGGCCTTCGCTCGTGATCTTGCCGGCCTCCAGCGTGACCAGCAGACCCAGATCATCCTTGGCCTCCCGCAAGGCGAGCGCCAGGCGGCGGACGTAATCCCCCCGCACCGGGGCGGGCACCCGTCGCCAGCGCTCGAAGGCGGCCTGCGCGGCGGTGACCACGCGGTCGTAGTCCGTCTCCGACGCCGTCCGCACCCGGCCGAGCGGTTCGCCGGTCGCGGGATTGTACGAGACCAATTCGGGACCGCCGGGGTTGGCGGTCCAGTCGCCGGCGCAAACGCCGCTGTGGGGGTCGGTCAGTCCGAGACGTTGGAACAGCGCCGGAATGTCGATGGTCATGAGGGGCCTCCTGCCCCATTGTAACCATCTCGCTCCGCGAGTTGAGGGCCGCTTCCCGTGGCCCTCTCGCTCCGCGAGAGGAATTGCCGTTTGGCTTTTCGGAAGAGAAGAGGCTGACCTCTCGCAGAGCGAGAGGGCTACATCGCGGAGCAAAGGCCGCTGCCGACCAGTGGACTTTGCTTGGCGGTTTGCGGAGTATGTATCCATCCCCGACCGTATCCAGGCGAAGTCTCCGATGGCCACCGTTCCCGAATCGCCGCCGGCTGAAGCGTCCGTCGCCGACCGCGAGGTCCAGGCGCTCCGCGGGCTGACCGCCGCGTATTCCCGGCTGCGGACCGAGATCGGCAAGGCGATCATCGGTCAGCAGGAGGTCGTCGACCAACTGCTCATCGCGCTGTTCTGCCGCGGGCATTGCCTCTTGGTCGGCGTGCCCGGACTGGCCAAGACGCTGCTGGTCAGCACGGTCGGCAAGATCCTGCAACTCTCGTATCGGCGGATTCAGTTCACCCCGGACCTGATGCCCGCGGACATCACCGGCACCGACGTGCTGCAGGACGATCCGGAATCGGGCCGGCGGCTGTTTCAGTTCCTGCCCGGGCCAATCTTCACCAACCTGCTGCTCGCCGACGAAATCAACCGCACGCCCCCAAAGACGCAGGCCGCGCTGCTGGAGGCGATGCAGGAGCGGCACGTCACCGTCGGGTCGAACACGTACAAGCTGCCGATTCCGTTCTTCGTGCTGGCCACGCAGAACCCGATCGAGCAGGAGGGGACCTATCCGCTCCCCGAAGCGCAGCTCGACCGGTTCATGTTTCAGGTGGTGGTCGAGTACCCGTCCGCGGCGGAGGAGTTGCGGATTCTGAAGCAGACCACGGGGAGCGAACAGCCGGCCTTGCAGGTGGTGCTGACCGGGCGGCAGATCCTGGCCTTGCAGGAGGTGGTCCGCAAGGTGCCGGTCGCCGAGCATGTCTACGTCTATGCCCGCGACCTGGTCCGCTGCACGCGACCGAAGGAAGCGGACGCCCCGGCGTTCGTCAAGGAATGGGTCTCCTGGGGGGCGGGCCCGCGGGCGGGGCAGTATCTCATCCTGGGGGCCAAGGCCCGGGCCCTGCTGGAGGGCCGGTTCCACGTGATGACCGAAGACATCCGCGCCGTCGCCCGGCCGGTCCTCAGGCACCGGCTGGTCACGAATTTCGCGGCCCAAAGTCAGGGCATCCGGCCGGACGCGGTAGTCGACAAGCTGGTGGACCACCTCGACCGGGTGAGCCTGAACAAGTCCGAGGCCCGCAAGCCGTAACCATCGCATTTGGTCGGGAAGCGAATACAATCGGGACACGAACGCGGTGTGCCACGGCTGTGTCAGCCGTGCGTGCGCTCCGAATCCAGTTGCTATGGCACGGCCGGCACGGCCGTGGCACACGAAGACAGCCATCATGGCGGCGGAAATCGAATCGGCGGTGGCGACGGGGAACGATGACGGCGTGGGGTTCGTCTCCACGCAGTTCATCGAGCTGTTCGCGCCGCCGAACCCGCTGGTGCTGGAGAGCGGCGAGCAGTTCGGGCCGATCACCGTCGCCTACGAAACCTATGGCGAACTGACCGAACGCCGCGACAACGCCATCTTCGTCTGCCACGCGCTGACGGGGGACGCCCACGTCGCCGGCCGGCATACGCCCGACGACCGCAAGCCCGGCTGGTGGGACCCGCTGATCGGTCCCGGCCGGGCGCTCGACACCACGAAGTATTTCGTCATCTGCGCCAACGTCCTCGGCGGTTGCCAGGGAACCACCGGGCCGATGTCGATCAACCCGGCGACCGGCCGGCCGTATGGGGCGCGGTTTCCGTTCATCACCGTGGGGGACATGGTCGCCGTCCACCGCGAACTGGTCCGCAAACTGGGGATCGAGCAGCTGCTGGGCGTGATCGGCGGCAGCCTGGGGGGCATGCAGGTCCTCGACTGGGCCGCCCGCTTTCCGGACTCGTTGCGGTCGGCGATTTGCCTGGCGGCGGCGGCAAAGCTGTCGGCCCAGGGGATCGCCTTCAACGCCGTCGGCCGGCGGGCGATCACCGTCGATCCCAATTTCCACAACGGCGATTACTACAGCGCCAACGGACCTCGCAAGCACGGCGAAGACGGCCCCCGGTACGGCCTTGCGCTGGCCCGCATGGTGGCCCACATCACGTATCTGTCCGAACTGTCGATCGAGCGCAAATTCGGCCGCCGATTGCAGCACAGCGACCAGTTTGCCTATCAGTTGCAGCAGGAAACCGAGTTCCAGATCGAAAGCTACCTGCACTACCAGGGGAAGCGGTTTATCGAGCGGTTCGACGCCAACAGCTATCTGTACCTGACACGGGCGATGGACTATTTCGACCTCGCGGCCAAGCACGGCTCCCTGGAACAGGCCCTCGGCCGGACCGACGCCCGGTTCCTCGTGACCTCCTACAACACCGACTGGCTGTTCCCGTCGTCCCAAAGCCGCGAGATCGTGACGTCCCTGGTGAAGACCGGCCGGCACGTGACGTACCTGGAACTCGAAAGCGTCTTCGGCCACGATTCGTTCCTGATCGAGATCGAACAACTGGCGGAGTTGTTGGTGCCGTTTCTGCGAGAGACGTACCGCAACGGTGTGACCAAATAAGGCGGAAACCCGAAACTCGAAATCCGAAGAAACCTCAAACCCCAAAATCCGAAACGGCCTGCTTCGGCATCCGTTTTGGATTTCGTGCTTGGAACTTCCTTCGGATTTCGGATTTCGAGTTTCGGATTTTCTTCAATGATGTCCCAGAAACGCTACTGCTACATCGACCCCGAAGCGGCGCTCGTCGACCGGCTGATCATGGATCAGATCGGCCGGGGACAGCGGGTGCTGGATTTGGGTTGCGGAGACGGCCGGCTCTTGTGCCGGCTGCGCGACGAACTGGGCTGCTCGATTCTGGGGGTGGAACTCAACCACCAGCACGTGGTCGAGTCCATTTGCAAGGGGGTCCCCGTGCTGCAGGGAGACCTGGACGAGGGGCTGGATGAGATCCCGGATGGCGCGTTTGATGTCGCCGTGCTCAGCCAGACCCTGCAGCAGGTGCTTCGGCCGCGCGAGCTGTTGACGCAGATGCTTCGCGTGGCGAAGCAGGCGCTGGTCGTGGTCCCCAACTTCGGCCATTGGCGGGTGCGGCTGCAACTGATGCTGTATGGCCGGGCGCCGGTGACGAACCAGTTGCCCTATGACTGGTACAACACGCCGAACCTGCATCTGGTGTCGATGCTGGACTTCAAGGACCTGATCGACCGGATGCGGATCCGGATCGTGCGGGAAGTGCCCATCATCCGCGGCCGCCCGGTGCCGCACGCCTGGGCCGCCAACCTGCGGGCGGACAGCGCGCTGTTCGTGCTGGAACAGTCCGCATGAGCGGCCGAAAAACAGCCGGGGAGCAGGGAGCACGGGAGAAAAGAGCGCGGGCCACGCCTGTCGCATTTCGCTTCCTCGCGCTCTTGCTTCGTACAATAGGCCGCCACGATATCCCCTCTCTCAGACCCCACCGCGTGAAACTCGCCGACTACATCGCCGAGCTGGCCGAACTGGACGATGCCGACAAGCTCGAACACCTCGTCGAGTTGGCGGACGAACTCCCGCCGCTGTCCCCGGAGCGGCAGGCGGCCCCCTGGCCACCCGCGTGCCGGGTGCCGGAGTGCCAGACCGCCGTTCACCTGTGGGTGGACGTGGTCGGCGGTCGGGTCCATCTCGAGGCGGACGTGCCGCGGAATGCCCCGACGGTGCGGGGGTTGGTGGCCGTCGTGGTGCGGGGGTTCGAGGGGGCAACGGTGTCGGAAGTGCTTTCCACGCCGGAAGATCTGCTTTCAGTTCTGGGGCTGGGGAGGGCGCTGGGCATGCAGCGTCAACAGGGGATGCGGGGTGTGATGACTCGGATCAAGCGCGAACTTCGGCAACAATTTCCGGCGGAGGGCGAGTTTCTCCCGGAAAATCGCTGAGGAACGATTTGTACACCTCTGACTTTCATCGACGACTTCGGTAAATTACATCGAAAGACCAAGTGCAGCCGTCAGACAATCGGTGTCGGGCGGTGCTGCGAGGTGCTGCCTGAGCCCGCCGAGATCCCGTTTCCAACCTGTCCCCCGGTTGGTGACGACCCCGCCCCATTCGCCCATCCGCATCCGACAGGATGTCTTTTGCGGTCAAAAAACTGTTTGACTCGGTGACGGGTCGCCGGTTTCATGATGGCGTCCGGGCATCGGCATCCACGGGCTTCGCGCGTCTGATGATCCGAGGAGTACAACGATGATTCCCGCTGCTGTCGAGGCGTGCCGACTGTTGCCGTCCACGGAACTGCCGGCCTATACGTTCGTTCCTGGAACGGACACCCCCCACCCCTACCGTGATCCCCGTGGACACAGCTACCAGCGGAAACACCCCACCCCGCGGCCGCTCACGGGCGAAACCTGGGCCGAGAACCGCAGCTATCTGCTGGCGCTCGACTTCTTCAACTACGGCTACTACTGGGAATCGCACGAGGAGTGGGAACGCCTGCTCCGCGGCACCGGCGGCGACGGTCTGCCGGGCAAGTTCCTCAAGGGCCTGGTGAAGCTCTCGGCCGCAGGCGTGAAGGTCCGCGAGCACAGCATTCACGGCGTCCGTCGTCATGCGGCGTCCGCGGGCGAGGTCTTTGCCGACGTCGCCGCCGAAGTGGGGGACGAATACTACTGCGGCCTGCAGTTCACGCTGCTGCAGTTCGCCGCCGATCGGGCCGCCCAACTGTCCTACAACGAGAAGTTCCCGTCGGGCAAGCCGATCCGCGTGTTTCCGTTCGTGCTGCTGCCGGAGCCGCTGCCGCTGGCGTAGCCCGTCGACCGTGCTGATGTGCGCTCAACCCGGAAGCCCAGGGATGGCAGTCCCTGGGCTTCTTGCATTCACCCGGCGAGGAACTTCTCCAGCCGGTCCAGGCCCGCTTGCAGCGTGGGAATGTTCGTTGCAAACGACAGCCGCACATACCCCGGCGCACCGAACGCATCACCGGTGACGAGCGCCAGGTGGGCGTCCTCCAGGAGGGCCGTGCAGAAATCGGTCGCGTTGTTCACAACCTTCCCCGAACCGAGCTTCCGGCCGAAGTTCTTCTCGACGTTGAAGAAGGCGTAAAACGCCCCGCCCGGCTGGGCGAACGTCAGGCCGAATCGGGACCGCATCCCCTCCAGCCGCCCCATCACGTACTCCCGCCGCTTCTCGAACTCGATCCGCATCGCCTCCACGCTGTCCTGCGGACCGTCCAGCGCGGCGACCGCGGCGTACTGGCTGATGCTGCAGGGATTCGAGGTTTGCTGGCTTTGCAGGTTGTCGATCGCCTTGGTGATCTCCGCCGGGGCGATGCTCCAGCCGATCCGCCAGCCGGTCATTGCGTACGCCTTGCTGACCCCGCTGACCAGAATGGTCCGCGCGGCGACCTCGGGACCGAAGCTGGCGAAGCAGCGGAACTGCGTGTCGCCGTAGATCAGCTTTTCGTAGATCTCGTCCGACAGGACCAGCACGTCCTTCTCGACGGCGACTTTCGCCAGCGCTTCCAACTGCGCGACCGGGTACGCGGCTCCCGTCGGGTTGCAGGGATTGTTGAGCATCAGCAGTCGCGTGCGGGGGGTGATGGCGGCGGCGAACTGCTCGGCCGACAGCGTGAACCCGCTGGCTTCCGTCGTGGGGACCAGCACCGCCGTCGCCCCGGTCAGTTCGACGAGCGCGCTGTAGCTCACCCAGTAGGGCGTGGGGATGATCACCTCATCCCCCGGGCCGCACAAGGCGGTGATCACGTTGTGAATCGAATGCTTGGCGCCGTTCGAGATCACCACCTGTCCCGGTGCGAAGGTCAGGCCGTAATCGCGCTGGTAGAGCCGACACACGGCCTGCTTCAGCTCGGGGATCCCGCCCGAAGCCGTGTAGTGCGTGTGGCCGGCTTCCATGGCTGCAACGGCGGCCTGGCGGATATGGGCCGGGGTGTTGAAATCCGGCTCTCCCAGCGTGAAATCGTAGACCGTGATTCCCTTGGCCTTCAGTTCCTTGGCCTTGGCCGCGGCGGCAATGGTGGCGGACGGCTTGAGCGTCTGACAGGCGGGGGACAATTTGTACGAAGGCATCAGGTTCCGTTCCGTGAGGAGGTCGACGCACCGGGGCCTGGTCCCCTCCGACGCGGAAAAACGGACGGCGGTTCGCGTGGGGAGATGGCCCGGTGCGGGCTGGCGAAATTCTCGGGCAACGAGCCGTTCTCCGTCAAGGACCGGAGTTGAGGCCGATCCGTCTGGCCGTTCCAATCCCCCTAGTCGGCTTTGCTCCGGCAGTTCCCACAAACCGGATGGCCGGTTTTTTCGCCTTGGACGGGACAAATCGCGATTTTTCGCCAAATCCATACGGCTTGACTTGCCGATCAATTCCGTGCCATCCGCCTGAACAGACTGTCCGGTCTGAGTTCACCAGTCGGTAAAGCAAGCCGGATGGACGGCGGCGGCCGAAAGACAGTGTCGCGGACACTTACGTCGTCGCGACACTCGGGATCGGGGAAGACTTACGCGGGGGCTAACCGAGACAAAATGTTTCAATATTGAGATTTCCGCTTGACGGAATCTCCGCAGACGGATAAACATTGTCACACAGGAGCGGCGATAAGTCTCACGGATGGGACGTCAGTCGCTCCAGAGTGTCGCGATTCTGTGTTGTTTCTCTTCGCTGGGTGCCAGAGAGAGACAACGAGTCGAAACAACGGGTGCCCAACCGCCCTGTGAAGGAGTGTAGGGAATGGCCGCGAAGACCACCAAAGCCAAGAAAGACACCGCCAAGAAGTCGCCCAAGGCGAAGCCGGCTGCCAAGAAGCCGGCCAAGTCGCCGAAGGCCAAGACCGGTGCCGCGAAGGCCGCGAAGTAAACGCGACCGTCGCTGCGAGTGACCACACGGCAGGCCGGGTTCGCCCGGCCTGCTCGCGTTTAAACCGCCACCGGCAATTCGGAACGCTGGTCCGTTGAGTTGCCCTGCCGTTTCGGTTATCGTCTTCGTCCCGCAATTGGGTGATGTTCGGCCCGATGCGGCCTTCCCAAGGTTCCTGCGAATCGCAACGATCATGGCAAAGTGCCTCGAAAAGAAGCGGCAAGTCAAGCTGGCCCTGTGTGCCAAGTACGAGCGGCTGGCCCAGGTCGCCGGCAGTGAGCCGAAACGCAACACGTTCTTGTTTCATGCGCGCCGGTTCCGCAATCAGGCGGCGGCGATGGCTCAAAAGTTGGCCTTCCAGGCCGGAGCCAAGTAGTGCCGGGAGGTCCGGCAAGACCGCGTCCAACCCGACAATATCCGTTAAAGAAGACCGGGCCGTCTCGCAACGGCCCGGTCTTCTGCTGTTTCTGGCTCTGAGCACTGGCGCTGAGCAACCGTGCGATTACTCTTCGTCCTCGTCCTCTTCTTCCTCTTCCTCCTCCTCTTCCGCTTCGGCAGCAATGTCCTCGGGGATCTCGATGTCTTCCTCTTCCACGACGGGCAACGCGGCCACCTTGGCCGAGGACGCTGCCACCGCGGCGGCCGCCGCCAGGCCGACGGTCGTGGACGGGTCCGCCCCAATCACTTCCTTGACGGGCTGGATGAAGTAGAGCTTCTTGGACTTCTGTCGCAGTTGCTCGATTTTTTCCTCGGCGGCGGCGCGCTGATCGTAGGGGAAGCGGCCTTCTTCTTTCATGCTGCCGTTGTACACCACCCAGATCAGCCGCTTGCGGACGATCGCCTTTTCCTTCGTTCGTTTGGTCTTGGCGGTCGTTGCCTTCTTGGCCTTGGCGGGCGCGGCCGGAGTCTCGCCGCGGGCCTCGACGGCCTCGGCCTGCCGGCGCAACTCCATACGGCTGGAAGTCTTGCGAGCCATGCGTGTCTGCAACCTCTGTGGGTGTCGGGATCCGTCGCCTCGCGAGGATGAACTCCCCTCGGGCGTCCGAAGCGGGGCAGTATACTCCGCCGGATTCCGGAATTTCCAGCCAAGCCCCAGGTCGGGTGAGACCTCAATTTGACGGAATACGAGCGGCAAGGCTAACATTCGGGGTTTCCAATCTCAGTAGGGGTTTCCGTGTCGACTCTCCCCAGGCTGGACGAAGCCGTCCGCAAGGCCGATGTGCTGCTCGAGGCGCTGAACTGGATTCGCCAGTTCCGCGGGCGGCACGTCGTCATCAAGCTGGGGGGCAGCGCCATGGAGGAAACCGCCGCCATTCGCGCGTTCCTGACCGACG
>Ga0073934_10005490_pt1 | contig 19542 bp, 17 predicted proteins | sample LarsenN4metaG_FD_76834 | JGI IMG/M metagenome (GOLD analysis project Ga0073934, IMG submission 76834) | Hot spring sediment bacterial and archeal communities from British Columbia, Canada, to study Microbial Dark Matter (Phase II) - Larsen... ... | reverse complement strand
GTAGTCGCCGGTGAAGGGAATTGCTGCGGGCCTGGACAGGTGGATCGACAACTCGGAGTGGTCGCAGAACGAGCGAAGCTTGCCCACGTCCATCCAGCCGCACCAATAGCCGCTGAAGAGCTGGTACATCCAGGCCGGATGCACGACGTCGTGCTCACCGAGGTCGAGTTGCTCGGCGACGCGGGCAAGCACTTCCTTGTCAAACTCGCTGACCGCGAGTTGCTTCTTCACGCCGCCCCAGGCTTCGCGGTCGCGATTGCGCTCAAGAAAATCCTTGGGTGCGTACAGATTGAAGATTTCGAAGTAGCGACGAGCGACGTCGCCGTACCAGGACGCCGCCCCGCCGCGCGACACGGCGATGACTCGTTCCGGCGCGATGTGGTGCGTGCGGAACAGCCGGCGAATAAAGGGAATCCAGTAGAGCAGCTCGAAACCGACCTCGGACAGCCACGGGCCGAGCAGGATGGGCGTGTTCCTCGCGGCGATCTTGCGCATGTTCCGCGCGATGCCGCGCGGCACGGCGAACTTGGTTCGGTACAGGAACCGCAGGCTTTCCCAGCGCCGCAACAGCGGGTTGACTTTGGCCATGGCAGATGTTCCCCGCAAATGTCAGCGCGCCCCCGCGGATTCCCGCTCCGCACGCTGGGCAAGTCCTGGCAGCGGCGTGCCTGCCGGCAGCCTTGCAGCTTTCTTGAGCATGCGGTCTGTCCGCTTTTGCCCCGTGAGAGTCTGCGTGATGAAGGTGCATACCTTGCGGCAGGCTCGGTAGGCCATCTCGGCGATGAACCCGGCAATGGCCACGGGCAGAAGCAGAGTCCGCGCGGCAAGCGCGCGGACCGTGGCCGGCGGCTTCGAGAGGGGTGGGCGCTGGGCCAACGCCTCAATGGCGTCAGCGACAATAGGCGTACACGGCCGGTCCAGTCCATGCGGCCGAATGAAGCCGCCCACGAATTTCCGCACGTGCTCATGCCCCTCCGCACCGGCTTCAAGCGTCTCGCGGAGCTGGCGGCAGTGTTCTTCCAGGTTGCGAGCGACCTTCAAGTAGCCATCGCGGATCAGATAATCGAAGTGCAGGGTGCCTTCCTGCGTGTCGGCAAACTCCGGCGCGAGAATGGTGTGCGAGGTCCGGCCAATGATGCCCGCCTCAATCAGGGCGCTGGTGTTGATGCCCACGACGGCATCGCTGTGGTAGATCGAATCGAAGTAATCCGCCTTGGCGTCGTCGGTGGTGACGTAGGCGCCGCCGCGAGGATAAATCGCCACGCGAGGATGTCGAGAGACATCGACGTCTGCCCATTGTCCTGCGTTCAGGGGGTGAGGCCGAATCAGGACATTCGCCGACGAGACCACGGGATCGCCCGAGGCGCGCAGGGCATCAAGCCACTTGCAGGCGTACTTTGCCTCCTCCTCGGCGATGAAAGCGGAGGAGCACATGTACAGAATGATCGGCAGGGCCGGATCGAGCCCGTGACGCTGGCAAAACTGGGCCCGCGTCGTGCTCGGCTGCCGTTCGAACCACTTGTCGAAGCTCTGAGCCCCAGTGACGATCACCTTGTCGGCGGGGATTCCGTGCAGCTCGACCGCTTCGTGCTTCTGGTCGTGGTTCCAGACCAGTACCGCCTCCGGTTCGAGCTGGATGATGCCCTTGTTCGTGAGGTTGTCCCAGCTCGCAACGCAAAGCGCGTTGTGAATGCCGTGCGACTGGGCGGCCTTCAGATAGTCCAGTTGCCGCGAGCCGAAGTCCACCAGCGGCGTGACCAGCACAACGTCGGGCCGCTGGTTGAGCATGTGCTGATCGACGTGCCAGGAGCTGGGGACAGTCGTTTCGACCCAGTGAAGCAGGCCTTGCATCCAGCGCTGCCCAGCGTCAGTCCTCATGCCGGGAATCAGCCGGAACAGCATTGCCGTGAGAAAGCCAAAATGGTTGCGCGCCCGCTGCACCAGCTTGGTCGCGCGGGCGTAGCGTGGGTGCAGGTAGCGGAGGTAGTCGCGCATGCCGCGCAGATAGTGGAGCATGACCTTCCACACGTCGCGGCGATTCGGCACTTCACTGGTGGACACATTGGGGTACTTCTGGCACAGCTTGGTGATCTGCTCCTTGCCCAGATGGGCCTTGTTGGGCAACGAATTGAAGCCGACGTGGACGTCGTGACCGCGCTGGGCCAGGAGCTCGATGACCGACTCGTAGTGCCGCAGGTAGCCAGTGTGGCGAATCACGAAGAGGATTCTCATACGCTTGGTCCTTCCGTCCTTGGATGTCAGGGCCCTTGTCAGGCCACTCTTGCCAGCGGCGTTTGCCAGGCGGACTGGAGCCTGGCGACGAGTTCGTCCCAGGCGAAGAGGTCCGCGAGCCGCTGCGCGCTGCTGGGATCGTCGTGATCCAGGAAGTTCCGCAAGTTGTCGGCGTCAGCAGCGTCGAGATTCAGAATTCGCTCACTGAAACGGACTTCGGCGGGCGAATCGGCGTCGAGATTGGTAATGATCCGCTTGCCGAAGCGAAGCGCGGTATTGAACGTAGTGTTGTTGCTGCGAGCGCCACCGCGATAGAACCCTATGAAGACCGTTGGTCGGTTCAGGAAGTAGGCAACGCCCATGTCGTCAAGCGTGCCAAGGTAGACGAGTTGTTCTGGGAAGTTCTCACGCAGGAAGGCTAGCGCTTGCGGTATGCAAGTGCCGTCGCTCGTTTGATGCACCGCTAGAGAGCACAGCAGCTTGTACTCGACGGCTGCCTGGTGCAGGAGTTCGTGCAGCCGACGAAAGCGTCCGCGATCGATCTTGCTGGCCATGCCGAAGTAGAACAGCTCGACCCGCGCGGGCCGGCAGTGCTCGCGATAGTGCTCGGGGATGAGCGTTGGCGCGAAGGCCCGTTCGAGCGGCCGATCGGGGTGCGCGGCGGCGAGCCGACGCAGGATGGCGTCGTTGCCGCAGAACACGTGAGCAGCATCGCGGATGGCTTCAGCCTCCAGTTCCGAAAGGTCGAGCGTGTGAAGAAAGAGGGAAAAGGGGCGTCGACCTCTTCGGCCAGCCAGCAACCCGCGCAGCAGCAGGGCTTGCTGTTCGTCCAGCTCTTCGAACTTCAGGGAGAAGAGCGGGTGATCGTGGGCGGCGATGCTTCGCTGGTCGAGCAGCAGATAGGGGATCCCCAGCCGGTGCGCCAGGAGCTGGTTGAACAGCCCAACGCCGCTGCCGTGGTTGGCTTCCCGCAGACCAACGATGCAATCACACGACCTTCTCAAGGACGAGCACCCTCCCGTAGTTCTTCCAGTCCATTTTCGCTTCGAGGTCATACCGCGATCGGAACCCCTGCAGAATGAAAAGGCAGCGCAGGAAGTCCTTGTTCAACAAGCTGATGTGCGAGGCATCGACCTCCGGTTCGGTATCGATTGCGAGCAGTTCTTCGCGCCGTTTGCTGTAGCGCGTCGTGACGTAGATGAAACGGGACGATAGCTTGCACATGTTCTGCACGGCTTGCTGGATTTGCAGCACGGTCAGATGCTCCAGCACTTCGCGGCAGATGACCAGGTCGTAGGTCTGGCCGAGGTTAATGGGCAAGTCCGCTGCCAGGACGTGAATGCGGTCGCGAACGGCCTCGGGAGCAGCGCGCTTGGCGTAAGCGCTGAAGTCGATGCCCTCGGCGTCCACTCCCAGCTCCCAGAGCAAATAGATCAACGCGCCAGGGCCGCAGCCGAAGTCGAGCACTTTCTTTGGCTGGAAGACTTCCTTGATGAGTTGCGGGTTCTTGCCTTCGATCTGGCGGCGGGCTTCCAGGCTGTAGTTGTTGTTGCCCTCCCGCCAGTTGGCATGGAAGTATTCCGCGTCGTAGTGCTCGGCTGGCACTGGCTTCTGAGCATGGACCGTTTGTTCAAACAGCTTTACGCACACGGCGATTCTCCAGAAAGTCCTCGAGGATGCGCGTGGACGAATTCAGCACGCAGTTGGCATAGACGATGTGAATCTGCCGTTCCCGGCAGATGGCGATCTGTTCGCTGGGCAGCGAGCCGATCCAGTCCGCGCCCTTGACGTAGTACTTGGGACGGAAGTAATCGAGAGACCAGGCGGTTCCCTCGCGAGCCACGAAGACATAGTCCACGTAGCGGATGGCGCCGATCACGGCTGCGCGGTCAGCCTCGGGCAACAAGGGCGGCCTGCCTTTTCGGGTGCGGATGTACTCGTCTGCCGCCATGTTGCACAACACCGGAACGCCGAGCATGCGGGCAAAACGGAAGTACTCCACATGGCCCCGATGCAGCGGGTCAAAACAGCCATCCACCATGGCGAACTCGGCGGGCAGGATCTCCCGCTGACTGGCGTCGATGAGCATGGCTTGCTACCACTCCCTCTCCCCGCCGCGCGGGGTGACAGCTCAGGCCGCCGCCGACTGGGGCGGGCGGTCGGCCAGCGCCTGGACGCGTTCGAACAGCTCGGCGGTCAGGCCGTCAATGCGACTGACTTCCTCGGCTGTGAGAATCTTCTTCCAGCGTTCGACGGGCTCCTGAGACACGCCGTAGCTCTGCACCTTGAAGCTCGAATTTGCCTTGATCGGGAAGCCGTTAAAGGTCGGCGTCAGCATGCTTGGCGTGAACTCGATGCCCAGCCATTCCGCCAGGCCGCGCGCGACGCCGGGCGTGTTCCCCAGGAGGTCGTCGAACCGCAGGACGCGTACCCGGTCTCCATACTTCGCCTTGAGCGCAGCAATCGATTTCGCCGAGGCGATCCACTGCGACAGGGCCTTGTCAATGTCGTTGTAGTTCGTCTTCTTCGTCTGCTTGTGCACGCGGAAGCTGACGTACCAGCCCTTGGGATTGCGCACGATCGAGATGAGCCGGCCATCGGGATAGACGTTGAAGAACTGATCGAGGTTGGCCGGGTCCATGATCATTCGCGGTACGAACGCGGCGACGTACTTCTTGGCAACGTCCTTGTGGAAATTCCGGTTGTCGATCCAGGCGTTGAAGTAGGACGTGAAGTAGCAATTGAACACGTCGCGGACCGTCCTGGGCGGCGATGCGGCCACGGCCTGGTCGAAGATCGCCTTCTGCAAGGATGGCAGGAACAGGAAGGGGAACAGGTCGATCTCATTGTCCGCGGCGTTGGGCTGCTTCGAGTAGCCCTCGCGGAAGGCTCGAAAGGCCGGCTCCTCGTACAGCTTGTGGAACCACGCCTCCGGACCATCCTCGAGGCGGATCGGCGGCCAGTCCTCCTTGTGCGGAAAGCCGATGTACAGTTCGTAGGGGTGTGCATGGAGCTGGGGGTGCATGTCCAGGAGCTGGCTCAGCAACGTCCCCCCCGAACGAGCGACCTGGGTTGTCAGCACCAGCGGCTCGGTCACAGGGACCACGTTCTCCAGGCGTATCTTGCGTAAGTGAGCACAGTCCTCGGCCCAGTCGAGCTTGCCCAGCGGCAGCTTGATGTCGTTCGGCGGCTTCTTGGGCGGCTTCTTTTTCTTCCAGGGCGAACCCAGCATACGCCGAGCCATCGCTCGTAGTGAATCCATCGCAGGCATTAATCGCCCTCCGGTGCCTAATCCCGCACGAATAGACCGTACTGAGGCCGGCCAGCCTCTGGATGGGCGTAACGGTCATGCCAACGCAGGCCATGGGCCTCGAGGCATTTCGAGATGTCTTCCACGCTTCCCAGAACGCTATCCGCCAGTTCGACAAGAACCGATTTCAATCCAGGAGAACGCAGCACCCTGGCCGCGCCCTGGAGCACGGCGAGTTCTGCGCCATCCACGTCCAGCTTGATGTGAGTCGGCGAAGGGGCCTCGAAACGTTCGCACAACTCATCAAGCTGAAGGGCGAGCATGCTCTGTTCGTAAGCCGGTCGAGAATGCGCCTTGTCGTGCGGCTTTCCAGGCCTTTGTTCATTCATCGAATGCAAGGCCTTTCCGGCCTCCAGGCTGCGATAATTGAACTGGACCCAACCGCTTCGCTGTGCCAGCGGCAACGGCAAGGGCGTGATGCAATCGGCGCAGTCGTTGAGTACGATGTTCCGGCACAAGGCGGCATAGTTGGCAAAAGCTGGCTCGAATGCGTAGACGCGGGCCTGGCGTTTGGTCAGCAGCGCGGCTAGCAGCGCATAAGCGCCGACATTAGCCCCGATGTCGTAGAGCACCTCCCCAGGCCGCACGAACTCCTCGATCCACCGGGCAGTCCAGGGTTCCTTGCGGACAGACTGCAGCCGGCTCAGCTCCGTCTCGGAACTGACCTGCAGTTGAACCTCTACCAGCGCGTCATCGAGACGGCGATGGATCCTGAGCGATTCCAGCAAACAAACATACTGGTCATCGGGGAGGAAGCGGGCCATCCCAGCGACGAGACGACGCCAGGCGGAAACGAACGGTCGCAGAGGTCCGCCACGTCTGCTTCGCAGCCGGGGACCTGCACTCGGCATTGCCGGATAGGCAAGGTCGCGGGCAAGTTGTCTTCCTGGAGCAACTGTCAAGGATCAAGCCTCGCAATGAGTCAAGGGCGTTAATCAGCACTCAGGCCGCAAAGCGGCCCCGATACGCTGGCTGCGGAACCACGGGCAGAGTCGCCTTGCCGCTCGCAAGCATTTGTTCGGCGAGTGCCCAATCGTATTCGTTGTTGATGTCAAAGCCTTCCATTTCATCGGTCACGAATGGCACGATGGTCTCGCCGGCGATGTTCCGTCCATCCAGCACCACGCGCGTCCAGGCGATCTCCAGGCTGGCGTTCTGGACCCAGATCTCGGGCAAACCCTGGTAGGGCGTGCTGTGCCAGGGTTGCTCTGCGGGACCAAAGGGCATCAAGGGGAGCAAGCGTCGGCCCCGCTTCACCCACATCTTGCCCGGGTGCTGGCTGCATTTCTCCACGGCACGCAGGGAATCTACGCCCAGCTCTGCCAGGAATATGCGCCACGCCCGCTGGATCGTGCTGGCCTGGCGAAACGGGCTCGTCGGCCGCAGGATGCTGAAGCAATCGTAATGTCTGCCCTGGCCGCCCAGTTCGGACAATGCGTGCTCGATCCAGTCGATGTCGGGGGAAAGGTCCTGGGCCATCTCCACGGGTCGAAGAAACGGCACCTGGGCGCCATAGTGCAAGGCGATTTCGGCGATTTGCTCGGAGTCCGTCGAGACGACGACTTCGGTAAAGACGCCGCTCTGCTGGGCCGCAGCGAGCGTGTAGGCTAGCAACGGATGCCCGTTGAACGGCCGGATGTTCTTGCCTTTGACGCGTTTCGACCCTTGCCGGCAAGGGACGAGAGCCACGCAGCTTGGCTTGTTCACGCTGCAGCCCTCCCCTCCGCGGCCTGAACCCCAAGCAAGGCACGGGCCCGCCTGGCCAGGCTGACGGCATCCAGCTCGTGGGCGCGGAGCACTTCGTCGTTCAAGCCGCAGCGTGGGATCTCGGTGATCCCGAAGCTGGCCCGTCGCTGGCCTTGCAACCGCTCCATTTGCGCCAGTTCAGCGAGGAGGAACTGACCCTGCCCGCCGGCGACGTAGTGATTGTCGAGCGTGATCAACGCAGGGAAGCCGGCCACGCAGTCGTGGAGCCAGGCCGGATCGACGCGATTCAACCAGGGGAAATTCACCACCCGTGCGGAGATGCCGTCCTGCTCGAGCAGGGCCGCCGCCTTGAACGCTTCCGCCAGCAGCACGGGGCCTGCGCCGATGAACACAAGATCCGAGCCGTCCCGCACGACGACGCCGCGCCCCTCGCGCAGTCGATAGTCGCTGGGCAACGTGAACGGCACCTGGACAGGAATCGAGACGAGGCGAAGGTAAACGCTCTCCTGCGTCCCGCGGCAAGCATACTCCATGGCCATGCGGGTTTCTCGTTCGCAGCATGGTTCGAGCATTACCGTGTTGGGCAACCCCATCAAGGCGGCGATGTCGCGGACGCACTGGTGCGAATGGCCTGGGCCCGCGGGCAGCAACCCAGCCAGCGAACCGACATAGACGATCTTCGTCAGCTCGGAAGCGTTGTTGTAGATCTGCTCGTTGGGCCGATCGGAGAGGAAACAAGCGAACGAGTGGACGACCGGCAGCATGCCAGCCAGCGCCATGCCACCCGCCTGGGATACCATATCCTGCTCGGCGATGCCGCACTCGAAGAAGCGATCGGGATACTTTGCTTCGAAGGCCAGACAGCCGGTGTCCTTGACCAGGTCCGCGTCAAGGACTACGAGATTGGGATTCTTCGCCCCTTCCTCGACGAGGGCCTCGCTGTAAGCGGCGATCAGCTTCTGGGCCCCTTCGACGGGCCTCGCTGGGGATCGCGGCACGCGGGTGAGCTTCACCTCGCCGGCGTTAAGCTGCTTCAGCAGGCCATTGATCTTCTCGTGCAGCTCGGCAACGGCCCGCTCGTAATCCTCTGGCGAGGGCGCTCCGGAGTGATAGCGATACAGCCGTTCTGTCGGCGCCATCGCCGTGTGTTCCATGAAGGAGACGCCGCGGCCCTTGATGGTGTCGCAAATGATGAAGCGAGGACGAGGGTTGCCTGGCTTGGGGGGCAGTATGGCCAGCAATTGCTGGATGTCGTGGCCATCGCAGCGATGCACTTCCCAGCCAAACGCGGAGACCTTTCGAACGAGGTCGCCCAGATCGCTGACGCGGGAGACCCAGGTGTCCGATTGGACCTTGTTGTGATCGACCAGGACGGTTATCTCGCCGATGCCCTGGTTCGCCGTTGGCTGGAGCGATTCCCAGAACTGCCCCTCTTGCAATTCGCCATCGCCGGTCATGACGAAGATGTGGCCTGGCTGGCCGCGCCGTCGCCGGGCGATGGCCATGCCCCGCGCCTTGGAGATGCCCATGCCCAGCGAGCCGGTGTTCGTGTACATGTGCGGCGTGCCGACGTCCGGATGTCCAGGCAGCCCGCCCAGCCGCCGAAGTTGATGAATCAGCTCGAAGTCGAGCAAACCGAGTCCTAGCAGGACGGCATACTTCCCAGGGGCATCGTGGCCCTTGGAGGAGATGAAGAAGTCGTGCGTCTTGAGCAGGTCGCCTTGCACCCCCTGGAGAATGTCGAGGTAGAGAGTGCAGACGATATCCAGGGAGCTGAAGCTGCTGCCGATGTGCCCCGAACCTGCCCGCGCGATCATGTAGAGCGTGTTGAGCCGGCAGGCGGCGGCGAAAACTTCGATCTGCTTCTCCTGGACCGTCCGGAGGCAGAGGAGACGGTCCAGCTCGTCCTTGGCAATGTAAGCCAGTTCATTCATGAGTGCATCCTGCGAGGCGAAGCCTGGTGGATCCTTCCGACCAGTTTGGGCTGCCTGTTCCCAGCCTTTGAGAACATGGCTTGGCGAGGGATTCTAGCCTGGGGGGCAAGACGGGTAAATACCGATTCAAGCTCGGCGTAGTGCGTTAGCCCCTTCTGCTAAGCCGAGAGGCTCGAACTCGTACGTGGGCTTGCGCGAAGAGAGACCGCGCTGCAGTCGGACAACAGGGGCCGACGGCTGCGCGGTCTCGAAGCGGCTCGGAACGGGGAACCGCCTGGTGTTGGGAGCCTCTTCGCGTATCCCGGGGGTGCCGAAGAGGCTACCAAGTTCCATTCAGATTTCGGGCCAAAGCCTTCTCATTCTTGGACACCAACTTGAGTTGTCCTAAAATATCAGGTCGTTTGACCTTGCGGCAAGAATCTCCCTCATGCCCAGCTGCACTCGGGGGAGTATCTGCTAGGGATCGTTAACTCCCAGGATCGTACTCGTTGCCAATAGTTAACGGTGTGGAACCAAGCTCGCACTCTATCCATCCCGTGGGCTGGGAAGCACTGCCCGGCGAGAGGTGAGAAGCAATCCAGCCCCTTCACCGTAAGCGTAAAGCTGCACGCGAGTTGGGGCAATTCCCCAGCGGGTGATCGTGTGCCTGGCGATGACAGGCCGGCGCGGGTCGTTGACCGTGAGGGGGATCAGGACTAACGGGACGCCTTCCTCCAGCGCAGCGGCGGCGATTCCAGACAGCAATTCCGCCAGGGCTCGCTCATCCTCGTACCAGAGATTGCCAATGATCCAGGTGCGGACAGGTTCACCGATACGAGCACCCAGGCCGGTCCAGCTCGCCAGCAGCGAGTAGTACCACGGCGCGTGGGTGACGACTTTCAGTCCATGACGGTACAGCACTCCGGCCGCTCGGGGGACTCTCGCTCCAAGCACGAATAGACCCATGCCGCACTGGGTCGACGGATCCATCATGGCGTGATCGCTTCGCAGGGCGTCGTCGAGCCAAGCCGCGGGTCGTTCCGCCGCAGGTTCGACCAGGTGGAACTCCGGTGCTGGCTGGCGCTTGACCCAGCGCGGAACCACGGCGTGATAGAGAATGGGCCAGGGGAGAGGCGTGAAGCCCGTGGCTTCAAGTAGACGCCGATTGGCGACGTTGTCTTCGAGGACCAACCCATAGCAGAGGGCTGAATCGGCACAGGAGGCCAGTTCCTCTTCGAGCAGTGCTCGTCCGATGCCCTGGCGTCTGCAGTCAGGATGGACCATCCGGTCGAGGAAGTACGTGACCAAACGCAGCTCGCCTTCGAGCCAGACGTGTTTCCACGCCAGAGAGCCGGCCCCGATGATCGTCCCGCCGCGTTCCGCGACCCAAACTTCCGCCCGCTCGAAGTGCCGGCATCGTTCCCAGTGGTCCGTTCGCTCGTGGTAGAAGCGGAGTCGCTGGCCCTGGGGACAGGCACGAGCCAGGGCACAAAGGGCGGCATTGTCGCGCACCGGATCGGCCAGGCGAATAGTCAGCGCTGCCACGCCTAACCTGCCTTTAACAGGGGCCGTGCTGATTCCAGGGGGATGATCGGCTGGTCGAGCAAATAGTTGAGATCGGTTCCCATCGCGGCCAGCAACTCGCCAAGACTGGTGTGAGCAATCTGGCCGCGCTTCAAGTCTGGCCAGGCAAGTCGTGTGTTGTTCCAGAGCATCCGAATGCTGAACGCATCGACGCCGTGACGGAGCAATTCCATGCCGAATCGTCGCGGCGCCGGTCCGATGAACTGCAAGCCATCGAAGAGAACCCAGGTGCGGGTGGTCGTGGCCCAGTCGCTGTCGCGCCAGTCCAGCTCCATGGCCAGGAGATGGGGCTGAAAGGCGTTGTCGAACTGGCAGCAGACGATCCCCGGCTCAACCATCATGGCGGTGGACATGCCTGGCTTCTCCAGACTGCCGGCGGAGAGGGACAACCGCTGCTCAAGCCGTCGCCGCAGGCAGGGCATCGATACTCCGAAACGCGCTCGGATGTCAAGGTCGCCGTGGGGATGGGCTCGCCCGACTTACCCCTTCTGCCCCGTCGCTCGCCAGCCGCAGCCGGAGTAGCACGATTCCAGTTGAACATTCTGCAACCCGCAGGATTCCAGGAGACCTCTCAATTCACTTTCTGTGAACTTGTGGAACACGCCCGCTTCGATCCGAGACTGAATCTGCCCAAGCCAGCGTCTCGTGATCGGATAAACCAACCGTCGTCGCAGCCAACGCCGCACTCCGCCAATGTCCGACCGCTCGGCCTCCAGGCGGTCCGCCTGGGCAATGATCTGGTCAGCGCTGTAGCTTTCGCTGGGCCCCGCAAAGACCAATTTCCCGCCTCCGCGGAGCAATCCGACGAGTTCCTCAAGAGCCCGCTTTCGACTCGTAGAGGAGGGCAGCGTGTAGATTGCAAAGTGCGTGACGACGCCATCGACCGGTTCGAGATTCAATCCAGACAGCCGAGTCAGGTCCTCTTGCAGAAACCGGACGCGCTTCGCAACGCCTAGCCGCCTGGCCCGCCGTGCGGCGTAGGCCAGCCCAGCTGGGTCGATGTCGATGCCCGTCAGCCTGCCGCCGTTTCGCAGCCAACCGCAGGCGTGAACGAGCAGTCTGCCGCTGCCGCAGCCGGCGTCGAGGACGTGATCTTCCGGCCCAGGGCTGAGCGAAGCAAAGGCTTCACGAACGGACAGATCGTAGTTCACGGGCATCAGGCGATCATAAAGCCCATAGCGGAACGCCGTGGACCAGAATCCTTTCGCCATCACTTTTGCTCACGTCTAGAACCAGCAAGGTGGATGCTGCCCATCTGGCAGCCTGGCCTCGAGGGGATCAATCAACCGGCCGCCCCATGGCTCGCATGAGGAACTTCATGTCTTCCCAGACGTCCTTTTTGGCGGCCGGATTGCGAAGCAAGTAGGCGGGGTGGTAAGTGCACAGGACCTTGACGCCCTTGTAGTCGTGCAGTCGACCCCGCAGTCGGCCTATGCTCGCGGTGGTATTGAGCAACGACTGGGAAGCGCATGCCCCTAGTGCGCAGATGAACTTCGGCCGAAGCGTCAGCAGTTGCCTCTCCAGGAAGGACGCACAATTGGCGACCTCGTCCGGCAATGGCGTGCGGTTGCCTGGAGGACGACACTTCAACACGTTGCAAATGTAGACGTCCTCTCGCCGGAGCTTGCATGCCGCGATGATCTTGTTGAGGAGTTGGCCCGCGGCGCCCACGAACGGCTCGCCCTGGGCGTCTTCGTCGGCGCCCGGCGCCTCGCCGACAAAACACAGTTCTGCATCGACGTTGCCCACGCCGAACACCGTCTGGGTGCGATTCTTCACCAGGGCGTCGCAACGCGTGCAGCCGCGTACCTCCGACTGGTCCAGCATCTGAAGAGCAGCAATCTTCTGCTGCGTCGAAAGCCTTGGGGCACTGGTTGGCGCCTCTTGAAACAGGTCAACCGCCTTTGTTGTTTCCAACGGTTCGACCGGCATTGCACCCTGCTCTGCTACTGGGGTTGCAGGTTCCAGGCTGGCGTCCTTTCTCACTTCCAGCCACTCTATGCCGGCGCTGCGAAGACCTTCCAGGTGAAGTCGCAATTGGCGGCGAGGATCCATCGGCTGATTCGGCATGCGTTCTCTCTCGGTTTTCTGCCACTCGACGGGGCCAGCGTCACGGTTGCACAGGCTCCAGAATCTCCCGCACGTGGTCCCGGAAGGCCTTGCCTGATTGCAAGTAGTCCGGAACACGACCAGGTTGGGGCGGAAAAGTGACCGTGGACAGCGGCGGCACGGGGCGGAAGAGCGGACCAGGCGAGCTGACCTGTGCGCTGCCGTACTTGCCGCTCAGCACGAACTCCAGGGCGTTGGCCTTCGTGGTGAACACCACCTGGCCGTCCGCGATGATGTAGCCTCCTCCTGTCAACTCACCCAGCAGACGCAGCACGCGCTCGATGGTTGCCTGGTGCACGCGGAGATTGATCTGGACGAGCGGGGCCGGCCCAGGCTGATCGAGGATGGGATCGAGCGAGATTGGTATGGCGCTGAGCTGGCTCAGATCGCGGAGCGCCGCGGGAAGCGGTTGCGCACGCCAGTTCAAGCTCACCCGTTGATTGAGAGCTCGCTTGACGCTGTCGTTCGCCAGCGGCAGCGGCACGGCAGGCGCAGGCGGCGAAGGAGTCCGGTTGTTGTCGATGCGGACCGGGGCGGGCAATTCATCCTCGGGCGCAGTCAGCTCCGCTGGCCGCAGCGTCTTGAGCGTCGTCTCCACCTGTTTCCGCAGCCTGTCCGTCTCGGGCGTTCGTGCAAGCTCGGCGATGGTCTCGCGGGCGGCCTCAGCAAGCTCGCGCGCCGGTTCGATCTGTCCGCTGCGAAGGAGTTGGTCCACCTGTTCGAGCGCTTCCTCGACCCGCCGCTGCGCCACGGCCTCGTCGATCGCGCGCTGCCGCTGACCCTTCTGCTTCTGGACCAGGTAACGATGATACTGCTGAATCTCGTCGGACTCGGGGAACAGCCTGGCGGCTTTTTGGGCATGCGCCACGGCCTCGCTGACCTGCCCCGCTTGCTCCGCCGCCTGGGCCTGTTGAACGAGCAACAGCGCCCTGCGGCGGTCCTCCTTCCGCTGCTGCTCTGCGCGATCCTTCAGTTCGCCGAGAATCCGCTGAATGTCCTGATTCATTGGCCTGGCGGGTTCCTGGCAGAACGCCAATGCGGCTGGCGCCAGGAGCACCAGAAACGCCTTTGCGACACGCCCCCTCGACATGAATCACCTCGCTGGGATGAAGGCGGAATGCATCGTAACCATCCTGGGAACGCGGCGAAAGACTGCGCTTGCGGAAAAACTTGAACTGGCCTGGCGTCCTCGCCGTTCTCCACTACCATTCGACGGGTCAGCGATATCATGACGGAGATTGGAAAAGGGACCGGCGCCAGCACGCCACGACCAGAAGGACCTGTGAGACACAGTCCCATGATGCACGAGGCACAACTTTGGGACGCCTGGTTCGCACGCGCCGGCCGCGAATGGCTCGAGCGTTTTCTCGTCTCCAGCTACTTGAGGGAGCAGCGCTGGTTCGGCGCCAAGGCCAGGCCCCTGACGGCATTTCATCTGCGTGACTTCTGCTGGATTCCCCATGATTCGGGTGTCTGGCTCTACGGCCAGGGCGAAGCGGAGTTTAGCAGCGGGCCGACCGAGGCTTACTTCATCTTCCTCGGCATGGCCACGACGCTGCCCGCAGGCGCGCAAGCTCTCATGGAGGTCCCCGGCAGTCCGCTCGGGCCAGCCGTGCTGTTTGATGCCGCGGACGACCCCGCCGCCGGCCGCGCTGTGCTCGACTGGCTCGACGGCGAGTCGAGCATCCAGACCGAACACGGCCATCTGCGCTGCCAGCGCTTTGAGTTGCTCGTGAGCGACCGCGCCAGTTTGCCCGTGGCTCGCAGCAAGGCCGAGCAAAGCAACACCAACCTGATCTTCGGCGAGCAGTACGTGCTCAAGCTCTTTCGCCGCTACCAGCCCGGGTTGAATCCTGACTACGAAATCAGCCGATTCCTGAGGGAGCACACGAGCTTCCGCAAGACGCCGCCGCTGCTCGGCGTGATGCTGTACCGGCATCGGGACGAGGAGCCGATGGTGGCGGCGCTATTGCAGGGGTGGGTGCCGAACCGCGGCGACGCCTGGAGCCAGGCCGTGCGGTCGGTAGTATCCCAGCTCGAGGGACGCGGAAAGGACGCTGTCGGGTTCGACATCACCTTGCTCGCTCGACGGACCGCCGAGTTTCACCTGGCCATGGCCTCCGCCCCGCTCGACCCCGTCTTCGGCCTCGAGCCGCTCTCGCAGACCGATCTCGAGCAAGTTGGCCAGCGGATTCGCGACAACCTGACCAGGGGCCTGACACTCCTGGAACAACGAGGCCCTCAATTGACCCCGCGCGCCCTTGCCTTGGGCCAATCCCTGGCCGCACAGCGAGAGGCGTTGCTCGGCTGTCTGCACGTGCCGCAACTCGATCCGCCTCCGGCCAAGCTCCGCATCCATGGCGATTACCACCTGGGGCAGGTGTTGTGTACGCCCGAGGGCGACTTCGTGCTACTCGACTTCGAGGGCGAGCCAGGCCAACCGCTCAGCGAACGGCGTGCTCGCCAGTCCCCGTTGAGAGATGTCGCCGGCATGCTCCGTTCCTTCGGCTACGCAGCCGAGGCGGCATTGATTACCGTCCTGGCCAGGGGCCCTGGCAACGAGGAGGAACTGGCAAGTGCCGCTCACCACTGGGAAGGTCAAGCCGTAGAGCAGTTCCTGGAAACCTACCTGGGCGTCGTCGGCAAGGCGCCCTTCGTGCCCGAAGATGCGCAGCTATTGCGGCGCATCCTCTCCTTGTACATCTTCGACAAGGCGCTTTACGAGTTGCTCTACGAGCTGAACAACCGGCCCAAGTGGGCAGTCATTCCGCTGCGCGGCATTCACCGGCTGCTGGATGGTGCAGAGTGCGGCGAAGGCAGCTAGTTCTTGTTCATGCCAGGCTTGGCGCTGGGATCCTGGGGCTTCCCGTCCGACGGCTTGTCTTTCTGGCTGGCTTTGGGCTTCTCGGGCTTGATCTCAGGCGGCTTCTGGAAAAGGCGATCGTCAAGCCGTTCGGGAAAGCGGACCTCCGCGATTTCCGCCTCGAAGATGCGATTGTGGTTGTTCAGCACGACGATTCGGCCCCAGTGCTTCGGGCCGTTAGTCTCGCGGTAGTTCATGAATAGCACTTCCTGCGAGGACTCCTTCGCCTGGTAATCCTGGATGACGTGCTCCATCTTCGCGAGCAGGCCGGTTTGCTTGTCGAAGTACAGGTTCACGTCGCGATGTCCCTTGCGAGCGACATTCACGACCTGGATCGGCCGGTTCTCGATCTTGACTTCGTCCATCTCCTTGAGCTGATAGTCCGACTCGCGGAGAGTGATCAACCGCATGACGTTCTCGGCGTACATCTGCTCGCGGGCCTCGTTGATCTCCTTGGCGGTAAGCTCCTTCCCCTGCCCGTTCGTGGTGACCCAGCCCTTGTCGCCATTGATGATGACCGTGCGGACGATATCCACGCCTTGAAAGTTAGTGACCATGACGCTCCGATACTTGTCGGGTAGCTGGCAGGTGACCTCCAGGTTGAACGGCGCTTCGCTGTCCGGAGGGAGCACTACCTTGGCCCGCAGCTTGAGATGAACGAGCCGGGCGCGGGACATCTTGACGTCGCCGCCGTGGGCCTTGATCGCCCGCTCGACGATGGCCCGGGCCGTGCTTTCGGAGACGATGCGGTTCTCGCCAGGAGGTTGCGCAAAAGCAAGCGAGGCAGCCAGTATCAGTGTCACAATCAGGGGGGCGGACCGGAGCACGCACTCCTCCTTTGCCGCGTCGGCCAGGGGGCGGTGGCTGAAATGACCTTCTCAAGTGTACCCGAGCGCGACCAGAGAAAAAAGGGAATCCGTGGGGCTTCGGCAACTTGACAGGTCCGGCGGCGTCTGTTGCAATCGTCGCTCTACCGGCACAATCGGCACAGTCAGCGTTTTCCGTGCGGCAAGCTGAAAAGGAACCACCGACCATGGCGGCACCAAGCTACGAGAAACTCACGCCACCCACGCAGGGCTCCCGCGTCACCGTGGATGCCAACGGACGCTGGAACATACCCGATGATCCCATCGTTTGTCTGCTCCGCGGTGACGGCATCGGCCAGGACGTCGGCAACGTCCCCGGCATCACCACCTGCGCAGTCAAGGTGCTCGACGCGGCCGTGGCCAGGGCGTACGGCGGCAAGCGGCGCATCCACTGGTTCGACATCCACGCCGGCGATGTCGCCCGCGCCATGTACAATCCGCAGGTCAAGGACGAGCAGGTCAATAGCCTGAGCGAGGACGACCAGCGCAAGCTCTACTTGCCCGACGACACCCTCAAGGCCTTCGAGTATTACAGCCTCGGACTAAAAGGTCCGCTGACCACGCCCATCGGCGGCGGCTTCCGAAGCATCAATGTCTACCTGCGCATCCGCTTCGACCTCTACGCTTGCGTCCGGCCGGTCCGCTACTTCAAGGGCGTCGACGCCCCGAACAAGCGGGCCGACAAGGTCAACATGGTCATCTTCCGCGAGAACACCGAGGACGTGTACTGCGGCATCGAGTTCAAGAGCAACTCCGAACGCGCCAGGCAGCTCATCAGCCTGCTCGAATCGTGGGGCTACAAGAATGTCGTCCCCAGCGCGGGCATCGGCATCAAGCCGATCAGCCCGCCTGGCTCGAAGAGGCTCATCCGCATGGCCATCCGCTGGGCGATCGACCACAAGCTGCCCAGCGTCACGCTCATGCACAAGGGCAACATCATGAAGTTCACCGAGGGCGCGTTCAAGGACTGGGGCTACGAACTTGCCAGGGAAGAGTTCCGCGACCAGATCATCACCGAGGACGAGATGTGGGCCGCAGGCGGCAAGAAGCCCGCTGGCAAGGTGCTCATCAACGATCGCATTGCCGACAGCATGTTCCAGCAGATTCAGCTCCGCCCCGACGAATACAGCGTCATCGCCACGCCGAACCTGAACGGCGACTACCTCTCGGACGCGGCCGCGGCCTTGACCGGCGGCATCGGCCTCGCCGCTGGAGCCAACATCGGCGACCGGGCGGCCATGTTCGAGGCTACCCACGGCACCGCACCGAAGTACACCGGCAAGAACCAGGCCAACCCCGGGGCCGTCCTCCTCAGCGGCGCCATGATGCTCGAACACATGGGCTGGAACGAGGCCGCCGAGCTCGTCAACAAGGGCGTCGAGGCGACGTTCGCCGAGAGCGAAGCCATCGCCGCCAAGGGGCCAGGCGGCAAGCTCTACGTCACTTACGACATCGCTCGGCAGTTCAAGGGCTACGGCGCCGAGGCGGGGGCGAGCAGCTCGGAGTTCGCCGACCGAATCATTTACCATCTCAACCAGTGAGGAATCGGCTCATCACCCGTCATTAATTCAAGTGCCAGGCAGGGCGGGTCTTGCCCGCTCTGTCTCTCTCTTCACCTCTCCCAGGAGCAGCCTCATGAACCGTCGCGAAGTTCTCACCAGCATCGGGGCCACGGCCGCAGGCCTGGCCGTTGGGACGGCCGTGCAGGCCCACGACGAGGGAAAGAAGCCCGACTACCTCGCCCCTGTGCAGAATCTGCACGCCTACCTCTGTGCGTTCCATATCGGCAAGGCGAACCCAGACTTCGTCGTGGAGGCGCATCACTACTGCTCGCCCGTCGGCGACAGCGGCGAAGTCCACCAGTGCGTGATCTACGACAAGAACACCAAGAACGCACGCATCCTCGGAGTGGAATACATCATCAGCGATCGGCTTTACAGGCAGCTTCCCGAGGAAGAGAAGAAATACTACCACGTCCACACGTACGAGATCATCTCGGGCATGCTGATCGCTCCAGGCCTGCCCAGGCCCACGGAGAAGGACTTGATGGAAGGCTTGCTCACGACGTGGGGCAAGACCTGGCACACCTGGCCCGATCCGAAGACCGCCCTGCCCATCGGCCCGCCGATGCTGATGTGGTCCGCCACGAAGGACGGGCAGATCAGTCCGCAGTTGCTCGCCCAGCGTGACCAGGAGTTCAAGGTCAACACCGATCAGATCCGAAAAAGCCGGGCCTACCTGGGGCCATGCCCGCAGATCGATCCGCCGGCCAACATCGACAGCCTGGGCCGGCAATGGACCAACAGCGGGCCGGACGTTCGCCCCAAGAGCTAGGCCGAGCCAGGATCAAGGACTGGCCTGGATTCGATACAGGAACTTCTCCGTGCGGATGAACAAGGCGCCGTCCCCCGCGGCGGGCGAAGCCAGGGTGCGCTCATCGAGCCGATTCCTGGCCACGCGCTCGAAGCGGGGGCCACGCTTGAGCACGGTCGTCGTGCCTTCCTCGTCCAGGAAGTAGACGTGGCCGCCGGCATGAATCGGCGAAGCGGAGAAGTTGCCCCCGAGCCGCTCCTTCCAGCGGACCTCGCCGGTGCGAACGTCGACGCACGAAGCAACGCCGGCGTCGGAGACAAGATACAGATCATCCCCCACGACCAGCGGCGAAGGGTTGTTGGGCGCGCCGGCCTTGAGACGCCAGGCGATGTGCGTCTCCGTCACGTCTCCCTGGCCATCGGGCCGGATCGCCAGCACTTGCGGCGAATCGTAACCCGTGGCGATGATCAACAAACCGTGAGCGAAAACTGGCCGAGGAACCACCGAGTAGCCGGAATACCGGACCCGCCAGAGCTCCTTGCCGGTGCGCGGATCGCAAGCCTGGACGACATCGGAGCCGGTGCTGATGACCTGTTGCTTCCCCTTCACGGTGATGAGCAGCGGCGTACCGAAGGAGAACTTCTT
>Ga0073934_10005489_pt1 | contig 19542 bp, 15 predicted proteins | sample LarsenN4metaG_FD_76834 | JGI IMG/M metagenome (GOLD analysis project Ga0073934, IMG submission 76834) | Hot spring sediment bacterial and archeal communities from British Columbia, Canada, to study Microbial Dark Matter (Phase II) - Larsen... ... | reverse complement strand
GCAGGCCGCCGTATTCGGCGATTTCGCGCGTGTGCCGGCGCTCGTAAACCACGCCCACGATGAGGAACAACATGCCGGTCGTGATGCCGTGATTGATCTGCTGGATGATCGAGCCGGCAATCCCGGCCGGGTTGAGCGCGAAGATCCCCAACGTGCAGAAGCCGAGGTGGCTCACCGAGGAGTAGGCCACCAGCTTCTTCAGGTCCGGCTGCACCATCGCCACCAGCGCGCCGTAGACGATGCCGAAGACCGCCAGGCCGGCGACGATCGGCCAGGCCTCGATCGCCACCTGCGGGAACAACCCGGCCGCCCAGCGCAGGAAGCCGTAGGTGCCCATCTTCAGCAGCACGCCGGCCAGGATCACCGAGCCGCCGGTCGGCGCCTCGACGTGGGCGTCCGGCAGCCAGGTGTGCAGCGGGAACATCGGCACCTTGATCGCGAAGGCGAGCGCGAAGGCGGCAAACAGCCAGCGCTGCTCGGCCAGCGGCAGCGAGAACTCGTACAGGCGAACGATGTCGAAGCTCGGCTCGCCGCCGTGCGCCTGCGCGTAGCGCCAGACCAGGAACAGGATCGCCACCAGCATCGGCAGGCTGCCGACCATGGTGAAGAGCACGAACTTGATCGCGGCGTAGACGCGCCGCGCTCCGCCCCACACGCCGATGATGAAGTACATCGGCACCAGCATCACTTCCCAGAACACGTAAAAAAGGAACAGGTCGAGGGCGAGGAACGCTCCCAGCATGCCGGTCTCCAGCATGAGGAAGAAGATCATGTACTCCTTCACCCGGTGCTCGACGTCCTCCCAGCCGGCGAGGATTACCAGCGGCGTCAGGAACGTGGTCAGCAGCACCAGCCAGAGGCTGATGCCGTCGACACCCACCTGGTAGTGCACGTTGAACGACGGGATCCACGCCGCCTTCTCGGCGAACTGAAAGCCGGCCTCGGCGGTGTCGAAGCGTCCGAGCAGCACCAGCGAGGCGACGAACGGCAGCAGCGAGAACATGAACGCGCCGCGCCGCAGCGCGCCGATCTGGTCGCGCGGCATCAGCATCAGCGTCAGGGCGCCGAGCAGCGGGGCGAAGAGGATGACGGAGAGCAGGGGCATGATCTCGGACTCAGGCGAGGACGTAGTACGCGACGATCACCACCGCGCCGGCGAACAGCGACAGCGCGTAGTGCTGGACGTTGCCGCTCTGCAGCTTGCGCCAGACGGCGCTGTTGCGCTCGACCACGGCGGCCACGCCGTTCGCCGCGCCGTCCACCCCGCGCACGTCGAAGCCGCTCCACAGCCAGCGCGAGGCGGCCACCAGTGGGTTGACGATCAGCAGGTCGTAGAGCTCGTCCACGCCCAGCTTGTTCAGCAGCGGCTGGTAGAGGAACGGCAGCTGCTCCTTGAGGCGCGTCGTCAGGCCCGGGCGCACGACGTAGGCGAAGTAGGCGAGGCCCATCCCCGTCAGGGCGACGGCGAACGACACCACCATCAGCGCGAGCTCGAGGCTGGCCGAGTGGTGGCCGTGGCGGCTGTTGAAGACCGGCGCGAGGAAGTCGCCCAGCACGTTCGCCCACGGCGTGCCGATCCAGCCGCCCGCCACCGATAGCACCGCCAGCACGATCAGCGGCACGGTCATCGCCGGCGGCGATTCGTGGATGTGGTGCTGCGTTTCGTGGTCGGCGCGGCACTCGCCCCAGAACGTCTTGATCAGCAGCCGCGTCATGTAGAAGGCGGTCAGCAGGGCGCCGAACAGACCGACGGCCCAGAGGACCCGAAAGCGGTTGAACGCCGCGAACAGGATCTCGTCCTTGCTGAAGAAGCCGGAGAGCGGCGGGATGCCGGCAATCGCCACCGTGCCGACGAGAAAGGTCCAGTACGTCGTCGGCATGTACTTCTTCAGCCCGCCCATCTTGCGGATGTCCTGCTCGCCGCCCATCCCGTGGATGACGCTGCCGCTGCCGAGGAACAGCAACGCCTTGAAGAAGGCGTGCGTCATGACGTGGAAGATGGCGGCGCCGTACGCGCCGACGCCGAGGCCGAGGAACATGTAGCCGAGCTGGCTCACCGTCGAGTAGGCGAGCACCTTCTTGATGTCGTTCTGCACCAGGCCGATTGCCGCCGCGAAGATCGCCGTCACGGCGCCCACCGCCGCCACCCACAGCATCGCTTCCGGCGAGAGCACGTAGAGGAAGTTCATGCGCGCGATCATGTAGATTCCCGCGGTGACCATGGTCGCGGCGTGAATGAGCGCGCTCACCGGCGTCGGGCCGGCCATTGCGTCCGGCAGCCACACGTAGAGCGGGATCTGCGCCGACTTGCCGGTGGCGCCGAGCAGGAACAGCAGGCAGATGGCGGTGACCAGCACCGATCCCGGCCCCAGCTCGCCCGCCTGCCCGGCAATGCTGCGGAAGCTGAGGTCCTGCGGGCCGTCGCCGAGGCTCCAGTAGAGCAGGAACAGGCCCAACAGGAAGCCGGCGTCGCCAACGCGGTTGACGATGAACGCCTTCTTGCCGGCGCTGGCGTTGTCGGGGTTCTCGTACCAGAAGCCGATCAGCAGGTACGAGCAGAGCCCCACGCCCTCCCAGCCGACGAACAGCAGCGGCAGGTTGTCGCCCAGCACCAGCAGCAGCATCGCGAAGGTGAAGAGGTTCAAGTACGTGAAGTACCGCGCATAGCCCTCGTCGTGGTCCATGTACGCGGTCGAGTAGACGTGGATCAGGAAGCCGACGCCGGTGACGATGAGGACCATCAAGCCGGACAGCGGGTCGAAGCTGAACGCGACGTCCACCTGCAGCGAGCCCGCGTGGATCCAGGGGTAGACGCGGTTCACCAGCACGGCGCCGGTGCCGGCGCGAACCAGACTCCAGAACGCGTACAGCCCGGTCAGGAACGACAGCAGCACCGCCCCCGGTGCCACCACGCGCACCGCGGCTTTGCCGAGCCGGTTGCCGAAGGCGAGGTTGAAGAGCGAGCCGAGCAGCGGGAAGGCCGGGATCAGCCAGAGGTACGGTGCGGCCAGCACGGCGGACTGTGCGGCGGCGTGGGCGGCGGGGTGCTCCATCGTTCACCAGCGCATCAGGTTCAACTCGCCGACGTCGATCGTCTCGCGGTTGCGGAAGAGCGCGATGATGATCGCCAGCCCGACCGCCGCCTCGGCGGCGGCCACGGTCATGACGAAGAAGACGATCACCTGCCCGTCCATCGAGTGCAGCGCCCGCGCGAAGGCCACGAAGGCGAGGTTGGCGGCGTTCAACATCAGCTCGATGCACATGAAGATGACGATCACGTTGCGGCGGATCATCACCCCGAGCGCGCCGATGCCGAAGAGCACCACGGCCAGCGCGAGTATGGCGTTGGTTCCGATCATGAGTGGGAAGACAATGCTAAATTTTGAATTTTGAATGTTGAATGGCGGTGGCGGTGGGGGGTCATTCGAGCTTCTTCTTGGCGACCACGACGGCGCCGACGATGGCGACCAGCAGGAGGAGGGAGGTGATTTCGAAGGGCAGCAGGAAATGAGTGAACAGCCGCTCGCTGACCGCCACCGAGGTGCCGAAACCGGCGGGCACCGGCGCCGAGAACTTGTCGGTGCCGTCGGCCACGAGCAGGGCGCCACCGAGTATGCCCATGAACGCGAAGCCGCAGACGCCGACCAGCGCCCGCATCGGCGCGGGGCTCTGCTCGGCTGCCTCGGTCTGCAGGTTGAGCAGCATGATGACGAACAGGAACAGCACCATGATCGCGCCGGTGTAGACCACGATCTGCAGCACCGCGACCAGGTGGGCGTCGAGGAAGACGAACATCACCGCCAGCAGGAACAGCGTGCCGACCAGGCACATGGCGCTGCGCACCGGGTTGCGGTTGAGCACCACGCCCACCGCCAAAGCGACGATCAGGATGGCGAGCAAGCTGAAGACCGCCGCGTTCATCCTACGGTCACTCCCTGCACGCATTCGTCGCGGCCCGCCGCCGCTGCGCGTCCCGATGGTCTCGATCCGACCCGAGCCCATCGGTGTTCATCTGTGTTCATCGGTGGCTTCATTCCCCGCCGCCCAGCGCCAGTACCAGCAGCGCCGTCACCACCACGTTGGCCAGCCCCAGCGGCAGCAGCCCCTTCCAGCCGAGCCGCATCAGCTGGTCGTAACGGAAGCGCGGTACCGTCCAGCGCACCATGATCTGCACCCAGCAGAGCACCAGCACCTTGACCGTGAACGCCCCCACCTGCAGCAGCGTGACCAGCAGCGAAGGCAGGCCGATCAGCACGTCGCCCGGCAGGTGGAAGCCGTCGCGCATCAGGAAGGGCACCTGCCAGCCGCCGAAGAACAGCGTCGTCGCCAGCCCGGAGACGATCACCACCTCGACGAAGTCGGTCATGAAGAACATCAGGTGCTTCACGCCCGAGTACTCGGTGAAGTAGCCGCTGACCAGCTCCGACTCGCTCTCCGGCAGGTCGAACGGCACGCGCTTGCTCTCGGCGATGCCGGCCACCATGAAGATCAGGAAGCCGATCGGCTGGTAGAAGACGCCCCAGGCCGGCAGGAAGCCGAACAGCAGATCGCCCTGCGCCCGCACCATCTCCTGCAGGTCGAGCGTGCCGTAGGTGAGCACCACCGCCACCATGGCCAGGCCCATGCCGATCTCGTACGAGATCATCTGCGCCGAGCCGCGGATGCCGCCGAGCAGCGACCAGCGGTTGTTCGACGCCCAGCCGCCCAGCGTCACGCCGTAGACGCCCAGCGACACCATCGCCAGCACGTACAGGATGCCGACGTCGAGCGGCGCCACCTGCAGGTTGATCTGCATGTCGCCGATCTCGAGCACGTCGCCGAACGGGATCACGGCGAACGTCACCAGCGCCGGGAACAGGTTGATGCAGGGCGCCAGCGTGTGCAGCAGGCGGTCGACGCCCTTCGGTATGACGTCTTCCTTGGTGAGGAACTTGATCGGGTCGGCCACCATCGTGTTGATCAGGCCGGCGCCGGCAAAGCCGAAGATGGCGGCGCGGTTGGCGCCGATGCGGTCCTGGATGAGCGCGCTGCCCTTGCGCTCGATCCAGCCGAGCATGCCGGCGAGGTTGAGCACCATCAGCAGGACCAGCAACGCCTTGGCGGCGGCGATCAGCAACTCGAGGCCCATGCGCCGCGCCTCACTTCCCTTCCCGCTCCAGCCGCTCGAGGATCTCGAGCGTCCGCGCAGGGGTCAGGTTCTCCCAGAAGTCGTCGTTCACCTGCATCATCGGCGCGGTGCCGCACGAGCCCAGGCACTCCACTTCCGAGAGCGAGAACTTCATGTCCGCGGTGGTCTCGCCGAGGTCGACCTTCAGCTTTTCGCGCAAGCAGTCGACGATGTCGTCGGAGCCGCGCAGCCGGCAGGAGAGGTTCGTGCACACCTGCACGTGGAACCGCCCCATCGGCTGCTTGTAGTACATGGTGTAAAACGAGGCGACGCCGCCGACGAAGGCGGGCGACAGGCCGAGTAGCTGCGCCACGTACTCGATCGCCTCCGGGCTGATCCAGCCGAGCTCCTGCTGCACGAGCCACAGCGTCGGCATGATCGCCGCGCGGCGCACCGGATAGCGCGCCACGATCTCTTCGAACTTCGCCTGCGCGGCGGGGGAGAACTTCATTTGCTGCTCACAGCTCGACCATTGGAAAGTGAAGGATGAGGGATGAAGGATGAAGGATGAATGCGGATACGCCTTCAACCATCCCGCCGAGCGCGTTCATCCTTCATCCTTCATCCCTCATCCTTCACTTTCAGCGGTCGCACTCGCCGCCGATCATGTTGATCATGCCGAAGGTCGGGATGATGTCCGCCACCATGGCGCCCTGCAGGATGTCGCCCAGCGCGCCCATGGCGATGAAGCAGGGCGGCCGCACGCGTACGCGGTAGGGGCGGCCGCTGCCGTCGCTGACCACGTAGAAGCCGAGCTCGCCGTTGGCGCCCTCGACCGCCTGGTAGGCCTCGCCGGCGGGCACCTTCACGCCTTCCATGATGATCTTGAAGTGGTGCATCAGCCCTTCGATGCTGCCGTAGACCTTCGCCTTCTCGGGCAGCATGAAGCGCGGGTCGTCGATGCGCACCGGGCCCGCCGGCATCTGCTTCAGGCCCTGCTCGACGATGCGGACGCTTTCCCCGATCTCGTTGAAGCGCACGATGAAGCGGTCGTAGTTGTCGCCCTTGGTGCCGGTGGGGATCTCGAAGTCGAAGCGGTCGTAGACCAGGTAGGGCTCGGCCTTGCGCAGGTCGTGCGCCACGCCGCTGGCGCGCAGCAGCGGGCCCGTAATCCCGTAGGAGATCGCATCCTGCGCCGAGAGCGTCCCCACGCCCGCCAGGCGGTCGAAGAAGATGCGGTTGCGGGTGACGAGCTTGTCGCAGTCGTCGAGGATGCCGCGCATGTTTTCGAAGGCCTGCGCGATCTTCTCGGGTACGTCGGGCGGGAAGTCGTTGGTCACCCCGCCGATGCGCGTGTAGCTGGTCGTCACGCGCGCGCCGGTGACCGCCTCGACGATGTCCCACAACTGCTCGCGCGACTCGTTGAGCAGGAAGCCGACGGTCATCGCGCCGATCTCGGTGGCGGCCATGCCGAGGCAGGTGAGGTGGTCGCAGATGCGCGAGATCTCGCTCATGATCACGCGGATGTACTGGCAGCGCTCCGGCGCCTGCACGTCGCAGAGCTTCTCCACCGCCAGGGCGTAGCCGACGTTGTTGATCAGCGGCGAGACGTAGTTCAGCCGGTCCGTGTACGGCACCGCCTGCGTCCACGTCCCCTGCTCGACCATCTTCTCGAAGGCCCGGTGCAGGTAGCCGACCTCGACGTCGCACTCGACGATCTGCTCGCCGTCGAGCTTGAGGTTGAACTTCACCGTGCCGTGCGAAGCCGGATGGGACGGGCCCATCTGCAGCTCCATGATCTCGGCGGTGTCGTCCGGCGCGAGCCTGTGCGCGGGGTCTGCCATCTCAGAACTTCCAGTCCTGCACGACCGGGTCGCGCTCCTCGGTGAGCGGCTGCCGCTTGTCGACCGGGTAGTCCTTGCGCAGCGGGTGGCCGACGAACTCCTCGTACATCAGGATGCGTCGCAGGTCGGGGTGGCCCACGAACTTGATGCCGAACATGTCCCACGCCTCGCGCTCCATCCAGTTCGCCGACTTCCACAGCGGCACCAGCGAGTGCATCCAGGCGTCTTCTTCGCCCAGCCGGACCTTGACGCGCAGGCGGTGGTTCTGCGGCAGCGAGTAGAGGTGGTAGACGACTTCGAAGCGCGGCGTCTTGCCGAGGTAATCGACCGCCGTCAGGTCGGCCAGCAGGTTGAACGAAAACGGCGCCCGGTCGCGCAGCGTCTTCAGGACCTCGAGCGCCTCTTCGCGCTGCACGACGACGGTCGCATCGCCGCGGTGCGCATGCGAGTCGACGATGCGCTCGCCGAAGAGGTCCTTCACCGCGGCGAGCATCTCCTCCGCCTTCAGTCCCACTCGAGCGCCCCCCGTTTCCAGACGTACAAAAGGCCGATCGTCAGGATGCCGATGAACACGCCCATCTCGGCCATGCCGAACCAGCCGAGCTTCCGGAACAGCACCGCCCACGGGTACATGAACACCACCTCGACGTCGAAGACGATGAAGAGGATGGCGGTCATGTAGAACTTCACCGAGAACCGCCCCCACGCCGAGCCGCTGGCCACGTTGCCGCACTCGAACGACTCGAGCTTCGTCTCGGTGCGGTTGTGCGGTCCCAACAGCTTGCCGAGCCCGAGCAGCACGCCGACCACCACGCCCGCGAGGGCGAACATGATGAGGACGGGGAGATACTGCGCAGCCATGCGTGAAGGGAGAAAAATGCAGCCCGCACAAGAAAAATCCGGCGCGCGGGGCAATGTGGCGGGCTTATTTAATGGTGGTGGTGATGTCAAGGTGGACTTATGAAGGGTGACGAGTGACGAGTGACGGGTGACGAGTGAAGGAGTTGAGCACCATTCACCTCACTCGTTGCGCGTGCACCTTCACCCTTTACCCGTCACCCTTGACCCCCTCACCCGTCACCCGTCACCCGTCACCTCATTGACCGATTGCCTTTGGTTCCGAGTTTGTTCAGAAGCCGCGCCATGGCCGAGTTGGACGACCGCATCGCCGGGCTGCTGCGCGGGCGCTTCGGGAGCGCGACCGAGGTGACGCGCATCGCACCGCTGGCCGGCGACGCCTCGACGCGGCGCTATGCGCGGGCGTGGATGAGCGGACCCGGCGCGCCGGCCACGGCGGTGGTGATGATCCTGGCCGACCGCGGCATCGCGATGTCGTCGGACGAGCTGGCGGTCTTCGAGAAGGCGCCCACCGAGCTGCCGTACGTGAACGTGCACCGCTTCCTGGTCTCGCTCGGCATCGCCGTTCCCGAGATCTACGTCGACGCCTCCGAGCAGGGCCTGCTGGTGCTCGAGGACATCGGCGACACGGCGCTGTGGGATGCCGTGCAGGGCAAGTCGGACGCGGAGGTGGCGGCGCTCTACTCGCGCGCCATCGACCAGCTCTTGCGGTTGCAAATCGACGGCACGGCGCGCGCCGACCGCGGCTGCATCGCGTTCCAGCAGGCGTTCGACGAGCGGCTGTTCAACTGGGAGTTCGAGCACTTCATCGAGCACGGCATCGCCAACCACTGCGGGCGCGCTGCCTCGGCCGCCGATCTCGCCGTGCTGCGCGAGCACTTTGCCGCGATCGCGCGCTACCTCGACGGCCAGCCGCGTTATCTGAACCACCGCGACTTCCACAGTTGGAACCTGTACGTGCACCGCGGTGAGGTCCGCGTCATCGACTTCCAGGACGCCCTGCTGGCGCCGGCGCCCTACGACCTCGCCACGCTGCTCGGCGACCGCGACACGCCGGCGGTGGTCGGGCCCGAGGTCGAACGGCGCCTGCTCGAGTACTACCGCGAGCAGTGGGAGCGCCGCGGCGGGCCGGCGTGGGACGCGGGCGAGCTGTGGCGACTCTACGCCGCCAACGCCCTGCAGAAGGCATTCAAGGTGGTCGGCCGTTTCTACTTCCTCGACCGCGTGAAGGGAAAACCGGGTTATTTGCGCTACCTCCCATCGACGTTGCGCCAGATCAGGCGGCTGCTCGAAATGCGCGACGACCTGCGTCCCGTACGCGAAGTGCTGACGAAGTATTTCGAGGAGCTGCGGTGAACTTGCGGGAGGGCATTTGCCGCGAAAAGGCGCATGAAACGCAGAAGGAATCCTTGCGGCATTTGCGCCCTCTTGCGGCCGTTCTGCCCTTGGTGCCCCGCAACCGCAGAAAGGCCTCATGCGCGCGATGATTCTCGCTGCCGGGTTCGGCACGCGCCTGCGTCCGCTCACCGACCGCACGCCCAAGCCGCTGGTGCCGGTGGCGGGGTTTCCGATGATCGCCTATCCGCTGACCCTGCTGCGCGCGGCCGGCATCAAAGAAGTCGTGATCAATCTTCACCATCTCGGCGAGCAGATCCGCGAGGCGCTGGGCGACGGCTCGCGCTACGGCGTGTCGATCGAGTACTCGGTGGAGGACCCGATCCTCGACACCGGCGGCGCCATCCGCAAAGCGCGCTCGTTCCTCGACCGCGGCACCTTCGTCGTCCTCAACTCCGACATGATCTGCGACCTCGACCTGAGCGAGGCGATCGCGCACCACCGCCGGCACGGCGCGTTGGCGACGATGGTGCTGCGCCCCGATCCGGAGGCGGCCCGCTACGGCGTGATCGAGATCGACGCCGAAACGCGCATCCGGCGCTTCCTGGGCAGGCCCGAGCACGTCGAAGGGCCGTTGACGCCGCTCATGTTCAGCGGCATCCACGTATTCGAGCCCGCCGTGTTCGATTACATGGCGGAAGGCCACTTCAGCATCACCCGGCAGACCTATCCGGCGATGCTCGAGAAAAATTCTCCATTGTATGGCTACGTGTTTCGTGGATACTGGCGTGTAGTCGATACGCATGATGGACTGGCCGCAGGGAGAGAAGAGATCGAAGGTGGTGGCGTGCTCGCGTCGGGCCACGACCCGCGTTCTTGGTCTTGACAAGGTGCGTCATAGCTCTGTAGAAGGCGCGACATCGGTGGAGGCGGATGGGAATCACCATCGTCCAGAAGAGTGATCTGCGGGTTCGCAAGCGGGATCCAAAGGTCTCTCTGGTCCTTGCGGGCGGCGCGATAACGGGAGCCTCGTTCAAATTGGGCGGGCTCAAGGCGCTGGACGATTTCCTCGTCAACAGGAAAACCACCGAGCTCGACACCTACGTCGGGCTCTCCGCCGGAGCAGTGCTCTCGGCGCCCCTTTCGGTCGGCATCAGCCCGGCCGAGATGGTGAAGAGCCTCGAAGGCGCTTCGCAGACGATTTCGCGCTTTCAGGCGAGCGACTTCTACTCGCTCAACCTGCGCGAGTTCGTGCAGCGGCCGGTCGATTACGCGCTGGCCCTTGCGCTCTACGTTCCCGGCACGCTCAGCGACCTGGCGAAGGAAACCCCGAAGATGCTCGAGCATCTGCAGGGGACGCTCTCCGAGTACCTGACGCGGCCGACGCCGTCGCGCCTGCGCCAGCTGCTGACGCCGATCGTCGAGGCGATCAGCAACCGTCGTTCGTTCCCGTCGCCGTTCGAGTACGTGCCCTCGGGAATCTTCGACAACTCCGGGGTGGAGCGCTACATGCGTCACAACCTGGAGCGCATGGGGCTCGGCAACGACTTCCGCACTCTGTACCGGCGCACCAAGCGCGAGTTGTACATCAGCGCCATGAACCTCGACACGGCCGAGCGCGTCGTGTTCGGTCACGACGAGGACGCCTCGGTGACGGTTTCCGAGGCCATCCAGGCCTCGACCGCGCTGCCCGGCTTCTACAAGCCGGCGCGCATCAAGGGGATCGACTACGTGGACGGCGGCGTGCGCCGCACCGCGAACATCGACGTCGCGGTCGAGCACGGGGCGGACCTGATCATCTGCTACAACCCGTTCCGGCCGTTCTCGAACCGTGTCCGCCGCCGCTTCGATCGCGCCCGCGGCACCTGGGTCTACGACGGCCACCCGCTGGCCGACGAGGGCATCTTCAGCATCCTGAACCAGGTCCTGCGCACGCTGTTGCACTCGCGCCTGCAGTACGGGCTGCGCCAGTACCAGGACGATCCGAACTTCAAGGGCGACATCATCGTCATCGAGCCGCGCGAGACCGACCTGCACCTGTTCCAGATGAACCCGCTCGCCTACTGGGAGCGCCTGCGCGCCGCCCAGCTCGGCTACATCTCGGTGACCGAGTCGATCGAGCAGCACTACGAGCTGATCAAGCCGATCCTCGAGAGCTACGGCATCACCATGACCCGCCGCGAAGTGCGGCACGGGGTGGAGAAGATCAAGGCCGAGGAGGACCTCACGGAAGGTACGGAGGTTCTCACCCGCGAGGTCCCGCGCCGCCGCCTGAGCGTCGCGTAAGACCTCTACCTCAACCGGCTCTTGCGCACTTGCTCGGTGCCGGCCGGCAGCTCGAGCAGCAGGCCGTCGTCGGCGAGAACCGTCGGGCCGCGCCGCGCCGCGTCGACACCGCGCAGGAAGACCCGCTTTGCAAACGCATTCGGAGGCGGCGGGGTGAGGTGGTAGAGCACCAGCACGCGCACGCCGGCCTCGTCGGCAACCTGCGCCGCCTCGACCGGGCTGGTGTGATAGCTGGGGATGTCGCCTAGCAACTTCGCCACCTGCCGATTCCCGGCCCGGTCGATCTCCTCGCGCGCCATCGCCACCAGCTCGTTGTTCTGCGCCTCGTGCAGCAGGACGTCGACGCCCTTCGCCGCCTTGATCAGGTTCTCCGAGCGCGTCGTGTCGCCGCTGATCGCCACCGAACGGCCGCGGTAGTCGAAGCGATAACCCACCGCCGGTCGGATCGGTTCGTGGTCGACCAGGAACATCGTCACCGTCAGCTCGCCCGCCTGCAGCGCCACCGCCTGCGGCTTCGCTTCCCTGTCGAGCTCGATCGGCATCGCCTGCATGCGCCCCTTCTCGGGTGGCAATGCCTCGGCGCCGTGGTGCGCGGTGCGGTACTCGTTGTCGAGCGCGTACGCCTCGCCAAACCCGGCGACGACCCGCTCGACGCCGGTGGGGCCGTACACCGGCAGCGGTCCGGGACGGCCGGCGACCCAGCTCTGCATGTTGAACTCACCCAGCTCGCCGATGTGGTCGGAGTGGAAGTGGGTGAGAAACACCGCCCCGAGCCGCTCCGCCGGCACGCGCCAGAGGGCGAGGTTGTTCCAGGAGCCGGGACCGGTGTCGACCACGTAGAACTTCCCCCCGGCGAACACCGCCACGCACGCCCGCGCCCGTTCGCGCGAAGGCATCGGCGAGGCGGTGCCGCACAGCAGCACGCGCAGGGCGTCGTCGGAGAAGAGGTGGGCCGGGGCCGAACCCACGCCGCGCCGGATCACCTGCCGCGCCAGGCGGTCCTGCAGGGCCGGAACGAAGTACACCGTCGCGGCAGCCAGGATGGGCAAGGCCAACATGACGTACAGGAAGCGGCGCATCGGCCGCTTCTAGCGCGGTCGGCGCCGCCAGCCCAAACGTTACGCCCGGTTTGCGGCGCGTGCGGCCGTTTGGCGAACCCAACCGGTCGCAGGAAACCGGAGAATCACGAAAGCGCGAAAAATTCGAAAACACGAAGTGGAGAAGCGCGTCGCTCCTGAGAAGCGAGCCGCTTCCGTGTTTTCGTCTCTTCGGCCTTTCGTGATTGGCCTTTTCCTTCGATCAACGCAGCAGCGGCTCGAGATCCTTCCACGCCGTGACCGGCAGCGAGCAGCTCATGTTGCGGCACACGTACACCGTCGGCCGGCCGTCGACCTGCCCCTTGCCGCGCACTACGGCGGGCACCAGCGACATGTCGCGCGGATCGGCGACCACGACCGTGCGGTTGGGCAGGTAGACGCGGCGGGTCTGCTCGAGCAGGAGCTTCACCTCGTCGGTGGCCGGTACGCCGACGATGACGATCTCGTGCGGCTTGCGCGAGTAGAAGTCGTAGGCGCACCAGAGGTTGGCGAAGGCGAACGGCTGCTGCTGCATCGGTCCGGCGAACAGCCGGAAGATCGCCTCGGCGTGCCCGAGGTAGCGCGTCTCGCCCGTGTAGTGGTGCAGGCGCAGCAGGTTCGTCGCCGCCACCGAGTTGCCCGACGGAATCGAGCCGTCGAAGCTGGGCTTGGTGCGCACGATCAGCTCCTCGTGGTCGTCGCTGGTGAAGTAGAGCCCGCCCGCCGAGTCGTCCCAGAAGTGGGCAAGCATCGAGTCGGTGAGCTGCACCGCCTGGTCGAGGTACTGCCGCTCCTGCACGGCCTCGAAGACGTCGAGCAGCGCGGCGACGCAGAAGGCGTAGTCGTCGAGGTAGCCGTTGAGGCGGGCGACGCCGTCCTTGAAGGTCCCGAGCAGCCGGTCGCCCTGCAGCAAGTGACGCCGCACGAACTCGACCCCGCGCACGGCCGCTTCGCGATCGGACTCCTCGCCGAACAGCTCCGCCGCGCGCGCGAAGGCGCCGATCATCAGTCCGTTCCACGAAGTGAGGATCTTCTCGTCGCGGCCCGGCTTCACGCGCCGGGCCCGCGCCGCGAACAGCTTGGCGCGCGCCTCGCCGAGCAGCAGCCGCAGCGCCCCGACATCGCGGCCGAACATGCGGGCGAGCTGGTCGACCGCGACCGTGACGTTCAGGATGTTGTGCCCCTCGAAGTTGCCGACGTCGGTGATGTCCCAGTAGCGGCAGACGATCTGCGCCACCTCGTCGCCGAGGATCTCGTACACTTCCTTGCGGTCCCAGACGAAGAACTTGCCCTCGTGCCCCTCGCTGTCGGCGTCCTGCGTGGAATAGAAGCCGCCCTCCGGGTGGCGCATCTCGCGCAGCACGTAGTCGAGCGTCTCGCGCGCCACGGTGGCGAAGAACAGGTCGCCGGTAATTTGATAGGCGCAGAGGTAGAGCGGCACCAGCTGCGCGTTGTCGTAGAGCATCTTCTCGAAGTGCGGCACCAGCCAGCGCTCGTCCACCGAGTAGCGGTGGAAGCCGCCGCCGAGCTGGTCGTAGATGCCGCCGTGCGCCATGCGGCGCAGCGTGTGCAGGACCATGTCGCGGTACGCCGTGCCGCCGCCGGCGTGGAAGTGGCGCAGGAAGAGCTCGAGCACGCTGGTGTTCGGGAACTTCGGCGCCTGCCCGATGCCGCCGTGCTCGGCGTCGTAGGCGCGCGCCAGCTTTGCGGCCGCCTCGCCGATCTGCTCGGCGGCGGGCAACGCAGAGGACGGCTGCAGTGCGTCGGCACGCTGCAGCGCCTGCATCAGCTGGCCGACGCTGTTCTGCACTTCCTCCTGCTGGTTGCCGTAGGCGTGGGCAATCGCCTGCAGCAGGCGCGGAAAGCCCGGCCGACCGTAGCGGTCTTCGGGCGGGAAATAGGTGCCGCCGTAGAACGGTTTGCCGTCCGGCGTCAGAAACACCGTCAGCGGCCAGCCGCCCTGGCCGGTCAGCATCTGCACGGCGCTCATGTAGATGTGGTCGAGGTCGGGCCGCTCCTCGCGGTCGACCTTGACGTTGACGAAGTGCTGGTTCATCAGGCCCGCGATCGACTCGTTCTCGAACGACTCGCGTTCCATGACGTGGCACCAGTGGCACGCCGAGTAGCCGATGCTCAGCAGGATCGGTTTGTTCTCGCGCCGCGCTCTCTCCAGCGCTTCCGGCCCCCAGGGATACCAATCGACCGGGTTGTGCGCGTGCTGGCGCAGGTACGGGCTCGACTCATGGATCAAACGGTTGGTGTGTTCGGCCACGGCGCAACTCCAATCGGCCCGGCAGGGGCGGAGGTGCTGCATAGGTTAGCCCCGGCCGGTCGCGCAAGGAAGAAGACGGCCGCCGGAAAGTCGAGCGTTTCGTGCTCGTGCTCGATTCAGCGTGTGGACACGGTGGACACGGTGGACACAGTGGACGCGGTGGACGCGGACTTGGCTGAGCGCGGTGGACGGGTCACCCCTTCACGCACACCACCTGGCGCAGCGTGTGCACGACCTCGACCAGGTCGCTCTGCGCTTCCATCACGGCGTCGATGGGCTTGTAGGCGCCGGGTGTTTCGTCGATCACGTCCTTGTCCTTGCGGCACTCGATTCCCTCGGTGGCCTTGATGTGGTCCTCGAGGGTGAAGAGCTTCTTCGCCGCCGTGCGCGACATGACGCGCCCGGCGCCGTGGCTGCAGCTCTCGAAACTCTCCGGGTTGCCCTTGCCGCGCACGATGAACGAGCGGGCGCCCATGCTGCCCGGAATGATGCCGAGGTCGCCGGCGCCGGCGCGCACCGCGCCCTTGCGGGTGACGAAGACTTCCTTGCCGTAGTGCCGCTCGCGCGCGACGTAGTTGTGGTGGCAGTTGACCGCCATGCGGTCGGCGCGAAACGGCGGGATGCCCGGCACCGAGGCGACCGCGTCGATCACCGCGTGCATCATCAGCTGGCGGTTCACCCGCGCGAAGTTCTGCGCCCAGCCGACCGCCTCGACGTAGTCCTCGAAGTGCTCGCTGCCCTCTTCGAAGTACGCCAGGTCGCGGTCGGGCAGGTTGGCGGCGTGCTTGCGCATGTCGTTGCGCGCCAGCTCGATGAAGTAGGTGCCGATGCGGTTGCCGACGCCGCGCGAGCCGCTGTGCAGCATGAACCAGACCGCGTCCGACTCGTCGAGGCACACCTCGATGAAGTGGTTGCCGGTGCCGAGCGTACCGAGGTGAGTGATGCTGTTGGCGCGGGCGACCTTCGGGTGCTTGTCGACGATCGCCTTGAACGCCGGCTCCAGGGCCCGCCACGCCTCGGCCTGCGCCTGCGGCGGGCGGCCCCAGGCGCCGCGGTCGGCGCGCCCACCGCCGTCGGTGCGCCCGTGCGGCACCGCCTTCTCGATCGCCGTGCGCACGCCGTGTAGGCTCTCCGGCAAGTCACCGGCCGTCAGGCTGGTGCGCACCGCCATCATGCCGCAGCCGATGTCGACGCCGACCGCCGCCGGGATGATCGCCCCCACGGTCGGGATGACGCTGCCCACCGTCGCGCCGATGCCCCAGTGCACGTCCGGCATCACCGCCACCCAGCGGTGGATGAACGGCAGCTTGGCGACGTTGTGCAGCTGCTTTTCGGCCTCCGCTTCCAGCGGCACGCCGCGCGTCCACGCCTTGATGGGCACACCGCCGTGCGTGTGGATCAGGTTGTAGTTCGGCTCCATGACCCGGCGAGGATAGAGGAGCGGCGCCGCGGATTGAAGGTGCGTTCGATGATGTTGGGAACGCCGCTTGCGCCTCGTGCCTCGCAGGCGCTGGCGTGCGCGCGGGGCCGGCGCGGTGATCGCTGCCCCGTCCGGAACGTATCCGTCAGAACTTCGCCTTGAACTGATCGGCTTCGTTGCTCGACTGCGCGGCGCTGAAACTGTTGCCCCAGCAATTGCCGGCGCTCGAATGGAGCTGCACCGTGACGCTGGTGGTCTGATTGAAGAAGGCCGTTCCGCTGGCCGGCGCCGGCAGCGCAAGCCCGCCCTTGCCTTTGGCCAGGATCTTCGCCGTTCCGGCCGCGCCGCTCTTCAGCTTCATCTTCTGGATGCCGCCGCTGCTCGTGCCGTCGCCCTTGAATTTGTACCCGGTGGTGCTGGCGGCCTCCCAGTCGGCGCCGGCAGGCACGTTGGCTTCGAACTTCAGCACGCCGTCGTCGTACACGCAGAGCCGATTGTTGGTCGACGCGGTGGGATCGCCGAACGCGCTCTGCGTGTCCGCACCCGAGCCGTTGCCCCACTTCCAGACCAGCTTGTCTTTCGTGTCGTCGCTGCTGTCCTTGATCAGCAGCTTGCCTTTGGTCGAGGTTCCGCACGAACCCGACGGCGAAGCCGGGCACGACAGCCGCAGCCGCTGCGCGAAGACGCCCTCGCCGTCACCGTCCTGCCCGCCGTTCTGCAGCCAGACCACCAACACCTCACCGGTGGCAGTCATGGCCGCGGCCGGAAACTGCTCCGACGCGGTCGTGTAGGTGTTGATCTGGAACTCGGCGCCGATGGGCGCGTTGTTCGCGTCGAACTGCTGCCCGAAAACACCGTCGCCGTCGCCGTCCTGCGCGCTGCCCCAGACGGCAAAGACCTTTCCGGCCGCGTCGAGGGTGAGCTGGGCGAACAGCTGGGAGCCGGTCGTGTAGGTGTTCACCTGGAACTCCGTGCCGGCGCGCGTCCCGTCACTCGCATACCTTTGAGCGAAGACGCCGCCCTCGCTCCCGTCCTGGATGTCGCTGTTCCACCATGCGATGAACGCGCCGTCGCTCGCCAGGGTGACGCTCGGGTAGTACTGGTCGTTCGTCGTGTAGGTGTTCAGCTGAAACTCGTCGCCCAGGCGGCTGCCATTGCTGCCGAAGCGCTGCGCAAAGGCACCCTGCCCGTTGCCGTCCTGCCCGTCCGCGTCCTCCCACACCACGACGAAGTTCCCGGCATCGTCCACCGATACCGTGCAGTCGTACTGTACGCCGGTCGTGTAGGTGTTCACCTGGAACTCGGTGCCGACAGGCGTCCCGTCACTCGAATATCTCTGCGCCATGACATTGAGGTCGGTTCGCGCCATGTCGGCCGCACTGGCCCAAACCACCACGAAGTCGCCGTCCGCATCCGTTTCCACGAACGGGTACTCCTGCCCGTAGACCGTGTTCGCGTTGATCTGAAACTCGCTCCCCGCCGCCGCCCCGTTGCTCGAAAAGCGCTGGCCGAAGATGCCGCCCGCGTCTCCGTCGACGCCGTAATCGTCTTGCCACACGACGACGAAGTTCCCGGCGGGGTCGGCGGCCACGGCGGGATAGGTCTGGTTGCCCAGCGTGGAGGAGTTCACCTGGAACTCGCTGCCGAGCGGCGCCCCGTTGCTGTCGTACCGCTGCGCGAACACCCCGCCGTACTCGCCGTCCTGGAAATCGCTGCGCCAGGCGACGACGAAGTTGCCGTTGCCATCCGTCGAAACCTCCCGCCAGCCGAAGACGTACTGGTTGCCGGTGGTGAACGTATTCACCTGGAACTCGGCTCCTATGGCGAAAAACGACTGCGCCTGCACCGCCGGTCGCGCGAACAGGACAACGAACAGTGCCGCCGCTCGCAGCCCCCACTGCCAGCCGCGCGCGTAAAACGATCGAACCTTCGCTTCCATTTTTCCCTCCCGGCCGAAGCGCATTGCGAATGGGCGTCGAATAGCACGGGTGCGCGGCGGCTCTCTTTGCCGAGCGAGCAATTCTCTTTGCCGAACGAGCAACTCTGTCCGCCGCTCGACGGCGGCCCGCCCATCGGCCGCGTGCGCGTTGGTTCGCGACATCTGCCGGCGCGCCGACCTTGCATGAATTCGCTTGATCCGCGGCCGCGATCGGTGCCTTAGGTCGGCGCATGCCCCAACCGGCGAAACTGACGCGGCCGCGCGTTGCCGGGGCGCTGCCGCGCAAGCGGCTGTTTCGCCTGCTGGAGGCGAACGCCGACCGCGCCGTCACCTGGGTGTGCGGCCCGCCGGGCTCCGGCAAGACGACCCTGGTGGCGACCTACCTGGCCGCCCGCAAGCGGCGCTCGGCCTGGTACCAGCTCGACGCCGGCGACCTCGATCCGGCGGCGTTCCTGTCCGACTTCGGCGGCGCGGTCGCTGCGCTGATGGACCCGCGCCGCCGTGCGCTGCCGGTGCTGCGTCCGGAGCACCACAAGGACCTCGCCGCCTTCGCCCGCCTCTTCGCGGCCGAGCTCTACCGGCGCGCGCGGCCGCCGTTTGCACTGGTGTTCGAGGACTTCCACGAGCTCGCCGGCTGCGAGGCGCTGCAGCAGATCCTCCGCTGCTTGCTGGAAGGACTGCCGGACGGCGCCGGTGCGATCGTGACCAGCCGCGACCTGCCGCCGCCGTCGCTGGCGCGGCTGGCGGCGAACGGCGCGCTGCACGTGGTCGAGCCGGCGCAGCTGCGCATGACGGAGGACGAGGTGGCGGCGGTGGTGCGCGCGCGCAAGAGCAGCGGCCGCGGCGTCGACGCCGCCGCGCTGTTCGAGCGCACCGAGGGCTGGGCCGCCGGCATCACGCTGCTGCTCGAGCATCCCGAGCTGCTGCGCGCGTCCCCCCACGTGGGCGGGGGCGAGCCCGGCCTGATCTTCGACTACTTCTCGCACGAGATCTTCGCCCGCACCGAACCGCAGGCCCGCGACCTGCTCGCCCGTGCCGCACTGCTGCCGCACGCCGGCACCGAGACGCTGGCGGCAATCGGCGCCGAGGCCGCCGCGGAGCTGCTCGAGGACCTGGCGCGGCGCGGCTACTTCACCTACCGGCACGGCGGCGAGCCGCCCTCCTATCGCTTCCACCCGCTCTTTCGCCGCTTCCTGCGTGACCAGCTCGAGCGTGCGCTCCCGCCCGAGCAGCTCCTGGTGTTGCGCCGCGGCGCGGCGCGGGCGCTGGCGGCCGCGGGGCAGTTCGAGGACGCCGCCGAGCTGCTCGAGCAGAACCGCGACTGGGCGGAGCTGGCCGACCTGGTCGCGCAGCTCGCCCCGGCGCTGGTCGCGGAAGGGCGCGGCCGCACGCTCGACCGCTGGCT
>Ga0073934_10005488_pt1 | contig 19546 bp, 14 predicted proteins | sample LarsenN4metaG_FD_76834 | JGI IMG/M metagenome (GOLD analysis project Ga0073934, IMG submission 76834) | Hot spring sediment bacterial and archeal communities from British Columbia, Canada, to study Microbial Dark Matter (Phase II) - Larsen... ... | reverse complement strand
GGCGATGACCGTCATCGCCGTCATCGGGCTGTTCACGGCCGTGCTGGCTGCCACCATTGCGCTCACGCAGAACGACATCAAGAGGGTGCTGGCGTACTCCACGATCTCCCAGCTGGGGTACATGTTCCTGGGCTGCGGGGTGGGGGCTTTCTCGGCCGGCATGTTCCACGTGACCACCCATGCCTTCTTCAAGGCGCTGCTCTTCCTGGGGGCCGGGTCGGTCATTCTCGCCCTGCACCACGAGCAGGACATGCGGCGCATGGGGGGCCTCAAGCCGCGGATTCCCATCACCTACCGCACCATGTGGATCGGCTGGCTGGCCATCTGCGGCATCCCGCCCCTGGCGGGATTCTGGTCCAAGGACGAGATTCTCGGGGCGGCCTCCGGCGCGCCCAACTGGGGCCTGGTGTACTACGCCGTCGGGTGGGCGACCGCCATCCTGACCGCCTTCTATATGACCCGCCTCATGTGGAAGACCTTCTGGTCGGATCCGCGCCACGGGGAGCCCGCGCCTCCGGCCCACGGCCACGGCGGTGCCGGCACAGCTCCCGCGGACGAGCACGCCCAGGAGGCCGGGCACGGCCACGATGGGCATGAGATCCGGGAATCACCCGCCGCCATGACCATCCCGCTGGTCATCCTGGCGGTTCTCTCCGTGGTGGGCGGGCTCATTGGGATCCCGGACCAGCTCGTGGCCGGGGGCAACCGCATTGAACATTTCCTGGAGCCCTCTGTGGCCAGGCATCCCGTGGGCCACGGCATCCCGCTGGGGCCGGGGCTGTTCCTGGGCACAATGGCCGGAGCGATCGGCATCGGCCTGGCCTTCGCTCTCTACGGCAGGCGGAAGGCGACGGGCGAACTGCTCACTCCCGAGCAGAGGCGCCGGAACCCGCTCTACCAGGGCTCCGCAAACCTGTGGTACATCGACGGGTTCTTCACGCGCCTGGCACTGGAGGGGGGCGGCGCGGTGGCGAACGCGGCCTGGAAGGTCATCGACAGGGCGGTCATCGACGGCATCGTGAACGGGCTGGCCACGCTCACGGGGTTCTTCAGCGAGGTGTTCCGCCGCTTCCAAACGGGCTATGTGCGCAACTACGCGCTCACCATGCTGGCGGGGGTCGTCGCCGTGGTCGCGGGGCTGGTCTGGGGCGCCCGCCATATGCTCGGCAGATAGGCCGCGCGCGGTCACAGCCCCGGGCTCGCAGGGTCGGCGGCGGCGAGCGGCGCGGGGGCTCAACTGGCATGTCGGAGAGAACCCGCCATTCACGCGGGCAGTGAGAACAGGTCGCTATGCCTGCACTTATTGAGAGCAACTTGCTTAGCTGGGTGATCTTCCTGCCGCTCCTGGGAGCGCTCGTGCTGCTGGCGCTGCCCCGGCCCACGGACGAGGCCGATTCCCATGGGCATCCGGCTGCGCAGGGGGGCGCGGAGGGCCGGAGGCACGGCGTCGGGGCCGGGCTGGTGCGGGGGTTTGCACTGGCCGTGGCCCTCGTCACGTTCGTCCTCTCCCTGGCGCTGCTCGTGCGGTTCGATCCCCGCAGGTCCGGATTTCAGTTCGTGGAGGGGCCCTACCGCTGGGTGGAGCAGTACGCCATCCACTACCACCTGGGCGTCGATGGCACCAGCCTGCTTCTCATCCTGCTCACCACCTTTACCACCGTCCTGGCCGTCCTCTACTCGTTCAACGTGCGCCACCGCGTCAAGGAGTTCATGGTCTTCCTGCTGGTGCTGGAATCGGCCATGACGGGGGTGTTCTGCGCCCTGGACCTGGTCCTCTTCTACATCTTCTGGGAGGCGGTCCTCATCCCCATGTACTTCCTCATCGGAATCTGGGGTCACGAGAACCGCATCTACGCCGCCATCAAGTTCTTCCTCTACACCTTCGCCGGCAGCGTGCTGATGCTCGTGGGGATCGTCTACATCTACGCCCATACCGGCTCGTTCAGCCTGGTGGACCTGGCGAACCCGGCGAGCGGCGCCCATCTCTCGCTCCAGAGAATGGACGCGCGGACCCTGATGCTGCTATACGGGGCGTTCGCCCTGGCCTTCATGATCAAGGTGCCCATGTTCCCGTTCCACACCTGGCTGCCGGACGCCCACGTGGAGGCGCCCACGGCCGGCTCTGTGATCCTCGCGGGAATCATGCTGAAGATGGGCGTCTACGGCTTCCTGCGCTTCTGCCTGCCCCTCTTCCCCGAACAGGCCAGCCAGAGCGCGGAGGTGTTCCTGGCGCTGTCGGTCATCGGAATCGTCTACGGCGCCATCGTGGCCGCTGTCCAGCCGGACATGAAGAAGCTGGTGGCCTACTCCAGCGTGAGCCACCTGGGCTTCGTGATGCTGGGGATCTTCTCGTTCACCAAGCTGGGGATCACCGGCGCCATCCTCCAGAGCCTGAACCACGGGGTTTCCACCGGGATGCTCTTCTTCCTCGTAGGGATGATGTATGACCGGCGGCACACCCGCGCCATCGCGCAGTTTGGCGGGCTGAAGCGGACGGTGCCGGTCCTGGCTGCCTTCTTCCTGATCGCCATGCTCTCCTCGGTGGCCCTGCCCCTGACCAACGGCTTCGTGGGCGAGTTCACTATCCTGCAGGGCAGCTACCTGGCGTTCGGCATGCGGCACACGGCCCTGGCCGCCACGGGCATGGTTCTCAGCGCCGTCTACATGCTGTGGCTGTTCCAGCGTGTGTTCACCGGGCCGGCGACCCGCGAGGAGAACCGAACCCTGCCGGACCTGAGCCTCCGGGAGCAGTGGGTCCTGGCGCCGCTGGTGGTGATGATCTTCTGGTTCGGCTGCTACGTGGCCACCTGGACCCGCTATCTGGACGCCCCCGTGGACGGCTTGGTGGCCCACATGCAGGACAGGGGCGGCGCAACGGTGCTGGAGCGATCGGCCGCCCTGCCGGAGGCGCACGGGATCGCGGCCATGCGCGCCCCCGGCAGGGCGCACGCGGGGGAGGCGCTCTGAAGTGAATTCGGTGAACCTGGCGGCCGACGCGGCCCACATCGTGCCCCTTGTGATCCTCTGCGGGGCCGCCTGTATGATCCTCCTGGGCGACGCCTTCGTCTGGAGGACCAGCCAGGACGCGAACCCCCTCCTGGCGCTTCTGGGCATCTTCGGCGCGCTGGCCGCCGTGCTCCAGCGCACCGGGCCGGAGGCTGCCGGCTATGGGTTCGCCGGCACCATCGCCACCGACACGATCTCCGTTTCCAGTTCCATCGCGCTGCTCATAACGGGCTTCCTGTCGGTCCTGCTGGCCTGGACCTATCTGAAGAACCGGGGGTTGGAGCATGGCGAGTACTACGCCCTGCTCCTCTTCTCCGTGGCGGGCGCCATGCTCATGGCCTCCGCCAACGACCTGCTTGTCCTCTTCCTGGGGCTGGAGGTGCTCTCGTTCGCGCTCTACGTGATGGCTGGGTTCGCCCGCACCGAGGAGAAGAGCGAGGAGTCCTCCATCAAGTACTTCCTGCTGGGTGCCTTCGCCTCAGCCTTTTTCCTGTACGGCATCGCGCTTGTCTACGGCGCAACCCGCACCACCCAGCTGGACTCGATCCTTCGCATCCTGGGCCAGGGCGCGGCCATCACCCCCATGATGCTGGCCGGGGTGGCTCTCATGCTGGTGGGGCTGGCCTTCAAGGCCGCCGTGATCCCCTTCCACCAGTGGACGCCGGACGTCTACGAGGGGGCGCCCACCTCCGTCACCGCCTACATGGCCGCTGGAGCCAAGATCGGCGCCTTCGCAGCCATCCTGAGGGTGTTCGGGGCGCTGCTTCCCCTGGAGCAGTTCTGGCTGGGCGCCATCCAGATCCTGGCGATCCTCACGATGGTGTTCGGCAACCTGCTGGCGGTGACCCAGACCAACGTGAAGCGCATGCTGGCCTACTCCAGCATCGCCCACGCGGGATACCTGCTCGTGGCCGTCGCCGCCATGGCGCACCCCGTTCCGGGGACCAGCCAGCCGGGCCCGGCCCACGACCTGGCGATCGGCGCCTCTCTCTTCTACCTCTTTGCCTACACCTTCATGACCCTCGGGGCCTTCGGAGTGCTGGTCTACCTGAGCGGCCGGAGCCGCGACTATCAAAACCTGGGCGACCTCCGGGGCCTGGCACGCCACGACCCGCTGGCGGCCTACTCCATGCTCTTCTTCCTGCTCTCCCTGGGGGGAATCCCGCCCACCATGGGGTTCATGGGCAAGTGGCAGATCTTCCTGGCGGCGTTGAAGGCCCACGAGATCGCCCTGGCCATCGTGATGGCGCTCACAAGCGTGATCGCGGTCTACTACTACCTGCGCATCGTCTGGATGATGTGCTTCGAGGAGCCGCGCGAGGCGGCGCCGGCCGCACCGGTGGCCCGGTTCGGAGCGGGGGCCACAGTGTTCCTCGCAGCCGGCACCACGGTCCTCTTCGGCGTCGCCCCCATGCTCATCTCCTCCCTCACCACCGTGGCGCGGTAGCCCGTCCTGCCCCTTCCCGCGCCTCGCCCCCGCGGCGCGCACGTGGGACGAACTCCCTCCAGCTCCCTCAGCCCCCGATTCGCAAGGGGATGCGTATCAAGGGGGCAGCGCGCCTCCTCTGCCTGAGCGGCGGGCCGCGACGGCACCGCCGCAATGGAGGAGAAGCTCATGAACCACCGACCCGCGCGCGCGGCCGTCTGCGCGCTCGCCGCTGCCCTGCTCGCCGCCGGCCGCCCCGCCGCAGGCGATGCCGCCGACGTGATGCACCTCACCGACGAGCCGGGAAACTGGTTCCGGAGCCAGCGGACCGGAACGCCCCTCTCCGTCATCCGCCCGGGACAGCGAATCGACTTCGTCATCGGGGGATGCTGCACCAACACCCGCCACACCGTGACGCTCCTGGTGAAGCCCGTCGGCTCGCGCCTCCAGATGGACCAGGACCAGAGCAAGAACGGCACGCTCTCGGCAACCTTCGACGTGCCGGGGGTCTACGTGCTCGTGTGCAAGATCCACCCCTACATGACCGCCGTGGTCGCCGTCGCCCGCCCGGACGGGTCGATCCCGCCCGTGGCCAAGGACGCCCTGCCCTTCATCGGCCACCTGGGCGTGGACTCCCTGCCAGCCGAGGCGGTTCTCTCAGTGATGACCACCGTGGCCGCCACCGATGCGGACAAGCGCGCCAAATGGGACCTGCGTGGCAGGGCCGATGAGACGCGGCCGGCGGTGCCCGGAGTGGGAGAGGTCTGGGTGAACACCCAGTTCGAGCGCGTGCCAGGACAGGCCGATGCGGCCGGCGTTCCGAAGCCCGGCACAATCACCGTGGTGGACGCTGCCACCTTCGCCGTTGAGCGCGAGATCAACGGGCTGGAAGCCAGGGGCATGTGGAACAACCCCCACAACATGTGGGCCAGCTTCGCCCTGGACACCATCTACAACGCCAACTGGTTCGGCAAGTGGGTGAACCGCATCGACCGGGCGAGCGGCCGAATTCAGTCCAGCGTGAAGGTGGGTGAAGCCCCCACCCACGTCATCACCATCCCCACCCCCGGCTCGGCCCAGCAGGGCCTGCTCACCGTTCCCCTGAGCGCTCAGAACAGCTTCGTGAAGGTGGAGGATCAGGGCGGCCGCCTGCAGGTGGTGGATAGCGAGCCCACCGGCCTGGGCCGAAACCATCCCCACGGCCACTGGCTCACCTGCGGCGACGGCCGCCGCATGGTGGTCCCCAACGTCTTCAAGGGACTGGGCGTGGGCGGCTCCATCAGCATCCTGGACACGCTCACGGGCGCGGTGCTCAGGGAGTTTCGCTTCGACGCCTCCAGCCCGCTGCGCTCGGCGCTCCAGATGCCCCTGGCCGCGGGGGAGTGCCACGTGAAGGGAGTGCACAAGGCCTACGTGGCCAATGCTGTATCCGGCACAGTGACCGTGGTCGACGTGGACGCGCTCAGAATTCTCCGGAATATCCCCGTGACGCTCACTCCGGATGGAGCGGCAGGACAGGACCTCCTGCACACCCTGCAGGTGCCCATCCAGTCTCCCGTGAGCCCTGACGAGCGATTCGTGGCCGTGGCCGTCTTCTCCCTCACCACCGTGAAGCGGGCGCGCACGGGGTCCGCGGACCACGTGGCCATCATAGACGCGGCGACCGACCAGATCGTGGCCCTGGTGCCCACGCCCGGCGGCACCCATGGGGTGAACTGGGGCGCGAAGCTGGGCGGGGGCTACTACGCCTACGTCACCAGCCAGCACTCCAATGTGCTCACGGTGATCGACCCGGACCCCAACGGCGACGGCAGCGGCGCGGATGCAGCCGCCGTCGGCACGCTCCTCCTGGCCAACGGCTCCGGAGACGTGACGGACGGAACGGGCGGGCAGGGCGTCAAGCCGCTCCCTATGACCCACGATGGGTGGATCCAGCCCACCGTGGCTCTCTCCGGGACCGGCCGACTCTCCCCGGAAGTGGAGGGCTGGATCGCCAAGCTGACGGACCAGCAGAAGAACCCCACTGGCCACTCCCACTGAGCGCCGGACGGGCCGCGTCGGCGGACCCTGCTCCGGCTACTCCCGGCCCACCCCCAGTCCATCCGCGACGCGATTCACGTAGTTGAAGAAGGAGGCGATGAGGTTGATCTGGAGGATGGCCCTGTCATCGAACCCGTGGCCGCGGAGGCGCTCCACGTCGGCACGCTCCACCTGCGCGGGAGCGAGGGTGAGCTTCGCCGCGTACTCGAGCATGGCGCGGTCGCGCGGTTCCAGCTCCGCAGCCCGGTAGTCCCGCTTGATGACTTCAGCCAGCGACTCGTCCAGAGTCACCCGCCGCAGAAACTCGGCGTGGCTGGTGGCTCAGTAGAAGCAGCGGTTCAGGCTGGAGACGGTGGCCGCTATCATCTCGTGCTGGCGGCGGGTGAGCGGCAGGTCTGCCGACAGGAGGGTGCCGTAAAGGGCGAAGGCATGGTAGAGGGCGTCGGGGATCAGGCTATGGGAGTTGACGATCCCCGCTCCCTCTCGGAGATTCTGCTCCTCGGTCTCGGCCCCCTCCACCGGGATGGCGTACTCGGGCGGATACAGCGCCATGCAGCGCTCCCGCGCCTCACTGAGGCACTCGTCCGCCTCCGCGGGCGGAATGGTCTTGATCCAGGCCATGGGTCTGCGTGCTGCGCGCCCGGGCAGGGGGACGGGCTGCTCCTGGAGCCGGCCCGGTTGCCGGCACCCCCCAGTGGCGGCGCGCAACGCCATTGTGACCCGAATCTCGCGTCCGTGGCAACGGCTGCCTGCTCGTCGGGGCGGGCGGCCGCCGCGTGCGGGAAGGAATCCCGCGGCTGCACGGTGCACCTCCCCCGGGCGCCCCCGCCCGGAGGAGCCGCACGATGAACATCCGTCAATACAACCCGGAGCGCGACCTGCCGGCGGCTCAGCGGATCTGGCTGGAGTGCGGCTGGGTGGACCGCGACCACACCGCGCCCCTGGGACCGTACCTGGCGCAAAGCCGCGCCTGGGTGGCTGAAGTGCATGGGGAGGCCGAGTGCCTGGTCACCACGAGCCCCGGGAGCATCCTGCACCTGCGCGAAGACCTGCCGCTCTCCTGCGTCACGTGCGTCACCACCAGCCGCATCACGCGCAAGCAGGGCCTGGCCAGCAGGACGCTGGCCCGGGCGCTGGACGCCGACGCCACGGGGGGCGAGCTCGTATCGGCTCTGGGCATGTTCGAGCAGGGCTTCTACGACCAGCTCGGCTTCGGATCCGGCGCCTACGAGCACTGGATCCACTTCGACCCGGCGGCTCTGAAGCTGGCGGCCCGGCCCCGCATTCCTGTGCGCCTGACCGCGGAGCACGCCGAGGAGATGCACGCCTGCCGCCTGCGCCGCCTGCGGAGGCACGGCGCGGTGAATCTGCACCGCGCCAGCGAGACCGGTGGCGAGACGGAGTGGTCCCCCGACGGCTTCGGGCTGGGATGCCGCGACCCGGATTCCGGGGAGCTCACCCACTGCCTCTGGGCGTCTGCCAGGAATGCGGAGGACGGACCCTACCGCATATCCTTTATGGCCTACCGCACCTGCGGCCAGATGCTGGAGCTGCTGGCGCTCATCCGCTCCTGGGGCGAGCAGGTCCGGCAGGTGACCATGGGCGAGCCGCCGGGAATCCAGTTCCAGGATCTCCTGGTCCAGCCGCTGAAGCGCCGCCAGATCGCGGAAAAGGCCCGCTTCGAGTTCGGCATCCACGCCATCGCGTGCTTCCAATACCGCATGCTGGACCTGGCGGGCTGCCTGGCCCGCACCCATCTTCCCGGCCCCGGAGTGGCCTTCAACCTGGAGCTGGAGGACCCCGTGGAGCGCTTTCTGCCGCCGGATTCCGGGTGGCGCGGGATCGGTGGCGAGTGGCGGGTGGAGCTCGGTCCGGAATCGGCGGCCCGGCGGGGATCCGCCCCGGGCAGGCCCACGCTCCGGGCCTCCGTCGGAGCGTTCACGCGGCTCTGGCTGGGTGTGGCCTCCGCCTCGGCGCTGGCCGCCACGGACAATCTGGAGGGCCCGGAGGCACTGCTCGCGGCTCTGGACGAGGCGGTGCGCCTGCCAGTGCCCCGGCCGGACTGGGACTTCTGACCGCCGGGCCCGTCCTGTGAACCGGTGAGCAGGAGGCAGGGGCCCTCCTCCCTCACGGCTCGCCGCGCGGTTCGGGGTTCGAGGGATCGGGTCGGAGCAGGGACCCGGCCACGCTCTTCGTGGGGCCCGCCGGACGCACCAGCCTGTCCCTTGCGGGCTCGGAGGCCGGGCGCAGCAGGCGACCGCCGGGACCGGGATCGTCCCGGCCCAGCCGCCGAAGAGTTGTGACTGCGCCACGGGGCAGCCCCGCTGTCTCGCCATTGGGCGTGCGGATCCACAGCCAGCCCTCGTCCCAGTCCACAAGCACGCCCACCGTCAAGTCCACCTGCCCCAGCCAGCTTGCGGCACCACGGGCGGTGCACTGCACCCACTCTCCTGTCAGCTCATCCAGCGGCTCCATGCGCGCCCCCTTCAGCCCACGGCGACGTCCCGCCGCGCGACACCGGCCCTCTCGTGGCGCGCCGTCACGCGGAGGATCTCCCCTGGCCGGGCGCGCACCACCCACTCCACCTTGGCGCGGTCCTCCGTGGGGTCGGCGTGCCACCCGAAGCCGCCCACGGGCTTGTAGGCGCGCCCCTCGAGCTGGCCGAGGTCCTCGCGCAGGCGGCCCGTCTCCAGCACGGCACCCTCCGGCAGGGCGATCTCGGCCACGACCCCCCGCACCACCTTGCGCTCCAGGGCCTTCTTGGTCACATACGTGGGAAGCCAGCCCGTGTTCTCCACCACCAGCCGCACCCGGTGGGAATCGCCGCCCAGCGGCGCGGTGGTGAGGGAGTGGATTTCCAGCCGGGGCGAGATCAGCAGGTGCCACACGAGCCAGCGCGGGAACCTGGCGATCTCGGCCTCCAGGAAGGGCGGAGGAGGATTCCGGAAAGCGTAGAGCCCGTCCCAGCCGCCGATCTCCACCGGACCGAGCTGGGGATGGTCGAAGGGCCGCCAGTCTGCATAGCCCCGGCCCTCCAGCACCTCGTCGCTCCAGCGGAGCAGTTTCAGGTCGTCCTCCGGCGGGTGCTCCCGGTGCCAGTCGATATACTTGTAGTCCGTGATGCCCGCCTGCCGCTGGGGCGACCAGATCTCCACGGTCCAGCCGAAGAGGCCCAGGTGGTCATAGAGCCAGTCATCGAAGACCCCCGTGATCACCTCCTTGGGGTGGTAGCGGAAGTCGTGGTACACCGAGATGGCCGGGTAGCCCGTGAGTTCCGTTCCCTTCTGGCCGATCTTCTGGTAGGTCCAGAGGTCCTCGGCGGGAAACGCCTCGTCGCTCTGGGTGCCGTAGGGGCGGAGCAGCACTCCGCCGTACGTGTGGAACGTGACTCCTCCCGTGATGTTCGGGCGGCGGGCGATGAAGTCCACCAGCGTGTGGACCTCCGGCTCGCTTGCGGGAAACGGGCCGGCGCCCTTCTGCTCGTGTTCCTGGCGCCAGTGGGCGGGGAAGTTGCGGTTCAGGTCCAGCCCCTCCTTGTTGGGCTGCACCTGGATGGTCACCCCGTCCCAGTTCTCCAGCATGCCCTCGGGCAGCAGGCGGTAGAACTGACCGTCCACGTCCACGGGATCGCGGCGCACCAGCAGGCGGGGCTCCTCCGGATGCTGCTTCCAGGGTCCGTTGGGGTCCGGGATCCGCATCTGAAGGATTCGGCCGTCTCCGTCGATGTCCTCGCGGCGAAGGCCCTCCAGGGGCTCCTCGTCGTAGGGCCAGGGGCGGGTGCTGGAGCGCAGGAAGCGCGGCCGGTCGGAGAAAAACAGCTCGGCCCCGTCAGGGTTCACCCGGGGTGCGATGAAGAAGGCGCGCGTGTCCAGGCAGCGGGTGATCTCCGGGTCGTTGCCGTACTTGGTGGTGAGCACGTGCAGCAGATAGAGGCAGGCTGAGGAGGCGGAGACCTCCGTGGCGTGGATGTTGCCGTCCACCCAGAGGCTGGGCTTTTCCGAGGCGGGCCCCGTGTCGAACCGGGTGACGGTGGCGCACCAGATGTCGCGCCCCTCGAAGCTCCGGCCGATGGATTCAACCTGCACGAGGTCGGGGCGCTCCTGGGCGAAGCGATGGAGGTGCCGTGTGAGCTCCCCGTAGGGGTAGTAGGTGTCGAATCGCAGTGCGTCTTCCAAGCTGCGCTCCCTGGCGAAGTCACCGTGCGGATTCGGCGACTGAACAGCCGCCTCCTCCGGCCGCGCCCGCCCGCTGCCCACCGGGCGGCCACGCCACCGGCGAACCGGCGGGCCCTCCATGAAGACACTCCCCGGATAACCGCCGGACACTGGCGCACTCTGCAGCCCGGCCCTAGCGGACGCGCCCGGCGGTCCGAGCCGGCCGGCAATCGGGCGCCCGACTGCCTCAACGCGGCTTGTGGACCACAGCCGCGCGGTTCGACCTGACTCGCGGACCCACTAGGCTCAGTGGCAGGTTCCAAGCAAGCGACGGGCGCGGCACAATACGGACGGGCGGGCCGCGTCTTCACGCGGCCCGCCAATCTGTTGGAGCCTCCGCAGTCTACGGGCCGGAGGGAGCGGGATCGGGACCGGGCTGGGGCTCGCGGCGCTCGGGTCCGGCCGGGGCGGGCTCGCCTCCGCGGTCGGGGGCGGGCTCCCGGGGGCCGAAGCGGTCGGGACCCGGGAGGGGCGGCCGCTTGTCCGGATCCAGCTGGGGCTGCTGCTGCTTCAGCTGGGGAATCGCGTTGGTGATCCCCTTGGAGTGCTCGTCCACCATGGCCCGGTTCTGGGCCACTCCATCCACCACGTGGGGGATGAGGAAGATCATCAGCTCGGTCTTGTCCGTCCGCGTGGTCGTGGATCGGAACAGGTGTCCCAGCAGCGGGATGTCTCCAAGGAGGGGCACCTTGTTTACGGTCCGTGTCTGGCCCTCGCGCATGAGGCCCCCCAGCACCACGATTTCCCCGTCCTTCACGCTCACCGAGGTGTCGGTGGAGCGCTCGGTGGTGCGCGGCGCCTGCACCGACTGGGAGCGCCCGCTGGCATCCACTCCCGTCTGGATGGTGTCGAATCCCACCAGGTCGGTCTGGGAGGCGAGCACGTCTATGCTCACGATCCCGTCCTGGGTGATGCGGGGCGTCACGAAGAGCTCGATGCCCACGGGCAGCTCCTCGTAGTTCGTGGAGGCGCCCAGCACGTTGGTGGAGAGGCTGCGGATGATGGGCACGTTGGTGGTGATGTTGATGGTGGCCTGCTGGTTGTTGGAGGTGAAGACCTTGGGGGTGGCGATGATCTTCACCTTGTTGTCGGTGGCCAGCGCCTGCACCAGGGCGTTGAACCGGCCGCTGAGCGCCTGGAGCCCGTACTGGGCGCCGGGGTTGATGGGCGTGGCGATGTTGGCGGAGGTGGAGCCTGCCGTGCCCAGGGGGAAGCTGCTGGAGCCACTCTGGTTGAACTTGTGGCCGGGCAGCGTGGCCACTCCCCGGGCGTCGAACTGGAATCCCAGCTTCTGCTGGACGTCCAGGGTGGCCTCGGCGATGATCACCTCGATCATGACCTGCCGCGGCACGATGTCCAGGGCCTCGATGATCTCCCTCAGGGCGCGCATATTGTCGGGCGTGGTGGTGATGATCAGGCTGTTGCTGCCGATCTCGGGGACCACCCCCACGTTCTGGCGGAGCTGGAGGAGGTTCACGAAGCCGCCGGTAGTGCCGCGGCCGAAGAGGGGAGTCTGCATCTGGCCGGCGCGGAGTCCGCCGCCGCCTCCGAAGAAGAACTGGCGGGTGGGGTCGTCGTCGGCGGACTGGAGTCCGTCGGGCACGAAGCCGGTGGGCGTGAGCGTTCCGGTGACTCCCCCCGGAGGGATGCCGGCGTCGGAGAGGTCGGCGGAGCGGCCCGGGGAGCGCCGCTGGTTCTGTTGTCCTTGGCGGCGCTGGATGGGCTGGCGCCGCTGGGCGCCCTGGTTCCCGCCGAATCCGAACGGGTTGAAGCCGCCAAACCCGCCGAAGCCGCCGAAGCCCGTGCCCTGGCCCGTGCCGAACGCCTGGCCGAGGGTGTAGGCCAGGTCCTCCGCCTGGGCGTTCTTCAGCGGCACAACAAAGGTGGTGGATTCCACCGGCACAGGCACGTCCAGCTCGGCCACCAGCGCCTCGATCACCTTCATCTTCTCCTCGGTGGCGGTGGCGATCAGGGAGTTGGTGCGCTGGTTGGCTACGACCTTGGCGAAGGGATCGGTGCTCTGGACGGTCTGGCCCTGGGGCTGGCCGCCTCCGAATCCCCCGCCGAAGCCTCCGAATCCTCCGAACCCGCCGCCGCCGAAGACCCGCTGTTGGAAGGAGGCGCCCTGCCCCCCGCCCCGGGCCCGCCCGGGCGTGGTGCTGCCGCTGGAGAGTACGCTGTTGATGGTGTCGGCCACCTCCACGGCATCGGCGTACTTCATCTTGATGATCTTGGTGTTCAGCGCCGTGTTGACGGGGTCGTCCAGCTGCTTGATGATCTCCCGGACCCGGGTCATGTTGTCCTCGGAGGCCACCACGAAGACCGAGTTGGTGCGGGTGTCGGCCACGGCGACGATGGCGCTGCGCTCCTGGACGGCGGGCTGCTGCTGGCCGGGCTGGCCAGGCTGGGGCTGGGGCACGAACCCGGGCTGGCCGGGCTGGCCCTGCTGGCCCTGCTGGCCGGGCCGGCCGCGGGAGGAGACTTGGCGGAACAGGTTGTTGAGCACGTTGGCCACCTCGGTGGCATCGGCGTGCTGCAGCCGGAACATCTCGGTCTTGTTGCTGCTGGCGGTGCGGTCCAGCATCTCCACGAGGGCCGCGATCCGGTCCACGTTGGTGGAGGTGTCGGTGACAATCAGCGCGTTGGTTCCAGTGCTCGCGACGATGCTGGCGCCCTTGTTCACCAGGTCCCGCAGCTCCCTTGCCAGCGCCGCGGCGTCCACGTTGTCCACGGGGATTACCTGGGTGATCACCTGGCCCATGAGGTCGCCGCGCTGCGCGGAGTTGCCATTGCGCAGGATGGTGGTGCTGGTGACGGCCCGGTCCAGCGGCACGATCTTGAGCACCGTAACGGTGCCGCGCTTCTCGAGCTGTCCGCTGAATCCCCGGATCTGCAGCACGGACTGGAGGACCTCGAAGGCCTGATCCACGGTGAGCTGGCGCGGACTGATGATCGTGACGGGTCCCGTAAGTCCCGGATCGGGGACGATCTGCCATCCGGCGGCCACCGAGAAGAACTTGAGGACGTTGTTGACGTCGGCGCCGCGAAAGTCCATGGAGACGGTGCCTCCCCGGGGACCGTCACGCCCTCCGAAGCCGCCGGATGCTCGTCCGCCCTGCTCTCCCGCCGGGGGAGCCGGGGGCGCCTGGCCTGCGGGGGCTGGCTGGGCATCCGGAGCGGGCTGTGTGCCCGGCGCAGGGGCCTGGCCGCTGGCCGCGGGCTGCCCGGGCCCGCCTGGCGGCTGGGCGCCCTGCCGGCCAATAGGGACGATTCTCAGGTCGCCCCCGGGCGCTGGCGTCTGCGGGCCGGCGCCAGGTGCGGCGCGGCGTGAGCGGCGGCTCTCGCCGCGTGTTCCCCGGTCTCCCCGGCGCCCGGCGTCCTGCCCGCGGCCAGCGGAGGGCTGGCCGCCCTGCCGCTCCTGCCCGCCTCCCGCCGGCGTCTGCGCAGGGGCAGGAAGCCCCGGCGCCGCCAGGATAGCGGCGATCAAGAGGGAGAGAGTGCCTCGCGCAAGTGCGTCCATCCGCATGGGTTCCCTTCTGTGCTGGCCTTGTCGGGGCGGCCTACTGCGGCTGCCCGCCCTCCCAGAACCGGCGCCGGCCACCCCGGTCTCCGCGCTCGAACTGGCGGTTCATCCACCGGTTCTGTATCCGCTCCCTCTGCTCTGGAGTGAGGCTGTTTATGCGCTCCTGGATGCGCGCCCGGGCTTCGGGAGGCAGGCGGTCCATCCAGTTGCCCATGGCGGCTCCCAGGGGACCTCCCGAAGCGGGCCCGCCAGGGGCTGGGTTGGGAGTCGCCTGGCCGGGCTGAGGCTGGGGCTGCGCCGTCAAGTAGGGGGCGCTCTTCTCCAGAGGCGTCAGCTTGTAGTTGTCTGTTTTGGCCAGAGTCCGGTCCACACCCGCAACGCTCACCACCAGCGCGCGGTCGCTGATGCGGGTGACGCTGCCTCCCAGGAACGGGTCGCCCACCTTGAGATACTGGCCCTCCCGGGTCTTGGTGTTCTCCACCAGGGCCATGAGCTCGCCGTTGGCCTCCACGGTGCCCGAGTAGGCGAAGTCGGAGAACGGGTTCAGCTCAGCCGGCGCGGCGGGCGGCAGGGCCGGCATGGCGGACGGCGCGGCTGGCGGCGCCGCCGGGGCGGGCGCGGGAGGCGCGGGCTGGGCGAAGAGGTCGCCCCGGACGCTGCCGGTGTAGAAGGCAAGCGGCCTGCGCTCCCGGGCGGTGTCGGCCGCAAGCTGAACGGCGGGCTGGGCCGCGCGGCCGCGGCTCACCTGCACCGCGGGGGCGGCGGCGGGGTGGCGGGTGCCCTGGGCGAGGGCGAGGACGCCCCCCACGGCGATGATCCCCGCAGCGATTGCCAGCGGAGCCGCATGCCGTCTGCTTCTTCGCTTTGTCATCGTGTCACCTCGATCGCATACCCTTCGACTGCGGGTGCAGGCGCCACCAGGATCTGGGCCGGCGCAGGCTCAGCCAGTCCGGCGCCCGGTGCACCCGCTCCTCCCGGCCCTCCGAACCCGCCAAATCCCCTGAATCCGCCGGTGCCGCCGCCCGGTCCGCCGGGCCCAAACCGCATGCCCCGCCTTCCGCCAAACCCGCCGAACCCGCCGGGGCCGCCTGGACCGGGTCCTCCGGGCTGGCCCGGCGCGCCAGGCTGGCCAGGCTGTCCCTGCTGGGGCTGCGCGGTCATATACGGAGCGCTCTTGTCCAGGGAAACCAGGGCGTAGCTGTCGGTCTTGGCCAGGACCCGCTCACTGCCCGGGCCGCCCAGGGTGAGCGTGCGCTCGGTGATGGCCGACACGGTGCGCCCCTGGATTGAATCCCCCACTTTCAAATACTGTCCATCCAGGGTCTTCTTGTTCTCCACGAGCGCCATAATCTGGCCGTCGGCCTCCACCGTGCCGGTGTAGGCATAGTCCGCCAGGGGATCCGGCTCAGGCGCGGGCGGCGGGGGTGCCGGGACTGCGGGCGGCGGCGCCGGGGCGCTCACTGCCGCGGCGGCTGGCTCCCCGGCGGCGAACAGGTCCGCGCGGATGGAGCCCGTATAATAGGGCAGTGGCTGGCGGGCATGGGACCCGAGGGGTGCCTCCGCGGACCGCGCACCGGGCGTCCGAGCTTGCGCCTTGGCTGGGGGCGCGTGCCTGCCACGGTCCGCCAGGGCCACGGCCGCGGCCACGCCGGCCGCGGCCACCAGTGCGCCCAGCGTGAGCCGCTCCTTCCGCCTGGTTCTCGACGCTTTCCGGGTCCTCACGATTTCGCCTCCCCTTCCTCGGCGCTCTGGGTGAAGAACGCCACCTGGGCTTCCACTTCCAGCGTCCGGCTCTTGGCGTCGGGCGCCGTGATGTTCACCTTGTCCAGCACGAGCCTTCCCGCCGGGTCCTCCACCCGGTAGAGGAAGGGCACCACTCCTCGCGCGAAGTCCGTGGTGGAGAAGCGCACCGTGAGCGGCACCTTCATCACTCCGGCGATGCGCTTGGCCTTGAGGGGCCGGATTTCGCGCAGGTGGATTCCGGAGTCCCGGGCATGCTTCTGCAGCGTGCGCACGGCCTGGGGCACCAGCTCCTCGGGCGGCTTGGAGTAGGCCATCTCGGCGATGCGCGGCTTCAGCTGCTTCAGGGCCTGCTCCAGCGCGAGCTTCTCCTCCAGCGCGCTCTGATATTTCAGACGTGCCTCGCGGGCTGGCAGCAGCCTCCCCCCTGCCGGCGAGGGGGGAGTCAGCAGCAGGGGGACCCCGACGACGAGTGCCAGCAGGCACAATACCAGCAGCACGCGCTCCCGCGGGTTGCGCCTGGACCAGAAACCGCTCATGCCTCGTCTCCCACCGGGGCCCGCCGCCTGGCCGATGGCCGCTCCTCCGCCTCGGGTCCTGACCCTCCGCGCGGCTTGCAGTTGATGATGAAGGTGAAGACGGGCTCCGCCTTCTTCGCCGGCGCGCCGCCAGCGGTGGGGAGGGTGGCGGTCTGGGCGTCGCCCATGTAGCCCAGGCGCACGTCGCGGAAGGCGCCCGAGCCCTGCAGCGCCAGCACCAGATCGGTGGCCGCCGCCTCGGTGCGCGCGGTGCCGTGGATGGCCACCTGGCCGCCGCGCTCAATGGTGAGCTGGGTGAGATGGAGCGAGGAGTTCTTGGGAATCCCGTCGCTCACGGCCTTGATAAGGTCCACGATGTACAGGTCGCGCCCGAGCCCCCCGGCAACGGTGGCGAAGGTCTTGGCGGCTCTGTCGTGTTCGGCCTTCACCTTTGCGAGGGCCTTGCGCGCCCCTTCCAGCCTGCGATTCTCCCGGCGCGCGGCGGCTGCCTCTCGCTGCTGGGCGGCCAGCGTATTGGAGAAGGAGACCCCCGCGAAGGCCAGAACGGCCAGGACAGCCGCGGCTGCGAGGGCGCCGTGCGTGCGCCTCCGCACCGCTGCCTTGCGCTCCAGGCGCGAGGCTGGCACCAGGTTGATCCCGGCGCTCTCGCCCCGTGCCGCGTCGGCGGCCAGGCCGGCCGCCACGGCGTAGGCCAGCGCCTCCGCATCACCAGGGTCCAGGAACCCATCCACCCGGGAAACGGGCACGTCCACGAGTCCCGGAAGGGCACGCTCGGCATCGGACAGCGCGCCGACGCTCCCCGCCAGCAGAAGCCGGCTCACCGAGAGGGAGCGATGCTCGTTCTGGAACGCCGCGAAAGACCGCGCCACCTCCGAGGCCAGGGAGTGCTCCGCCGGGGAGTCCGGCAGGCGCGCCGCCCGGGAAAAGAGGAGCCGCCCCTCGCTCACCACTGCCAGCTCCATCTCGCCGGGCTCGAAGTCCAGCAGGGCGACCGGCTGGGAAGCGCCCCCGGCATGGCCCACCAGGCCAAGCGATGAGACCGTGAGCTGCTCCACCTCCACGCCCGCCTTCTCGAAGGCCGCCAGCACCTGCTCCACGAGGGATTGGCGGGCCGCAACGACCATCACGGTGGTGAGCTCGTCGCCCTCCTCCGAGACGATGAGGTGATCCAGGACCACCTCGTCCATGGGGAACGGGATGTACTGCTGGGCCTCGAATTGCACCATGCCCTGGACCTGCTCGGGCGTGGCATGGGGCAGACGGGCGTATTTGAGGGTCACCACGCTGCGCGGAAGGGCGGCCACCACGCGATGAGGGGTGATGCCGGCGGCGGAGAGCGCGCCGCGGATGGCCTCCGCCAGGGCGTCGCGGCTGGCGGCGGGATCGGCCCATGCGTCGGCGGGCAGGGGCGCCGATCCCCGTCGGACAAGTCGGGCGGCATCCCCCGCCGTCTCCACCTCGGCGGCGCGCACGCAGGTGAGCCCCAGCTCAACCGCCACGACCCGTGCCAGCCGCGACCCTCCTCGTTGTCTGCTAGGGAACGCCAAGTATGCCTCCCGTCGAAGTGCTGGCCCCTGCCGACGTCCAGGAGGACCAGCCCGGCCGCCGGGGCACCTCCCGCCACTGGAGGATGCGGGGCGACTGGGGCTGCGCCGTTGACGGGCTGCCCGGACTGACCTGCCCTCCCGGCGTTCCGGTCTGAGGCGGAGCCACCTCCACCAGCGCCTGCACCGCATGGACGCCCCGGGACCCCGGCATGCGCACCCGCACCCGCACCAGATAGACCGAGGACTTGGTGCAGACATGGTCCACCAGCACCTGCAATTGTTGACGGTTCAGCGAGGTGATGCGAAACAGGTCGTTTAGCCCGGTGAACGTCTGCCCTCCAGACCGATAGTCCACCACGGCGTTGTAGATCGTCTCGTCCGCGCCGGGAATCGTCGCCAGCACCTCCGGGGGGGCGGTGTTGATGTTGATGACGCCGTTGCGTTGCTGGGCGTCGGTCACGGTGACCTTGTCCCCGATCTGCTGCATCACCTGGCGGGTGAATCCGGGGATGTTCAGCAGGTCGGCGATGGACCGGATGTTGGCGCCGTTGTCTCCGCGGGCCTGCACCAGGGCATTGGCGAGGCTGGCGGATATTCCCAGCCTGGACTGCATGTCCTGCTGGGAGGCGGTCTTGACGTTCACGCGCGGGGTGCCGTCGCTGGCGACGTTCAGCTCGCGAGAGAGGGTGGTGATCAGCTCCACCAGGGGCGTCTCGCTGGCGCTGGTGTCCACGGCGGGCTGCTCGGAGTCGGGAGTTCCCGCGCCGCCCGCGCCCCCGTCCCCCTGCCGTGTTCCCGTCGCCATCCTGGCGCCGAGGCTTGCCGCCGGCGGCTCCTCCACCGCGGGCGGCCCGTAGAGCACGGCCGGGGTGAATCCCGCCACCAGCAGCAGCTCGTCCACGGTGTCGAAGGGCGCGTTCTTGGCCTCGTAGGGCGGCACGAGCCCCTGGTAGTGGTCGGTCTCGGCGCCGGTCACCGGGTCCGTGGTCGACATGGGGGAGGGAGGGGCCGTGCCCACGCTGGTGGAGCCGGGCACGTCGTCCGCGTCCCGCCAGTCCACCAGGGCGGCCGCGAGCTCGCGGTTGGCCTGGAAGGCGGGGAGCTTCACGAGCATGGCGAACGAGGCCGTGTTGATGTTTACACGGGAGGCGGTGTCTATCACCTCCACCTTGTACCAGCCGTCCCCCAGCTGGGTCCACCCGTTGGCGTCGGTGTCCGGGGGGGCGGCGAGCTGGGGCGGCGTGATGCCTCCGCCCGTGGACTGTTGCAGCTCGGCCAGGGCGTACTCCACGGCGCCGCGGGCGATGAAGTGGGCCTGGGCCTCCTTCAAGTAGTTGCCCGCTGCGCGCACCTCGCGCCGGGCGGTGCCCGAGACGGTGACGGCAAAGGCGGTGAGGATGACGACGATGAACAGCACGGGCACGAGGGCCTGCCCGCGCCGCCGATTCCTCCCGCGCATTGTGCCTGCGTTTCTCATTGCTAATCTGCGGAAAATGGGACCGCATGGTCCT
>Ga0073934_10005487_pt1 | contig 19550 bp, 16 predicted proteins | sample LarsenN4metaG_FD_76834 | JGI IMG/M metagenome (GOLD analysis project Ga0073934, IMG submission 76834) | Hot spring sediment bacterial and archeal communities from British Columbia, Canada, to study Microbial Dark Matter (Phase II) - Larsen... ... | reverse complement strand
TACTTTCTTTATGTCTGCTTTTTTTCTAACTTGTTCCATGGTAAGCCCTTTCTTTATTATTTAAATTTGCAAAATTAAATATAATAAATTTATCTGAGGCTTACCATTTTAAACATAAGGTCTGGCGAATGCCGGAATCCATAAATATATAGATAATTTCAAGCCCATTCCTTAAATTACATCTTACTTAACCAAACAACAGAATGAACATACTCCTCACTGGCACTACAGGATATATAGCTCAACGCCTACTCCCGGCTCTGCTCGATGCAGGTCATAATGTTTACTGTTGTGTCCGTGATAAGCTTCGCTTCAACTCAAAAAAATATAACTCCGTAAATCTTATTGTAATCGAATGTGATTTTCTGCATGTTGAATCGCTTTCTGCGATACCTCAGAATATTGATGTTGCCTATTACTTAATTCATTCAATGGCATCTCCGGTTGGCAACTTCGAAGACCTTGAAAAAATTTCTGCGGAAAATTTCAAAAACGCTATCAATAAAACCAATACAAAACAGGTAATATATCTCAGCGGAATTATTAATGATAAATCTCTGTCAAAACATCTCACATCAAGAAAAAATGTTGAAGAGATTCTTTCGACAGGAAATTATAAATTAACAACTCTCCGTGCAGGAATAATTGTCGGTTCAGGAAGTGCCTCTTTTGAAATCATCCGCGACCTTGTGGAAAAACTTCCTGTTATGATTGCCCCTAAATGGCTTAATACACGCACTCAACCAATTGCAGTAAGAAATGTAATTGAGTTTCTTGTCGGAGTTATTAATTACGAATATACTTTCGGAAAAAGTTTTGATATCGGCTCAACTGATATACTTACTTATAAAGAAATGCTTCTTAAATTTGCAGAAGTGCGCCGCCTTAAAAGAAGAATATTTGTCGTTCCTGTTATGACTCCGAGACTTTCTTCGTACTGGCTTTTCTTTGTTACATCTGTTTCATTTACACTTGCAAAAAATCTCGTAAACAGTATGAAAGTTGAAATCATCTGCAAACCGAACGACCTTCATCAACGCCTGAATATTAAATTAATTGACTACGTAACTGCAGTAAAACTTGCCTTTGAAAAAATTGAACACCATCAGGTTATTTCAAGCTGGACTGACGCTCAGACTTCAGATTTGATTTCGGAGGGAATTTCAAAATTTCTTACTGTCCCCAAAGACGGCTGTTACATTGACCATAGATTTATGAAATGTGATGACGAGAATTACTCTCTCAATAAAATATTTTCAATAGGCGGGAAAAATGGCTGGTATTATGCAAACTGGCTTTGGAGTATTCGCGGATTTCTTGATAAATTATCAGGCGGAGTAGGTATGAGACGTGGAAGAAAAGACCCTGATGAAATCTTTCCGGGGGAAACACTCGATTTCTGGAAAGTCTTGATTGCGGACAGGTCTCAAAAGCGTCTTTTATTATTTGCTGAAATGAAACTTCCCGGAGAAGCATGGCTTGACTTCAGAATCTCAAACGGAATTGTCTATCAAACTGCAACTTTCCGTCCTCTCGGTCTCAGAGGCAGATTATATTGGTTTTCAGTTCTCCCTTTTCATTCCTTCATCTTCAAAGGTATGCTTAAAAAAATCGCGATGAAAGAATAATAGTTGTTCAATATTTAACTTTTTTTAGTATATTAATATTAACAGCGAAATTACAATTTTCACACTTTTCTAATATCTTTTTTGTTGCAATTCCAATCACTTTACCATTTTTATTAAATACAGGACTTCCGCTGCTACCAGGAGAAATTGCTGCATCAATTTGAATTATATCTTTTCTAGTAAACTCATCTCTTACAGCAGATACTATTCCTTTAGTTACAGTTCTTTCTAATCCTGACGGGTTGCCAATAACAAATATATCTTCACCTGTTTGTATTTCTGAATCGAAAAATTCCAGTGCTGGAAATTTATTTTTACTATCAATTTTAAAAATTATAAAATCATACTTGACATCATAAGTTATAATCTTATCAACATCGTATTCAGAATTGTTATATAATTTTATTGTCCATGACTCACCTCCATCAAACACGTGATAATTAGATACAGCTTTTCCTGATTCTGTTATAAAAAAACCCGTTCCTTGTTTAATTACATCGCCATTTTCATCATAGGTTAATATTAAAAAAATTGACGGCTCTAATTTTTTAATTAAGTCTGGAAATGACCCGCTATTAGAATTAAGATTCTTTTCAATAGCTGAGTTGTCTTTTACTCTTGTCTGCTTTGATTTAGATTTAACACATCCTTCGCATCCATAAAGAGTTAGAACTATGAATACGTATAATAAAAAAATAATGTTTTTAAGTAATAAATTATTGTTCAATTTTAAACTCACCTACCTTTGGAATAATATGTATTACTACCCTTTTGTTATCACCTTCTTTGGAATCTTCATATCTGCATAAACCTCCATATCCACTTCCTGCAATTATTACCTCGCACAAATATTCGTCAAAATTGATTCCACGCCCCCTCCATAAATTATATACCGCTGCTCCTCTTTCAAAACTAAGCTGTTTTGCTTTTGAATCCGTTAATTGTTCTGTCCCATCCCATTTCTTAGCCACTCTGCCTTCTAAAATTAAAGTGTATCGAATACTATCCTTGCCTTTAAGTGAATCAATTATACTTTTTAAATTTTTTCCTGCATTCACTAAATCCTGCTCTGCATCGCTTGGTATTATGGCCTGTCCAGGGGGGAATATAAAATTTTGAACCAATTCGTATCTTTTACAATCGCTGTTATAGTAAAAATATTCGTTCTCAAGATTTTTCAAAGAGTTTTCAACTCCTGTAATTTTTTTATATTTATCAACTAATGTTGCTAATGAGTCATTTGTGATACTCACTTCATGCTTATACTTTTGAGATAATATAAAATAAATAACAAATAAAATTATTACTATAAAAAATAAACTGGTCATTAAATCCGAATAACTTGGCCAGAATTTATCGTCCATTCCGGAATCTTTGTTTTTTCCTCTTTTACTCAATTACTACTTTGCTTATTATCTTTGTTATTATTTGGTTCAAGTCTAAACTGAACATTTTTTATGTTCGAATAAAATTCAGTTATATTTTTATTTAATTCTTCGGATTGTCTAGCAAGATTTTCCAAATGTATTATGTTGCCGTTTTCATCTATTAATGCTTTGTAAATATTTTCTATATATTGAAGTCTGTCTATATTTTTAACGTTTTCGTTTAATTTTGTCACAAAATCTTCTTCGTGCTTTAACCTGATTGATTTGTAATCCTTTATCTTAGTTTCGGTTTCATTGTTAAGTTTAAGTACACTTTTTGCCAGCTCGACATCTAATTTACTGATAAATTCAAGGAACTTGTTTTTATTGCTTTCGATATGCCCTGCTAGATCTTCAAATGACTTTTTAATGTCCTCATCTATTTTACCAAAAATATCACTTATAAATCCTCGTCTTTCTTCAAGATTTTTTAATTGTACATTAAGAAAATTAATTACTTCCGTACTTGATTTTAGATTTTGCCTTATCTCCTTTGCAATATTTTCAACATTTTCTCCAAATACTCCAAATTTTTCATAAATTTCTACTGACTTATTCAGTAATTCTTTTGAAATATTCAGATATTCATTTGTATTTGTAAGATAACTGTTAAATATTTCAAACTGTTCTCTGCTTGATGCAATTGTTTTTACCATTTTTGCATTTGCGTTAACAAGTTCTTTAATGTCAATAGCATTTAATTCTTTTAGAATCTCTTTTTGAGTTTGAAATGTTGTTTCTACATCACTAAAAATGGATTTAAAATTTTCAATATTATCACTGAAAGATTTATTGAAATTATTAAGATTATTTATCAATAATTGAAAATCAGGGTCTTTTGCAGCTATTCCAGAAAAATATTTATCTTCTAAATAAGTAATTAGCTTTTTTTTGTTTTTGTTGTTTTTTGAAAAATGTTTGTTAAAATTGTACCAGTTCCATGACATAAATCCAAGCCCAAAAACACTAACAATCATAGAAATCATAATACCTAATATCAAACCTTTAGCCGCATTATCCAAATCTATATCTGAATATTGTAATTTCGAATAAAAAAACCCTAACCAAATTATAACGCCCCAAATAGTTCCAAAAAGTCCTAAGTATAATGGCATCGTAACAGATTTTTTTATTGACTCTTCATAAATATCAAATTCGTTTTCAATTTTTTCTTCTATTTTATTTATAAGTGGTGTAGAATCATTTAATCTGAATTTTTTTATAATTTTTACGATTTTATTATCATTATACTTTTCTTTGTCTATATAATCTTCAACTTTAATGTCTTTCGAAGAATTATCCGGGAATAAACTTCCATAAGACTTAATTTCCCTATTTGTTTCTAGAAAGTTTATAATTTGTAAAATTAATATAGGGACGCCGATTATAATTATTATTTTTATTTCAATCATATTTAATCTTCGCTTTTTTAATTATTTTTAAATAGTTTCCTTCTTTTACCGCTTCACCTTCCTCTATAGTCTTTATTAACTTTGCATTCATATTAAAAGCATTTTCGCTTTCACAAGCTGGTAAAATATATACGTAATCTAATTTTTGTGCGATTTTTGTTGTGTTTTCGTTTTCAACAAATTTAAATCTCGCATTATTTTCATTTTCAAAATAAACCTCGTAAATAGACTCTGTTTCAATAAATCTATCTGATTTCTTACTTATATCAAACCCATTTTCATTTTCGGGATATGGGAAATAATATTTTTTTCTTATTTCTGGTTTTTGAGGCGTTATATCAATTGTAACCTTTGTTTCCTGAAGTTTTTTGTCAATGAATTTTGAAACTTTATCGAGTATCTCATTTTTGATATTTTCTAAATTGTTTTTCTCGATATATTTTGAAATATTGTTATTAAACATGTCATAGGTTACGTAATTCTCATTTCCAACCCGTGGATTATCAGAATATCCCTCAGATTTTTTTTGGGATATATTATTTATCAAATAAAAAGTTATGATAAATAAAATTACAATTGCTATCAAAACTATAAGCATATTATCAGCTATTTTCTCGTCTAAAGTTTTTGGTTTCTCTTTTATTATGGAAACTGTATCAGGTGTGTTCTGTTTTAATTCTTCTCGCAGCAAACTTAAGAGGAATAGTTTTTTTAGTTCTCCTCTTATTATTTCTTTTACTGAACTTGTATTTACTATATTGTTAAATTTAAAATTATTATTTCCCTTTTCAAATATAGAGGTTAAAAGTGATTCTATAAACAATGTTTCGCTTTCATACTTTTCTTTTGATAATTTTTCTTTAATATCGCTTATGTTATATAATAATTCCTTTAAATAGCGTATTGAATCATTTTGTGTAATAAAAATTGAAATATCATTTGTGCCGGGAATTTGATTAATTGAATATTTTATTTGAGAAATAAATTTTTTGAAATATACCGAGTCACTATGCCCCTTTAATTCATAATATACAAGATAATAGCTGCATATATTATATGAGTTGTCAATTATATTTCTGTTTCCATAACCATCAATAGTCTGAGCTATACCAGAAAAATTGAACCAAATAGATAAAATTAAAAATATTATTATTTTTTTCATTGTATTAATATATTTGATGATAATTCATTTATTAAGCCGACTAAAGGATAGAAAAACATTGTTTCGTTGATACTCTGATTCTCATCATTAATATCTTTTTTAAAGTTTTCAAATCCAATGTCAAAGTAAGATAAAATTTTGTTTTCCATGTCTTTATCATTCAAAAATTCAGATATTCTACGGGAGTTACTAACTCCAAAAACATTTGTAATATCAATATCAGAAATGGCATTTTTAAAAGTCTTTATAAAATCATTTACATCATTAAGAACAAATTTCTTTACGTCTTCTATTTTTAAATTTGAAATACGAACTTCGTTTGATGTAGATATTTGTTCATTATATAATAATATCTTTTTAATTTTAGAATTATTATTATATGATCTATCAACAGAGTAATCATTAATATTGTTTATATTGAAAAAACCACTTGAAGTTAATTTTTTCGGTTCGTTATTAAAATATATTATCAAATTATAAGTGCTCTCTCCAAAAATTATGTTTCTAAGATGTTTTGTAAAACGTACAAGCTTATCATTTTGAAAACCCATAAATAACGTAGAACCATTTCCGCTGAAACAAATTCGTTCTGGAATATCTTTGATGCTAAATTTTATTAATTTAAAAGTGTGATAAAGTATAGCACTATAGTAGAACAAAAGAATTATTCTTGCCTTACCATCGTTTGAATTCATAAGTAAATTTTGAAAATTTAAACTTGCTTTATCGTTATCATTAAGATAGTTGTGCGAACTTAAATTGAAATAATATTCCATAATCTGGTCGGTACTAATGTTGCTTCTAATTAAATCTTTGTTTAATTCTATTAAATCATTCTTTCTTTCAGATATACATGATGAAAGCAATCTGGTAACGATTCCATTCTCTCCGGAATATGTCCTAAAAAATCCATTATTATTTCTTGCATTTCGATAACCGTCTCCAAATAGTGCTCTTGCTCCAAATCTGAAAGAACTTGCCAAAAGAGGTTTCGTATTTTTATATGCAAGAATATCTGTTGTGCCACCTCCTACATCAATCGTTAAAACTAAATTCTGAGTGTTAATATTTTTATCAGTTAAATAGTGATAAAATGGAGTCAAAGACTCAGAAACTGAAAATAAATTCACAGAATTATCATCATTTTCATTTGTGTTTTCAATATAATCTGGGTTTATTATATCCTTAAATGAATTTATCCATATTTCCTTTAAAACATCAAATCTTGACTCTACCATACTTAAAGGATAAAACCATGATAATTTAATGTTTTTTAACTTTCCCCCATCTGAAAGAACTTTATATTTAATTAAAAGCAACAATGACCGTATATATGAATTTAGGTTTTTATATTCTCTTGAATTTCTATCTAAAACATATCCGGACCACTTTAGATTTCTTGTATAATCTAAGCTAGGCAATCCTCTTAATCTGCTGTAATGAAATGATATACAAGTGTCTAAAAAGGGTATGTATCTTAAATCTTGAGATCTTAAGCTTTGTAATGCCGTCAATGTTGGAAAATAAAATAAAGATTCAGATTTAATTTCCTGAGGTATAAAATAAAATTTAAAAAACTCATATATTGCAGATGTTTTTGGAACATTATGAAAAAATTGTATATATGAATTATCTCTTTTAATTTCATATGGCTGTATTTCATTGTTTCCTCTTTTATATGATAAATATGTTCCTGTCGTTCCAAAATCAACTGCAAATACGTATATATCATCATTTTCATTGACTCTATGGAAAAGCGGAATAATATACCCTGAATAATTGCCATATTTTAACTTTAGACTATCGAATTCCTTATTTAACAAATATCCTTTTTTACCCATATCCGTATTTGTCTTTCTTTCTAATTCAACGGTCTCCACATCTTCGATTTTCAGTATTCCCGAATTCATATAAAAATAAAGCTTAATACTTCTATTTAATTCAAGATTATCTCTCTCGTTATCAATTGTCATAACTCTCCGTTCAATATTTTCACCTTTGATTAAAGGAGCAATTGCCATTCCAAACCTTATTCTCTTCTGTGCACCAGAATTACTATTTCTTCCTATATTTGGTGTGGTCGTGTGAACATTATATGTTCTTTCTAACTTAATATAGCCCCTTTCTACTGGTATGCGTAAAATTACCTTAATATCTTCTCCGGCAAGTTTTGAAATTTCAATTACTTTCTCTCCTTCTATATATCCCTTAAGAAACTCTATATCAAAATATTCAAAAAATTTAGGTTTTAATGGTAACAAAACGCTTGAATGATTATCGTTATAATTTCCGTCAAAGAAAGATTGTGAATTGATGGTTAATTCATCATTTTTTATTATAGTGTCTTCTAAAAAATCATCAACCGTAAGATAAGGATACTTAATCTGGGTTCCCGGTAGAATTCTATCTTCTATGTTTGTTTCTGGACAACGGTATGGTACATTGTATATTCTAGTATCCCATTTGTTATTGTTAAAGTAATTATAGTCAGGTAAATCAATATTAGCTAAAACAAGAGGTAATTTTTCTCTGGTGATATTTCTTGAAGGTTTAATTTTAAAATCACTTCTTATTTGAATTTCTCTTTGTTGTTTGAATGATAAAGAATTTCTTAGAATATATAAATTGTAATTTGTATTATCTTGTGTAAAAGATATATCATCAAGCAAATTTATAAAATTATCGTAATTTTCATTATTATTTTTAAATTGAATAAATTTTTCATCGCTTTGTTGTAATTTCTTCACATTATTTTCGATATATTCTCTTAATTCAGCAAACCCCTCTACTCTTCTTGTTATATGATATAAGTAAACTATGAAATTGTAATCTCTCTCATATAATGGGCTGTAATATTCATCTCCATTATTACTCATTTTCGAAAAAAGTATTCTTCCCGTTAATTTAATTTTATCTAAATTGTGAATAGTATCTGCGTTTGGTGATGGAAAAAATAAAGTAAACGGTGATGTTGCACCTAATATTTTATTATTCAATGTGCCATCTCTAAATTCAAGATAGTAAATATCTGCAAAATTATCCCAATTAAAATTCTCCTTGTCTTGTTCAAAATAAAGATTAAGTGTGTCTGCTACTAATTTATGACTCGGTATTCCATTTGATAAAGAATTTATTCCAGTTTCTTTATTCCATTTCTTAATTTCAAGTAACTCTTTATAATTATTAAAATTAAAAAATAATTCTCCTATATCAAGCATGTTTGAAACAAGTTTGTGGTAAATAGTTTCGCCCTTAAGATTATCGTAATTATCTCCATTGACTCCTGAATTAATTATTTTCAAAGATGTTCTTATCATATCCATTACTGCAAAAGGACTTGGTATTGAAGTAATGAAAAGATCATCTGATGGAGGTGTGTCATCAACAATTGAAATTATATCATTAGTAGTAATTTCAGACGAGTCGAACCAATCGCTTTGGATTCCCCCATTGTTATGTAATCTGAAAACATATCCGTTATTTTGAATATTTTGATTTCCGTCCTGCATTTTTTATATAGTTATTTTTTTATTAATTATTTCAGTTGTTGCTTTGTCAAATATTCCTACAAATTTCTGTGCGGCTGTGAAATTGTGAAATTTTCTTTCGAATTTGTTTAATGCATCGTTAAATAACGTATCATTTTTAATAAATCTTATATTATCATAAAATTTTCCTTCTGAGGCATTCTGTCCGTTTACAATATCAAAAAGGTCAGACTTAAAATTATATTCTGTGAAAATATTTTTCCACTTTGTTCTCTCTTCTGTTTCGGAAGAAATATTTTCAGCATTGTTAAGAAACGAAAATGGAATAAACTTTCTCTCGTTTGAAGCAAGTTCGATAAGCCAGTCGCTATATTCTTTCTCAAATTCAATGATCTTTTTAAAGTAATCTGAATTAAAGAAATCTTTTCCAAGCTTGTTACTTCTTTCTGATTTTAATATTTTTCTTTTACTCCAGGGCTGTTTGTCTATATTTTTCTTCAGGAACTTTTCGATATAAATAAATAAATAAGACAATTTAAGAATCGGCTCATATATTGCTTTATGTGTTTTTTCTCCTAAATGGCTGAAATAAATATTCTTTGTGTCATCTCTAATTCCAAATTCTTTAAATTTTTTTCCATTGTTGAAATCATCTGAACAAAAATCTTTTATGGCAAGGGCTCCTGCTATTTCAATAAAATGGGCAAAATTCATTTGAGCAATCTTACCTGAGTGATTTTCTAAATCTTTTGTGTCTTTATCTGCAATATAATAGAGAGCGTTTAAAGAGTTATTGATATTTCTCTGGTAGTACTCAAGCGCTGCCTTTGTTTTTGGTATAAATGATCTTTTTGAAATTTCAGACTCTCTGTTTTCTCTAACACCGAAATAAGGCATAACTGTTAAAGCACCTATAATTGCATTTTTTAAAATGTTAACATTCCCTAATATTTCACCTGCATTATTTGTAATTTGGTCTGCATTTCTTATATTTTTCAATAGAAGTGGAAATCCTGCTGCCCCTGTTCCTCCAAATATTGAACTCACAATAAATATTTTATCGTCTTGATTGAATTCACTTACTAAATCTCTGAATGCTTGTGTATTCTTAAACTGATTTAAAACAACAGCCCCAATATTAGGGTAACCCTTAAAACCTTCATCCATTAATAAGTTTAAATTCTTTGAAGAGTATAATAACGATAATAATGCCTTACTATTTTCGTCAAGATTATTATCATCATAACCAATAAATGACGAGTATCTTTGGTTGGTTGTACCATCTAAATTAAAAATAAAATCATTTAAAAAATTAATTCCTCTTATTTTATTAAAAAATAAAGAGGTATCTTGTTTTGTAAATTTTTCATCTGAACCATAATTTAATTCTTTTCGAATTTTGTTATATATTTCTATTAATTTTTTTGTTCTGTTTAAATCTCCGTTGTTTGAATCAGGGTCAAAAATTACAGGAATTATTTCATTGGTTTCAATTTTCATCCCCCCTGCAAGGAGCATTATTAATGATTTCAAAACACGATGACCTGTGCCACCAATACAAAATAAGTATAATTTTCCCATATAGTGTTAAAATTTATTTTAAAATGGTGTTCTACTGCAATTTCTACTCCAATATCTTAAAGAAAAAGAAAATATTAAAAAAAACAAGATTGAATATAAAGCATTATTCAAAGCAAATGTCGAGAAATAATGCTCCTCATAATTCATTATTAATCCAAGTTGTTCGAATATATTTATTACTAATATATTAAACCTCGATAAATGAGAATTGCCTGCTTAAGAATTGCCATTTTAACCTATTATTCAACAATATTTATTCACGTTATTTGAGAATTGACATAATCTAACAATTATTTATATTTTAAAACTGCTAATAAAAGGCGTATATTCACACTTATTATCTATAATGCGACACATTACGACACACCATTTGCGACATGCGACACGCATTTTACATTGCGACACACCACTAAGCATGAATTAAGTTGCATTTATTCTTTATTTTCATCTATATCATTTATTTCTACATCGAACCCCTTTAACAGTATTAATATTCCTGATACAAATAATGTCGCACCAATAACTACAAGCGACATCTGCTTAAATAATAAATCTAATTTCAATAATGGGGCTTCTCCTATCTTCGAGTCAAACACCTCAAAGATTATTAAGGAGTAAAAAACAACTGCAACACCCATGATTACAATAATAGAACCAGTAACTTTCATAACTAACTCCAATCTCTAATTAATTTATTAATTTTATAAATTTTAATATTTTTATATTCATTTCTATCATATAATTTTATTGCTTTATTCTTATTGTGACTTGTAATTATCACATCCCCTTTCTTACTGGCATATCGCGGACCAATATCATCAAAAGCAACAACAAAAATAATCTCTTCTCTATCAAGATTAACATTATCCTCGCTACAAAGCAATACATCATTTATGATTATATCGGGGTGCATATAATCATCAATCACCTTAACGCAAAATGGATTTATATAATGTCTATCGACATACAGCGTATATAATTTACGACCGATATTACTCCATTGCTTTACATCTACATCCTTTTCATACCGGTCATAAAGTGGTAATTTTTTATAACCCGCATTATATTCAATACCTTGTTCATTAACTGTACCAAATTTGTCACTTTCATTATATTTGTGCCCCGACAACAACCAATTCACATCATACCCCTTATTCGATAAAGCAAGAAATACTTCATACGTTGGCTTTACAATTCCCTTCACGTAATTATGAATTTTTTGTTTGGTAACACCAAGCTCATTCGCAAAATCAACCTGACTTTTACTTCCCATTATACTTTGTAATCTTTTTTCGAACGTATCCATTTGAAATATTTTAAAAGTCCCAAAATTAGGACTTGACAAGTTCCAATATTAGGACTATTTTTGTATAAAACTTAAACAAAGATATTACAACAAAACATTAATGTCAATATAAATTAAAAACAGCTAAACTACAAAAACTATGTCAAAGAGAAACATCAATATCAACACCGCGACAATTCTTAAAAAAGTAAAACCTAAATATACACAAACGGCTCTGGCCGCCAAACTCGGAATATCCGTTCAATATATGAATTTAATCCTTCGTGGTCGCCGGGTACTTAACCCAAGTAACCTACGTCATCAAAAAATTGCAGAAACCTTAAATCAACTATAATGATACACATTCAAGAATACGCCAAACTCTGTAGAAAATCACGGCGCACTATTGAACGCCAAATTCGGAAAGGGCAATTATTAGTCGTCAAAAAACTAAAAACGTATATTGTTGAGCCCGACAAAATTGCTGAGGAGCAAAAAATAAAAGAAGCATTGAAGCACAATTGGGATCAAGCTATCCAAAAGTGTATTCATTTATTTTCAAAAATAAAAGATGTATCATCCGCCAACGCAGCACTTCGAAACATAATCAATCACATTATTAAACAAAAAGAGGAATTCGAGTACAAATACAACACAAGTATTCGCGGCTACAGCTACAAATCCATCCGCCGCAAAATCACCTCCGGCAAAGTTACCCGCTCAACCCGTGCCGATAAATTCTCAGTCAAAAATCGCATTCTCAAAATCTCTACAAATCAATCCCGCCTCATCAATCTTGCCAGCTACGTCTATTACAAGAATTCAACCTCGAATTTTTCCCTGCTCACCGACCTTATAATTGAATACTCAAAGCGAAACGAAGACTTTTATGAGTTCGCCGCCGTACCCCGCAGCACATTGTATAAATTTCTCTACAACCGCTTCACCCAGTCCGGCGCTCAATCAATCCATCAGTTTCTCAATCATAAAAATCTCTTCCATGCCAACCTCCCAAAGGTCCCGGGAGCGTTCACACACGACATCGATTTTATGCAATATATTCTCGGTGATGACAACCTCCGCGATACCCATTCCGTCCTCGTATGGGATGACACCGCTCGGAACTACGTCCCCAAACGCGCCCGCATCTGGAAGTGGATCGAAGCCAAAACGATGTATCCAGTCGGCTGGCTTATTAAAGTCGGTGACTTCACCACGGCCGACCTCATCAACTCCCTGACCAACGTCCTCTATCAATACGGACTCCCCAAAGAATCTATCGTTGTTGACAACGGCATAGGACGCGGACAGGAATTCAAGGGTTTTCTTGCCAAGCTCGGTCTCATTGTTCCTGATGAGAAAATCTATTCAAAACTCGGCTACTGGCAGCACGAACAGCGCCTTGATTTCTCAGAAGCCTATACTACAACAAATAAAGCACCGGTAGAACGCTCTTTCGGACTCACCAAAAACGAATTCGACGTATTCTCCGAATCATTTGTCGGTCCCGACAAAAAGAACGAAGCTCGCCATCGCGGACTCCAGCTCTCTCCGGAAATGCCAACCGAAACTTTCGAGGAATACAAAGCCCGTTTTGAAGCATACCTCACCGGTTTCTATATCGAGCGTCCGCGTACCCGCAAAACCAAAGACGGCACATTGCGAATTTCTATAAAAGATTACTGGGAAAAGAATTACCAATCCCATACAAACATCCCAATTGATAAATCCCGCCTCCGCCTCGCAGTATGCAAAGAAGAAGTCATCAAGAAATTCAATAACAATCTGCATTTCAAAGGCTTCACGTTCATGCCTTCTAACGCTCAGCCATTCAGTTTCTACAACCGCAAATTCAAAATCCTATACAACCCCGCAGACCTCGCCGAGATAGACCTCTACGCTCTCGACGCATTCTATAACGAAGATACCGGTGAAATGTACGAACGCGGTCAGCTCGTAATCACTCTCTATAATCTCGAAGCCGACCCGCTCAAATATACCAAGATACAAAAGCTCAAAAAAGAAATTCACAAAACTAAGCTTTTCCCTATCCAAAAATAATTAATAATTGCATTTGCAATTAAAAATAATACCCATACAAACCAGTTATTTAATTTAGGTGAATTAAGGATATAATACAAAATAACCATAAAAATCAAAGAAGTAATTAACATCCATATTCCAACTCTAAAATAAACATAGTTATCAAAAAGTATTTGCGAGAAATCATCCATATAACCTCCAGGGATGTTTTCATATAAGGCAGCAAAAAAAACATTGAAAAAATCTTTCATAATTAATTGTTTAAAATTATACTAATTGAAAATAAATTCTCTTTGATTATATCTTTATTTCTATATGCCTCAAAAATTCCTTCAAAAAATAATTTCAAACCAAGAGTTTTACCATTAATAACTTCTTGCTCATCTCTGTCGTTATTTGTATTTGTTAGATTAATCCATCCCGGTATGTTATTTTTAAAGACTAACGTTAAATTATATTTTCCCGGCGTAAAATTATCTGTTTTTATCTTAATGATATGCGTAGCTTTTATTTTTTCACAATTATGTATATCCTTTTTGTCTATATTGTTTGGGCCTGTTCTCTCAACTTTTTCAACTGAGAAACCATTGTTTAAGTGATAATTTTGTGTATCACATAAATAACTATCATCATAATTCATAGACGAAAGATTTGCAGCAATTGAAAATGATAGCTGATTATTTTCGCCCGGCTTAACATCCTTAATTTCTATAGCATTTTTATTATCTCTATCCTGTTTAAAACTTCCTGATTTTCCTGTGTTGTATAATAGTTCGCATTGCGGCACTAATACTTTTTTCTGAGAAATAAAAATAAAGTAATTTTCAAACCCATCAATTTTCTTAAAATCAATTTTTTTAAAAAGATTTTTTAGCAAAAATTTATCACTCATTACGATTAAATAATATGGTCTTTTTGCAGAAATTTCATAAGATGTCCCAATGATGTTTGTGTAGAATCCAGTGAAATCAGAATTAAATTTTATTATTGCAAATGATATTTGATTATTTTGAAGTTTACCAGAAACAGAGTTATTTAAGTAGTTTCTGAGCTGATTTAATGTTCTAATTGATGTATCTGATATTGAAAATATACAGTCTGTTATAAATAAATTAATTTGATTTTCTCTAAGACTGTCAAGAATAGTTTCAAACATTCTGTTAAGTTCGGTTTTGTTATATAAACTTTTATTCTTTTTATCTGCTCTGCCTATATCTTTATTGTCAATATTATAGATAAATTCTATTGGGTCTTTGTAATTAATAGGGAAAATTTCTGCGTTTATATAATTTAAAAATAATTTATCTTGTCCGTAAACTGATTTTAATTTGGATAATAAATCAGCTAATGCATCTTTGAATTCAGAGTGTCCGTTATTATATCCAGCCATACTGTATGTATTATCAAGATATACATTTACAGCTTTTACTTTATTAACTATGGTAGGATCACAAATTTCTGTTTCCTTGTAATTAATTTTGTTTAATACTTCATCTATAAAAAGAGTGAATTTACCTTCATCCCAATTACTTAATAGACTATCAATTTTTTTTTTTTGGTTTTTAGGTTAGCCAAGAAAAATTTCAGTGAGTCTCTTTCTTCACAGGTAAATACATCATCTCCTGCATATAATTTTACTCTTTGCTGTATAATTTCATCTTCGCTAATTCTACCGCTGCAAGAGTATATTAAAATTATGATAAATATAAAAACAAACCCGCTAATTCTCTTTTTGAAAAGAAGATTCATAAAAAATTATTTTATATATTAAAAATCCTCGAATAGAAATTAATAAAATATAATATAAAAAACAAATAAAAAAATAATAACACCATACGTCTATATAAACGTCCAGATATTTATTTTTATTTAAATTAAATGCTTACCCTCCCCTCAAATCTTTTCTGCTATTGGCTTTCCCGATAATCCGGATTTCACTAAGCCGGATAAAAATTTTGTAAATGGCTGAATATTTCCTTCAACGCTTGCTTCCTCGAGTGTCTGCATATAATTATTCCACTCCTCAACAGGTATAACAGTCCAGGGATATCCTCCCGATGCTAACATCACGTTCATAAGAAATCTTGCCATTCTGCCGTTTCCATCCATATAAGGATGTATATAAACAAATAAAAAATGTCCGAGCACAACTCTTACTGCCGGCTCATCTTCATTTTTTAATAGTTCGAAAAATACTGGCATAACATCTCTAATTGCTTCAGGCTTCATTGGCACGTGAGATGAATTCCGGATATATACAGTTGCATTTCTATAACCTGCTAAATCAGTTGAATTAAGAATCCCTGCTAATACAAGAGGGCTAAACATTTCCCTGTACCAATCGCTGTGATCTTTTTCTGCGATTAATCCGGGATTTGTTCCTTTTAATATACTTTCGATGCTTAATTTTACTTTTTGAAATGCTTGCCAATATCCTTTTGCCGCCATAGCGTCTTTTTGTTCTCTGTCAAATTGGTTCGTCTCCGGATTCCACAAGCCTTTTTCAACTCTTTCAATCAATTCCGGTGTAACTTTATATCCTTCAATTGATAATGAGTGGTATGCATCAGTTATGTATATTTCCTGAACACTCTTTAAATATTTTTTCGCATTTACTTTTATTCCCGGTTCTTTTGGAAATAAGCGTAGAACAGGCTCTCTCATTTGATGCCACATCATTTTTATGCGATTAACGTATGGTGATATTTCTCTAACCTGAAATTGGTAATCAGGTCTATCAATAAAAGGATTAATTTCTGCTATTCTATACCCTGCACTCTGCATCGTTTTGATAATATCATCAGCAATTTTTTCTTTTTCTATATTACGGAATGCTCCTGCTAATCTGCCAGCAATAATGTGCCGACCTTTCTCAAGTAGCAATGGTAAAATTTCAGATGCATCGCTTATCGTTGATAATGCTATCCTTGCTTCCATTGCGTTTGTTTTGAAAAAATTTGAGTTGCAGCTTATCAATGCTGACGGTACTGAAAGCATTCGAATCCCGTCTTTTTCTATTACTCCTCCGTTTCCGGGTAATGTTGATTTTATATTAAGTATTGAAGTGTCAAAAGGCAGCTTAACAATATGATTATTTGCTTTTGGAGCTCTGATTAGTAATTGTTTTGGCACTACTAAAGAGCCGCTTTGAATAATCAGTGATTGCTCGGGAGAAATACACCAGCTTTTTTTATACCTGTCATTCAAATATCGAGAACAAAATTCCCAGAAAGTGGAATACCATAACGTACTTTCACCTTTATTTTCAGATGGATTGGAAATAATATACCAACCTTTAATAACTTCAAATATAAATCCGCTTTTCAAAAGACGTTCTCTGTGATACCTTGGTAATTCAACAGATTTGATAACATTTCCTTTGCTTTTTTGAAGTTTATTTAAAAGTTTTAACGATTCAGCAAGATTTTTATTAGTTGATGACATATAAAATTTATTAGTTATTCTATAATATTGTGTTGTAGTAGCCCTATAATATTATGTTACAGCATTACTATAATATTATGCGGTTGAAACAACTTAATACTGTGTAAATATAGTGTTTTATTGTTAGTATTTCAAACAATAAAAAATGTATTTTTCCGTACAAATAGCACGTTCAAAAAACATCATCTTTTATTGAATTTAAATAGGTAAAATAAATTTAATCTGAATTTATAAATCTTTATCCTTTTCAATTCGATACATATATTATAAATTTGTATTATCCATGCCTGACAAATCAACTATTAAACTCGGTGATATTTCTGTGGACGTTGAATTAAAAAAGATTAAAAACATCCACATGAGAATTTATTCGCAGAACGGCAGAGTTTATATGTCCGTTCCTGAAATCATAGGTTTCGAGGGTGCTAAAAAATTTGCAGAGAAAAAAATAGACTGGATTACAAAAAATCTTGCTAAATATGCCAACCGCCCTCAGATTAAACCGCTTCAGTTTATTTCCGGTGAGCAGCATTTCTTTCTCGGAAAAAAATATTCAATGCAGATTATTGAAAAAAGCGGAAGACCTGAAGTTACTATCTCAGATGATATAATGATTTTACAGGTAAAACCTTTATCAGATACTGAGGGGCGTAAAAAAATTTTAGATAAATGGTATCGCAAACAACTTGAACAAATCATTCCGCAAATTATTTCAAAATGGGAACCTGTAATTAAAGTTAATGTAACCGGATTTACAATTCGAAAAATGAAAACAAAATGGGGAGTATGTAATATAAAAACAAAAAAAATACGCATTAATCTTGAGTTGGCAAAGAGATCCCTCCAAATCATTGAGTATATTGTCGTTCACGAAATGGTTAACCTGCTTGAAAGAAGGCACAATAAAAAATTTTATTCCTATATGGATTTTTTCCTGCCCGATTGGCGTCAATACAAATCCGATTTGAGCAGAATTCCTGTCAGATAAGCTTATTAATCACCTTTCCATAACCTCAAAATCCTCCCATAGGAAAAGTGGAATGTTGTTTAAGACATCAAATGCATTATATCCCTTTACGTTTGAAAAATCCCAGTATGCAAGTAATCCGGGAATTGATTTTATATCAGTAGAAAGAGATACCTCGTTCGGGTTAAGTATTCTGTTATATATCGCAACATTGTCTATATAAGTATCGTCTTCGCAAATTTGTCTTGGATTAAAATATGTCCAGTCACCTCCAAATTGTAAAAAATAAGTATTTCGGGAAATATCAATGCTGAATCCATTTAAGGCAATTTCTGTAATAAAAATTCCATCTATAAATATTCTTCCTTTGTCTGTTTCTTTATTGTAATCTATAATATATCTATGCCATTTGTTGTCTGTCTTGAATTTCCGTGCAGCTTCAATATTGAAAAGACCGGATTGGAATGCCGTTATTCCTATTGAATCTTTTTCAAACCATTGCAATTCATATCCAAAATCAACTTTACCTAAATTAATAATTTTTCTGAAACATGTTTCTTCAGGATTATTTATCCTTGCATCTAACTGAATAGTATAGCTTGACGGCTCTTTGAATAAATTCATGTACAGTATTGCCTGCCCCTTATTTTTTAATCTTAAGCAATTATCCCTTTTTGTATTTGCAGGAATTATTTTCCGGTTAAAATCTAAAGGCGGAATATCAAGAACTTTATTTGGATTCTGTCTGAAATCTCCAAAGATATCATTTGACGTTTTATCGAAAACTGTTTTATCGTCAGTTTCTTCAAAGTCATGGTAAAACAATAAACGATTATCAAATGGATTTTCCTTCTTATATTTTTTTTCCAATACTTCATGTTTTGTAAGAGATTTATTATAAACCCGGAATTCAGAAAAAGCAAATTCACAATCTGAGCATCTTATAAGATTTTCTCCTTTCCGTTTTGGATGCCGTATTGTACCAAAATAGAAGAAATCTTCCATTTGCTGAAAATGATTGTGCTCTGTACGTTTTGTTATTACTTCATTATTCAAAACCAAACTTGTTATATTGTCTTTATGAGCCAGTGCGGCATAATTCCATTCGTTAAT
>Ga0073934_10005484_pt1 | contig 19557 bp, 8 predicted proteins | sample LarsenN4metaG_FD_76834 | JGI IMG/M metagenome (GOLD analysis project Ga0073934, IMG submission 76834) | Hot spring sediment bacterial and archeal communities from British Columbia, Canada, to study Microbial Dark Matter (Phase II) - Larsen... ... | reverse complement strand
TTTTTGCGGATGCAAAGGTGAAACTATTTTTTTGATGTTGCCCAATTTTTTGGAATTATTTTTTTGAGTAAGATAGAATGGACAGTCTTTAGCCGATAGCCAGGAGTCATCAGTCGGTATCTTCCCTTTCTTGCGGATAACGAAGAGTGTAAAAATAAACTCCACACTTTTTGTCATGAGTTTCATCATTACCCGCAGCATCAATACGGCGTAACTTCATACAACCATCTTCACTTAAAGCACTTGTTATGAAACCACAAACCGGTATGTTGATCAGGGCTACTGCAGTGCTGAACGGTACCAATTTTGACAATGCGGTTATACTGATCACAGAATATAATGAGAAGGGAGCGGTTGGATTTGTAGTCAATAAACCTTTTGCCCGCAAACTTAATGAACTGGAAGAATTTAAACACAGTCCTGCTTTTCCGCTATATGAAGGAGGACCGGTGGATACCGAACATTTATTTTTTATCCATCAGCGGCCTGATATAATACAAGAGGGAAAGGTTATTGGTGAAGACGTTTATTATGGTGGCAATTTTAAACAGGCGATCACTGCTATCAATAATAAAAGTCTCACTGTATCAGGTATTAAGATCTTTGTCGGCTATTGCGGCTGGAATGCAGGGGAGCTCGAAGCAGAAATAGCAGAAGGAAGCTGGGAGCCGGCAGACAAAGAGGTATTTGCTTAATGCTATGCCAAAAAGTTATTGACAATTTTATTTTCATCAGCCGGAATTGCCCGTAAAAAAGTTAAGTTTGGTTAATAACCATCACACCTTTTCTTTATGAAGAAACCTGGCAACCAACCTGCAAGTGGTCATGTTTCCAACGGACCGCAAAGTAAATCCCGCCGCAAGCTTTTAAAATTATTGGGTATCAGTACCGGCCTCAGCGCCACTCCTGTTTTTGCGGGCAGCACTGAAGAATGGGCTGATTCATTGTTCAGCACAGCTGATTTACTCAACGATAAAACAGAACTGGTACTCTTTCGTCCGCAGGATTTGCTGGAACTGAAGATGACCTTTACCGGTTACAAAAAATCACCCGACAATAAATCATTGATAAAGACAGCAGCGCCTTACCTGCTGCTGGTAGAGTTTCATCCGCAAAGCCTTGCCGAGCAGGCATGGGAAGAAGCTGGTGGAGAAGAAGGACAGGCCAACCTGGATGCAGCTGCCAAAAAGGACCTTAAGTGGAACAAGCCTAATGAACCTGTCATCACTTCGATGATCATTGGTAATCCCAACATCAATCCGGGACTGAAGAATATTATTCCACCGGCCAAAACTTATATATCTGGTAAAACAAGATTAGTATTTGATACCAAGGGGAAAGACAATATTGCTCTATCTCCTTCTTCATTGCTGGACTGGAGCAGTTATCAATTAGTGGTCAACAAAAGAGCCACCTGCTCACCGGTGTTTACAGCAGCTGATATCAATACAGCGCCTTACAATAATATCAATATAAAAGCACCGCAGAAAGTTGATGTAATAAAAACAGAACCGGTAAAAACGGAACCGGTGAAGCAACCACCGGTTAATAATAATAATCCCGGCCGCAGGATAATACAACCTGCCACAAAAGATACATTGCGCCGCCAGGTGGAAGTAAACCGTAATATCCGTGCAGCAGGTAAAGATGAATCCACGCAGATACAGAAGAACGAATTACCTGTAACAGTCATCAAACAGGATGATGGAATACTGGCCAATATCTCTGCGTTTTTAAACAGCAATAAACCAGCGCCGGTGGGTGATATGGAAACAGCAATAGAAGCGCCTTACCGTTTATTTCTTTCGCCCAACCAGTTTGCCGCCTGGAAACAGGAAACAAAACTGAAGAACCGTCCCGACCTGCAGGGCACACAGCTTTCTACGTATGAACTTTGGTATAGTCGGCTGGCCAGCACTAACTGCCGCGGCGCACTTGATAACACAAGAGCCACCAATGCCATTAAAACGGTGAGGGCTTTATGGGCCACCGATATTGATGGTGACTGGAAGAACAAACCGGAACGGGATTATTCTCCTGACGGTAAAATGGATTCTGCGGGGCTGAACAAATTCATTACTGCACTCTATAATGACGACCGACACTGCATAGTGCACCAGACGAGCAATTTTGGCATCAGCGGATTCAGGCCCAAACCGGTGCAGGTGAATAACCTGATGCTGAGTACACTCGGCGCCTGGTTAGATGCCATTGTTGAATTTAAAAGACCAGAACTGAGCAGTGTGCTCAGCGACCTGAACCTATTGAAGTGGAAACATATTGCCACTTTAGCAAGAGATCATTATGTGGAAGTGGTGTATGCCGGGAATATGTATCCCTTTGGTCATGAAGCGGCCTTAGTAAGGATTACTGAACGTAAACCAAAGAACGGTTATGCCGCCAACTGGCAACGTTATTTTGTAGCTATTACAGAAGAAGAAAAAAAATACAACCCGGTGAACCGGGAGAATAAGCATAATGCATTTCCTTTCTCTACCATAAAAATTGTAACGGCAGCGACGCCTACTATTAAAACTCCGACAAAGTTTACAGGCACCATTGGCGGGAATGATGATCATCAGTTTGTACCCACTATGCCAAACGGCCAGCCCTTTCTCTTCAAACTAGTGGGCTATGATTATGATGGCGGTGATGTGAGCTTTGAAATGCCGCTGGTATTTGTCAGTACCAATGTTTCGGTAAATGACAGCCAGGCATTTCATGAAGGCAATATCAACAAACTGAATAATGCGTACAATGGAAATGCCATCAACACAGTTTCATTGCGTAACCAGAAATTAGCACTGGCCCGCAGTGTAAATAAACCCGGCGAAACGCATTATGAAACGTCGAGTATTGTCTTTAACGGCCGCTTTGATAAAAATGAAGCACCGGGATTTGTACCTACCACTGCTTCTCTTGATATTTTCGCCAGTGCGGTGGAAAATATCACCGGGCAGCGCAAAGCTATCAAGGTGCAGTTAGAAGATGACCGCAATGCCGGTGGTATATTTGCGAAACTGCATGCTGCCAGCAGTAAGTTGACGGTAGACTTTAACGGCAGCGGTAATAAAACCGGTGGAAGCCTTTCGCCTAATTTCTCCATTACCGGTTTATCCAAAGCATATGGTGTCATCAGCGGAAAATTGGAGGATGCCAAGAACAAGCTGATGGATCCTTCCCAGTTTTTTAATACCGATGCCAAGCTGTTCGGCATTATCCCGCTGGGTGATATTATAGAAAAAACGGCAGCATTACTGAATGGGGAATCACCCATTCCTGCGCTGAAGAATATTGAAACAGATGAAGCGCTGATTACCCAGTATAACTGGAAGGGAGCCAAACTGAAGCAGCAAAAATTCTTTGGCGATGTGCTGACTTTCAAACCTGGTGGCGATGCCCGCCTTATCATTGAAACCAGTCTTTATCGTTACAAAGCGAATAAACCTAATGCGCTGATAGTGGACTCGCATATCAGCAACTTTGATGTGATACTGATGGGCCTTGCTAAAGTGGGGTTCAAAAAAGTTGGTTTTAAAACCGGGGCCAATACAAAGACAGATTTTACGGTGGACATGAAGAACCCTGCCCTTGAGTTTTTGGGTCCGCTTACTTTTATCAATGTATTGCAGAAGTTTATCCCGGCTGATGGTTTCAGTGATCCGCCTTTCCTGGATATTACCACCAGTGGTATCACTTCCGGGTACACACTGGCTTTGCCGGATGTGCAATTGGGGGCTTTCACTTTGCGCAATATCAATCTTGGCGCTTCGGTGAGTTTATCTTTTACCGGTGGCCCGCTGATCATGCGGTTCAACTTCTGTGAGAAACATCAGCCATTTACATTGACTGTTTCTGCATTAGGCGGTGGCGGTTTTTTTGCGATGGAACTGGATATGAAGGGTGTCCGCACCATTGAAGCGGCGCTGGAGTTTGGCGCTGCGGCCTCTATCAACCTGGGTGTGGCCAGTGGTGCAGTGAGCATTATGGGCGGTGTATATTTTAAACTGACCAAGAAAGAAGATGATGGCAAAGAAATAACCATTGAAGGCTACCTGCGTATCAACGGCGCTTTAAGTATTCTCGGTATCATCACGGCCAGCCTCGAATTCCTGCTGCAGCTCATTGCGAATATTGAAACGGTTAATGGAAAGGATAAAGTAACGAAAGTGTGGGGTAAGGCCACCCTGAAGATCAAAATCGAAATATTCATGTTCAGCAAGACTGTTACGCTGCAAACATCCAGAGAGTTTGCCGGTGCAGGAGCTGACCCGACATTCGCCATGCTCATCAGTGAAAATGAGTGGAAGCAGTATTGTGATGCGTTCGCCGCTTAATAACTAATAACCACAACAAGAAATTTTTAGCATATGCCTCAGAAAATCATCGTTACCACCTGTCCGTGGAAAGATTACAAAACCGGTAAATGGATGCTCAGCGCCATGATGAATATACAGCTGGAAACAGCAGCAGAAACCACACTGGCCGCTTTTCCTGATATACTGAAGTGGATGGAAAAAATTCAGCAGGCCGTTTTCTACGTACAATGGAATAACAGTGCACCTACGGAACTGAAACCGGTGACATCGAAGTGGGATCCTGCTTTATATGAAAAATTATTTCACAGCGGTATCAAGGTAAAAGGTTTTGCACCGGTGAATATGGCGACGATAAAGATCAAATCGTACCCTGTAAAGCATATCAGTAATTTTATTTTTGATACGTACAAAGAAGTAGGCAACCTGAAGATGACAGAATTGCCCAAGGCCAGTTTCTTTACCAAAGAATACACAAAGCTTAATCCTATCTCCAAAGTTACTCTTACCCAAACGGCTCCCATTACCAACCAGAATAAACGGTTTACTAAAACTGATTTTATCCGGAAGGGACATACAGGACAGGTGCAGGTGAAACAGCAACTATCCGGCAACAGGGTGATTGCTTATAACCAGCAGCCGAATGTGGACAGGGATTTCGGTCAGCTGCATAATTATTTTGCCAAAACAGATAAGATATTGGCTAAAGGCCCGGCGCCTATCCCGCCCAAAGATTTTGAATACCATGATGTGTTCTCGGTTATTACCAGTTACCCGGTGATATTACGCAAGCTGGGACTGATCGTTGATTTTGTGTTGCCTTCTGCTCCTGCTTCTGCCAAAGGAACAGTACGCATTGTACCCACCAACCTGAGTTTTGCCGAAGATGTGTCGGTAGTGGCGCCGAATACTTCGTATGAGTCCACCGCCAATGGTTTTTATGCAGCGCCCAAAGCCGGCAGCCCGATTGATAAAGGTGTGCTGAAACTGAATACGGATGAGTTTGATGTGGTGACTTATGACACCGATGCTGCAGCCATGAAGCTGGTTACCCATACCGAAACGATCGTAGAGAAAACAGGTATGAAGCTGGCAGATAAAAGTAATTACTTCACTTTCCAGATGATTGATTCGGATGTTTATAAAAATTTAGTGCTGCCAATAGAAAATGAGGAATGTGGTCCTGCAGTGGCTGATGATAAAGACGATACAGATGAAGGTTTGCCCGCCCTTCGTAGTGCCGGTATTGGACTGGTAAAAAACGGACTGGCAGAAACTATTTTTAATAAGCTGAAGGCCAGCGAACTGATCTTTACGGGTTTTGTAAAACCGGAAAACCAGCTGAAAAGCCTGGAGCTGCTCAATACCAATAAGACGCAGCCGGTCATCAACTTCAAAGATCCCACGGCTGTAAAAAAAGTAAGGGATGCAGGGCAGATAAAAATAAAAGCAGTGATTGCCAACCCTGTTATTCTGCCACCAGCTACTCAAACTTTATTTGCAGATGATTTAGTGCAGGGCTATCGTATGGATATTGCTTATGAAGAAAAACCCTCGCAGTGGTATTCATTGCATAAACGGAAGAATACTTATGGCTTTTTGCCGGTTGGTGCACCGGCAGCAGAAAATATTCCGTTGACAGAAGATGAAGCAATTGATGAAGGCTGTATCAATATTGCACTGGTGGAAGATGAGAATGATGAAGATAAAGACACGGATAAAGTAAATGAGGTGATTGCCCGCTGGCAAGGCTGGAGTTTAGCCGTACCCAAACCCGGCAAGGGCATCAATGAAGACAATGCAAATATTGTAAGCAACGATAATGCAGAGAAAGAGAAGTATAAACTGAAAGACAATGTACCCTTCCGCATGCAGGTCAATATGGGCCTTGCGCCGAAAACATTACCGATGCTTCGCTTCGGTAAAAGTTACCGGCTGAAAGTAAGAACGGTAGATATTGCCGGCAATTCATTGCCACATGATGTGGCGCCGGAGAATGCGAATGTGGCCATCAAAACAGGCATTAAATATTTACGATACGAACCCCTGCCGGTGCCGGTATTGGTAGGTACAGATGAAATTGCCAGCAAGACCAATGATAAAGTGAGGGAGAGGGATGGTGAATCGCTGGAGCATATGGTTATACGCAGCAATGTTGGTGTAAGCTGCAATGATTATGAAAAACAAAACCCGACCAATATATACCAGGAAGGTAGCCGTAATGTAACGAACACACTTACCTGGCTGCATGAAGCAGTGCGACATTTTAAAGCGCCACGTAACAGCCAGCACATGGCTGAAACACATGGCATGTTTGATGAAAGCTTTTCTGATCCTGCAAAGGCGGCTGAGACGTATAAGTTTATTACGTCACGGGATATTGAAACGGATGTGAACAGTACTGAAACCCGGGCACCACTGGCAAAGACGACAGATACTAACCTGCCTATTGAATATTTAGCCGATCCGATGGCAGCGGGTGTGGTGCTGGTGATGAAATCCAACACTACGTTTGAAAGCAACTGGAAGAAAGACCAGGCCCGTAAGTTCAGTTTTTACTTTGATGATGAAGTGAATGATGCTACGGCTAATACTCCTTATACCAAAGATGCCTGGAAGAACCCAAAGTCTTTCCGCATTAAACTGGTGGAAGGAAACGGTACGGTTGAATGGAACAAACCTGATCGTATGCTGATCGTTGCTTTACCAAAATCTGCAGAGATAGAAATCAAGTATGCCAGTTTCTGGCGGCCTGATGATGTTGACAAGTATAATGCCCTGCAGCCCATTGTCAGTTTGGGGACTAATAAAATCCGCAGCCTTGAATATGCAAGGAAAAGTTTGCACTGGATGTTCAGCCCCTGGCGGAATATACGATTAGTACATGCGGTACAGCAGCCCTTGGAGAAACCGGCCTTTGAGCCCAACACCTTAAAAAGTGACCGTAACTATAACGACAGTTTTGCCAAACTGTCTGCCACGATGAAAGTACATGGCAGCAGTACTGATAAGGTTGACCTGGAAGCCAGCTGGACAGAACAAGTAGATGATTTAAAAAACACCAATATTATTACCGGGCAGTTCAATACCCATGTGGCCACATTGCAGGTGGCTTATTGTAATAAGAAATTAACAGCATCAGTATCCAAGACTGCCGGCACAGCCGAAGAAAGAAGGTTCCCGCAAATTCATCATCCTTTTAATGATACCAAACACCGGATGGTTAATTACAAGGGTGTGGCTACCAGCCGCTACCGGGAATATTTCACCGGTATTATTGAAACCGGGGAAAAAACAAACAAACCCGTTAGTTTGATACAGACAGGTGATGCGGTACAAGTGAATATTCTGAGCACAGCAAGACCGGCCACTGCCGTGGTGGAATATGTAGTGCCCAGTTTCAACTGGCTTACGGCTGATAAAGGCAGTGAGATTACAAGAATGCGAACCGGCAATATCAGGGTGTATTTACAAAGGCCCTGGTACAGCAGCGGTGATGATGAGATGCTGGGTGTATTGTTGCCGATAAAAAATGTGATGTTGAGTGAAACAGGCAAACTTCATTGCACGGTTTGGGGTAAAGACCCTGTTTTCAATTCACCCGAACTGAATGGTACCAATTATCCGCAGGTGGAGAATTTTCCTTTTGCTGCAGCCTACGATACTGTTTCTCTGGCAGAAGATGAAAGCACTAAAATGACAGTGGCTGCTTATAAAGTATTGTTTGATGAAGAGAAGCAACTGCATTATGCAGATGTGCCTATTAATATCAACCAGGCTTATTTTCCGTTTGTGCGTTTATGTGTGGCAAGATACCAGAAGCATTCACTGAAAATAAATAACAAGGATTGTTGTATCAGTCCCACTACCACCGTTGACTGGCTGCAGGTAGTTCCGGTCCGTTATACGGCTTTGTACTTTAAAGGCGGCAAAAATGAATTTGATGTGGCACTGCGGGGTACTGCCCCTTACACATTCAACGGACAGAAATATATGAGTGATGGAACACAAGCTCCATCCCGCTGTAAGATCACCGTTACTATAGAGAATACAACACTGGGTAAGAGTGATGATGCTTTTATAAGTATGAATGACCGGCCGCAGGGTATCAATACAAGTGTGTTTATCAAACAGTATTACTTAGACCGTCAGCAATTCAAGGGCAACCAGATAGAATTTGTAGAAAGGATCAGTATCGGATCTCAGTATGCCACACAACCTTTCCGGGTAGTTATCCGGGAATATGAATTGCATGAGTTTGACCCGATAAGGGTAGCCGAGGATGCAAGGAAAAGAGCTTTTGACCGCAGGGCTACAGCTATGCCAACCCCGGGTCCTCAATACGAAGAAAGGTTAGTGTTCATGGATGTGTTTGAGGTAAACGGGTCGGTGTGATTTAACCAATAAGAAAAAAAGAGCTGTCTCAAAAGTGTTGTCAGCCTGTCCCGATAGCTATCGTGATTGTCGAAGGCTATCGTTTTGAATGTCAATATTTCGACAAGCTCAATATGACAATCAAAACGACTTTTGAGACAGCTTTTTTTGTCGCTTCCCTTTCACGGTATTTTTTTAATGCCATTCTGGCAAATTTCCCAGCATTGGAACAGCAATTGTTACTTTGCAGGCCTGTCAGCCGACAGGCAGACATTCTGAACATTATTTACTAAATATCAATTGGCTATGGTACAGGAAAAAGGAACGATCTCCATTAATACGGAGAATATCTTCCCGATCATTAAGAAATTTCTCTACTCCGATCATGAAATCTTTTTGCGGGAGCTGGTGAGCAATGCAGTGGATGCCACGCAGAAAATTAAAAGACTCAGCTCACTGGGTCATTACAACAAAGATTTGGGCAGCCTGAACATCAAAGTATCAGTTGACAAGGATGCAAAGACGATTACCATTTCTGACAGTGGTATCGGCATGACTGCCGACGAAATTAAAAAATACATCAACCAGGTAGCTTTTTCCGGTGCTACCGAGTTTATGGAAAAGTTCAAAGAGGCGAATGATGCCAATGAGATCATCGGCCGCTTTGGTTTAGGTTTTTATTCTGCCTTTATGGTGGCAGAGAAAGTAGAAATACAAACACTCTCTTACCAGGATGGAGCCGAGCCTGCCCGCTGGGTATGTGACGGCAGCACTGAGTTTGAAATTACTGAAGGTAACCGCTCCGAAAGGGGAACGGATGTGATACTATATATAAATGAGGATTCAACAGAGTTTTTAGAAAAGCACCGTATTCAATCCATACTGGATAAGTATGCCAAGTTTTTGCCTGTGCCGGTGCAGTTTGGTACTAAAACAGAATCGGTGGAAGACGGTACGGATGAGGAAGGAAAAACTAAATACAAGAGTGTTGAAGTTGATAATATTATTAACAATACTAACCCCATCTGGACCAAGGCACCTGCTGATTTAAAGGATGAAGACTACCTGAACTTTTACCAGGAATTGTATCCTTTCCAGGATGAGCCACTCTTCTGGATACACCTGAATGTTGATTATCCTTTCAACCTTACCGGGGTATTATACTTTCCGAAGCTGAAGAATGATTTTGAAGTGCACAAAAACAAGATCAAGCTTTTCAGCCGGCAAGTGTTCATTACCGATGAAGTAAAAGACATTGTTCCGGAATTTTTATTGTTGCTGCATGGTGTGATCGATTCACCGGATATTCCTTTGAATGTAAGCCGTTCTTTCCTGCAGAGCGACAGCAATGTAAAAAAGATCAACAGCTATATCAGCCGTAAAGTAGCTGAAAAGCTGCTGGAGCTTTTCAAAAAAGACCGCAAAGCCTATCAAGAAAAATGGAGTGATATCGGACTGTTTGTGAAATACGGTGCTTTAAGTGATGAGAAATTTTATGAAAAGGCTAAAGAGTTCTTATTGCTCACCAATACCAATAAAGAGCACTATACCCTGGAAGAATACAGCGCTAAAGTAAAAGATTTTCAGACGGACAAGAACGGGCAGTTAGTATACCTCTACACCGCTGATGCAGAACACCAGCATAGTTATGTGGCAGCGGCAAACAAAAAGAATTATGATGTACTGCTGATGAACTCACCCATTGATACCCATTTCATCCATCACCTGGAAATGAAACTGGAAAAGACATCGTTGAAAAGAGTGGATGCGGATGTTTTGGATAAATTGATCGAGAAAGAAAATGCTGAACAGCATAAACTTACCCCGGAAGAATCAGAAAAGCTGAAAACCATTTTCGACAAGGCTATCAATAATGCTAATATGAAAGTGGAGGTGGAAAGTCAGCCTGCCGATCATCTGCCTGTCACTATCACTATGGAAGAATGGATGCGCCGGATGAAGGATATGAGCCGGCTGGGTGGTGGCATGAATTTTTACGGCGCCATGCCCGATACCTACAAAGTGGCGGTAAATGGTAACCACAAACTCATCAGTAAAATTTTATTGGCAGATGAAGCGCAGCAAACCGTTCTGGCCAAACAGGCTTTTGATTTAGCCTTACTGGCGCAAGGTATGCTGAAAGGTGCTGACCTTACTGCTTTCGTAGAGAGGAGTGTGGAAGTGCTGTAAGCTTAGTGCCGTTTATTAATGAGGTCAGGATAGGTGATGGGCTATATACATGTCCCTGCATTTTGCTGAGCAGAAATACAAGGTGTTGTCCTGATGAATAAGTTGTACCGCCTTACCCGGCGCAGTTATAAGCATATGGCATACCGGGTCGATCACATAAGTCTTGCTGATGTTTTTGATACAGCAGTGTAATTCATACAGATCAACCGGATGCAGCAGGTTTTTGAATTGGTGTAACCCTTTGCTGCTGGTAACAAAAGCATGATTAACCGGCAGCTGTTCCAGAAATTCTTTAGAGCAAAGTATTTTGCCTTTCTCTGCTGCGGACATGATGCGTGCAGCTGTATTAATTGTACTGCCGAAATAGGCATTGTCTTTTTGCACCACCTGACCGTAATGCAGACCTGCATGCAGGGCCAGAAAACTTTCCTGTTCATGTACCTTTTCAAACAAGAAAGTTGCAGTATAGGCCAGTTGCTCTGCTGAAGAAGAAACGATCACTACCTGGTCACCTACCCGCTCATGCAGGCGGCTGTCACCGACTAATGATTCATTGACCAGTTGAAGGTAACGCTGAACCATGTCGGCTGCTTTTTCACCGCCGTGAATTTCGGTGAGGGCGGTATAGCCGGAAAGGTCGGCCATCATTATGGCTATTGTGGTTTCCATAAAATGAAAATTAGTAAAGAAATCAAACAATAGCCGGCGTTATTTTAATTTTCAAACCGGATTCTGTAAGAAGTGCTGAGTTTTATAAAGAATCCATCATTCCAGGATTTATCCGGGAAATAGTTTCTTTTTTCAAAACCAGTTCTTAGCTTTCGCATGATGCCATAACCGGGTTCGATTGTAAAACAAATTCGCCGGGAAAGATAAATATCCAAAAACCCGGATAACTGGTTATCATCAATGCGTAAATAGTTACCGTTTTTCAGCCGGTAACTATTGGTAATAGCTCGGAAGGTAACTCCACCAAAAAACTTTTTATTAAACTGGTGTTCCCAGGTGAGCCTTCCGGGCAGGAGGCCAAACATGTAGTTTCGTTTATTAATCCGCCAGTCTGCTCCGGCAAGTGGCATTACGAATAAGCCAAAGAAATCGGAGTTCACATATATTCCGAAGCGGATCTTTTTCCTCTTTGTTTTTTCATAAGTAAGAAACCCTGCTCCGCCTGCCTGAATAGTTTTGTCTTTCATTAGCTTTTCACCGTTTGAACGTAGTATGGCTGTGACCGACAGTGACCATTTTTTGTTTTTTAGGGGGAGCAGCAGACCTATGGGTAATGCAAAACTTTGTACTCCCGGAAAAATATTTTCTCGTTTACCGGAATCCAGTTGCCAGTTTTCATAATAAGGGCTAAACAGCAAGTATGATTCTGGCGCCAATTTAACAGGTATATCACTCCCGGCCCATATATGAGTGAATGGTGTGCCTCTTTCTGCGCTGTTATTACTCCTGAAACCATTTGTAAACCTTACCTGTACCGGATCTACATAAGGTTGAAGAAAGGATGATTTGCCCGCCAGCATGCCCAGCAGGAGCAAGAGGTATGTGCTTATCCGTAACATGACCAAAGCTTTTATTGTATTAAAAGTAGTAAGAGTACAACCGGAAAAAATTGACATTTGTTAAGAGATGGATGAAAAACGCCCCGGAATAACCGGGGCGTTTTCTTGTGCGCCTTCATACATGTGAATTGATTGCCTAAACATGGCCTTCGGCCAGCATAGCATCTGCTACCCGAACGAAGCCAGCTATGTTTGCGCCTTTCACATAGTCAATGGTTCCATCTTCTTTTTTACCATACATCACACACTGCTCATGAATGTTTCTCATGATTGTTTGCAATCTTTTTTCTACTTCTTCTCTTGTCCAGGAAAGACGAATAGAGTTTTGTGACATTTCCAACCCTGATGTGGCCACGCCACCGGCATTGGCCGCTTTACCCGGGGCATACATCACTCCTTTATCCTGGAGTACCTTAATAGCTTCAGGAGTAGTTGGCATATTAGCGCCTTCAGCTACCAGCCTGCATCCTTTTTTCACCAGCATTTTTGCATCCTCTTCGTCCAGTTCATTTTGTGTTGCACAGGGTAGTGCAATATCACAAGGTATCTTCCATGGTTTTTCGCCTTCATAATATGGAACTCCGTATTTATCTGCATATTCAGCAATACGTCCGCGGCGTACATTTTTCAGTTCAAGGATAAAGGCCAGTTTTTCTTCATCGATACCGTCGGGATCATATATGAAGCCATTGCTGTCGGATGCGGTGAGCGGTATACCTCCCATATGGATCGTTTTTTCAATGGCATATTGTGATACATTTCCGCTTCCGGATATCACTACTTTTTTGCCCTTCAGGGTTTCACCTTTTGTTCTCAGCATTTCATCAACAAAGAAAAGAGTCCCGTAACCGGTTGCTTCGGGTCGGATAAGGCTGCCGCCATAAGTGTATCCTTTGCCGGTTAATACACCTGTAAATTCATTACTGAGACGTTTGTATTGTCCAAACAAGTAACCGATTTCTCTTCCGCCAACACCAATATCACCGGCTGGTACATCTGTGTCGTTGCCGATGTGGCGATACAGTTCTGTCATAAAGCTCTGGCAGAAGCGCATTACTTCAATATCTGATTTTCCTTTGGGGTCAAAATCGGAACCACCTTTGGCACCACCCATTGGTAAAGTAGTAAGCGAATTTTTAAATACTTGTTCAAATGCAAGGAATTTCAGAATACTCAGGTTAACGCTGGGGTGAAAGCGAAGTCCGCCTTTATAAGGTCCAATTGCATTATTCATCTGCACACGGAATCCGCGGTTGATCCTGAAATTGCCTTCATCATCAACCCAGGGAACCCTGAAAATGATGACCCTTTCGGGTTCAGTCATCCTTTCCAGGATGTTGGCCTTTTTGTATTCGGGATGTTCTTCGATAAAAGGAATAATGGCATGGGCAACTTCTGATGGAGACCCTCCCGGTTTTTCTCTTCCAACAGGATGTTCTTATGTGACTGCAGTACCTGCGCCTGTATTTACGCTGCAGCCGGCTAACGTTAGTGTTTGCGATGCAGCCAATACCAGCTTTACGATTACAGCTACCGGCGCTACCAGCTACCAATGGCAGGTGGACCAGGGAGGTGGTTTCGTAAATATTACCAATAATGCCACTTATTCCGGTGCTACCGCCACTACGTTGAATGTAACGGGGGTAACCAATGCGATGAATGGGTACCTGTACCGCTGTATTGCCACTAACGGAAGTGGTTCAACGAATTCAAATAACGCTACACTTACTGTCACAGCATTGCCAGTAAATCCTACATTACTGGCAAAAATACCGGCTACTCCAACAGTGGTGGATGGTATACCTGTCAGCGCTACATTTAATGCCGGAAGCGGCGGCACAGGTTGTGCGGATGATTACCGTTACACTATCAATGGCGGTGCGACTTATTTACCCTACACACCCGGCAGCAATATCAGTACAACGGGACTAGCTGCAGCAGGCGGAATGGTGGTAATAGAAGGGCGAAGGGCTAATTGTTCTTCCCTGTGCCAAAACAATTATGTTGCATTAGCCTCCTGGGTTGTTACTCCGCTGCCTGCCAGCGCTACTACATTGGCTGCAGGGGATATTGGTTTCAGTGCATACACTGCTGTTGACGACCAGTTTTCTTTTGTATTGCTGAAAAATATAGGACCCGGTACAATAATTAATTTTACAGAGAATGGCTGGTTGAGTACCAATGTGTTCAGGGCAGGTGAAAATACGGTTACCTGGACCAGTAATGCTGCTTACCCGGCGGGTACAGAGATAAATATCAACGGATTAACTGCAACCCTGGCCGCAGGTGGTTCTGCCGGAACTGTAACCGGTACAGCGCTTTCTTTGGCTATTAACGGTGACCAGATTATTGCCTACCAGGGTTCTGTTGCTTCGCCAACATTTATCAGTGCCATTCATATGAATGTATATGATGTGGCCAACGGGGATCCTGTTACTACAACTGCTGCTGCCTGGGATGGAACAGCCAATACTTCCAATGCCAGCGCTTTGCCTACCGGTCTTACCACCGGGGTAAATGCTATCTGGATCGGCACACAAAACGATATTAACTCTGAATTTGATAATGCCCGTTTTGGAAATTGTGCTCACCCCGCTGTACTCGGGCCCATCAATACGCTGAGAGCTGCTCTTAATAACCAGGCTAACTGGATAAGAAATAACAGTACACCTCCGGGCTTCAATGTACCAACGGGATGTAATTATCTGAACTCACTTGTTCCCACTATTATAACCACTGCAAGCTTTACACCATTTGTGGCTTGTACGGGAACTCCTTCAGCTGAGCAGACGTTTACAGTATCGGGTACGGCCCTTACGGCCAATATTGTAGTAACTGCACCAACTAATTTCAGGGTTTCACTTACATCTGGAGCAGGTTATGGCACCAGCGTAAGTTTGACTCCTTCAGGAGGAACAGTCAACAGTACCACTATATATATTCGTACAGCAGGCACTGCATTACCTGGTTCTTTATCAGGCAATGTAACTTGTACTTCTACAGGAGCAACTACTATTGCTATACCAGTCAGTGGAAATATCTATGCAATTCCGAATACATATACTGTAACAGGTGGTGGAGCTGCTTGCGGTGTTACAGGCGTACCTGTAGGACTCAGTGGTTCAGACCTGGATGTGATTTATCAATTGCAAATAAACGGTGTCAATACAGGTTCACCTGTGACAGGTACCGGCAGTGCTATAAATTTTGGTAGTCAAACTACAGCCGGAACATATACTGTGATTGTCAACCAGGGCACCAGCTGCCAGCAAACTATGACTGGCTCGGCAATTGTTACAATCGGTCCTGTAATGAATGCACCAACTGTTACACAGCCTACTCATGCAGTTCCTACCGGTACTATAGTTGTAAACGCAACTGCAGGACCCGGACAAACATTAGAGTATAAAATTGGCTCAGGGGCATATCAAGCTTCAAATACATTTAGCGGACTTGCACCCGGCTTATATAACATTTTTGCAAGGGTCCAGGGTACAAACTGTGAAAAGCAGTATATCAATAATCCTGTTAGTATTTGGGCTATTGGAACAAGGGTTTCCGATAATTGTTTGATTTACGGCACTTCGCCGTTCCAGGATTCAATGTGGTCTGTCCGAATTTCAGATTACGCAATTATCGACAGACTTGCCCCATCATTGCCGGGCTTTACCATTACCGGCATTACTGGCATGGCAACTGACCCGATAACAGCTGAGGTTTATGTTATTATGAAACTATCAGGAGTAACAGGAAGGGTGCTTGGCAAGATAAATCTGCAAACAGGGGTATGTACGCAGGTCGGAAATCTTGGAGATAATTTCGCTTCAATTACGTTCCGTTCGGATGGTCAATTGTTTGGTGTAACAGGTAACGGCGCTGCAGTACCTGAAACTTTGTACCTGATTGATAAAACAAATGGTAATAAAACACTTGCTGCCACACTTGGTGCCGGGGCTGATGGCGAAATCATCTGCTTCAACCCGGATGATAATTTTATCTATCATTGGTCAGGCAATGGTACAGTTGTTTATGAAAAGGTAATGTCAGTATCACCATATACGACAACTAATATTCCAATAACAGGAACAACCAATGGAGAAACTTTTGGGGCAATATATTTGGGAGGCGGTGAATTCCTTACCTCTAATATCGCTTCAAGTTTCAACAAGTTTACTACAACAGGTACAGTAACCGGACCGTTTGGTGCTAATCCTGATGACTTAAGGGGTTTAGTTAGATCAGGAAGTGTAAGTTCTATAACAGCAGGCGGTCCTACCAGTATATGTCAGGTTGGAGGAAGTGTATTACTGACTGTAAATGGAGGAACCGGAAGCTATCAGTGGTATCGAAATGGTATAACAATACCTGGCGAAAACAACGCTACATACACTGCTTCAACTGCAGGGGTATATAATTGCCGCTATGCAGATGTTTGTGGTACTATTGACAGTGTTGCAGCAGGTATTATTGTTTCGACACTCCCTGATAATACAATCACACTTACTTCGGCTGCAGGAACCAATAACCAAACAGTGCTTATTAATACACCAATAACTACAATTACTTATGCTACTACCGGTGCCACAGGTGCTACTTTCAGTGGTTTACCTGCCGGGGTAACCGGTATTTGGAATGCAAATACTGTTACGATCAGCGGTACACCCACGGTACCAGGCCTATTTAACTACACAGTGGCTTTGACAGGAGGATGCGGTACAGTACAAGCCACAGGAAGTATTGATGTTATTGTTTGTTCTATTACGCTTACTTCTGCTCCCGGCACAAATGCTCAAACTGTTTGTCAGAACACACCAATAACTACAATTACTTATGCAACAACCGGTGCTACAGGGGCTACGGTTTCAGGGCTGCCCCCAGGGGTAACAGGTACCTGGGCTGCCAATGTGGTAACTATCAGTGGTGCGCCAACCGCGGCAGGCCCATTCAACTATACTGTTACACCAACCGGAGGTGGTTGTAATGGTTCTATTACAGCAACAGGTACCATAAATGTTATTCCAGCCCCGGTCATTATTTGTCCGGTTAATACAACTGTCGCAGCTTGTCAAACTCAAGCATCCGTGAATGCCCAGTTTGCGGCATGGCTGGCAACTGCTTCGGGTAGCGGTGGCTCCAATGGTGTGCTTACTAATAATAATACCGGAGCACCGTCAGCTTGCGGCGGTTCCACAACGGTGACTTTTACTTATACCAATGATTGTGCGCCAACTACAATTACCTGTCAGGCAACCTTTACGGTGACTGCACCACCAACAGTAGTGTTGAGTTGTCCGGTCAATACAACGGTTGCAGCTTGTCAGACACAAGCGGCGGTGAATGCTCAGTTCGCTGCATGGCTGGCAACGGCCAGTGCTTCTGGCGGATGCAATGGAGTTTTGACTAATGACAATACCGGAGCACCATCAGCTTGTGGTGGTTCAACAACGGTAACATTTACTTATACCAGCAGTTGTGCTCCGTTTACCACAACCTGCACTGCTACCTTTACTGTGGCTGCTCCGCCGACAGTAGTACTTACCTGTCCGGTTAATACCACTACTGCAGCCTGTCTCACACAGGCACAGGTGAATTCGGCCTTTGCCGCATGGCTGGCGACTGCATCAGCAACGGGCGGATGTAATGGAGTGTTAACTAACAATAATACCGGGGCACCACCAGCTTGTGGTGGGTCAACAACTGTTACGTTTACATATACCAGCAGTTGTGCACCAACAACGACTAGCTGTACGGCCACCTTTACTGTGCCTGCTCCGCCTATGGTGGTGTTGAACTGCCCTACGAATACAACGGTTGCAGCTTGTCAGACCCAGGCAGCGGTAAATACACAGTTTGCTGCATGGCTGGCAACAGCCAGTGCTTCTGGCGGGTGCAATGGAGTTTTGACTAATGACAATACCGGAGCACCATCAGCCTGTGGTGGTTCAACAACGGTAACATTTACATATACCAGCAGTTGTGCTCCGTTTACCACAACCTGCACTGCCACCTTTACAGTATCTGCACCCCCGCCGGTAACACTTACCTGCCCGGCCCCAGTTACAGTAAGTTGTGCTTCTGCTGTACCTGCGCCGGATATTACTTCTGTTACAGTCAACAGCGGATGTGGTGTGGTGGTAACACACCAGGGAGATGTGATCAGCAACCAGACCTGCGCTAACAGGTATACTATTACCCGTACATACCGTGCAACAGATCAGTGCGGCAACTTCGCAGAATGTACACAGGTGATTACAGTGAATGATCAAACACCCCCAGTTATTACCTGCCCGGCCCCAGTTACAGTAAGTTGTGCTTCTGCTGTACCAGCTCCTAATACAGCTAGTGTAATAGCCACAGATAACTGCGGTGGCGTGGTAACTGTCATTCATGTAAGTGATGTGATCAGCAACCAGACCTGTGCAAACCGCTATACAATAACAAGGACATACCGTGCTACCGATGTGTGCGGAAACTTTGCTGAGTGTACTCAGATCATAACAGTAAACGACCAGACACCTCCGGTGATTACTTGTCCTGCACCAATCACTGTAAGCTGTGCCAGTGCAGTACCTGCACCAAATATTGCCCTTGTAACAGCGACTGATAACTGCGCCGGTACTGTAACAATCACTCATATCAGTGATGTAATCAGCAACCAGACCTGTCCGAACAGGTTTACCCTGACGAGGAGGTATCGTGCAACCGATGTATGCGGCAACTTTGCTGAGTGTACTCAAATCATTACTGTAAATGATCAGACAGCTCCTGTGATAACCTGTCCTTCGAATATTACAGTAACTACACCATTTGGTTCTTGTACTGCGGTGGTTAATTTCACTGTGACTGCTACGGATAATTGTGGTACAGTGAATATTGTAAGTGTACCTGCCAGCGGATCAGCTTTCCCGATTGGCACAACTACCGTTACTTCTACTGCCACAGATGCTTGTGGTAATACCGCTACCTGTACTTTCACTGTAACAGTACTGGATGGCCAGTTGCCGGTGATTACGGCACAGCCGCAGAACCGTACGGTGTGTGCGGGTCAGAATGCGACGTTCAGTGTAACGGCAGTAACGAGCCCGAATGCGAATGGTCCGCTGAGTTAC